>Ga0187863_10002865_pt1 | contig 12940 bp, 10 predicted proteins | sample June2016WEW_11_1_FD_132975 | JGI IMG/M metagenome (GOLD analysis project Ga0187863, IMG submission 132975) | Peatland microbial communities from SPRUCE experiment site at the Marcell Experimental Forest, Minnesota, USA - June2016WEW_11_10 | ecosystem: Environmental > Terrestrial > Soil >... | reverse complement strand
ACGGAGCGCGAATCCGCCCGGCGTCCGGCCAGCAGCAGGCCGATCCAGCAGCTCACCGGCCAGGTCAGCAGCCACGACAACCAGTACCAGTGCGGCCAGCCCTTGCTCCAGTTGGGAATGATCGCGCCGATGCCCATTGCTTCCCCGACGATAAAGAACCAGAGCACATGCCGCGCGGCACGGCCCGGAGCAAAGCGGGCGCAGATCCAGGCACAAAAGATCGAGACGATGACGAAGAGTGCCGTGCTCACCATGAGAGCGTTGTCGGAAGGGACTCGGCCTTTGACGAAATCGCCCGGGAACAGGCGCGAGAGCAACGGGTCCGTTGCCACGACAAGGACCACCGAGAGCAGGTAGCTGCCAATGACGACAGCGAAGGACTTGAGCATAGGTTACGCCTCAATATAGGGTATGGATTCTCCAATTACTTGACTCTCTGCCCCGTCTCTTTGTCAAACACAGAGTTGCGCAGGAATTGCTCCGAGCTCCACGGTGGCGCGCCGCCGCCGAGATACTGATGGAACCACTCCAGGTGCGCGGTGTAGTACAGAGCCATTTCATACCAACTGGGCCAGTGGCCGGCGTTGGAATAGACGATCAGCTTCGAGGGGACTTTCATCTCTTGCAGCGACGTGAACATCTGCAGCGACTGCGTGTAGGGGACGCGATAATCGCGCTCGCCGGAGATTACCAGGCAGGGCGTTTTGAAGTTCTTCACAAAATAGGAGGGGGAAAACTTCTCGTACTGATCGGAGTTCCACGGCTGACCCTTATAGTCCCACTTGGGGAACCATAGCTCTTCCGTCGCGCCGTACATCGAGCGGAGATCGAAGATTCCCATCATCGAGGCGATGGCCTTGAACCGAGTCGTGTGGCCTTCGAACCAGTCCATCATGTAACCGCCGTAGGACCAGCCCATGGCGCCCATGCGGTCGGGATCAACATAAGGCAGCTTGGCGAGTTCGTCGGTGACCTTCATCAAGTCTTCGAAAACCTTGCCGCCATGATCTCCAGAAATCTCTGCCGTGAAATCCTGGCCGTAGCCGGTGGATCCATGCGGATTGGGGAAAGCGACGACGTAACCAGCGCCGGGATAAACTTGCCCGTCGCCGCGAAACGAATCCTGCCACTGAAACTGCGGGCCGCCATGCACGTTGAGGATGAGCGGATACTTCTTGGACGGGTCGAAATCGTGTGGCTTGACGACGAAGACTTCAATCTTCGTTCCGTCGGCTCCTTTCACCCAAATGCGCTCCGCCGGACGGATGTCCACTTCATTGGCAACTTCGTCGTTGAAATGAGAAAGGCGCTGCGGCGTGGACGATTTGCCGTCCGCCAAATCCACCGCGTAGATTTCGATCGGATCGCTGAAGGAACGCCGCGTGTAGACGATGCGATGGTTGTCGGAAGTCAACTCGAACGAGTCGATCGCGCGGTCCAGCAACACTTGTTGAATGGAACCGGAGTCGAGAGTCACGCGGAAGATGGGATTATCGCCTTCGACCGGAGCGTCGAAGTAGAGAGACTTCGAGTCCGAGGCCCATTGGAAGGCGTCGATCCAGTTGCGGAAGGACTCGGTGAGCACGCGCGACGTGCCGGTGTAGCGGTCGAAAATGGCCAGACGAAACAGGTCGGATTCATAGCCGGGCTGTTTCTGCATCTGGTAGGCAATGTATTTTCCGTCGGGCGAATATTTCGGATGGCCGTCGAAAGCAGGATTCGAAGCGGTGATGTTGCGCGGCGACTGGTTGCCAGAGAGTTGATTGCCCGCGAGCGAAACGATCCACACGTCGCTGTTGGTGGATGAAGCCTGGTCGCGGTCATGATTGGAACCGAACGCGAGCTCCGCGCTATCAGGCGAGAAATCGTATTGCAAAGCTCCGCCGAGCTGAAAGGGAGGGGAATCGAAGTCGCCCGGCGTCAGGTCGCGCACCGCGCCGCTGGAAACGTCGGCGAGAAGAATATGCGTGCGCTTGCCGTCTTTCCATTGCGTCCAATGGCGGTAGAGCAGCGCATCGGCCATGTGGGCGTGGAGCGGGCCTTTGCTCCAGCGCTGTTCGATCTTCTTGTTGCAAGCATCGTCGGCGCTGCATTCGGGATAGACGTCGCTCGAGAACGCGATCCATTTCCCATCCGGAGACCAGAGCGGATCGCCAACTCCCGTGGAAATATTGGTGAGTTGTCGGGCTTCGCCACCGCTGGCGGAGATGACGTAAAGATTGTCGTTGTCACTGCCATCGCGCGAACTGATGAAGGCGATCGATTTGCCGTCCGGCGAAAAGCTGGGCGACGATTCGCCTTTTTCGCCAAATGTGAACTGGCGCGTGTTCTTTCCGTCGGCATCCATCAGCCAGATGTGGCCGGTGCGCTTGGCCTTGGCGAGGTCGTTCGTGTACAGGGTGTAAAGAATGGTCTTGCCGTCGGGAGATACGTGCAAGGCGTCAATTCCACGAATGCGATAAAGATCTTCGATGGTGAAGGCGCGTTTTGCATCGGCGCTGGAGATCGCCAGCAGCACAAAACAAAATAAGAACGAAAACACAGTTTTACGCATAAGGCCCTCATTTTAGGCGAGCGATGGGGACGACTGGAAAGTTAAACACAATCCGATCGTATCGCGCCAGCACGCGAGAGCGAATGCAGTGGGCTGTGGAAACAATGGCACTTCGACGGCTAACGGGAAGCCAGTCCTGTCTTGTATGCGGCGTCCGGCAAGCCCGTGATCCGTATTCCACCGTGACCCTTGTGCCGGATGTTCAACCCGATGAGCAGCGCGGTGATTTGCTCGACGAGGCGCGCGTTTTCAAGCTTTCCGCCATCAATCGCGCGCACGCCGGCGATTTTCGCCGCAAGTTCCATCGCAACCTGCGTGGCGTTCGGATCGTCGCTGCACACGATCACGTCGCAATCGACATGGTCATCGATGTTGCCATTCAGCACTTCCGCCGAAACGTTCTGGAATGCTGCGACGACGGAGACACCTTTGGGAACCAGTTCCGCCGCCTGTTGTGCCGCCGAACCCTGCCACACTCCGAGAGTCCGACTGGCGCGTCCGCCGACGCTCGCCGCCAGCGGAACGGTGGCATCGATCAAAATGCTGCCCGGACGGATCGCGGGCTTCAACTGCTTCAGCAGTTCGGCCTGGCCTTCGAACGGCACGGTGAGCATCAGCAGATCGCTGGCGGCGCAGGCCGCCGAATTTTCCATCCCGGAGACTTGAGCGCTTCCGCCGACACGCTTACGGATTGCATCGGCAGTTTCCTCTGCCCGCGCGGTATGGCGAGAGCCGATGATGACGGTCTCGCCCGCCCGCGCCCAGCGCAGCGCCAGGCCGGTACCGGCCGGGCCTGTGCCGCCAATGACGGCAATGGCGCGATTCACGCGGTCGTTCATGCGAACTCCGCTGCCAGTGTTTCCGAAGAAACGTCGGCAGAAACCGATTCGGCGGGCAGCTTGATCTTCATTCGCGAATACTTCGTGTTGCGCTCCGCCGGAATGCGCCCAATCGCCAGTATCAATGCCTGGAAATCCTCCGGACTGGTGTACTGGCCCGCGCTGGCTCCGGCTTCACGCGAGATATTTTCCTCCATCAACGTTCCGCCGTAATCGTTGGCTCCAGCGTGCAAGCAGAGCTGCGAAAGCTTGCGGTTCAGCTTCACCCACGAGACTTGAATGTTATGAATCGAACCAGCGAGCAGGACTCTGGCGAGGGCATGAATCTTGAGATGCTCGGCGAGCGTTGGCCCGGTGCGCGCCAATCCCTGCTGAAATAGGAGCGTTTCCTGATGGACGAAACCGAGAGGCACGAACTCCGTGAAGCCGCCGGTCTCGGACTGAATCTGCCGGAACAGATTCAGCTGACGGACCCAGTGGTCGGGAGTTTCCCGATGTCCGTACATCATTGTCGAGGTGCTGGGGATGCCGCACGCGTGCGCGGTGCGGATCACTTCTTGCCATTGCGCCGTCGAAAGTTTGTTGCGCGAAAGCACATGGCGTATTTCGTCGTCGAGAATCTCGGCGGCTGTTCCCGGCAGCGTGTCGAGTCCGTTGTCGCGCAGCATCGCCAGGTAGTCGGCGAGCTTCATGCCGGTCAGCTCCACGCCATAAACAATTTCCATCGGAGAAAATGCGTGGATGTGCATCTCTGGCACGGCCGTTTTCACGGAGCGCAGAATGTCACGGTAATAAAACGGCGGCAGGCCGTGCGGCAGGCCGCCTTGAATGCAGACTTCGGTCGCTCCCAGTTCCCACGCTTCTTTCGCTCGGCGGCCCATTTCTTCGAGCGAATGAAAATAGGAATCGGCTTCGCGTGGTCCGCGGCTGAAAGCGCAAAACTTGCAGCCTACAAAGCAGATGTTCGTGAAGTTGATATTGCGATTCACCACATAGCTGACGATGTTGCCGACCAGATCGCGCCGCAGCGTATCGGCGGCTACAAGCAGCGCCAGCAGGTCCGTGCCGTCGCAGTTTGCCAGAGCGTAGCGCTCGTCGTCACGCAGAGATCCGCCGTCCTGCGTGATGAGCACTTGCTCCAGGGCGCTGCGGATCGGCGCGGAAGCTTGCGGTGCGATGTCATTCCAGGTGAGTGTGGGGAACTGATCGAGTTCGGGCGCCTGCCATGCCATACCATTCTCCTGTCGAAACTATCGAAAAAGGTCGTTCTTTGCGGGCCGGATCAGATCCTGCGCCGCACCGTCTCCGCGGCGATACGAATACCCTCGAATGACGCACGCGGGAGTGCCTGCCAGTTTTCCGCAAACCAGTCCCGCCGCGCAAGCCAGTTCGTCCGCCACCGCCTCCACCGTCGAATGCAGCGAATAGCCGTGGGGATCGCGGCGTCCGCGGTAGTCGACCAGCGGCCGCATTCCCGCGACGCCAATCGCCACTTCCGTCAAGCCCTCGCGCCAGGGACGCCCGAAACTGTCGCTGACGATGACTGCGATCTCGATGCCAAGCTCTTTCTTCAACTCCCGCCGCAAACGCGCCGCCGAGCGATCCGGATTCACCGGCAGCAGCACCGCGTGTTGCCCGCCATCGACGTTCGATACATCCACGCCACTATTGGCGCAAACAAATCCGTGTTTCGTTTCGGTGATCAGCACGTTTCTTTTGCGGCGCACGATTCGCCGACTCTCCCGCAAAGCCAGTTCATGCACACGAGCGTCAAGCCCGAAGCGCCGGGCCCAGACGCGCGACGCAGTCGACGGGCGGACCTCGTCGAGCGCGACCAGCGCGCCCTCCGCCTTCGAAACAATTTTGTGCTTCACCACCAGGATGTCGCCATCCCGAAAGCGCAAGCCCAGACTTAGTGCTGCCGCCAACAGCCTTGCGCTGAGCGAATCTCCGGCACGAATCTCCCCGCTGACGGCGATGGGGACGATGCGAACCTCGCCATCGGTCTGTTTGCCGATTCCAGATCGCGCGGTGGACCGCGTCTTGTTCGACCTCGCCATGCTAAGCCCGATTCCGGCTGCCAAGGTTCCAGCTGCGTACCAGTTTCTGCGATCTTCGCTCTCCGCTGGCGCTCGCCAGTTCGCGGAGATCCTCGGGACGATCGACATCCCGCGCGATTCCCGGCAGTTTGAGGACGACACAAGGCAGACCCGTCGCTTTCGCCGCGGCCAGATGCGGCAAAAAGCTATCGTTGCCGAAACGCAACGGGAAGAGATCGCTTGGAGATCGCCAGGCTGCGTTCGTTCCCCGCCCGGCCGCGTCGGGAACCAGCACGGCACCGCGGGGAGGCGCGCTGTCAACGACCTTTTGCAGCTCGGAACCATCGATCAAGGGAATATCCGCTGGAACCACCAGGGTGCTCTTCTCGCCACGCTCTCGGCAAACCGCCGTCGCCATTTCGATGGCGTTGGTCTCTCCGGAGTTGTCGTCGGCCACGACCTCGAAATTGAAACCCGCCGCCAACTCGCGCGCAAACCGATCGCTCGTCACCACCGCAACGGCCGGACGGTCTCGCCAGTTCGCGAGCGCTTGCAGTACGTCCTCGCACATTGCTTGTGCCAGCGCGAAGCGTTCTTCTGAGCTCAAGATGGAAGACAGCCGCTGCTTGGCGTCCGCAAGATTCTTTATCGGCACCAGAATCATGCGCGCTCCTCGGCCGCGGGAGCGGTCGGCGGTTGCCTCGCCGCATCGAGTACGCTCTTGGCCAGCGCGATTCTGTCCTCCGCCTTGCGCATGATGGTCGGAGTGCAATGTACGCGCATGCCGGTCTTAAGAAAGGCTTGGTTACGCAAAGCTTCGTTGCGCAACGCGTGGGCAGCCGGTGCGTCCTGCGAATCGACCACCAGCAAGTCGAGGAAGTCGCCATAGAAGTCGGCGACGCCGGCAATCGAAACCGCGAAGCCTTGCGCCGCCATGAGTGTTCCCGCAGGGCCGGTGACCGCGGTTCCTCCCACAATCGGGCTTACCGCTGCGATTCGTGCGCTGGTTTCGCGCAGCGCTTTACGAATTCCCGGTACCGCGAGAATTGGCCCGATGCTGGTCACCGGATTACTGGGCGCGAGCAGCACGAGATCGGCCGAACGAATCGCCTCAATCACTCCCGGTGCGGGCTGAGCCTCCGCCGCGCCGGCGAACCGCACCAATTCCACCGGATCCTGATACCAGCGCTGGACGAAATACTCCTCAAAGCTCAGATCGCCCGCCGGGGTCAGAACCCGCGTTTCCACGCGCGAATCGCTCATCGGCAGGATGCGTGTTTTGATTCCAAGCGTGGCCGCGATTTCCGCTGTCGCCGCGCTGAGCGTCTTGCCGTCGGCGAGCAGTTTCGTGCGGAAGACGTGTGTGGCCAGATCGCGATCGCCGGTTTGAAACCACGTCGGTTGTCCCATCTGTGCCATGGCATTCAGACAAAAGAAAGTGTCGCCCTTCACGCCCCAGCCGCGCTCTTGGCTCAGTTTGCCGGCCAGCATGTACGCAATCGAATCGATATCCGGAGAAACGTACAATCCCCACCAGCGCAAATCGTCGCCGGTATTTACGACGATCGTGAGTTCTTCCGCAGGAACAATGTGCCGGAGTCCATCCACAAACTTAGCGCCACCGGTGCCGCCGGTCAGAACCGTGATCATGCCGCCCTCTTTTGAGCGTAGCCATCAGCATCCGCGGACGCGTCGAGTCGCTCTGCCAGCAGGTCGCTGTGGGCTGCCGCTCTTTCCACGAATTCAGGATAAACCGGCAGCCGCTGGCGCAGTTCGAATCCTTTTGCCTCGGTGCGCTGTCGCAATTTATCCAGGTGCGGCCACGGTTTTTCCGGATTGATAAAATCCGGCGTCAGCGGCGAAATTCCGCCCCAGTCGTTGATTCCGCCGTCGAGCAGATCGGCGTAGTGCAGATCCGAAAGATTCGGCGGCGCTTGAAGGTTCATCGCAGGCATTAGCAGACGCGCCACGGCCAGCGTGCGCAGCATTTCGCCGCGACCGGGCTCGGGCCAATGGGCCATCGGAGTTCCGCTCTTGGCGCGGAAATTCTGCACGATCACTTCCTGGATGTGTCCGTACTTTTCATGCAAGTCGCGAATCGCGATCAGCGAATCGACGCGCTCTTCCAAAGTCTCGCCAATGCCAATCAGAATGCCAGTGGTGAATGGAATCTTCTGCCGTCCGGCATCTTCGATGACACGAAGACGCTTCGCCGGTTCTTTATCGGGAGCGTTATCGTGGGCGGCATTTTTCCGGAGCAGCCGCGCGCTTGTCGTTTCCAGCATGAGCCCCAGGCTGGGAGCCACGCGGGACAGGCGTTCCAGCCACTCCGCGCTCATCACGCCGGGATTGGGGTGTGGTAGCAAACTCGATTCACGCAGCACCTTCTCGCACATCGCTTCCAGATAATGCAGCGTGGATTTGTATCCTAGGCGCCGCAGCGTATCGCGCATCTCGGGGAAAAGCGCCTCGGGCATGTCTCCCAGGCTGAACAGCGCTTCGGTGCATCCCATGCTCTCGCCCCCGCGCACTACCTCCATTACTTCGTCGGGAGTCATGGTGTGCGCGCCGACATCTGCAGGGTCGCGGCGGAAGGTGCAGTAGCCGCAGTAGTCGCGGCAAAGATTCGTCAAGGGAAGAAACACCTTGCGGGAATAAGTAATGACACCGGGCTTGAATTTCGCGCGGGCACGTTGCGCCGCGGCCAGCAGAGAAGGCAGCTCTTCATCGTTCGCCCGCAGCAGCCGGCAAGCCGCTTCCCGGGAGATCGGCTCCGTGCCCGCGTCAGCCAAGTCGGCAGCCCTGGCGGCAAGTTCATCTGAGGGGACGGCAAATGCCATATTGCAAGATCATAATAGACACAGCAGGATTCCCGCGCCTCGTTCCCCATCGCATAGGTTTAGCGCAAAACGATTCAGAGCGTTACTATTCAAAACGGGATAATTTCAGAACGCAGTTGTCAACGGCCGTTCTTCGCATGAGCCTTAACGCAAACGATTTCCGCAAGGCGATGGGGTGTTTCGCAACCGGGGTCACGATCATCACGGTCGACCAGGATGGCGACGACGAGGTCCATGGCATGACGGCGAATGCTTTCACGGCGGTTTCGCTCGATCCGGTGCTGGTGCTGGTATGCGTAGACCATCGCGCGCGAACCCACGCTCATCTGCATGCGCGAAAGCGCTTTGGAGTGAACGTGCTGCGCAGCGATCAACAGTCCGTCTCCGAGTATTACGCGCGCTCGGCGGAAACGCATCAGCATCCCCAAGAGGCGGGGGCGCGCTTCGATCGCACCGCGCACGGAACACCTGTGCTGCAAGGAGCTTTGGCTTATCTCGAGTGCCGGTTGCACTCGACGCAACCCGCGGGCGATCACACCATTTTCATTGCGGAAGTGGAGGAAGTGGTGGTGCGCGATGGCGAACCACTGCTCTATTTTCGCAGCGAGTATAGAGAGGTCAGAGGTGAGAGGTAAAAACCACGAATCGCTCCGACTTTCACCTCTGCAATCTGACCTCGAACCTCCGACCTTGTTACTTTGACATCACCAGCTTCCCGATTGTGGCCAGCTGCATGTTCGACGTGCCTTCGTAGATTTTGCCGATCTTGGCGTCGCGCCAATATTTCTCTACCGGATAATCTTTGGTGAAACCATATCCGCCGTAGACTTCGATGGCCAGCGACGTCACGCGCTCGGCCACCTGTGATGTGAACAGCTTGGTCATGGCGGCTTCTTTCACAAAATTCACGCCTGCGTCTTTCATGCGGGCTGCGTTGTAGACCATCAACCTTGCCGCGTCGATTTCAGTGGCCATCTGCGCGATCTGAAACTGGATGCCCTGGAATTCCGAAATCGGCTTGCCAAACTGCGTGCGCTCCTGCGCGTATTTTGTGGCGTATTCCCAGGCGCCGCGGGCCACGCCGAGCATCTGCGCGCCGATTCCGATGCGGCCTTCGTTCAGCGTCTCGATCGCGATCTTGTAGCCTTTGCCGACTTCGCCCAGCACGTTTTCCTTGGGCACTCGGCAATCTTCGAGAATCAGTTCGCAGGTGGACGACGCGCGAATGCCGAGTTTGTCTTCTTTCCTGCCCACGGTGAATCCCGGAAAATTCTTTTCGATCAGGAACGCCGTGATTCCCTTGTATCCTTTCGACGCATCGACGGTCGCGAACACGATGAACAATCCGGCCTCTTTGCCGTTCGTGATCCAGAGCTTGCGGCCGTTGAGAACGAAGTCGCTGCCTTTGAGTTCGGCTTTGGTTTGCAGCGCGAAGGCATCCGATCCCGATGCCGCTTCGCTCAGCGCGTACGCGCCAACCGTGTCGGCCGTCATCTTGGGCAGGTACCGCTTTTTCTGGTCTTCGCTGGCCCAGCGCAGAAGCGCATTCGCCACCAGCGTGTTCTGCACGTCGACGATCACTCCGGCGGAAGCGTCGGCGCGCGAAAATTCTTCCACGGCCAGAATCGCTTCAAAGAACTTGCCGCCCGCTCCGCCGTATTGCTCGGGAATTTCGATTCCCATCAGTCCCAGTTGAAAGAACTGGTCGAGCAGACCGTGATCGAAGACGGCCTTTTCGTCCATCTCTTTTGCCAGCGGACGAATTTTATCTTCGGCAAACTTGCGGACGCTGTCGCGGAACAGGATCTCGTCCTCGGTGAGCGTGGTCAGCGGCGTGGGATTGGCGAGTTGCAGAGTTTCCGGCATGAAGACACCTCGTGATTACGACGCGGCGTGCCGCGTCTGGGAAGGATGGCGAACCGGAAATTGTAGCAGCCGAAGGCGCGGAAGTGACGACCGCTCGGTTGGTTCAACGCGCTATTTGTCGGTCTTCATTTTTCCACCGGCTGCGCGTTCAGTTCCTGTGCGGGTTCGCCTCCGGCCATGCCTTGGGCGATGATCAGGCGGCGGGCTTCGATGCGCAGTTCGGGAAGCGCGCGGCCGAACCAGATTGCTCCCAGGATGCAGGCCACTCCTCCTACCGCGACGGTGAAAGGTGCGCCGAGGCGGTGAGCTAGCGCTCCGCCGAAGAAGGCTCCGATGGGAGCCATGCCCATGAACATCATCGAATAGACGGACATGACGCGGCCGCGGAGTTGGTCGGGAACCATGGTCTGGACCAAGGTGTTCGAGCAGGCCATTTGCAGCATCATCGAATAACCGGCGGGCATCAGGAGTACGACCGACAGCCAGAAAAAATGCGAGAACGAAAAAAGACACAGGCTGATGCCGAAGCCGCCGCAGGCGAATGCCACCCAGCGGCCCAGGCCTTTCACTCCAGTCTTTGCCGCTAGCGTCAGGGCCCCGAAGAGCGCGCCGACTCCGGTTGCGCCCATCAGGATGCCCAGTCCGCGGGCGCCGCCGTGGAGGATTTTGTCGGCAAAGATGGGCATCAGCACGGTGTAGGGCATGCCGACCAAGCTCACCAGTCCCAGCAGCAACAGCAACGCGCGAATGACTTTTGTCTGGTTGACCCACCGGAACCCTTCGATGATGTCTTCGATGGGGGAATGCTTGCTGGCGCGCGGTGCGCAGTGTACGCGCATCAGGAACAGGTTGATGATCACGGCGACGTAGCTGATGGCATTGGCGGCAAAGCACCAGCCTTCGCCGATCAAGGGCACTAGAATACCCGCGACCATCGGTCCGATGACGCGTGCGCCGTTGAACATCGAAGAATTCAGCGCGATGGCGTTCATCAGGTCTTCTTTGCCGACCATGTCGATAATGAAGGATTGGCGGCCGGGAATGTCGAACGCGTTCACTACTCCCAGCAGCGCCGCCAGCACAAAGATGTGCCAGGGTTGGACCACGCCGGTCAAGGTGAGCCAGGCCAGAATGCCGGCGAGAATCATGGAGGCAATTTGAGTGGCGATCACCAGGCGCTGGCGATTGACGCGGTCGGCGGTGATTCCTCCCAAGGGAGCGACCAGAAAGACGGGAATCTGGCTGGCGAAGCCAACCTCTCCCAGCTTCAAAGCGGACCCCGTCAATTTATACATCAGCCATGACTGGGCTACGGTCTGCATCCAGGTGCCGATAAGAGAGATGAGTTGTCCGCTGAAGAAAAGTTGAAAGTTGCGATGGCGCAAGGCGCGCAGAGTGGTGGCCAATCTTGCTGGAGGAACGGTTTTCGCGTCCAGTTCTTCGACCACTGCGGAATTTTGTTCGTCCGTCACTCGGCTCTTCTCTTACTAGAACTTTTTCACATCTTGCGGACGACGGCAACTTGGGGAAGATGCGAAGACTTGCGACTTCCCAGCTGTTGGTTGCGGTATCGTCAGCGGTTCTCGGGAAAAAAAGCAAACTCGAAAGACTGGCCCTGTTGGGCGCGCGGACTAGTGAGTCGGAACTAAGCGGCGTTTCCAGACAGGTTCGTCTGTTCAAGCGCTTGGCCTTGCCTTACAATTAGATCAATCAGCAAATTGGCGGGATTCTTAACCCCCGAATGAATGTCCGCTGTTGGCTTGCCTCTTCGTCGTCGCTCCACTTCGTTACGAAGGTCATTTGGCCTTGACGCTGGAAGTTCGTAGCATGGCATTGAACACTGAGAATCGAATCATGCCCGGGATCGCCGTCGCGCTTCTCACCGAAGACCGCGAACAATCCGTTGTACTGCACAGCCGGGTCGAGAGCACGAACCTGGCGCGCACTGCTTTGAGCCACGTCGGGTTCCCCGTTGGGCCGAGCGATGCGGTTCTGCGGCAGTTGCAGGATCAGCGCGCGGAAATCGCGTTGGTATGCATCGATTCCAAGAATCCGCAGCGCGCCATCCGCGCCATCGAGCTGATCCACGGCAGCATTCCGGAAATCACGATTTTTGCCGTGGGCGAACTGAGCCAGCCTACCAATATTGTCTCCGCCATGCGCGCCGGGGCACGGGAGTTTTTGGACCATAACGCCAGCCGCGAGGCCTTGATCGAGGCGTTCGCGCGCTTCTCGGCCACATTGAGCCGCGCGCAGCGCAGTTCCACCAAGGCTCGGGTCTTCACGTTCCTGAATGCAAAAGGCGGAGCCGGCGCCACCACCGCTGCCGTCAACACCGCCGTCGCCTTGCAGGAGACACACAGCCGTGTGGTGCTGGTGGATTTCGCTCCCATTGGCCACACAGCTCTGCAATTGAACCTGCGGCCGCAATTCACTTTGATCGATGCGTTGCAGAACCTCCATCGCATGGACCAGTCGCTACTCGAAGGCCTGATGACGCCCTATCGCAACGGTCTTCATCTTCTGGCTGGCGCTCAGCAGCCGCACAACGCGGTCCCGACGGCGTCGGAACTGGCGCGCCTGTTCGACCTGCTGGTCGGCCAGTATAACTTCGTGGTGCTCGATTGCTCGGGCCGGATGGATGGCACGGTGCAAACCATCTGCAATCTTTCCAATGCCGTGCTGCTGGTGGCGCAGACCGATGTGGTTTCGTTGTGGAGCGCGGGCCGGGTGCAAGCCTTCCTACAGGAAGGAGCGGGACACGATCGCCTGCGAATGGTGCTCAACCGCTACAAGAAGATT
>Ga0187863_10002863_pt1 | contig 12945 bp, 14 predicted proteins | sample June2016WEW_11_1_FD_132975 | JGI IMG/M metagenome (GOLD analysis project Ga0187863, IMG submission 132975) | Peatland microbial communities from SPRUCE experiment site at the Marcell Experimental Forest, Minnesota, USA - June2016WEW_11_10 | ecosystem: Environmental > Terrestrial > Soil >... | reverse complement strand
TTCATTGTTTCTCTAAATTCATGTAGTGTAGTAAGGTTTGTTTGAAGGGAATGATAAGTACCTATTTCGCAGCCAACTGGCGATATAACTATGTTAGCTGCAACAAGTGCGTTTTCTATTAACATATTCCAGCTAGGTGAGTTATCAAGTACTATTATATCATATTGTGATAAATTACTTATTATTTTATCTTTTAATACATATTCTCTTCTTTTTTCGTCTCTTATTTTTTTTTCTAAAACGTTTAAATCTGGAGTTTCTGGTATTACGTTTAAAGTTGGTAAATTGGTATTTTTAATAACATTTTCAAAAGGAGCTTTTTCATATAGGATATGATAAATTCCTAATGCCTGTTCTGTTGGATCTTCCAAATTTTCTGTTTCTATTGGTGGAATACATATATCTGTAATCGAACACTGTATATCTAATCCAATAATTAAAGTTTTTAACCCATTTAATGCTAATATTCTTGCTATATTATAAGCAAGTGTAGTTTTTAGTACCCCACCTTTAGCTGTGTATAAGCAAATTATTTTTTGATTAGATGGTTTTTTTATAAAACCAAATTTTTCTCCTATTTGTGGTAAATGTTCTGTTTTCCATAGCCTGACTTTTGTTTTGCCTCTTTCTTTACGGGTTGACAAAGGAATTTCTCCTCTTTTTTCGGCATTAAATAAGGTTTGCTTGTTTTTTAGATTTAATTTAAAAAGCTTTTGTATACTAGTAGATGTCCATTCAAAATCATCCATTTTATGTCCCCCGTTACAATTAGACGTTTATGTGAAAAATTTACCATAAAAACATAAAAAGTCAACGAAAATGTGTTTAAAAGATTAGGAAGAGCTAAGATAATTTTTTAGAACATGCTTTTTAGTTTTTTATCTGAGTTTTGCATGTAATGTGGGTGTCTTAACGAAAACAGCCTCTTAAAAATGTTCGTTTTTCATAAAAACGTGGTATAATTTTTATTACCTAAATATGTATAATATTAAAAATTGAACATAATTGCTTGATCGTTATTGTGGTTTTGTTATAACGTGAATATAAATTTTTCCAGAAAGCTCTAATAAAATTAGGGATAATAAATATAAACTTTAATTTTGTCAGGAGATTGATAGTGCCAAGTCAAACAGAAGTAGTACAAAACGAAAATAGAAACAGGGAAATTATAGTTGAATTAGAAGAAACCGCTAGAAGCCAAATCAAAACTATAATGATTAACAAGTTATATAAGCAAGTTAAAATTAATGGAGATCAGGTTTCTTTTAAAGCCTTACACAATGCTGCTGAATTAGGAAGTGCATTAGCTCAGTATAATTTAGGTTTATGTTATGAAAATGGTCTAGGAATAGAAATAAATCTTAATAAGGCTTTTTCTTGGTATTTTGAGGCAGCAAAACAAGGACATTCCAATGCTCAATATCGTTTAGCAAAATGTTATGCAGAAGGTAGTAAAGAAATAGAAAAAAATTTACCACAAGCTTTTTTTTGGCTTACTCAAGCTGCAAATCAGGATAATGCTAATGCTCAATATGGTTTAGGATGGTGTTATGAGAATGGTGAAGGAATAGATATAAACCTAAAGGAAGCTATTGTATGGTATTCTAGATCTGCAAAGCAGGAAAATCCTGATGCTCAGTATAATTTAGGTCTATGTTATGAAAAGGGTATTGGAGTAGTAGAAGCAGATCTTCAAAAAGCTTTTTTTTGGTATAAAAAAGCCGCTAAACAAGAACATATTAAGGGTCAATATAATTTAGGTTTATGTTATGAAAATGGTTTAGGAATAGCAATAGATCTAAAGAAGGCTATTAATTGGTATACTAAAGCGGCAAATAATGGATATGCTGATGCCCAATATAAATTAGGTACGTTTTATATAAATGGCAATGGGGTAGAGAAAGATCTAAAAGAAGCTGTTGATTGGTATATTAAGGCGGCAGATCAAGGACACGCTAAAGCTCAGTATAATTTAGGTTACTGTTATAAAAATAGCTTAGGGGTAAAGAAAGATCTAGAAACAGCAATTTTCTGGTATACACAGTCTGCAAACCAAGAATATGCTAAAGCTCAGTATAGTTTAGGATTTTGTTATCAAAATGGTTTAGGAGTAAAGAAAGATCGAAGACATGCTGTATTTCTTTTTACGAAAGCAGCTAATCAAGGGTTTGCCGAAGCTCAATATAATTTAGGCATATGTTATCAAAACGGCTTGGGAATTAAAGAAGATTTGGAAACAGCAGTTGTTTGGTATACTAAGGCTGCAAAGCAGGGACACGCTGAAGCTCAATCTAATTTGGGATGGTGTTATGAAGACGCTAAAGGAGTAGAACAAGATCTAGAACAGGCTTGTTTTTGGTATACCAAGGCAGCAAACCAAGGACATGCTGGTGCTAGAGCTGTTTTATTAAAAAAATATCAACCACAATTTACTTCATATCTAGAAGATAAGCAGAAGAAAATGAAAAAAGAAAAATGGAAGGATATGGAAGTAACAGAAGCAGTAGAAAGAAATGAAGACATGGAGACATACGAAGAAGAAGAGAATTTGGTTATAAGCAAACTTAAGCTAAGTTAGTTGTTTAAGCGGGTTTTTTGCTGGTTCCGGTGCGCCGTTTGCAAAAAATACACTGAATTCGATCTCTCATAAACGACCACTTTTAGCTATCAAATAGTAAATAACAACTTGATGGAAGCATCTTATTAAAAAACTTGCTATTGATTAATTATCGTGTTTTCTTACGTTTGATAAAAATATGTTTACTTGTTAATGATTATTTGTAAATAATACTAGTAATGTTTAATGTTCGTATAGGCTATAGAGTTTTATATAAATATAAGATGTTTTCTAATTATGTTACATTTTTACAATTTAAAAAAAATAAGTAATTATAATTTGACTCGCTCTATCACAACAATAAATTCTAGAAATATTATATTACATGCTCTTGATTACCCCAAACCAAACAGAGAACCTCCTTTTTCACTAGCAACTGCATCTATACTAGCAAACATAAAGAATGCAGGTGTTGATGTTCAAGCTAAAACTTGGGCTGTAAACAATACAAACTATTCTTATGAACAAGTTGTTGATGAAATTTTAAGTAAAAGTACATCGTCTACCGATATTGCATTGGGAGTTTATGTTTGGAATGATAAATCCGTGGTAGATATTTGTCGATCTATTAGAGAAAAAGGGTATAACGGCTTAATTATTTTGGGTGGACCTCAAATTACTTATACAAAAAGCGGATTAGAAACTTTATACCCTCATGCAGATATATTTATTAGAGGCTATGCGGAAGATGCCTTAACTCAGCTTTATACTAAAGGATTTAATAAACCTATAAAGGGGATACATTACGCAAACCAACCAGATTTAGAGCTACAAGCAACATCTATATTAGATAATTTAATATCTCCTTTTTTATCAGGCATCATAAAACCACAACATTTCATCAGATGGGAAACACAGCGAGGTTGTTCGTTTAATTGTTCTTTTTGTCAATATAAAGAAGTGGAAAAATTAAAAAAAAGGTATTTAAACAAAGATAGAATTTTAGCAGAGGCTAAATGGATCGTTTCACATAAAATTATACGTGATATTCATGTGGTGGATGCTATTTTTAATTCTGGTCCTAATTATCTTGATGTGCTAAAAGAATTATCAATTGGATCTTACAATGGTAAAATTTCTTTGCAAACTCGTATAGAAATGATCACTGATGAGTTTATTGAAGAGGTTAATAAATTAAACAAGACAGGTATGGTTGTTTTAGAGTGTGGGTTGCAAACATCAAATCTGGAAGAACAAAAATATATAGAACGTCCAACCAATATTTCAAGAGTAAAACATCAAATCGAGAAAGTATTAAAAAGTGACATTGAAGTGGAAGTATCGTTAATTTTTGGGTTGCCAAGGCAAACATTAGACTCCTTCAAAAAATCCATTGAATTTTGTAGGAATTTGGGTATACCCATTATCCATGCTTTTCCTTTAACTTTATATAGGGGAACCCAATTATGGCATAGAAGAAATGAGCTTGGTCTGATATCAGCTCATGAGTTTGTACATAATACTGTCAATAGAATACAAGAAGATATGAATTATGTTATAGAAAGTCCTTCTTTTAATCATTATGATTGGCAAGAAATGGTTAAAATTGCGGATAATTTAAGCAATATAAACCAAACTTACATAAAAAATAGAGATAAGAAATATATTATTGAGAATAACTTAACAAACAACCAGAAAATACATTTGTCTAGACTCTATTAAAAAATTATTTCTTGTCAAAATAGGATAGGTTGTCTTGCGCTAAATAGAAATTTTGGTTTCGTCAAAAATTATCGGCGTTGTTCAAAAACGACCATTATTGATCAACAGTCATTTTTATAGCTAAATATATTTTTTTAGTGTAACTAAAAAAATAGTGTAGATGCTTACAAAAATATTTGTTAAATATATTTTAAAATACTATACTAGGATATAGCGAATTAATGGAAAGTTTAATAGTGGTTGTAAAGTGGGTAATTAAATATTGGCATGAAAATGAACAGTTTTATATTGAACAATGGCTTGATGAAAGAACTCCACAGCAATTTAAATCAATAGTAAAAGAAATTAAATTGCTTGAACGATGCGGTAATATGCTTCGTTTACCACATAGTAGGGCGCTTGGAGAGGGGCTTTTTGAACTTAGAGAAAGAACCTATGGTTATAGAATTTATTATACATTTTTGCCTAATCACAACATTATTATACTACAAGCAGGGAGCAAACATTCACAAAAGAATGATATTAAGATTTCACGAGAACGATTACTAAAATGCTATAGTCAGGATAAGGATGAAAAAAATGAAACTAAAAAAATTTGATGATTATTTAAAAAAACGCATGGATCCACAAGAAATTATGGAAATCGAATGCCAAGCTAATATAGAATTTAAAGCATTAAAAGCTTTACAAGGAGACATCGCCAAATTTGTTACAGAATATATGAATGAAAAAAACATTGGATTTAATGAGCTAGTAAGACGTTTAGATGTTAGCCCAGCACATATCTCTAAAATACAAAAAGGCGAGGCTAATCTTACTTTATCTAGTTTGGCGCATCTTGCGGCACTCTTTAATAAACAACCACATATTATTTTTAAAGATTCAGATATACATAAATAATATGAGACTTATCTATAGAAAATCTCGTTGTTAAGAAGGGGTTTTCATCGTTTATTGAAAATTGATTGAACTTAATTTAACTTTGAATAATCAATAGTCTTTAAATATAGAAAATAGAAACTTAAAAAGAATCTACACTTATAACATACGCTTTTGAAAATTAGGATCATAATGCTTACACCACAAGAATTACAACATTTAGGTCAAAGAACAGCGGTATCTTTAATCAAAGAGATGCGTTTTCTAGGAAAATTAAAAAATGATTCAAACCTTAATGATTTGTTAGATATTCCTAGTCGCGATGTGTTAGGTTTTCAGGTTATTAAAGGAATGGATGCAGCAAAAAGTGAAACATCCAAGGGGAATTTTGGTGCTGAATTGGCTGGCTTACGATTTTGTATTGCAGATGGCGAAGTTGAACGAGTAAACATGATGGATATTGATCATACGGTACCTTTTAAATATATTTATGCAAAACAAGAGGCACTATTGAATTATTTAAATGATCCAAATAATGCGGATTTTACAGAAGGATTTTTAAAAGCTACAACAACTATTGACTCAAAGACAATAAATATTTCTGATTATTTTGGTCGTAATACTACAAATAATACAGTGCAAGGAACAAGACGTTTTTTTAGGCTTTGTTACAATGATATTGACAATTTATTGCTAATATGTCACGCTTGTAACATACAGAAAGGTGCTAGCGATTCATTGGAATGGTTTAGGAAACAAGAACCTTTTTTGGGTGAACGTTTTGTAAAAGTCGTAAATGAGGCTGGTGGTTTATATGACGGTATTATAGTAAAAAAAGTTTGCAAAGCTACTTCTAATCCTAGTGACATTGTAAAAATCGGAGAGTTTGATTGTAGACTTCATGATGGTGAAGGTAAGGGTTTAGGTGAATTTGTTAATGACTGGTTTGAAAGTGAAAACCCAGGATATAGTAAGGGTGTAGTTGGTGCATATAGTAATATTTGGCTCCAATTAAAAGAAATCTGGGAGTTACAGTTAAAGGCTAAAGCAGCTGGCGATAAAGTAATTGGTGATAAAGCAGGTAAAGAAGCTCAATTATCAGCTAATAAATTAACTGATATGCTTGATGCTCAAATTAAAGCTGTGGAAAAACATTATGGGCTTTTAACTAAAAGAGGGGAAGAATATACACGTAGTAGTCAAGATAGCAGTGAAAAAAGTCATTCAACTACTGACACTCCTGAAGATAGAAGAGCACGGATTAAATTAATTGATGAGGATACTAAAAAATTGTTAAAATATATACATGCAGTGAAAAAAATTCAGTCTTTGATTAGGAGTAAAGATCCTTCTTTAGCAGCTATTTTAAATCAGGATCAATTGTATGAATTCTTGGAAACATTGAACATACGTGGACATGAGCTAAGAACACAGAAGAATATTTTTGAAAAAGTTTATACTAAATTGAATAGTCAATATGCTGCACAACCTCAAAAAAATCCTACATTTGATGAAATCAAATTTATCATAAGCCAGGCAGTTGATGAAGAAAATCCTTTTTATGAAAAGTGGATGGCAGCTGAAAGAAGAGCAGAAGAAGAAAGAAAGGGAAGGATTGCAGCTGAAGCAAAACTTGCTGATACATACACATGGGTTGGTTCACATTCAGCAGTTCATGGTTCTATTACTGATGTTTCCGAGCCGTCTGGGCAAACTATGGGTGGTTCTATATTACATAGGTTTGATAATCCTCTATATGACCAGACATCAGCTGAAGATAGGGAAAACTCTACCTCTAAAAAAAGATTAGCCTCTCAAGAAAAAGAAAGCTCCAGATCGTCTTCATCTGAAGATCCACCATCTAAAATAAGATCCACGACACCACCTAATCGTCGTTCACCATCGCCTTACTAAAAACGACCGTTTTTTGATAACAAAAGAGCCTGCCACCGATTTTAACGGATTTATTGGTTTAGCTTTATCTTAAAAACCATTCTTGAAATTGTTTTCTTAATACCCTATACTAAAATGAATTTTGGTAACGTTCCGGCAAGCTTGTGTGCATTTTAAAAATAAAAAAATTAAACTCTAAGTATTAATAATAATTAATTTAGGAGTTTAACAATGGTAAGCTTCCGGTGGATTAGCCTAGAGTGCAATAAAAGTTACATGGTACGCTGCAATTATTTAAGCAGAATGATTACAGAGGTGCTCCATGCAAACTGAACATCGCCCAAAAACTAAACTTACTTTACAGGAAGTTAGCGCTAAATTTGAAGAATGGCGCACAAATAAACAAATGCACAATACTACTACAGCCAAAATACCAAATGATTTATGGCAACAAGTATCACAACTATTCAATCATTATTCTTTAGCCAAAATAAGAAAAACTCTTAACTTAAACTCTAGACAACTTAAATCTAAATTTCAAAAATATCGTAGTAACTATAAAAATCCTGTTAAAACAATTAAAACTAAACAACCAACTTTTATTCCAATTAGTATACCACAACCTAAAGAAGAAATCGAACCAAATTTTATTGGAAAAGTAGAAATTAAACGTTCTGATGGGGCAACAATTTCTATTGAGCGTTTAAATCAACACACATTAACCCTTCTATTAACTCAATTTATGCAAGGATTATAAAAATGCTAAAATTAACACCACATCAACGTTTGTTATTAGCAGTTCAGCCTACAGATTTTAGACGTGCGATTGATGGCCTAGCTGCTATTTGTAAACAAAAATTAAATTTGGATCCTTTTTCCGGAGCAGTATTTGCCTTCACTAATCGTAAACACGATGCAGTAAAATTATTAATTTTCGACTCTAACGGATTTTGGCTTTGTATGAAAAGGTTCTCTCAAGGTAAGCTTGCTTGGTGGCCTACAGAAGCAACTGATTCTGTCGAAATTCAAGCAGAAGCCTTGAGTGTATTATTAAGCCAAGGCGATCCACGTTTTATGTTTACACCATTGCCTTGGCGTAATTTAACAGAAACTATTTTGTCTTCTCCACTTACTACAGAGAAACATCCAGATTCAATTTGAAGTTTAATTATTGCATGCATCCTTCAAGATCCAGTTTTCAATCTGCATGGAAACCTATCAATCAAGCAACACTGGATGATACTAGTTGAGCTTTAAAATTCCATGGTAGCCATAAACTAGGATTTTTTGCGACACTAGCAGCATTTATTTGTAATTGAGTTAAATATTCAATTGGTTGTTGCTTAGCAGCAATACAAGTGTAGATTAAGCTCATCATACAATCACCAACCGCTGCACCAACATTAGTTTTATAAAAATATGCCGATTTCCTTAGTCTAATTGGGATCCTTAAAGACATTTCCAAAATGTTATTGTCTATCGGAGCTCCTTCTACTCTAGTAAATTGAGTCAGTTTATCCCAATGTTTTAATGTGTATTTAATTGCTGCTCCTAAACTACTATTAGGTTCAACTAATTTTTCATCAAACTGTTTTTTTAACCACTTATACCATTCATTTAAAATAGGAATGCTATACTTTTGATGATATAACAAACGTTGAAGCGCATTTAATTTACTATCTTTGCAATGTTTTTCATTTTCATAAATTTTACTAATTAACTCTAAAACATATTTTACCTCTATAGGAAAGCTTTCTATCAAACGTAAAAATTGTCTCCTATCATGGACTAAACAAAAAACTGTAATTACTTTAGCCAGTAATTGTTCGCTAATATTTTTGGGGGTATTCATACTAAGCGCGTCAGCCATATAAATAATTTTTTCTTCATTTTTTCGGTTACGTAAAATTTTGCCAATATTTTCTCCAGCATAAAAATGACCAGTAATATATAAATGAATTATGTTACCTTCATATTCCGCAAGTATACCAGTTGTATATATTGCTTTTCGATCTGTATTTATTAGTTCTTCTGGTTTTGTAGGGAACAAAATGTTACCTCTGGTATCATCTCCATGTATAAGTTTAGATTCTCCAGCTAGCTCAGTCATAAGTTCTAGTACTGGTACAGCTGCTTTATATGAACTATATACTAATGGCCATTGAGTGGAATCAGGTAGTGGGATCTCTGCTAAATTCTGTATAGTTTCAATTCTTTTAAATGGCAAACTAGCATAATATTTGTAAAAAGCTAACCATGCAATAACTTCTGCAGAATATTTCTTCTGTCCTGCATCTTCTGGTAATTTAGCTCTAAATACTGTACCACACAAACTACACCTTAGGGTAATCAATGAATATACCACAGCATTAAATAATCCTTTAGATAATATTCGCACTACATTGGTAGGCGTAACAGCATATAACTTACCATCACATCCTTCTTCAGGACATTCTTGGCCAGCACTTAATTCATTAGGAATAATTACTTTATCAGCACCTTTATAGCTACTAGCACTATTACGTCCATGACCAGTTTTTTTAGGTTTTTCTTTTGGAACGGTCGGTAAACTTTCAATAGTATTTGTTTCGGTATTCTTCATTAACTGCTTTTCAGGTAACGATTGTTGGTTTTCAGATAATGGTTGTTTATTATCGGATAATAGTTTATCTGCTATTGCATTTAAATTCTTTTTTTTCTCAGATTTAAATCCTAATAAAATTTCTCGTAAAATTTTAAAGGTTACTTTCCCTTGTTCTAATTTTAGTTGTAACCAAGTATAATTCTTAATTATGGTAATTAAGATTTGTTTTACTGAAGATAAAAGATTACTATTTTCAATTTGTGAAATAAGATTAGTAACGTCTGCTGTTGTTAAATTTATATATTCAGTTTTAGACATAGTATTCACAGTAACATAAAATAATTTAATTACACAATAGCCAATAGTAGAGCACAGGAAAAATAGTATGATAATAAAACCTTTTTATGAGCTTTGTCCGAAAATGGAAGCGTTTATTAAATTTTATACAAGTATTAATAAAAAAATTATCCTTCCTATAATAGGATACGAATTATATTGTTGCGATCCTGAGTGCGATTGTAGATTAACTACTATAATGATGTATAACGTCAGAACTGAAAAATGCTTAGCTACCATCCAATATGCTTGGGATAATTATGATCATTATATCAAAGAAAAATTTGTTAAAAGTGATGTTGATAATTTTATAAATGGATGTTTGATGATGTTAGAAAATAGAAATCCCACAACTTTGGCTATATTAACATCTTTTCAAAATTGGTTAGCGCAAGACAAGGAAAATAAAAAACAATTATTTATAAATAGATATCAGCAATTTAAAGTAGCAGCAAAAGCTAAGGGGTTTACTTCTAAACAATCTAATGATTGCTTTTTAGAAAACATTGGTTCCATGCTAAAATTGGGTGTGTTTGATGATTTAATTGCAGATAAAATCAAAAATTTTAAATAATTTTTTTACTTACACATCCTTACAGGAACGTTACGAATTTTGAGAATAAACAAGTTGTAGAGTTAACAATATTGACAAAACACTATGTAACTATATATAGTTACATAGTGAGCAAAAAAGAGAAACTGTTAATTGATGCTAAAAATAACCCTGATGGATTATCTTTTACAGATTTTAAAACAATGATGTTACGTTACGGATGGAAAAAAGATCATCAATCTGGCAGCCATCAAATATGGTATTCACCAAAGTCATATCGAATATCGGTTCAAAATAGAAATGGGAAGGCTAAAGGATACCAAGTTAAACAATTTTTATTGAGATTGGAGGAGGAGCAAAACGATGATTGATAAATTTGACGGTTTCAGTATACATATTGTTACAGACAGTAGCGGGGATTATGTTGCTCATTTTGTTGAACTACCAAATGTTTCAGCGTGTGGTCGTACAGCAGAACAAGCTATTGCTGAATTAGAAATAGCTTGGTCAGCAATGAAAAAAAGTTATAAGAAACATGGAGATGAAATTCCTATTGCCCCATCTAAAAAAGAGTATAGTGGACAATTTAATGTTAGAGTAGATCGAAGAATTCACCGCGCATTAGCAGTGGAAGCTGCACGAGTAGGAATTAGTTTAAATGCTTTAATAGCGCAACGACTATCGCAAGCCGTTAAACATCAGTATGATGCTGATATATAGTTTTAATGCATCATTAGCTAGTATTAAGCATAGTTTTCTGATGCAGGGATCCACCTATACAAAGTTGGAATAGATATACCAAGATTACGTGCTACATCTTTTGGCAACGAACCAGAAGCAAGTAATTTTTTTGCAGATTCTATCTTGCTAGTAGTCATTTTGCGCTTTCGTCCACCAATTCTTCCTTGTGCTTTAGCAGCAGCTAAACCAGCTTTTGTTCTTTCAGCAATTAGCTCTCTCTCCATTTGAGCAAGACTAGCCATCATATGAAAAAAGAAACGACCTGATGTAGTGGCTGTATCTACATTATCTGTAAGGCTTTTAAAATGAATATTCTTCTGTTGAAGTTTACTGGTCAACTCTATAAGTCCTTTAACAGATCTACCTAGTCTGTCTAACTTCCAAACAATTAAAGTATCGCCATCACGTAGTATATCTAAAGCTTGCTGTAGTCCTGGTCGATTATTATTCCTTGCACCAGATATTTTATCTTGATAAATTTTTTCACAACCAAGATTATTTAAAGCTGAGAGTTGAAGCTCCAAATTTTGATCTTGAGTAGACACGCGTGCATAACCAATTAACATAATTCTTCTTTACCTTAATATCCATTCACCTTTATGTTTAATTTCATCATACATAGCGTCAGGAGCTAGATCTATTTCTCCAGGCCAAGTAATTGCGCCATGTACAAGGTAAGCTTGATTAAAAATTTTTAAATCTTTTAGAATGGCAAATACACCGGCTTTATCACTCATAACTAGATTAGACATTTTAACAATACCTTCTGTTCCGTCCGTAAATTTAACTTTAAGTTTATAATTGTTTAAAGGCTGTACCTTCGTTAATCGCCACGGAGCAGTGCAAACTATTCCAATGGTGGAATTTTTTTCAATGCTTGATTTTGTTCGCATAATTTCCAATCCTCTAGTAATTCAATCCGATGTTCGGACGCCCATTCTAAAACTAAAGCTAAGGCTCTGCGGGGCATATTACCTTTAATAACTTCCAAAGTAGATATACTAATCAGAACTTCATACTCAGCGTATAATACATGAAAATGTGGTGGAGCATGATCACCCCAAAACATTTGAATTAGTATTCCATAAAATGTACTGATTGTTGGCACTTGTAAATTCTTCTTATTCTCAAAATTCATTTTAGTATAGGGTATTAAGAAAACAATTTCAAGAATGGTTTTTAAGATAAAGCTAAACCAATAAATCCGTTAAAATCGGTGGCAGGCTCTTTTGTTATCAAAAACGGTCGTTTATGAGAATACAACAAAACCATATTATCAATATGGTTTGTTAATTATTTAATTGTCAGCTATGGTCGCGGTTTTGCTGCTGGCCTTAGTGTTAGTTCGGATATTAAAGCTAGAAATTGTTCCGTTCTTGATTTTAGAAGCTCAACACATGCCAGGTGGTCGACCCCCACCGTCCTCATAGTGGTATCTCCTACGCCTCGATTGGGGGATTTGATACCCCATGCACGCTCCCACCGTGAGCGCGCCCAAGCAAACGAGAGCCCTAAATTGTTACCGACACCACCAGTTTTCCAATCATTTACACCTGTTCTAGGAAGAGCTCCTTCTTCTTTTCCGTTCCATTTAGGACAAGGATGTAAGGGCCTTGATGGATGGCTATATTCATTAATTACGTGTGCTGGCAATATTAATTGAGCACCACCAATTTTTTG
>Ga0187863_10002860_pt1 | contig 12954 bp, 10 predicted proteins | sample June2016WEW_11_1_FD_132975 | JGI IMG/M metagenome (GOLD analysis project Ga0187863, IMG submission 132975) | Peatland microbial communities from SPRUCE experiment site at the Marcell Experimental Forest, Minnesota, USA - June2016WEW_11_10 | ecosystem: Environmental > Terrestrial > Soil >... | reverse complement strand
TTGCAGTTCCGTAGGCCAGCGCGGCTACCGCGTGGGCACCGCCGAGACGGTAGAACTCGGTGATGCTGAGATGATGTGCTGCGGCTAGAGTCTCAGGCGCCGGCTTGGGCGATACGACAACGATGCGCTTGACTCCGGCCACCTGCGCGGGAATCGCGGTCATCAGCAGCGTGGATGGCAGCGGATGGCGGCCGCTTGGAACGTAGCAGCCGACCGATTGAAGAGGGCGGACGAGCTGGCTGGTGGATAATCCTGGGATCGGATGGAGGGTCCAGGCCGATGGCACCTGGCGCCGCGCGAATTCGCGAATCTGATTTGCCGCCGTCGAGAGAGCATCGCGTAGCCCCGGGTCGGCGGTGTCCCATGAAGCCGCCATCTCCTCTGACGTGACGCGCAGATTCGCGGTGTCTTTGAGACCGTCGAAGTCGGAGGCGTAACGGAAAAGAGCGCGGTCGCCCTTCTTGCGCACATCGCTCACGATGCGCTTGACGGCGGGCAGGACCGAGTCGAGCGATGCGCCACCACGTCGCTCGAGAGCGGCGAGGATCTCTTCTGTCTGACTAGCGCCTCGTCCTTTGGTTCGAATCAGCTTCATGGTTCGCGTACCTTCAACGTTGCGTGCCTAAAGAACAACTTTGTTCAGCGGGTATTCAACGATGCCCGTTGCCTTCGCCGCTTTCAACCGAGGCATTACATCGCGTGCTACACGCTCTTCGACGATGGTATTGACTGCGACCCACTCGGAATTGCTAAGTTGAGAAACAGTGGGTGAATTGAGCGCGGGCAGCACAGCGAGGACCGCCTCGAGGTCGGCTCGCTTCACATTCAGCATGAGGCCGACCTGCGATTGCGCGTCGATGGCGCCGCGCAGCATGAGCGCGATCTGGTCAATCTTTTCGCGCTTCCAGGCGTCGGCAAGCGCGCCCTTGCCTGCGATCAAATGCGTTTCACTTTCCATCACCGTATCGATGATTTTGAGATGATTGGCCTTCAGCGAACTGCCCGTCTCGGTGACTTCGACAATGGCATCGGCGAGTGTAGGCGGCTTGACTTCCGTCGCGCCCCAACTGAATTCGACTTTGACGTTGACGCCCTTTTCGCCGAAGTAGCGCTTGGTGACTTCGACAAGTTCAGTGGCAATGATTTTGCCTTCGAGGTCTTCAGCCTTTTCAAAGCCGCTGGACTCGGGCACCGCAAGCACCCAACGCACCTTGCGGCGGCTTTGCTTGGCATACGTAAGCGTAGTGACGCTGGTGACGTCGAGGCCGCTTTCGACAACCCAATCAATGCCAGTGAGGCCCGCATCGAGCACGCCGTGGTCGACGTAGCGCGCCATTTCCTGCGCGCGGATAAGCATGCACTCGATGTCGGGGTCGTCGATGGAGGGAAAATAGGAACGGCCGTCGGCGTAAATGTTCCAGCCGGCGCGCTTGAAGAGGGCGAGCGTTGCATCCTGTAAGCTGCCTTTGGGCAAACCGAGTCGAAGCTTGTTAGCCACGGACCACCTCCACAATTTCACTGGCCGTCTTAATCGGGCGAGTGAAACAACTCACGGTGCCTTCGTGGCAAACCAGCCCGTCTCCCTCCACAGCAACGCGAAACAGGAGCGTGTCGTTATCGCAGTCGGTCGAGACTGAGATGATGCGAAGACGATTGCCGCTGGTTTCGCCCTTCATCCAGAGCTTTTGGCGGGTGCGGCTCCAAAATGTGACAAAGCCGGTCTCCAGCGTTTTCGCGTAGCTGAGCTGGTTCAAAAAGCCCAGCATCAGCACTTCGCCGGTGCGCGCATCCTGGACGATCCCGGGCACAAGACCATCCATTTTGTTGAAGTCTACTGCTGCGGTTGATTCGCTCATTCCTTCATCCCGTCTGAAACCTCGAGAAAAGCAAAAAGCCCGCCAGCGAAGTCGCCGGCGGGCTTTCGTGTTTCCTGATCTCTCTGGCTGTCTAGTTCAAGCCATGGCAGTCCGCCGGCATGGAGGTCCCGTGATGATGGGGTTGACCGTGATGGCGGTGGCTCTGCATCTGGATTGAAATTACGGGCAAACCCCGTGTTCTGTCAACAACGGCGTCTAAAAAAGCGAATACCGACGAGCCGACTAGACCGTTCCCACAGTCACTTTTCCCTCGGGGGCATCGGCTTTGCCGGGCTGCCGGAGCAATTCGACGACCCGCTCGTACAAACGATTGCGCAGTTCAAACCGCTCAGAAGCGCGCGTCACATAGCGCACCTGGATCCCGATGCCGGAGGAGGACGGTCGCAGATTGACAACCGGTTCCGCGCTGAACCGGCTCATACCGATGCCATGAGCGATCCGCTTCCATTCGGACTCCGCGAGATGCGCATTTTCTTGTGTCTCTTCCAACACGACCTGGTGGATGCGTTCGACCATATTGGTCAACTCCTCGGAGGCGGGGAGGGTTACCGAGATCTCGTCCCACATCCATTGTCCGCTTGTGGAGAAATTGAAGAACTGGCCTCGAATGGCAAAGCTGTTCATGAACGTGGTACGGCGTCCCGTGGGATGTCCTTTGTCTTCGAGGGTCCCGGTTTCCAACATCGATGTTCTGAAGAGTCCTACATCGGTGACTTCGCCGCCCACACCATTGATCTCAACCCAATCGCCGACATGCATTCCGTTCCTGCCGACAAGGACAAACCAGCCAAGGAACGCGAGAAGGAAGTCCTGCAGAGCTACGGTGAGGCCAGCCGTGACAAGACCCAGAATGGTCGGCGTCTGTTCAGGCATGCCAAAGATGACGAGCAAAATGAGCACCACACCGACTACCTGATTGGCCAAGACGAGGATGCTGCGCAGCGTTTGAGTCTGCCTGCGATCGAGAGACGGGCGAGACATCAACTTTCGCACCAGCGCGTCGCAAACGACCATGCAGATCAGGATGAAAACGATCAGCGCGAGTGAGCGAAGAATGAGATGCAGGACGATGGAGTGCTGTAGGAGTACCTGATTGGCCCACTTGCCGTAGACGGTTGCGAGCTGCTTATCAGTTTGGATGCGGTCGTCGTTGATGCTCAGAATCTGGCGCTCGGCGCTCCGGTCCTTAAGGGCGGAAATCCTTGATGCACGGTCACCGGCGCCGTTAGCCGAGGCGGCTCCAACAGCATTGATCTGGCTCTCTAAAGCATTGTGTTGCGTAGTCAGGGCCGCCGCGTCCTGCTGGGCTTTCTGCTCGGCTTGCTGGATCGACTTGTACCGATCGAGCTGACTGAACCAGGCCCGCACTCGCCCGGCGAGCGTACCGTGCTGCTTTTCCGAGATTGACGCGATCGGAGCCGTTGCCTGCGATGCGTTGTCATAGGCACGCATCGAAGCTTCATGCGCCGCCAGCTCCTGCTGAATTTGAGCACTATCATCGCCTGAGGCCCGCGCGAGGTCTTCCTGGGCATCCGCAAGCTCGTCGGTGTCGAGACCGAGCTGCGCCTTCGCCACATCGAGGTCATCGCTCGTCGAGCTTTCATCCGGTGCGCCCGGTTTCGAAGCGCTGGCCGGCGCATTCGATGCAGGCGTCAAGCTTTTGACGAGGGACTGATCCTGCGCAATGAGTTGCTGGAGCTGGGCGACCTTTTGCGCGAGGGCCGCTGCCTCCCCGGAGAGCGTGCGATGCTCGGCGCTCAATCGAGCCTGGCGAAGAGCCGACGCAAAGGCCTGGTCCACCTCGTGGTCGGCCAATCGCTCGGCATCGTGGGCAAATTCCGTTTCTTCCGCCGTAACAGCCACTGCCGCGAGCGCCTGCGCTGTTTGCCAGCTGCTCACGTCGACAAGGGTCTTCTTCGCGGATGGAGAACCAGCCGACCCGCCCTGCTTGCGCAGAAAGGAGAGATTCTCCATCGCGCCGCGCGTGGTCCAGAGAAAGACGAAACACAGCACCAGGAGCGCGCTCAGCGCAACGAGAAGGATCGTCCTGGTCTTTCCGACAGCATGCGGACTGCCGGCCTCACCGGGGCTAGGTGCAATGGGGGGGATTGCCATACCTGCATTCTTACAAAATCGGCGTGTCTTGAGAACAGAAATACCGGCGTCCAGATTGCACTTTTGGATGAAATTTGCCGGTCAGAGAAGAGAGGCAGACAATGTTGAGGTGCCCAACCGACGACGAATCGTGCTCGCTTTCGTAGCAGCGCTGTGCTGGTCGTGGGCCGCCTTTTCGCAGACAGCTGGCGGGGTGCGCACGCCGCCGGAGACTCGTGTCGACATTAACCACTCCACGGTTCAGGAACTGCTGAAAGTGCCGGGAATGACGCGGACCTGGGCGGATCGCATTGTGCGGTTCAAGCCCTTTCGCACGAAGATCGATATGCTGGACCGCGGAGTCGTGACCAGCGCGGTCTATGACTGCATCAAGGACTACGAGATCGCCCACCGCAATGAGCAGTGAGCGATCTCGAAATTTATGCGATCAGAATCAGGCCTTCAGTGGGATCAAATGGCTTAAGCGGCGGTCAAGATACTGTGCACGATTTCGGCGTTTTCCTTGATCTCATCCTTGCCTCTGGGGAACATGCCTACATACACGCCATCGTGCGGCTTGATGCTGGAGAACGCCGTGCGGAAGGCCTGCGCGACGCCGTCGCCGTCGATTCGTCCGGCGGCCAGAATCTTGAAGGCGAAGCAGGTCTTTGAGGTTTGGCGCATCACCCTGTACATGCGCGCCGGATCGCTCCGCATATAGATGTCGTGCGGCATCTCCATGATCTCGCCGTTTAGAGCCTGCATCCACTCGGCCTCGGTGCGGGTGCGGTTGTAGACGCAGCCCGAGTAGAAGTCGATGTCCCATCCCTGCTCCTCAACCAGCTCGACGACCTCCGGTTTGTGGGTGCCCACGCCAACCAGCACGCCCAGATCGCGCGCGCGTTTACACCACTCTCTCTCGGCCGCCATGGTTCCGGTCTGGAAAGCTTTGTCGATCTCTTCCCCACGTCTTTGCAGGGCCAGCGGTTTGAGATTCTGAACCAGAAAGGCCGCGTCGTCGCTCGCCATGACTTGAATGATGAGGTGCATGTTACCGCCCTGGGACTGAAACATCTCCCAGTCGCTCTGGGCGCGATCCACGTGAACGTAGTTGAAGGCATTGATGCCGTAGCTACTGGCGCGGTGCAGAACTTCGCAGATGCGATCGGGCGTGTACCACTCGCGCATGGCGGTGCTGAAGTTGTGGTTGTAGTGGCTGAACCCGTACATCGGGTTGACGCCGAGAACCAGACGGCCGATTTCTGCGTTGCCGAACTTCATCTTCGGCACCTGCACGGGTGCAGCGGGGACCGGCGATGCGGTGCTTTGTGGCGCTTGAGTTCCGACGGCTGGCACGGCTGCCAGAGAGGACGCGGCTCCGCTCATCATGCCGATGGTGAGAGAGGCGCTGGACTGCAAAAACTCCCGACGCGTATTGGACATCAAAGCGCCTTCTTTCCATCGGCGGCCGGAGGCGCAAACGCGCGGCGCGGTTTTCAAAACGGATCATGCTAGCACTCGCTTGGCTGGGGTCTATGTGACTCGGAACACATCTTCTGTATCTTCGGCAAATGGAATCCGGGTACCGTTCCCGAGCAAACCTCGGTACTCCCCTTGAACAGGTTGAAGGTTCGGTCTCCCGCCCATTCGCCAGGGAAAACTCGGAAGGGTGGGCCACCGAACTCTGACCGCGACGTTATGCGCGGGCCGGTTCAGTCGATCCAAGGTCCCCGCGCTTCAGCAGCCGGCTCAAGATGACGTAGAGCACAGGAATAAAGATCAGGTTGAGCACCGTCGACAGCAGCATGCCGCCGACGATGGTGGTACCCACGGAACGTCGGCCCAGCGCACCTGCACCGGTGGCGAAGACGAGTGGCATGACGCCGAGGATGAAGGCAAACGACGTCATCAGAATCGGGCGGAGACGCAGTTCGGCAGCTTCAATGGCAGCGTCGGCAATGGACCGGCCCTTGCGCCGCAACTGCTCTGCGAATTCGACAATCAGAATCGAGTTTTTTGCCGACAATCCAATGAGCATCACGAGGCCGATCTGACAATAGACGTCGTTCGAGAGGCCGCGCAGCGACACCAGCCCAAGCGCACCGAGGACAGCCATCGGCACGGCAAGCAAAATGATGAATGGCAGCGCGAAGCTTTCGTATTGCGCAGAGAGGGTGAGATAGACGACGAGGATACCGAGTCCGAAGATAAGTAACGCTCTGCCGCTGGATTCGATTTCATCGAGTGTCAAGCCGGTCCACTCATAGCGCATGCCGGGCATCATGACTTGCTTTGCCAGGTCCTCCATGCCGGTGATTCCCTGCCCTGAACTGTAACCACGTGCGGGCGAACCATCGATTTCGACGGCGCGAAAGAGGTTGTAATGCGAGATCACGGGTGGCCCGGAGCTCTCCGTCACAGTGACTAGATTGTCGAGTGGAACCATTTGGCCCGCTCCGGAACGCACATAGTAGCTGTGCAGATCGCCAGCATTCATGCGGAAGCGCTGGTCGGCTTGCACAAAGACGCGATAGGTGCGGTTATTAAAGTCAAAGTCGTTGATGTACTCGGAACCCATAAAGACACCCAGCGCATCCGTAATTTGCGAGAGTGGCACATTCATGGACTTTGCTTTCTCGCGATCGATCGTGACGAGTTCCTGAGGATCGTTCGCTGAGAAGGTTGTGATAAGCCCGGTAACGTCTTTGCGCGCGCGGCCGGCACCTACAATCTGATGTGCCACGCGATCCAGATCCGACAACGTATTGCCGCCCGAATCCTGCAGCATGAATTGAAACCCGCCGTAGCTACCGACGCCGCTGACAGCCGGTGGTTCGATGACTGCCACGAGGCCGCCGTTGGGCGCGAACAGCAGCGACTGTAGCTTGGGCGAGAGATCCGCCACAATATCCGCGGCAGTATGACCTTTCCCTCGCCTTTGGTCCGCGGGTCTGGTGCTGATGAACATGAGGCCCGCATTGGACGCGCCTCCTGAAAAACTGAAACCCATGATTGAGAATGCGCCGGCAATGTCCTTATTGGAGTAAATGATGGCCTGCGCGCGATCGGCCAGAGCGGAAGTGTAGGAGAGCGAAGACCCCGGCGGCGCCTGCACGATGCCAATTAGAAAACCCTGGTCCTCCTGGGGAATGAAACCCGTCGGTACGCGTTGGTAGACCCACACCGTGGCGCCGAGGCCAACGAAAAAGACGAGAAGGAGGACATAGCGGAGTTGCAGCGCAACATGAATAATTCGCGCATAGGTCCTCGACAACCAGGTGATGAATGCGTCCGCACCGTGGATGAACGCGGCGAATGCGCGCGACAAAGGGCGGATATGGAGAAAGTCGAGCTGACGCGGCCGCGCTTCTTCGCCGCGAAGGAACATCGCCGAAAGAGCCGGTGAGAGTGTAAGCGCGTTGAAGGCCGAGATGGCGATGGAGAAGGCAATCGTCAGCGAGAACTGCCGGTAGAGGATGCCTGTGGTCCCAGGGAAGAACGACACGGGCACGAACACGGCAATCAGCACGAGAGAGGTGGCGATCACGGCGCTGGTCACTTCGCCCATGGCGTGCGACGTGGCTTCATGCGGATCGGAGTGCTCCATCGCAATGTGGCGTTGTACGTTCTCGATGACCACAATGGCGTCGTCGACTACCAGGCCGGTGGCGAGCGTGATGCCGAAGAGCGTGAGCGAGTTGATGGAGAAGTCAAAAACCCTGATAAACGCGAAGGTGCCGATGAGCGAAACGGGAATCGTAACCGCGGGAATGATGGTGGCGCGCCAGTCAAGCAAGAAGAGAAAGATGACCAGGATCACGATGGCGATAGCTTCAGCAAGCGTTACCAGGACTTCGTGGATCGAGTCGCCGATGACGGTTGTCGAGTCGAAAGCGACCGCATATTCAAGGCCGGGCGGAAAGCTCTTCGAGAGCTCTTTGAGCGCGGCCTTCGCCGCGGCGTCGACATCGAGCGCATTGGCATTCGAGAGTTGCAGCACGCCAATGCCTTGGGCGGCGTGCCCGTTGTATTCGAGCGACGAACTATAGTCTTCGGCTCCCACTTCGGAGTGGCCGATATCTCTTAGAAGTACGAGCCCATTGGCATTGTTCTTCACGATGATGCTGTCGAATTCGACTGGACTGGTGAGACGGCCGACCACGCGTACGGGAATTTGAAACGCCTGATTCTGGTCCGATGGAGGCTGGCCCAGTTGCCCTGCGGGAATTTCGACGTTCTGTTCGATCAAGGCATTCACGACGTCTGTGGCCGTGAGCCCACGAGCGGCCAGCTTCAAAGGATCGAGCCAGACGCGCATGGCGTATTTTCGTTCGCCGAAGATCGTGACATCGCCCACGCCAGGAACACGCTTGATCGCGTCCTTCACGTAAATATCAAGGTAATTGGAGATGAATTCGTGTGAGTAGCGTCCATCGCGCGTGAAGAAGCCGGCGCCAAAGACAAAATTTCTGTTTGCCTTGCTGATCGAGATACCGGTTGCATTGACTGCTGCAGGCAGACGGCCTGTCACGCTGGCAACGCGGTTCTGTACGTCGACTGCTGCGATGTCAAGACTATAGCCGGTCCGGAAGGTCGCAGTAATCTGACTGGTTCCGCTGTTGGTGCTGGAGGAGCTGATATAGCGCATGCCCTCTACACCGTTGATGGCTTCTTCCAACGGAATGGTGACGGCCTTCTCGACCGTGTCGGCATTGGCTCCCACGTAGTTACACGAGACGCCAACTTGCGGCGGCGTCAACGTGGGATACATGGCAATGGGCAGATTGGGAATGCAGATCGCCCCGGCGAGAATGATCATGAGCGCGCAGACGGTGGCGAAGACTGGCCTATGAATAAAAAAGTTGACAAACAAGCTGAACCCTCTTTCCCCTTTTCCCTGGCGAACGCAACGCTACCGGCGCTTGACTGTCTGCGCCGGAGCGCAGGATCAATGAGCGAACTCAGGCGCCCAAGGGAAACACCGGCATACCGTTGACCAGGAACTGCGTGCCCGACACGATTACTTTGTCGCCAGCAGCGAGCCCCGATGAAATGGAGTATGTGTTTCCAACCGTGTCACCCAAAACAACGGGCGTTTGGCTGGCGATGAAATGACCGTTCTGCTGGCGCGCGACGAAGACGAAACTCTGGCCGCCCTGGCGCGTGACGGCAAGAACCGGAATCACGGCCATCGGTTTCGTGCTCCAAATGACTCGCGCTTTGATCATCTGCGCGTTGCGGACCGCTTCCGCAGAGCCGTGCACTGGGGCCTTCACCAGGATTCCTTGGAGCGTGCTGTCGACCTGCGGCGAGACAAAATCCACCTTCGTTTTTTCCAGCAGCTTGCCGCCGGTGTCGTAGAGTTCCACTCCCAGACCTGGCCGAGCCTCAGTGGAGCGCTCGGTAGGAATGTAGATGTACGCTTCCAGATCCTTGTTCTGATCGAGAGTCGTGAGAACCGTGGTGGTCGATACGTAATCGCCCACATGCACAGGTACGTCGCCAATCACCCCGTCAAATGGAGCCCGGACTGAGTAGTAGGCCAGTTGCTCTTCCTGTGTTTTGCGCAGGGAAACGGCTGACTCGTAATCGGCCTTGGTATTGGCGAATGACTGCTGCGCCTGGTCCCACGCATCGCGACTGATTACGCCGGCGTCAAAGAGTTTGTGCTGCCGCTCGAGTTCCACCGTGTTGTAGTCGTAGAGCGCTTTCTTCTGGCGCTCCGTCGCCCGTTGCGCTTCCACATTGGCCAACTGCGGCTGCGCGTCGATCTCCATCATGACCTGGCCGGCCTGCACGTGGTCCCCTGACCGGACGTGAATCTGCGTCAGCCGCCCGCTGACCTGCGGCTGCAGGGTGGCCGAGCGGCGCGACATGATGGTCGCCACATACTCACTACTCTGCGCGACTGGCGCCAGGGTGACGTCCACGGTCTTGACCGGCATCGCCTGCATCCCGGCGGCCGCAGCCGGTGCCGGCGGTTTCTGCTGGCAACCGGTAATCGCCAGGCCCAAAGCAATTGCGAAAATTAAACCAAAAGTGCGTTTCAAATTTGGAATCCTCATATGCCTCGTTTGAAGCCGAGACTGGCAAAATACAATCGAAAATCTTGTCTGGAATGCAGCACCCATCGTACAACCCGTCCCCGGGCCGCGGCTGTGAGCAACAGCAGCGGCTATTCCCATGAGAAGAAAATCGTTTGAGGTCTGTCTCATCTGACGCGCGGAGACAGTTCATTGTCGCAGAATATTCGCCCTGCGCGCCCGCTGTTGTTGCAGGCCGGTCGATGCGGCATCAGGCGTTTTCGCCCTGCCATGCGAATGGGTTGAAGTTGGTTCGCCGATCGAAGGCGTCCATCCCTTCGGCGCGCTTCAGCCACCCCACCACCAGGTAAGTTACCGGCGTGGCGACCACTTCCACGGCGACCTTGATCACATAGGACGAAAGCACCATCCGAAGCAGCATGAGCGGTGACTGCGATCCGGCAAAGGCGACAAAAATAATTACCGCCGTATCGGCCGCCTGGCCGGTGATGGTGGAACCAATGGTGCGGGTCCACAGCCAGCGGCCGCCGGTCACGAGTTTGAGTTTGGCCAAGGTGTAGCTATTGGTGAATTCCCCGCACCAATAGGCAACAAGGCTGGCAAAGGCGAAGCGCGGCACGACGCCAAACACGGTGGCAAATGCCTGCTGCCCATGCCACTCGGGAGCTGGCGGCAACGCGACCGCCAGCTGCCCCATCGCGGCGAGAAGCGCCATGGCAAAGAAGCCCAGCCAGATGGCCCGCCTGGACGAGCCGTAGCCATAGACTTCGGTAAAAACATCGCCACATATATAGGTGAGCGGGAAAAGAAACTCGGCAGCACTCGGGCGCAGGGGGCCGAGCTGGCAGATTTTTGGGCCAACCAGGTTCGAAACAAGCAGCACCACCACAAAGCCGATGGTCAGCAGGTCGAGATAGCGGAAGCGGCGCATCAGCCTTGAGGATAACGCAGGGCCGCTTTGCGGTGGAGGTCTGGGCTCTCAAGGGGGTTCAGGGCCGCATGGAATTGACTCCGGGCTTCGGACTCGCTTCGGACCGGGGGAGGCCCGTGCTCTCCGTTTGACGCGCGGCCGGTCTTGTTGCATAAAGGAGAGCAAAGGAGAGCTCTGTGGGCGAAATGGAGAAAATGACCTCGATTGGCCATCCCGTGCCGGAGCTGCCGGTCGCTGATGTCGAACGCGCGCAACAGCATTACAGAGACGCACTCGGCTTTGAGATCGGATGGCTTTACCCAGGCAAAGAAATTGGGGCCGTGTTGCGCGAGAATGCAACGATTTTCTTTCGAAAAAGGAAGCCACCGTTCGAGCCTGCCGTTCACTGGGTCTTTGCCGAAGATATCGATGCAACATACCAGGAACTGCAGTCGCTCGGTGCGAACATCGTGGATCCGCTGGAGAAGAAGCCTTGGGGATTACGGCAATTCACCGTACAGGATCTGGACGGGAACCTCTTCTATTTCCACCATGACTAGGGCGTTTTCCAGTTTCGTGGAGTCTCTAACATCACGCCGGGTGGCAATTTCTTGTGGAAAGTACCCTTGGGCTCTGCACCTATGGGAGAACCGCCGTCACCAAGCGCCGCTGAACAGGCGGCTGAAGTCGCCAGCAAGTCGGGCTCAAATGCGGACGCGACCGGGGAGCCCTGTCTTTTGACATGCCTGGAGTGAGTTGATAGCCTTCATAAGGGCGCATACGGCCATCCTCGGCCGTTCCTGCTCTCCTGAGCGTCCCCGTCGTCTAGCCCGGCCTAGGACACCGCCCTTTCACGGCGATAACACGGGTTCAAATCCCGTCGGGGACGCCAATTAGAATCAGCATTTTAAAGCTAATCCACTGGCCCTCTAATTTCCGGCCGGTAACGCCTTGGTAACGATAGAACCGGAACTTGCCCCATTTTCGGGCTTCTCGGGTGACTCCGCATACGCCCCGTCCAGCAACTTCACCGCATCCGACAGGAACGCTGGGCTGAGGTGCTGATACCTCGCAGCCATTCTCAAGTCCTTGTGTCCGAGAATCAGCGCAACCGTGTGTATATCCGCGCCCTTCATTCGCATCCAACTGGCGGTCATTGGCTCACCATTGAACACAAAGTCAGTTGGCTTCGCTTTTCCCTGTGGCACGACCGCGATGGCTTGTTGTGCCTGCTTATTCAAGTAGACAATCCGCCCGTCACCGTTTTTCGTTTGGGGAAGCATGATCCGACCGCCCTGGGAGTCAATGTCCAGCCAGCGCAGCCCTAGGACTTCGCTGCGCCTCATCCCGGTTGCGGCGGCAAGGCATGCAATCGGGCGCAACCATTCAGGGCAAGCCTCCAGGATTGCTCGCAGTTCCCCGGGCTGGAGATAGCGCACGCGGCCCGCCGGAACCTTTGGAGGCTTGACTCCGTGGGCGGGATTCGTGGGAATCAATTCCCATTCGACGGCCAGCCCCATAAGGTGCTTGAGCACGTTCAATTCCTTAGTTACAGACGCGGGGGAGACTTCCCCGCTACGATGCGTCATGTACTTTTGCACGTCGGCGCGGCGGACCTCTGCGAGTTTGACGGACCCAAAGAATGGCTTAAGATGCGATTCCATGATTCCGGATTCGCGCTTGTACCCAGCTGGAGTCAATTTGGCCTTCTGGTGCTTCAGAAATCGCGCAGAAACGACACTAAACGTCTCCGCAGAGGGCGGCGCATATCCAAGCGTCACAGTCTTTTCGACGCGGGCCTTTTCCGCAGAAAGCAACGTACGGGCGTGTTGGAGCGTGTGAGCCTCCAACTTCCGCTGTCTACGCTTGCCGCTGGCGTCAATCCATGAACCCCACCAGGTGCCCGGCTTATCCTTCCGCCGATAGATTCCATCGCGATCTTTGACTTTACCTCTTGGCATTGCGTTTTGTCCCCTTCTTTGGCAACGTCCGCCGCTTTTCACGCCAACGTTGAACGCCAGCCGCGTTG
>Ga0187863_10002859_pt1 | contig 12955 bp, 16 predicted proteins | sample June2016WEW_11_1_FD_132975 | JGI IMG/M metagenome (GOLD analysis project Ga0187863, IMG submission 132975) | Peatland microbial communities from SPRUCE experiment site at the Marcell Experimental Forest, Minnesota, USA - June2016WEW_11_10 | ecosystem: Environmental > Terrestrial > Soil >... | reverse complement strand
GTTCGGAATAATCCCTCCGAGCACCACGATCACGTCGTCCATCTTGTTTTTTTTCAGTAGGTCCATCACGCGCGGCACGATGGCGTTGTGCGCCCCAGAAAGAATCGACAGCCCGATCACCTGCACATCTTCCTGCAGCGCCGCCGAGACGATCATTTCCGGAGTCTGGCGCAGTCCGGTGTAGATCACTTCCATCCCCGCGTCGCGCAAAGCGCGGGCAATCACCTTCGCCCCGCGATCGTGCCCGTCCAGCCCGGGCTTCGCCACCAGCACCCGAATCTTGATTTCAGCCATCGAACACCATTTAACCACAGAGGGCACAGAGGTTCACAGAGGGAACCAATTGAATCCGCTCCTCTGTGCTCCTCTGTGCTCCTCTGTACCCTCTGCGGTTAACGGTTTTGATGTGCCCTGGTTAAACGGTCTTGATGTCTAGACTGCGCCACATATACCAGCAAGCGACGCTGCGGTACGGTTCCCACGCCCGCGCGATTTTCTCCATATCTTTCGGCTTGGGCAACTTGCGTTTCTTGTAGTGTTTCTTGATTGCCACCTGCACGCCGTAGTCGCCCGTGGGCAACACATTCGGACGCCGCAAGGAAAACATCAGAAACATGTGTGCTGTCCATTCGCCGATTCCCTTAACCTGCGTCAGGTGCTGGATCACCTCTTCGTCCGGCAGTTCGGGCAGTCGCGCAAAGTCGAGCAACCCAGCCGCGGTCTTCGTCGACAAATCCTTCAAATAAGCCGACTTCTGCTTCGACAGTCCGACACTCCGCAGCTGCTCATCACTCAGTTTAAGAATTCCTTGCGGAGTGAGGGGCTCGCCTGCCAGCGCGGCAAAGCGGTTAAATATCGTTTCCGCGGCCTTGCCGTTCAGTTGCTGATAAATAATTGACTCGGCCAGACTGGAAAACTCCGGCTCTCCAAACTGCATGCGGCACGGCCCCACGTGCTCAATAATGGCCCGCAGCACCGGATCGGATTTCTTGAGATGGTTGACCGCCTTTCGCATGGCTTATACCTTTACCACAAAAAGCAGCGAAGGCGAAGAAAAAACGAATTGCAACCTAGGGCGTCTTCTTCACCGCGATCCCCATCACCTCGAATCTCGCGCCGCGCACCAGGCTGGACGCACCAATGAATGCCCGGGCAGGATAATCCCCGTGAAAATACGTCTTGTAGACACCGTTAAATGTGTCGTAGAGCTTCAGGTCGGTGCAGAAAATCTGCACTGAGACCACGTCGTCCGTGGTTAATCCGGCAGACTCCACCGTCTGCTTAACGCCCTCCATCACCAGCCGGGCCTCGTCCTCAGCGCTCGCCGGCGGCGTGCCGGTCTTTGCATCCAGTCCAAGGTGGCCGGCGATGTAGAGCGTGTTGCCCACCAGGACGGCGTCGCTGAACGGCAAAGCTTTCAGATCGCCCGCACGCGGTTTCACAACATACTTGCGGTCCGCGGCGTCTGCTGCGACACAAAGGGCGACTAACAACACTCCCACAATCATGCGCAGTTTCATAGTTCTCCTCACCAACAACTCTAAGTTTTGAATCACACTGCCTTAGGCTCAACCTCGCGGAAATTCTCGATCTGATGCTCTTAGCGCAGTCCGAAGGGAATCTGTCCTTCCCCCTACGAAAGGAATGCCGCCGTCTTCTCCACCAGTTCCGCCGTCGCCCTATAAGGATCGCCCGGCGCATCGTACTCGATCGAACAATAGCCTTTGTACGCGTGTTTCTTCAGAATCGCAAAGGTCCGGGCCAGGTCCACATGCGAGGCTTTGCCATCGTCATCGACCTCGCCATCCTTCACATGACAGATGCCGTAGGCATGAGCGAACATCGCATCAATCGCCCGATAGGCGAAGTCCTCGTCGTGCGCGGCCACCGAGTTGCCAAAATCGGGCAGCGCCCGCAGCCAAGGGCTGTTGACCTTCTCAATGACCTGCACAATAAAAAAGGGATCTTCGCTGACCGGATCATCGTTCTCCAGGTGCACGACAACATTCTTCCTGGCCGCGTAATCGGCCACACGCGCGAGCGTATCCGCCGCCCGTCCTACATCCGGTTTTGAATCCTTAGCGTCGTCAATGTGCGTGCGAATGCTGGGCGAGCCGAGCGCCGCTCCCACGTCAACCCAGTGTCTGCTCCCGATCAAGGACTGCTCGCGCTCGTCTGCATCCATCGCATACTGACTGTGACCGGCGTCTACGGCGATATCGACTACGACAGAGTGAGCTTTCTCCACGGCGCTGCGGAGTTGCCTGAGATATTTCGGATCGGTGGAAGGAAAAATCTTGCTCCAGGGCTCAATCTTGTGGACATTGAATCTGTCAGCCACATGCGCCGCAAAGTCCGTCAATTCGATTTGCCGCGACGCCGGCACCGAGCTGGGAGTCTTGCCGTCCTCCCCGTTCCAGCCCACGATGAATTCGCGAAAGGGATACGCCGCCACCGCAATTCGTTCCCTCGGAACGGAGGGAAACTTCACCGAGGGTTCGGAACTCCCCGCCGCGTGCGCCAACTCAGGCAAAAGCCATGCCCCTGCCGCGGCGCCCGCGCACTGTCCAATAAATTGTCTCCGGCTGCTCCCGTTCATCCGCGCCAGTGTACCAGAGAAGGATTTTCGCCACATGTGAGCAATCCGGCTCAGCAATCGCGTACCCAATCCTGCGATGGTTGAGTGTCGGAGATGTGATACTGAGGCGCTCGCTCACTCCGTCCGCTTGGCCCGATGGAACAATCCCACAGTCTGGGCGAAAGATGAAGAAGGTGAATCGGTGGACCCCATCCAACGCTCATTCAACAACGGCTCATTCCGCGATCGACTCCGCAGGCGGCTGGTTTCCATCGTGGCTCTGTTTCAGAAGTTCCGGTCAACCGTCGCACCCCAGGCCCAGCAAGTCGGAACCCAAAGGATGTGTCCGTTTTGTGGGCTGATTACCCCGCGAGCCAAACGGCTCTGTTTAGAGTGCGGCAGGCCGCTCAGAGCCATCCACGTCGAGCGGAAGGATGCACAATAGAGAGTAAATTCAAAAGGAGACTGACATGCTTTGGACAATTGTTGCCGTGCTTTTGGTTCTATGGCTGCTGGGTTTCAGCTTGCATATTGCGGGAGGTCTGATTCACCTGCTCCTGGTGGTAGCGCTTGTAATGATAGTCATCAACTTGATCAGCGGCCGCCGAGGCACGGCCTGAACCGGTCGTAGGTCGGGCTCATTGCCTAAGTTCTACGCCTTGTTCCAAGCGTTACGCGCTATCCGGCATTCCTCCGAAGTATAGCGCCGTACGATCCGATCGAGCCCGTCCACCTGGGTTACTTCGCCTGCTTGTGCAGTTTTCCCCAAAGCTGCGGCAGCCGCTTCCAGGCTGGGATAGCTGACTCCATCGACTGCGCTGCCGTTCTTGTGGATTTGAAAGAACATGATGTTTTGCGGAGAATTCGGTTTGGAAGGCATTAACTCCTACTTGTGATGCAACAGGTTGTGCAGCCCACGGCTTGTCATCGTCATCATGGACCGTAGCGCAGCGTGGCTCAGGCTCTTGGGGTGGGGAGCCTTGGCCGCTGCCAGACCTCGGTCAAGATGGGTCTTATCCGAGGGATGTCCGGTCGTAAAAGTGCATTTCTCTTTCGGCTGGGCCCGGCACACAGGGCACCGCACAGACAATATCCGCTTCTGCGTGAGGTTCCCTCTTTCCACATTCATAAGTATCCAACAGAGGGACTCTTGAGGATGGTCAATTTTGCTCTTCTTGCCGCGCCCGCAACCATGACAGGGAGCTAAAAGGGATGGTTACCCTTCGGGCACACCGGGCTTGCAAGAAACCGAACAAGAAGCGGTCTTGAATAGGGAAGTCCAGCTCAAACGATGCCAGGCCCACGAAGGCATTCGGCTAGATTTTGACACTTCCATCCAGGATGCTTCTCCACACGCCCGACGAGAAAGGCGCTTGCCTCTCATCCGTTGCCGGCGGAGGAGGATTCGGCTTACAAATGTCCAACCGTTCCCCTGGGACGTGGGGACGACGAGGGCCTCCCGGCGTTTGCACTCCCAACTCTGTTTTGACCGGCTTGCCATTTAGTACCGAATGGATGGTTGCCCACAGAAAGTGCGCCCCGTCGGCCTTGCTTACAAGTGCATCGACCGATTCGAGCGCTCCCTCCGGCAATTCCAGGTGATCAACTAGCATGACGATGGGGAGCTGTGGCTTGACCTTCCTAATCTCAGCCGCCACGACCGCGCCGTCCAGCAGACCCAAATGATACTCAAGGACAATTGCATCCACCGGACGCGACATCAAAAGCCTCAGACCCTCTGAGCCGTTCGTCGCGGTGACCAGTTCATATCCGTTTTCCTGCAGCAGAGTCAGTTCAGCCGGGTCGCGGTGTATGCAAAGCAGAGTGCTGTTGATACCCATGCTGGTTAGGTATATATGCGGGGTTCGCACAATTCTGCCCAAGATTGCTCATAATGCCCAGAAACGATTGCCTACGCCTAGTACCTGTGGGCCCGCACCACAAAGCGGTTCGGCGCTGGACCGACGTAGTAAAAGGGGTAGCAAGTCACGAGGGTGAGTTCGGATTGGGTCGACGGGGCCAAGACACTGGTGTCGTTGGGCTCAACGACCTTCGCCCAATCTACTTGGTAGCGAGATTGCCCAGTTGCAGTCTGAAACTGAATCTCATCGCTGGTGCGGATGTCTTTTAATCCACGGAAGAATGTATCGCGGTGCCCGGCGATTGCGCTGTTCCCGGCCTCTCCAGGCAGCGGAGTACCTCCGATATGCCCCGCGCCCAGCCGCAACATTCGCGAGCTCGCCCCCTGCAGCACCGCGACGGACAGTCCGAGCCTGGGGATATCCAATCGTCCCAGAACATCGCCGGTCTTGATTGCGGGTGCAATCTGAATTGCGTGAGGCGCTTTCTCCACCTGAATCTGGCTCGCCAGAGACCGTTTTGCGGACTCCTGGTAAAGCCGCGCATCGAGCATAATGAAACCCACATAGCCCAGAGCGAGTATGCCAGTCATGAAAAGCAGGCGCTGGCTCCAACGTAGAAGCCTTCCCCTACGCCTCGGGGTTGTCGCCTGCTCAGTCGTTAAGTTCATGGTCGTTGATCTTTACCGCCAGGTGGAAGCGCCACAGGTGCGAAGTAACCGGTTCGCGTCCGCACCGACAAACGTCCACGGCCGGGCGGACTTGCTTTCACTTGTATGAGCCGATACGTTCCGTCGCGCTTTCTGTTCGTCGGGACATAAGCGATGGTGTACTGGTTGCGAATATCGCGAGCGATGCGCTCGCAAATAGGGGTAATGTCCGCGAGCGTTTCCGGCAGGAACGTCTCCCCGCCCGTTTCCTTCGCCAGTCGCTTGAGCACTCCGGGGTTACGATCGGGATCCTCATTATCGAAAATGCCGATGGTGTAGATGATCACGTTCGACTGCCTCACCCGCGCCATGATATCGGCCAGCTTATCCTTGCTGGCGTTGTCGCCGCCATCACTGACCACGATCAGCACTTTCTTGTCGCGATCACCTTGCTTCAGGTGTTCGAGACCCATGGCAACCGCATCGTAGAGCGCCGTCTCGCCATCGGCATCAACGCTCGACAGGGCAAGTTGCAGCTGAAACACCTGGTCGGTGAAAGCCATGCTGACGGGAAGGCCGAATGAAACCTTCTCGTTGAAATTGACCACAAACATCTGGTCGTGCGGGTTGCTGGAGCGGGCGAATGCCAGGGCAGCCGCGATCACGTCGTGGCGCTTGGACTTCATGCTGCCACTGTTATCGACCACCAGGCCAACCGTCACCGGAACATCTTCGTGGCTGAAATACTTGATCGGCTGGAGCACTCCATCTTCGTAAACCTGGAAATCGTCTTTGTTGAGGCCGGAGACAGGAGTGTTCTTGCGGTCTTGCACGGTGGCGCGCAGCGCCACCACATCTACGTTGACCTTTAAGGTGTATTCGCCGGCCGGGCGGTTCGGCAAAGCTGACGGTGAGGATGTTTGCGCCCCTGCCCAATTCGACAGCGTCGAAAGAAGCAGTGCAGAAAAAAGCGCAATCAAAACGAAACCAGCGGCTGCACTCTGCGAGAAATTTACTGAGGCCTGCAGCGCCACTGCCCGATGCCGAGTCGGCGCGGATAAGTTACGTTCAAGCATCCGTATTGCTTTCAGCGCACCTGGAGTCGTGCCCGGAGCGGCCGGACGAGCGCGGTATTTTTACTTTTGTACTTTGCGCCGTCCGGCATCCAGTTAATGCAACTCAATTTGCTCCAATCATCGGGCGGATGCTTCACTCAAGCTCCGCCCATTGTTTGCAATCAAACGGCTCGCTTGGAAAATGCCGAGAGAGCGAAGCCGGCGCCAATCGTCAACAGCCCAATCAGTGCAATCAAGGGCAGCTGGCTGGCGGTTGCCGGCAGAGGTTCGGCGGCAGCCACAGTGACCGGTTCATCGGCCGGGGGTGCTTCAACCACCTGGGCCAGTTCAACCGGGTCTCCGGTCGGAGCAACCGCCTCAATGGGGGCAGTCTTCAAAGTTTCGATTGGCGCAGTCGCCAGTTCGACAGGGGTCGCCAGCACGGGCGTATTAGTTTCCTTGGCCAGTTCGATGGCTCTCGATTTTTCGTATACAAATTCCTCGCCCCATGAGCGGCCAGGATAGAACCACGCGCGCAGCGCCTCAGGCTCTCCGGCGGGCCGTTCGCGGAACGTGATGACCGTCTTGTTGGTGGTCTTCAGGCGGTAATTCGGAATGGCGATGATCGTAGTAAGAACCTGGGTTCCATCCTGATTGAGAATCTGAACGATGTGGCGATCGGATGCTGAATCCAGGACCTTGAAGACGTACGTGCCGGCCGGCAGGTTATGCTGGCCCACGCCCGGAACTTCAACGGGGCCGTTGAAAGTGATGACAGTCTTGCGGTTCCAGTCATCGGCGTTTGCGGTGGGCACGGCCAGCGCGCACAGCACGGCGAGGCTTAGTGCGATTCCTACCTGTTTCAATAGTTTCATGATCTCTCCTCTGATTGTTTTCTCCGACAGACTCGCCCGGTGGTGATGGTTTGACAAGAGCTCTTTATGCTGTCGGCTTCACAAGAGATCTACTGCCGGAGAGTCCGGCTTGCTGGTTCAGAACCGTGGAAAGTTGTTCGAGGCAAGTATCGAGCACTTGCATTTAGATTGCTGGTCAATATTGACCGTCCTAAATGTTTTGTGGAGTTTCGTGTGCGCGTTTTGAGATGGCCTTCACGCGATTAGAGCAATTGTGAGCAGACTTCCAGGACTTGGAGCCTTAGCATCATGTTCATAAGCCCCGCGTTTCAAGGAATACCGAAGGAAAGCCGATGGAATCCCAATGAGAAAACACTATCTTCACCTTTCCGCTTACCCTTGCGACACCTGCGCCGGCCCTGTGATCGCCGGCTCGACTGCGGTCCGCGAAAATGAAATATCAAAAGAAACTGAAATCCGTAGGGTGGGAGCGCCAACCTGCCTGTCGTGCGGCCATCGGCAAGAGTCGGCAACCGAGCCGGCGCGTGTGCGTCATCTGCTCCCGATAACATGGGACCCAGTGGATGTGATGGATGGCCGTCTTCCGACCGCCGTTTTCGTTGAAGAACTTAATCGTGCAGAACTACATTGAGCAGAGAGCTGTGAACCTGCAGGGCGCCTTCGGTCCCACCGGCGTAGTCGATGAAGCCCAGCTTCCTGAACCTGTTCATGAAAAAGCTGACCCGCGAACGAGTGGTTCCGACCATCTCGGCGAGAGTCTCCTGACTGATTTTGGGGACGACGGTTTCGGGGATGCCTTCCTTGCCGAAATGAGCCAGCAATAAAAGGACGCGGGCCAGTCGCTTCTCGCTGGAGTTGAAAAGCTGGTCGACCAGATCCTCTTCGTAACGGATATTCCGCCCCAGTAAATAGGCAACGAACATCTCAGAAAGCGCAGGTTCGCGGTGAAGCGCTTCCATCATCGTCTTCTTCTCCACCCGAAGAATCTCGCAATCTGACATGGCAGCCGCGGAACCCATGCGCAGAAGCTGACCTGCCAGCGAGCCTTCGCCGAAGAAGTTTCCCTCGCTCACGATAGCGATTGTCGCTTCCTTACCGACCTTGGACACGACGGTGAGCCGCACCTTGCCTTTTTGAACATAGAAGACAGCATCTGCATCGTCCCCTTGCGCGAATATGACTTGCTTCTTTGGAACAGACAGAATCTTCCTGCCATCGCCGATGGTCGCGAGGAAGGTGTCAGGATCGAATCCGCCGTTTTTCTTGACTACCGCAGAGAGTTTCATTCGATGGGGCTTTGTTCGCTAATGAACCTCGCCGTCCATGCGGCGAAGGTCCACCCAGAACAAGACTTCATTCTGGAGTCTTAAGCATACTCCTCCCGATTTCCCAGAAATGGTCACTTTTGAACAGTTCTTGTTCCAGCGCGGAATCATTTTTCCGATCCGGCCAATCGCCGGTCGCGATGGGGTTCGGTGCGGGGCAGGCCAGTGCTTAACTCACATTTTTCGCCCGCCTTGGCCCCACAGGTCGGGCAGCGAACGGCCAGAGCTTGTTCTACCTTCGACTTCATAACTGCATCATGCATCGTTTGCCCCCAGGAAAATGGTCAATTCTGACCAGTTCTCAAGTCCATTTTCGGTAAATACTGACACGCGCAAGATTTGGCGACATCAAGAACGTAGGGTTTCTATTTTGTTCTAGTTCCACGGTTTTTATTTCGCTCTAAGTTCCCGTATCGGGACCTCGGATTTTGACTTGTGAGCTATCTTGCTCAGACGCGAGAGCCGGTAGCTGTCATTCTTTGGTTATCGTCTGAGTGTGTTCGACGGAGCTGCGAAACTGCAACTCTCAAGCTCGCGAGGTCGTTTGCCCGATCAGGGCACTGCGGCGGCCACATCCAGCGAATCAGCGTTGGTCTGAACAATGTTGGTCTGAATCGGTGTTCGTCATTTCGTGTACACGCCGTCAAACCTGGCGGCGGAACACGATTTTGACCCTAAGAATTCCCGAATGTTTTCTCGAATTTCTCGAACAGGAAGGTAAAGATCATGCCGTTAATTCAACTCCTGGAAGTTCTCGTCGTGGTAGGTGTTCTTCTGTGGCTGGTCAATCGCTTTATCCCCATGCAGGGAACCATCAAGTCAATTCTGAACGGTGTCGTTGTAATCGCCGTGGTTCTATGGATCATGAACATCTTTGGGCTGTTTAACTCCCTTTCCAGCATTCACATCGGCAAAGGGTGAATCGTGACGACGCAGCCAAAAGAACGCGTCGCGAAACTCGCATAGACGAAGGTCGATGGCGGCAATTGCCTGCCACGAAGGAGATACTTTGAAAACCAACTTGTTACTAATAGCTGGAATCACCCTCAGTTTGAGCGCATTCGCTCAAGCCAGTCCGCAGAGCGGCGGAAACGTCGAACCCATGAGCTCGATGCCCACATTCCGGGTAACCGTGATCAGCCGCAGTGTGCAGGCGGTTAATTATCGGCATCGCAGCGGATCCTCGAAACTGGATTTCGCCGGCACCGACTTGATGCCCTCAGCCAGCGGTGTTGCCCAGGTCAACAGCAAGCGCGGTTCCATCGAGGTCGAAGCGGAATTCGGTGACTTGCAGAAGCCGACGACCTTCGGCAATGAATATTTGACTTACGTTCTCTGGGCGATTTCGCCCGAGGGCCGTGCCCAGAACCTGGGTGAGGTCCTGGTCGGCGGCAACCATCGCAGCAAGGTCAACGTAACCACCGATCTTCAGGCCTTCGCTCTGATTGTGACCGCAGAACCTTATTATGCTGTCCGCCAGCCCAGCAATGTGGTGATTCTCGAGAATGTGGTTCGCGAGGAAACCAAGGGAACCACCGAGGCGGTGAACGCAAAGTACGAATTGATGGAACGCGGCGGCTATATTCCCACCGGCTACAAGTTTGATCCCGTAATCCTGAACGCCAAGTTACCTCTGGAATTTTTTGAGGCGCGGAACGCGTTGCGCATCGCTCAATCGGAAGGCGCCGAGCAGTACGCCCCCGACAGTTACCAGCACGCTGTTCAGCTGATGAATAAAGCGGACAGCGATGCCACCGACAAACACATCGACAGAAAACCGCTGATCGCGGTTTCACGTGAAGCAGTTCAGACCGCGGAAGATGCGCGCGCCATCGCAGTCAAGAAAATGGACGAAGTACGCTTGGCCAATGAACGACAGGATTCAGCCGATGCGCAGGCGAGCGCGCAAGCGCAGGCCGATGAAGCGACCCGCCGTAAGAATCGTGCCGAAGTCGACGCAGCCAGGTCCGAGGCCGATGCAGCCAGGGCCCAGGCCGACGCCGCCAACGCACAAGCTGCAACCGCGAAGGCGCAATCCGACATGGCTGCTAGCCAGGCTGCGTCCGCCACTGCAGTCTCGGCGGCGCAGGCCGATGCCGAACAATCCCGCTTAGCTGCGCAACAGGCCCAATTGAGCGCGCAACAGGCGGAAACCGACAAAGCCGCCATGCGTGCGAAGTTGTCCGAGCAACTGAATTCCATTCTTCAGACTCGCGACAGCGCGCGCGGGCTCATCGTCAGCATGTCCGACGTTCTGTTTGACACCGGAAAGTATTCGTTGAAGCCCGGAGCGCGCGAGAAACTGGCAAAGGTCGCCGGCATTCTGCTCGCCTATCCAGGACTCAATATTGAAGTCGGTGGTTATACCGACAACGTCGGCGGCGACTCGATGAACCAGACGCTATCTGAGAATCGTGCCGGATCGGTGCGCGATTATCTGGTGCAAGAAGGTGTTGCTGCAAATTCAGTCAGCGCCAAAGGCTTCGGCAATACTTTGCCGGTAGCTTCCAACGACAATTCCGCCGGCCGTCAGCAAAACCGGCGCGTGGAACTTCTTGTGTCCGGCGACGCCATCGGCACTCCGGCTAATGCCACCACAGGAAGTTTGCAGTAATGCAGAATTTATCAGCGATTGGTTCATTTGGAGGCAAAACGCTATGAAACTTGTTGGAGTGATCAGCACAGCTGTTCTCTCATTGTCCCTCGGAATCGGTATTCCGGCATACGCACAGCAGGATCAGCACGAGCAGGAAGAAAATAAAGACAAGCCTGCCCAGGAAAAAGAGAAGAAAGCGCAGCCCGAGAAAACCGCCAAGCCAGAGGAGAAAAACGCGCGGCAGGAAGATAAGAACACCAAACCGGAAGAAAGGAATGCGCAGGTGCAGCACGCACAAAATGCAAAGCCCGCACAGCCGGGCCGCATTCCAGACGACCGCTTCAAGGCCAATTTTGGACGCGAGCACAGTTTCCGGGTCAGCGAAGGCGATTATCGGAATCACCGCTTCCAATACGGCGGCTACTGGTTCGGATTCGAATCCGCTTGGCCGAGCAACTGGCTGTACACGCAAGATGTTTATGTCGTCGAAATTAACGGCGTGTATTACCTGTGCAACGCGAGTTATCCGGGTGTGAACCTCACACTCAGCGTAACGCTGTAGGTCCGTCATCCACTGTTAACCATCGGCGCGGGCTGCTTTCCGCTCGCGCTTGTCCTTCATCACAGAGAAAAGGAGCAAAATATGCTTGGAACTATATTGATTGTGATCCTGGTTTTAGCGCTTCTCGGTGCCCTGCCGCGCTGGGGATACAGCCGGGAATGGGGTTACGCTCCGACCGGCGGTCTCGGGCTGGTCCTTTTTGTGGTTGTCATTCTACTGGTTCTCGGCCGGATCTGAGCCCTCGCCCCACGGGCCAAGTTCGCAGGGAAAAGATCGCAGGGGAAAGATCGCACAGGCCAAGATCGCAGGCGCCAGCTCTCCGTGTTGGCGCCTGCTTTTTTTTCATGACCATGCGATCCTAACCACGCGATCATTTACTCTCACTCGTACTAGCCTCCAACGGTGTCGGGAAGCGCTCTTGAACCCACGCTTCCCAGAGCGGTGTCTCGCGTCCGACGGTCCCAGCCGCCTGATCGCCGTAAAGGTAGAAATTCAGCGTGACCATGCTCTGGCCGCCGAAGTTGACGGCGCCAAGGGCGGCCGTGCCCGGCCCCGGCTTGTCGAGCCGCAGCAGGGCGTTGTACGGACTCTGGCTGACGTGCTCCACCACGCCGCTGAGTCCCGGGACGCTCGCCGAAGCGTTCAGGCGCTGCCCCACGCTCACGCCTTTCAGCCCCAATGCCGCAGTCAGCGTTGCCCAGGCCTCCGCTTCGGTTCCCGCGGCGGGCGCCATCCACTGCATCATCGCCGAACTTTGGCCGCGGAAGTGCGTGAGATAGATCTTCAGGATGCGGAAGAAGCCAGGCCAGCCGGATTCGGTGCCTTCGAGCTGGCTGTCCCAGTCGTCCGTTTCAGCGAAGAGGCTATGCACGATGCGGACGACGCAAATACCTCCCCCGCGCGCCTCGACGCTCCACTCGTCCGCGATGACCGGCGAGCCCGGCATCCAGCCAGGGGACTCGGCGGCAAACCTCCGCGGTGGATCCCAGGCCGTCACCACGGAACTGGACTCCATGCCCGGGCCGAAGTTCAACTTCACCGCAACCGGCTTCCCGTCGCGCTCCTCGAACTCAGCCGGCACGAACCAGGACGAAATACCCGGCCCGGTGGCGATGGCCTGCCACACTTCCTCCGGCGTGCCCGGGACCTCGACTTCGACCTGGACGAAACGGCGTCCGGAGGCTTCTTTCTTTACGCTCATGATGGCTCCTTGGGATTAGACATGCGATCAAACTTGGGATGACCGAACTTGGGAAGGGACTTGGAATCGGATTTCTGCGGCAGCGGGTGCGCCACGACTACCAGTCGATGCGCGCGGCCGCCGACGGCGGATTCATCGTGGTACTTCGCAACCAGTTTCGTGATGGCCTCGGCGAGTTCGTTGCTGAAAGCTGCCCGCTCCGTCGCCGACCGGAAGCGAATCTCGGTATCCACCGCCAGGGTCGCCAGGCGCTT
>Ga0187863_10002858_pt1 | contig 12959 bp, 8 predicted proteins | sample June2016WEW_11_1_FD_132975 | JGI IMG/M metagenome (GOLD analysis project Ga0187863, IMG submission 132975) | Peatland microbial communities from SPRUCE experiment site at the Marcell Experimental Forest, Minnesota, USA - June2016WEW_11_10 | ecosystem: Environmental > Terrestrial > Soil >... | reverse complement strand
GACCAGATTCATCGCCCCACGCTGTTTGATGCAATCCCGGTCCCCAGCCCGGCCTTCGCGCAGCCGTTTATCCCGCCAAGATTCCCCTCCCCAGAAATTTCAAGAGAGTTACTGTCTGGCGGCGAGCAGGGCGATGGGCCCAATCGCACTCTGCCAGGATGGTATACATTATTCGGAGACAGGCGAATGGAACTGCGAAGTTTGGCGCCCGGGGCAAAATCACATGAGAACCGCCGCACAAGAGCTGGCGATGGCTTCCTATCGGAGCGGTGCCTACGATCACGCCATTGGCTTGTTCGAAAAGGCCCTGGAAGAGGAGGAAAACGCAGAATGCTGGAACGACCTTGGTTGCTCTCAGGCCGCCTGCAAACTCTACGGCGAGGCAGAGACATCTTTTCGCCGCGCCCTCGCGCTCGATCAATGCTACCGACAGGCACGGCTGAATCTGGGAGTGTTACTCGCCAGCCGGGGACGAAGCGCAGAAGCGATTCCAATTCTGAAGCGACATTCGGATGAGATGGACAGCCAGCGATGTGCGGAACTTGCGCCACTGCTGGAGCATTGCTTGAAAGAAGCGCGCCGGCTCACGGAAGCTCCCTTTGTTCCGGGCGCGCGCCGGATCCGTCTGCTCTGCCTGGTGACCGGCTTCCTACAGCGTGGCTTCAGCGAGGCGAACACCCGCGAAGCCTGGACACTTTTTAAAGCGCTGGGAAATCCGGCGGGCGATCTCGAGCCTCATTTTGCGTCTATCGAACCCTCGGCGTCACAACCTGCGCACGATGCACAACGAGGAATCGATAGCTTCCCTCCGACTGAGACTGCTCGCTATCTCGCGGAAAACTCTTTCGACCTCGTGCACGTCTACGCGCCGCTGATTCCGTTCCCCGTGAATTATGGCGCGCAGCGCCAGCCCATGGTGCTCACGCTCACAGCCAATGACCCGGTCGAGGACTACCCTGCGGAAATTCTCGACGAGATTCGGCACCTGATCGATTTCGGCCGGCTCGCACTGGTCTGCCAATCGACCGGAAGCCTGGCATCGCTGGAGCGAGAGGACCTTCGTGTGGCGGCCATGATTCCCCCCGTGATGGAGCCTGCACCGCCTCGGCCGGAAGCGCCCCGACGCAGTACCGGCTTTGTGGTCGGTTTCGCAACTGCGCCGCTGATCAGCGAGCACTGGGAGAGCCGCGGTGTCCAGATGCTGCTCGATCTGGCGCGTTTGTCTCCGGAAACGCAGTTCCTAATGGCCTGGAGAACCTCTCCACAGACGATCAACGAAGCCATTGCCTCTCGCGCATTGAACAATGTAACCGTCTTGGCAGGGCACCTGGATATGGAACGCTTTTATGAGCGCGTCGACGCCATGATACTGCCCTTCGGACGACCCAGGGCAAATCACGGTTGCCCGCTGTCCGCAGTGGAGGGAATGCTCAGAGGCAAGCCCACCCTGGCGACGGAGTTTGCCGGCATCGCTGATTGGTTGCAGCAGGAAGGCGCCGGCGTGGTCGTACCACCCACGGCGCAGCATTTGCGAGAGGGACTGCTCCGCCTGCAAGCCGAAGCAACCGAATTCAGCCGGCAGGCGCGATGGAGTGCCCGACGGCACTTTGACCGCGACGCGTCAGTGGCCGCCTATCGCCGTCTGTACTCGGAAATGATGGAGAAGCCAAAGGGCCCAACGCTGCGAGAGTGGGAACTCAGGGTCCAATCCAAAGGAAAGGAATTGGTGCGGGGCCGCCCGGCGCTCGCAGAGTTCTACAAGCAGAGTGAGGTCGCCACCAGGTACACCGCGGACCGCTTTTCCGCCCCGCCTTTCCAGCAGATGGAGGAGCAGGGACGAGCGGCCATCCAGCGGCTGATCGAGATGAGATTTGATCGGCAGACCGGCCTCCAGCTCCTCGATCTGGCCACCGGCCCCGGTCGGCTGCTCTCCTGTCTGCTGCCCTTCGGGGCGACTACGGCGCTTGATGGTTCCGAAGCAATGTTGGAAGTGGCCCGGATGAGAGACTTGCCGAACGTGAGTTTCCTTCACGGAGATATTTTTGACTATCCCATCGGAGAGACATTCCACGTGGTGACCTGCGGGCGGCTACTGCGACACCTCGAGTACCCCGATAGGCGCCTGCTCTACCGCCGATTCCAGGAGTTATTGCGGGAAGACGGAATCGCCATCCTCGAAGTGCCCAATCGAATCGCTGAGTACGATTTTCGGGACCTCGCCGGCTGGGAGAACTTCGGAGTCTACGACGTCTTTTGGACAATCCCCGAGTTTCGAGAGGAATTGCGGCAGAATGGCTTGCAGTTGTTTTCCTTTGTTTCCGTCGGAGCCGGCATCGCGCTACACCCGGAATCCCGCACAACGGCTGAACCCCTGGAGTATGTCGTGGCATTCGGGAAGCGCCGCCAAGTGAACGATTCGCGCGATCCACCAGCACAAGGTAGGCACGAGTAATGGGGGCTGCGGTTGAGACAATTTCCTCACACCTCGAGTGTCCCCTGCAAAACCAATTTTCTCTCCGGCGGAACATACCGGACAGGGCGTCGTAATGGGTTTTGCGCCCGGAACGAAGTAAGCTGGTAGCGTGGCGTCGCGAAAAACTCCCGAGCCGGGCCAGCCGGAAACAGACTGCCTCTTTTGCCGGGTTGCAGCTGGCCGGGCCGATGCACAGATTGTTTTCGAGGACGATGTATCGATTGCCCTTCTTGACGCACGGCCTTTATTTCCAGGCCATTGCCTTCTTATCTCCAAAGCCCATCACGAGACGCTCTCCGATCTTCCGAAAGAACTGATTGCACGCCTCTTCTCCAATGCGCAGGATCTGGCCGCCGCGGTAAAGGGCGCGATGCAGGCCGAGGGAACATTTGTGGCTGTCAACAACACCGTGAGCCAGAGCGTTCCGCACTTTCACATTCACATCGTGCCACGGAGGCGCAAGGATGGATTGCGCGGATTTTTCTGGCCACGCCACGCCTATTCGAGTGAAGATGAAATGATTGCGGTGCGGAATGTATTATCATCGTGGGTGGAAAAGTCCATCCGCAACGCATCACGCTGAAGACGCGCAACAACGCCATGAGCCTGGAAAAATACCAGCAAAAGCGCCGATTCCAAGGGACGCCTGAGCCTCCCGCCGAAGACGGCAGAGCGAAAAGGAAGCCTTCTTCGCTCATCTTCGTCGTACAGAAGCATCGGGCCACACAACTGCATTATGATTTCCGCCTCGAATGGAACGGCGTCCTTCTTTCGTGGGCCGTTCCCAAGGGGCCGTCGCTTGATCCCGCGGTAAAGCGGCTCGCGATGCAGGTCGAGGACCACCCCGTCGAGTACGCCACTTTCGAAGGAGTGATTCCCGCGGGAGAATATGGCGGTGGTACGGTGATGGTATGGGACAAAGGCACATGGGAACCGGAGCAGCCTGACCCTGATGAGGCCTTTAAAAAGGGCGACCTCAAGTTCACGCTTCGCGGCAAAAAGCTAACTGGATCGTGGGTTCTCGTTCGCACGCGCGGATTTGGCGGCAGTTCTGGCCGGTCCTCGTGGCTGCTGATCAAGCATCGCGATCGATACGCTTCCCGGAAGGATATCGCCCAGCAGGAACCTTTTTCGATTGTTACCGGACGGTCGCTCGAGCAGATCGCTCGCGCGGAAGGCGGCGACGTCGAAAAAGCTGCCACCGGCGACCCCGTTCTCATGGAAAAACGGGAAAAAGCTGGACGGCGACCTGCGAAGAGTTCGCGTCGAAGCCCCTGAATATTCGATCCGGCGAGTCCTCGCGGCGGGGACACCGGTGAACCTATCATCCCTATTGATTTTCTCTATTTCATTCTGAGCAGGAAGATCACGTCGAGAAGACAGAGAATCGCAATGGCGAATTCGACGATAAAGGAGCGCGCCTCGTTGAACTGATCCACCATCACGTCGTAGAGCTCGCCGACCGTGCGAAGCTTTTCATCCACAAGACTGCGATACTCCGGAACACCCATGCGGGTAGCCGCCAGCCGGTACAGGCGCGCGTAATAAATGTCGCTCACAAATTTAATTGCATTATCGATCCGCTCCGTGAGATCCATTACGTCCAGACGGATCGTGTTGAAGCGCTGGGCGTCGCGCGGCACGCTCCAGCGCGACAGCAGGACGTTTCTCCTGCGTTCGAGCGCCGTATACACGTCAGAAAGCAGCCGGGTCATCAAGCCGTCGTAATAGCGGAATTCGAGAAGCTGCATTTTGGCGTATTCCAGCACCTGATTGGTCGCGGCGGCATCCTCGCCCCGGTCATAGACGAGCGTAGCGGAGGCACCAATCACCACCAGATCCGCCGCGTAGTAGGACAGGCTCGACTGCAGGATTTCTTCGGTGACGGTCGGGGCCAGCGGCGTGAGTTCGCCGCGCACCAGTTGCGCGATCTTCTGCCCGTGGACCGACAGCAACTCGGTGCCATGGAGAGGTCCCTCGGCCTGCTGGACCTGCTCCAGATTGATTACCAGGTATTCCTCCTGCAACCAATCCTTCACCGGCTTGATCACAGCCGGCGCCAGCTGCTCCAGATGCCGCCTCACAATTTCGCGGGCGTGGGGTTCGATGTTGACTGGATCGGTCCACCGCGCGGTTTGCTGGAGAAAGGAGTCCCAGTGACATTCGAATGGCGTCTCAAACTGCACCACGACGACAGCAAACGAATAATACTTGATCGAATAGAGAACGCGCTCTCCCGTGCCGAGGTCGATCGCCTGAGCGGGTTCGACGACAGGAGCGTGCTCAAAACGAACATATTCGGGCGTGCCGCGAGGAAAAATGCGCTTGACCGTTCCGCCGCGCGGACCGAGCAATTCGCGGAGTTTCTCCAGGTCGAGGGCCTCAGCAACGTCGTAGAGCAGAAGGATCCGGAAGTATCCGCGGAGGAGCACAGTTCCGTTTTACCATTGAACTGGCTGGTCCCGGAGCAGTAAAAACATGCAGCGCCCGGAAACCTCGGAACCTTTCCCAGACCTTCCTGCCAAATCCGCAGAATCGAAAAGGAGCCCGGCGATCCGCGTTGCTCCAATGTTCCCATTCGGACAGAATTTCGGAAAAAGCGCTCGACTCCTTGCCGCTGTTCTTGAAACAATCGTGATCACCTAACGATTCGAAATAGAAGGGACTTCATGGATCACAATTCTGGCAATAGCCCGCGCTTTCCCAATCTCCCGGAGCGAATCCACGGATTGGAGCGCTTGGTTTACAACCTTTGGTGGAGCTGGAATCGAGCCTCTCGCGAAATGTTTCGAGCGCTCGATCTGCAGGCGTGGCTCAACAGTGCCCACAATCCCTTGCGCATGCTCACCATGGTTTCCCAGGAAACCCTTGAGAAGGCCGCCAAAAACCCGGAATTTCTGGAACGCTACGATGCCGTGATGGCCTATTTTGAAGCGGAAGTCACCTCACCCTCGGGCTGGTATACGGCGGAGTTCGGCCGGCCAGGAGCTACGATCGCCTATTTTTCGGCGGAGTACGCTTTTCACAATTCCCTGCCCCTGTATGCCGGTGGCTTGGGAGTTCTGGCGGGCGATTACATCAAGGAATGCAGCGATCTCGCGGTGCCTGTTGTGGCGGTAGGGCTGATTTACTCTCGCGGCTATGTTTCGCAGCGTCTGCGCGATGACGGGTGGCAGGAGGATCAGGAAAATATTCTGGATCGCACCTACGACCCCGTAAAGCCTGTTCTCGATGCCAATGGCGCGCCCCTTACGGTGCAGGTACCGCTGTTCGATCCTCCGGTCCACGTGCTCGTGTGGAGAGCCGACATTGGGCGTGTGCCGGTCTATCTTCTCGATACCGACATTGCAAGCAATCAACCCTGGGACCGAGCCATCGCGAATCGGCTTTACATAACAGAATCCGAGCAGCGGCTCCGGCAGGAAATCGTGCTGGGAATGGGCGGCATGTGTGTCCTTGAGAAGCTCGGGATACAACCCGCCGCGATCCACATTAACGAGGGACATCCGGGCCTGGCTCTTCTGGAACGGGTTCGCATGCTTGTCGAAAAAGGAACGCCCTACAAGGAGGCTTTTCCCAAGGTTCGCGACAGTTCCATGTTTACAACACATACTCCGCTGACGGCTGGCACGGATGTGTTTTCCTTCCCACTTTTTGAAAAGTATCTGGGGCACGCCTACAGCAGGTTTGGAACCGACCGCGATACGGTTCTGCAACTTGGAATCTATCCACCCGATCCGAGCGCCGGATTCAACATGACGGCGTTTGCCCTGCGCATGACGAAGTATTGCAACGCGGTAAGCAAGAAGCACGCCGACGTAGCCAAGCAAATGTGGGCAAGTATCTGGCCAGGCAAGAAAGAACAGGACATCCCCATTTCCGGAATTACCAATGGAGTTCACCTGCTCACCTGGATGGACCCCATCTGGCTGCAGCCACTTCTGGACAAACACCTGGGACCCGATTGGGTTCGCGATCAGGACCGCCCGGGAATTTGGGAACTGGTCAAGAGGATACCGGACACAGATTTGTGGCGGCTCCGGCGGCGCCTGAAAGGGCTGCTGATCGACGAAATCAACGAACGCGCCCGCGAGCGCTGGCAGAACAAGCGTGTCCGCGCGGAAAGCGTCATTGCATTCGGCGCGCTGCTGGAACCCGAGGTTTTCACAATCGGCTTTGCCCGGCGTTTCACCGGCTACAAGCGGCCGGACCTGATTTTGTACGATCTCGACCGGCTAAAGCGCTTGCTGACGAACCCGCTGCGGCCCGTCCAGATCATTTTTTCAGGAAAGGCGCATCCTTCCGATGTCGAGGGCGCGCGCATCATTCAGCGCGTGTTTCGGCTGGCTCAGGATGCCGAGTTCGGAGCGCGCGTCGCATTCGTGGAAGATTACGATCAGCACCTGGCGCAACGCATGGTGCGAGGCGTCGACGTGTGGCTCAACAATCCCGTGCCGCCCCTGGAGGCGAGCGGAACCAGCGGAATGAAAGCGAGCATGAACGGCATCCCCAATCTTTCGATTCTCGACGGCTGGTGGATGGAAGGCTACAATGGCGAAAACGGCTGGGCTTTTGGGGATGGACCGGTCGACAACGACCGCAGCAAAGCCGATGCGGATGCCATTTACGACCTGCTCGAAGAGAAAATCGTTCCGCTGTATTACGACCGATCCGACGACGAGATCCCGCACGGCTACGTGCAGGTGATGAAGGCTGCGATCAAGAGCGTCGCTCCGCAATTCAGCACGCGGCGCATGGTGAAGGAGTACGTGAACCGGTTCTACCTGCCCGCGCTCGGTATGATGGCGCCAAAGGTCTGATTCAAACGCCGGATACACTTTCCCGCGGCGCATCGGAAAATAGTTCTAGGTTTTTTCACCGACAGGCCAGGCGAAATACTCTTCGCCAAGGGCTACGCTCATCATCCCCTCGGCAGGCAAAACGTCTAGAGGCAGCCCGCCCTTCCATAAGGCGACACTCAGCAGCAGTTCCCGCCTGCCGCGCAGATCGAATAATTCCCGCGCGCAGCCCACTTCCAGGATCCTGCCATACGCCGCGGACACAACTGTCTCCGGGTGTAGCAGGCACAGCCCCGCATGCTCGACGATGCAACCCACCAGTTTCGCGTTCTCAATGCGCAGAGTGATGCGCGTCTCCCGCGAATCCCACATCGTGAGCCGAATCTGAAACGAGGGCATCTCGGCCACGACCTCGGGGATTGGATCGACGCGCAAATAAAAATGCGAATCGGAGAACCCATAGTACAAATCTCCCAGCACGTAGGCCCGCCCGTGCATGGCGCTTTGCCGGCGGTCGGTCGCATAAAGCCCGGCGCCCAGCCACTCGAAGTAATTGCTTTCGCGCCCGTCGACCTTCACGGTGAGATAGGCCATGGGAGCCTCCCGCCGGGCGCGGTCGGGGGCGCGCTTGATCGGATGAGCCAGAATATCGGGGACGTGTTCGCCGAGCGCGCGGTAGATCTCGGTCAGATGCTTGCGATAAAGAGCGTCGAATTCGGCGTCGTTCGCTGACGCGTGCTCGGGCCCATACCACCAGTTCCAGTCGCTTCCCTCTGCCGCAAGAACCGATTCGTACGCGCGATCTCGCTGGACGATCCATTCCGGTGAAATGTAGGAGCCGGGTGATTCATGCCGCTCGATCGCTCGCCTGTATGCGTCGCGGGCGTCGCGCAGCAAATCCCAGGCGCGCACGTCCTCCGCGTCTCCGATCCAGACGTCGAAATTCGCGCTGATCCATGACCCCGGGAAGATACTCTCGATGTTTGGCTGATCGGTTACAACTTCCATGGCCTCACTTGCCGTCAAGGCCCGGATGTCGGGGTCTTGCCCGATATACTGGTAAAATCGGCGCAAGAAATCACGTCCGTTTCCCGCGTAATACTCCCACGCGTTCTCGCCATCCAAGATGAGACTGACGGTAGCGGTTTGCCCCGGGGCTTCGCGGTCGCCAATGGCGCGGATTCTTCGATGGAGATCCTGCGCGGCGGCTTCCGCCCCCATGCGGCTGTAGACGAACCCCACCAGGTCTGAGAGGTAGTGATCGCGGAAGAATCCGCTCATCTGTTTCGTGCCTCGCTTCAGCCGCCAGGGACGATAGAGGTGAGATCCATTTTCCGGATACCCGCCGGCGTCGCGCCAGAAACCGATGTTGCGCGTGCGGCCTAGAACGCCTTCATCGGTGGCAAACCACTTGAATCCGAGCTCCATGGCAATGTCGAGAGCCTGATCGGAAACCGATCCCTCGGAGGGCCATAGTCCGACCGGCGGCTTCCCGAAAACCCGCTCGTGAAATTTGCGGGCGCGCGATAGCTGTTCGCGCGCGTCCTCCGGATATCGAAACGCGGGAACGGGCAGCGGGGAGTGCGGGTTGGCGACACGCGCAATATCGGTGTCGCAGAGCAGCGGCAGAATCGGATGGTAATACGGCGTGGTGGAAATCTCGATCTGGCCGCGCATCGCGGCGGCCCGGTATTCCGGCAGCACCGCGGAAAGCAGTTCGTGCTGCTTGTTCATCAGCGCCCTCTTATCTTCCTCGCTGAAGCCGGCACCTTTGTCGGAGAGCTCTCTCACCACCGGATCGCTTGCCAGATATTCCTCGTCCATCCAGGCAAGTTGCGAGAGCAGCTGCAGATCGCGCCATTCCCGCGGGCCGAAATGTGAAACGCAGGCCTCCGGGCCCGCCGAGCGCACCTGCGACTGCAAATCCACGAACCGAGACCATCGATTGACGAGGCTTTCGTTCACCTGGAACGCGCGTTCGAGTGCTCGACGCTTCTGATCGGGCGTCAGGGCTTCGGTGGGCGTAAACGCAATCTCAAACCAGTCCTCCTTGAATCGCCCGCTCGCGTATTCTTCGATTTGCTCAGCCAGCAGCGGCACGAAATTAAACGTGGCGTGCACGTCGGGAAATTCCCCGAGCACCCGCACCATTCCCCAGTAGTCCTTGAGCGCGTGCAATCGCGTCCATGGCAACACGTATTGCCCGTTCGCGGGATCGCGATACTGCGGCTGATGCATATGCCAAAGGATTACGAGGTTGATTCGGCTCACCGGCCCTCGCCCTCTGCTCCGAATACCGTCGTTCGAAGCGGCTGCTGCTCATCGTCAGCCCCGAGATGGGGGAGTCTCCGCAGCGTGATACTATGGCACCGCGCTGTTATGCGCCTCCTCGATCGATACATTGGCCGCGAAGTAGCCGCACACGCCGTTCTCGGGCTCGCTGTATTCACATTTGTGTTCTTCGTCCCGCAACTTGTCCGCCTGATGGAACTCGTGGTCCGCCATTCCAGCGGCTTCGGGATGGTCATCCTGCTGTTTCTCTGCACGCTTCCTCCTGTCCTGATCTTCACGATTCCGATGGCGGTTCTCGTCGGAGTATTGATCGGTCTGGGGCGCCTTTCCTCCGACAGTGAAATCGTCGCGCTGCACGCCTCAGGCATCAGCCTCCGCCGCTTGCTTGTGCCGATCGGCTTTGTCGCCCTCGTGAGCGCTCTGGCGGCATTGGTCATTACCCTCTGGGTGAGTCCCGCATCTCTGCGGACGCTTCGCCACCTGGAAATGAAGATTCTGGCTTCTCAGGCCTCTTTTGCGGTACAGCCGCGAGTGTTCGATGAGCGCTTTCCGCATTTCGTATTATACGTGCAAGACGCCACAGCCGCAGCGACACAGTGGCGCGGAGTCTTTCTGGCGTCGACAGGCGGCACCAATGGCGTAGCCGTCACCGTCGCGAAGAACGCGCAGGTCATCAGCGAGGACGAAGGAGACCGGGTCGAGCTGCATCTGGGCCCCGGCAGCACACATCAGTATGATCCGCGCTACCCGGAACGCTACAACGTAACCACCTTCGGTGAGAATGACCTGGCCGTTGACATCTCGGGGAACCTTGCCTCCACCCGAAACAGCAGCCTAACTGTGTCCGAGGAGCCGGTTTCCGCGCTTTTGGCAAATCAGGGTCCGGACTGGCGCGACTCCCGAGTCGAATTCAACAATCGCATCGCTTTCCCTGTGGCCTGCGTGGTGTTCGCGCTCTTAGGTGTTCCCATCGGGGTTCGTCCGCGTCGCGGGGGCCGCGCTGCCGGTTTAATTCTCACGCTTGTCTTAATCGGCGGTTACTACTTCCTGTGGATTGCCGGGGATCACTGGGCGCGGCAAGGACGGGTTTCGCCGTGGGCGGGAATCTGGGCCGCCAATATCGTTGCGGCCGCAATGGGCGTTTATTTGTTCGGTCGGATTGAGACAGTGCGCAAGCCAAACGCGTTGCTCGCCTGGATGGAGACCTACAAGCTGCGCCGCCGGAGAAAACCCGGCTACGGGTCGGTTTCCGCCGCCGCGGTGTCCAGCGGGACCGCCTCGGCCACATCCGCCGGGTCTTCTGCGGCGCCAAATGGCCGGGTTGCCAATGGTGCAGTGTCGATGGACGCCGCTGCCGGAGCCCACACCTTGCGCTCGGCCCGCACCGCCAGCGCCGCCAGTTTCCCGATGATGTTCGATATCTACATCCTGGGCCAGTTCGCCTATTATTTCGGCGTCCTACTGGCCGGATTCCTTCTCATTTTCGACGCATTCACCCTTTTCGATCTCCTCGGGGACATTTCCAAGAACCACGTGCCGGCGATCGTGGTCCTCAATTATTTTCTCTACCTGATTCCGCTGATGCTCTACCAGCTCGCGCCGCTGGCCACCCTGGTCGCCTGCCTGGTTACACTGGCGGTTCTGGCCAAAAACAATGAAGTGATCGCCTTCAAAGCCGGCGGGATCAGCCTCTATCGATTGATCTTTCCTCTCGCGCTTGCCGGCGTCCTTCTGGCAGGGGGCATGTTCCTTCTGGACAACACGTATCTGCCCTATGCCAACCAACGCCAGGACGCGCTGCGCAACCAGATCAAGGGGCGGCCCGCGCAGACCTATTTCCAGCCCGCGCGGCAGTGGATCTTCGGCGAAAACGAGAAAATCTATAATTACGAACTCTTCGATCCCGACCGTCAGCTCTTCGGAGGGCTCAATATCTTCGAACTGAATCCGAAGACGTTCGAGATTACGCGTCGCGTCTACGCCAGCCGGGCGACGTGGGAGCCCAGCGAAAACGCCTGGGTGCTGACCGGGGGGTGGATTCGCGAGTTCAACAACACGGGAACAGTCACTCGCTACTTCCCCTTCAAGGCATACTCGCTGCCGGAACTCACAGAGCCACCGAGCTATTTCAGCCGCGAGGTACGCCAGTATTACCAGATGAATTGGCGCCAGCTCGGGCAGTACATCGCCAGCCTGCGCCAGGCGGGATTTGATACCGCACGTCTCGCGGTGCAATGGCAGAAGAAATTCGCGTTTCCCCTAATCGCGGCAATCATCGTGTTGCTGAGCGCGCCTTTCGCGTTCCTTGTCGGGACGCGCGGCGCGATTGGCGGCATAGCGCTCGCGGTCGGAATCGGCCTCGTTTATTGGGTCACCGCTGCTCTGTTCGAAGCCATGGGATCGATCGGGCAGCTGCCCCCCCTTCTTGCCGCATGGTCTCCCGACGCTATTTTCGGCTTCCTCGCGGTTTATTTCTTTCTCCGCATGCCGACCTAAGGCCCGTTTCGCCGTGACAGCTGTAACGCGCCACACCTCTGGCGCGTCGAAATTCACTGACGGCCAAAGTTCTTGAATGAAGAATCTGTTCGGGCTTTGTTTGTAGGGCTAGTTTGCGTAATCTCTTAAACCTTGTGGAATCGTTTTGACAGCCAGCATAGGGAGAGTTCCGCGATGACAAAGACTACGATCCTTGGCAGTGCAGCGTTGCTTGTGTGCGGCGCAGTGGCCGGCGGGTTTTTTGTTTCCCGATGGAAATCATCGACGGCTGCCGCCGCACCGCAAGGCGGGGCGAAGCCGACGCCCGATCTCGCCGCGATGCAAACCGATATCGAACATCTGAAAGAAGTCGTGCCGTCCCAGTCCCACGCGATGACCGATGTTGGATTCCAATTCGCCAATCTCTGGTTCGCGGGACAGAAAAAGAATTGGCCTCTCGCCGACTTCTACCTCAACGAAGCGCGCCAGCATATTCAGTGGACCATACGCATCCGTCCCGTGAGGAAGGACGCCGACGGCAATCCGGTAAACCTGAAGGGGCTCTTCGCCGGGATTGACAACAGCGCCATAGCGGATCTGCGTCAGGCGATCAACGAGAAAGACAGCGCCCAGTTTGTTGTGGGATACAAAGAGACCCTCGCTGGGTGCTATGGCTGCCACAAGGCCTCGGGGAAGCCGTACCTGAAACCCCAAATTCCCAAAGTGCCGCCCCAGCCGATTCTCAATTACGATCCCGACGCCACTTGGCCCGAATAACCGGCAGCGCTCTTGACACGCCATCGATTTCGCAAAGCGTCTCGAAGCTGGCGTATAGGTAATTGGAAACACGGTTCTTTTCGGTCTCCTGGGTGGGCTTCTCATTTTTGCAAATTTCGTAAAGCCCTTGACAGAACCCATTT
>Ga0187863_10002856_pt1 | contig 12968 bp, 6 predicted proteins | sample June2016WEW_11_1_FD_132975 | JGI IMG/M metagenome (GOLD analysis project Ga0187863, IMG submission 132975) | Peatland microbial communities from SPRUCE experiment site at the Marcell Experimental Forest, Minnesota, USA - June2016WEW_11_10 | ecosystem: Environmental > Terrestrial > Soil >... | reverse complement strand
CCTGTATCTGGCCGAACTAGTCCGTCGTGTGGGAGGCCAACTCTATTTCCTGCGCGAAACAAAGACTCTCGCCGACACCTTTCGCGAGATCGCGCACACAATTCGCGCAGAGTACACACTCGGATTTGCGCCCCCGCAAAACGCCCGTGCGACCAGTCGCTCGGCATGGCACACACTGCGCGTGGAAGTTGTGGGACACTCCGCCGTCACCGTCGTCCATCGCGCGGGCTATAACGCTCCCACCCTGGAGTGATTTGTCCTTCCCCTGCCCGAATTAAACGAATCTTGTGTTTTAATCATGGCCATGTTTCGTCGCCGAAAATTCAAGCTGCGCTTGCCGTCGCGCACACTCGTGCTCGGAGAGCGCACTCTTGTGATGGGCGTGCTCAATGTGACGCCCGACAGTTTTTCCGACGGCGGCCTGTTCCTCGACGCCGATGCTGCGGTCGCGCGTGCGTTAGAAATGGAACGCGACGGTGCGGACATCGTCGACATCGGTGGCGAGTCCACGCGCCCCGGTTCGCAGGCCATTTCTGCGGAAGAAGAGCTTCGGCGTATCCTTCCCGTGCTCGAAAAACTTCGCGGCAAGATCAGGGTTCCCATTTCGGTGGACACCAGCAAATCCGAAGTGGCCGAGGCGGCAGCCGCTGCAGGCGCGGAAATCCTCAATGACGTTACCGCGTTGCAAAACGATTCACGCATCGCGGATGTAGCGCGCCGGCGGAAACTTCCGCTAATCCTGATGCACATGCGTGGCCGGCCGCGCACCATGCAGAAAGGCCCATTCGCCAAAGACGTAATTCGCGATGTACTAGCCGGTCTCGGCAAAGCAATAGCGATTGCGCGCCGCACAGGCGTGGCAAAGTCGCAAATCATCATCGATCCGGGGATCGGCTTCGGCAAAAGCTACTCACAGAATTTTGAATCGCTCGCGCGACTATCCGAACTCGCAAAGCTTGGCTTCCCGATTCTGATCGGCACATCGCGAAAAAGTTTTATTGGCCGTGCATTGGAGGGAAGCCCGCGCGGTAGCGTCGCAAAAGCCGAGCGCATCTGGGGCACCGCCGCCACCGTCGCAGCGAGTATTCTGCAAGGCGCGCACATCGTCCGCGTCCACGATGTCGCCGAAATGTCGGAAGTCGCCCGCGTCACCGATGTGTTAGCATCTCACGCGAAATGAATCGCTAAAGCCAACCATGAACTTCTTCGGTCACTTTCGCGGCCTCACCTCCACTCAACGCAATACTTTCGTCGCCTGCTTTCTCGGCTGGTCGCTCGACGCATTCGATTTCTTCATCCTGGTCTTCTGCGTCAGCGCCCTCGCAGCGGATTTCCACACCAAGGTTTCGGTGGTCCTGGAGGCAAATTTCCTTACGCTGGCCATGCGCCCCGTTGGCGCGTTCCTGTTCGGATTCCTAGCCGATCGTTACGGCCGGCGTCCCGCGCTGATGATCGATATCATCTGTTTCTCGATTTTTGAGCTCGGCTCCGCGTTTGCTCCTTCGTTCCACTGGTTTCTCATCATGCGCACGTTCTTCGGCATTGCCATGGGAGGGGAATGGGGCGTCGGCGCCGCGCTGGCGTTCGAAACGCTGCCCGCCAAAGGCCGTGGTTTTTTTTCCGGGCTTTTGCAGGAAGGTTACGTCACCGGCAACCTCCTCGCAGCCGCTGTCTATGCGGTCCTATTTCGCTTCATCGGCTGGCGCGGCATGTTTGTTGTCGGAACGCTTCCGGCCTTTCTCGTGATCTACATCCGCTCCAAGGTTGACGAGTCGCCCGCCTGGCTCCAGGGTCGCGCGGCCAAGAAGAAAGACACCCACGTGGGCCAAGGCATCCTCGCCTATCTCAGCAGTTTTCTTTTCGTGGTCTTGCTGATGTTCGCCTTCACTTCCTTTAGCCACGGTACCCAGGACATCTACCCCACATTTCTACAGAAGAATCTCGGCTTCTCGCCGAGTGTGGTGGGCACCATCGCCGTCATCTACAACGTCGGCGCTCTCCTGGGCGGAATCACTTTCGGATCATGGTCGGAGCGCCTTGGCCGCCGGCGAGCCATCATAATCGCTGCTCTCCTCGCAATACCCGTGATCCCACTCTGGGCCTACTCTCACACCGCACCGATGCTGGCGGTCGGCGGGTTCTTGATGCAATTCATGGTGCAGGGTGCTTGGGGTGTGATTCCCGCACACTTGAACGAGCTTTCCCCTCCTGCCGTCCGAGCGACATTTCCCGGCCTGGCCTATCAGCTCGGCAATCTCCTGTCATCGCGTAATTCCGTATTCCAGGCAAAAATCGCCGAACAGCACTACGGCGGCAATCTCGCTCCAGTTCTTGCCTGGACAGTCGTGCTGGTTGCCACGCTGGTTGTCGTCATCTCCCTTATCGGAAAGGAGATCAAGGGAGCGGACCTCTCGACGACTTCGGGAGCGGGGTCGGACCATACAAAAAAGGGCGGGATGCCGGCATATTCTTGAGTTTGGTCGTTAGTAGTGGAAGCCGAGGAGATTCCAATAAACTAAGAAGGGAACGAAACAGACTGCTGCGAATGTTGCCAAAGAATAAAATATGCGCAAGACCGCGTGGCCGGAGCGAGTTTGCCAGGCGCGAAGCACTTGCCAGAGAATTACGAAGGTAGCGGTGGTGGTGATGACAGGAATGCACAACAAGAGAGCCACATAGAACGGCAAACCGTAGGCCAGAGCGCCCTTGTTCAGGAGTGCCAGAAGCATGCCGGCCATGAAGAAGAGATTCCCGGCGGCAACTCCCGCAGTCCAGTAGCAAAGTTTAGTGAGACCTTTATCGCCGCTATTTCTAAGCGCAGGTGTCGCAGGCCTCCTCCTTTTCATCCATTCGACAAACGCAGCGAGTATTGCACCGGCGAAGATGCAACCGAAAAACGCCAATATCGCTTTCTGCACCGTCGCGGTTTCATACCACGGAAGCTTTTCCAGCACGTACCTGCCGACGAAGAGCCGGGTTATCCGGCCACGTTCATCCTGACGAAATGCTATCTCGTCTTGTGCGCCTTTTCGCCGAAAGAGCAGCGGAGCACTAGGGACGTAATTCTGAGGGCCGATATTCGGATTCAGGAGAGTAATCTCGCCGTTATCGGCGGGAAACACTTCCCATTCGTGAAGCAGGGTGCCAAGTTTCTCGAAGGTCCGATGTGAATAGCGATTCAAGCGATAGCTTCCGGCAAAACGCGCTGATGGAACGGGCGATGCAAAGGCAACAGGGGACGTAGAATTTTCAGGGTTCGCCGGGTAATAGCGGTCCATGAATTGGCGCAAGAGATCGTCGATTAGCCCCTGATCTCCGACATTGCAAGCGATGAAAATACCGGTGTTTTCAGCCGGCAAGAAATAAACTGTGCTGACCGCCCCCATCCAGTCTCCATCCTGCCGGACGGCGCGAATCCCATTTGAAAACTGCTCCCAATAGGCAAATGCGGTGCCCGCAATTCGTGGGTCGTTTGCGTACTGGCGTTGGAACATGCGCTGCGCGGAATTTTCAGTCAAAATCCTTTGCGTGCCGTACCGGCCCAGCTGCAACTCGGCGATCATGAAGTGGCTCATGTCGCTCGCGGTGGAAACCAGGGACGCGGCGGGAACTACATTGGGGTAATCCAGTGGAACGGGGACAAACCGTCCTTTTTTGTAATCGTATCCGACGGCAAGGTTTTTGAAGAGATCGGGCGTGATGACGAAATTGCTTTCGCGCATAGCCAGCGGCTTGAAGATGTGGTCCTCCGCATATTGTGCAAACGGCACGCCGGATGTTATTTCTACGATGTATCCTGCGAGGGAAAACCCCCTATTCGAGTAGCTGTATTCGTCTCCAGCGAGCGCCACGCGGGGCCCTAGCCGGCGCGCTAAATAACTCTCCAGAGGAATTTGCTCCTCAGTGCTGCGCGACGTGATCCCGATTGCGCCATCGTCGAACCCTGCGGTGTGAGTCAGCAAATTCTCAAGCGTCACTGGCCGGGGATAATTTTCTTCGAGTTGGAAGAGACGCAGATAGTGATTTACATTTTCATCCAGACGCAATTTCCCTTGTTCCACAAGTTGCAACACGGCGATCGCGGTAAAGGGCTTGGACACTGAGGCGAGGCGGAAAACGGTGCCGTCCGGATCCACGGGGGTTTTTTGCTCTACGTTTGAGTAGCCGTAGCCCTTCATGGCAATGACTTTGCCGTCTTTCACCACGGCAACCGCGGCTCCGAGGACGTGAAACTTTTCCAGGTGCTGGGCGAAATATCCGTCCAGGAAAGCTCCGACATCCTGTGAGTTGAGCGGTGCGCTGGCCGGGGATTGCGACCGTGCCGTCGTAGCTAAAAGTGCTAAGACAATCAGAATGGCGGAGCAATACTGCCGGCGCGATCGCTCGCCGCCCCGCTCAGCTCCGGTTCTAGGCCGACTTTTCATCGAAACGATGATAGGAAGCGGGGAAGAGGAAGGCAAGTAGGCGTTGTGACACTCGGCGCGAGCTTTGCCTGCGTCGCCGTACCTTGCGTGGGAGCGAGCGTGCCCCACGTGAGCAAATGCCCCGATGGGTTGGTTCACGACCACGCCTCGATAGTTGGGCATTCTCTGCAATTCAGAGTGGCTCCGCTATCCTGATGCGCGGCGCATCTGTGGAAAGGTTTAAAAGTTCTCCTAGTTACCAATTGGTGATAGGATGGCCGCACTCTACGTTGCCGGAAGAAGCTCTATGAGAATGCAGGCGTTCATATTCAACTGGCCTGGTAAAAAGCAACACGCCGAAAAATTGGAAAGAATGTTCCGCCCGCATTGCGAAGTCATCGTTGTCAACTCCGACGATAGCCTCCGTGCCCGCCACCCGCATTGGCTGCACATTGGAAACGATGGCTACTTCACCGATCAATGGAACGCCGCCCTCCAACGATTTGACTCTGACGTGTTTGTCCACGTTCAAGGGGACATCTGGCCCACTGAGGTAGGCCGATTGCTATCCGAAAGTGTCCGCTTTATCACGAATCATGGTGTGGGCATATACGCTCCAAATGTGGACTTCAATCCGCACGTCTATCGCACGCGGTCCCTGCCGAAACTTCAGGAAGGTGTTTACGAAGTTCCCGCTACGGATTGTTCCTTCTGGGCCATTCCTGCCGAAGTAATTCGGAACACGCCGCGCGTGGATCCGCGCGTCAACCGTTTAGGCTGGGGCATTGAATACCTGGTGGGTGCTGTGGCCCGGCGCAGTGGACGAAGGATCGTACGAGACTATCGCTTCACCGCCGGTCACTTGAAAAGCCGCGGTTACAACAACGATCAGGCCGCCAAGGAATGGCAACAGCTGAAAAAGGCCGTAGACCCGCTTTTGTCTCGGGAGATGGAATCGCTGGAACACGAGCGGAATGCTCTCGTCAGTCACGCGACTTCTTGGAAACACCCCGTAGGTCGTCTGCTTACCGGCGTCGCCACTCGAGCCAGCAGAGGCGCCATCATTCTTCAGCGCCGTTTAATGGCGCCCCACTAACTCCCGTATTCAGATAAAATAAGTACTCTGGTCTGCACGCCGAGCCGCAATGAGGGAGTAAACTTTGCGAGAACATGACCGTAATCTACTGCCGCGCCGATGCATTGCCGATTGAGCAAAGTCGGTTTACTCGACCCGAATGAAACTGCTTTGTCCGGCCATCTCTTGAAAGTTGGTTTCAGAACATGTCCATAAGTCGGCGGGGTCTTCTAAAGCTGGCTGTTGGCGGGGTGACCGCCGGTTATGCGTCCTCGCCGCCTTTCGCTTCGGCCAAGGAACTGAAGCTCGCGCAGCAGGTCGCAGTCGGTACCAAGAACCCGATTCGTTTGGACCGGAACGAAAACGCCTACGGGCCTTCCCCCAAAGCCGTCGCAGAAATTTTGAAAAACGCAAACTCCGTCAACCGTTTCCCTGATTCCGGCAATGCACTAACGACTTCTCTCGCTAGCGTCCACGGCATTAGGCCGGAACAAATACTCCTTGGGGCCGGTTCAACCGCGATCATGAAGACGGCCATGAATGTTTTTCTCCGCGGCGGTCGCAAATTGGTCCTTGCGGCTCCAACTTTCGAATTGATCGATCGCTACGCCGTGGCCAACAGCGCACGAATCAGCGCCGTGCCCCTGCGTCGTGACCATGGGCACAATCTGGAAGCCATGCTCGCTGCGGTTAATTCCGAGACCGGGCTCATTTATATCTGCAATCCCAATAATCCCACTGGCACTATAACGGACCGGCAAGAGATTGATCGGTTTCTGGAGAAGCTCCCGGAACGGGTTCCCGTCATTATCGACGAGGCCTATCACGAATACGCGGGAGGTTCTGGGGCGTATGTCTCATTCGTTGACCGTCCCTCGCATCATCCCGGCGCAATCATCACCCGCACTTTTTCCAAGATCTACGGACTCGCGGGCTTGCGGCTCGGCTTTGCACTGGCCCAGCCAAAAATCCTCAAAGCTCTAGCCAGGGAAAAGCCGGAAGCGGAAATTGGGTCGTTGGCTCTTGATGCCGGACTCGTTGCTTTGTCGGATGCTGAATTTACAGCAAGCTGTGTGCAGAGAAACGAGAACGATCGGCAAGAATTTGTGAATCAAGTCAATGCCAGGATGCTCCGGGTCCTCGATTCGCACACTAATTTCGCCTGCTTGAATGCCATGCGCCCGGCCAAAGAAGTCATAGAGCACTACCAGAAAAATGGTATCCTCCTCGGACCCGAGATTCCTGGCATGCCGAACTATGTGCGGGTATCCTTTGGCGCTCCCGAGGAGATGAGGGAATTTTGGGCGGTTTGGGACCTTTTCGGCGAACACCGCATGGCGATGTGAATTACCGCAGGTACCCTCGCGATTTCAACTTTGTGGCGATAATCTTCCACTTTTTGTCACTTAATTGTCTGAAGTCTGCGCTGTCCTGCTGTAAACAAAGTGCTTGGCAAGGCTATCAAAATGCGATAGGTACTCATACGTGAACTCTATGTGTGCTACAGCTGCGGGTTTTACCCGCGATGGTCGCGCCGGAAGAACGGCACTTAGCATCCGGCTGACCATTCGAGCCTGTGCAGCATGCCTGTGGGAGGCTCTATATATGCTGGTTTCAAGCCCAGCCGCTCGCTTACGGAATAATACCCGGCAAGACGACAATCACTCTGCGAACCGCAATCGTTGTTCCCGCGGATCAATCTTTGCTCGCTCAATCTGCGCCATCATTGCTTTGGCGGTTCTGCTGCTCCCAGGAGCGGCTAGTGTCTATGCCCAAGCGAATGTCGAAGGGCAGTGGCAAACCCTGTCGACAACCATGCCCATCAATCCTGTTCACGTAAGTTTGATGCACAATGGCCAAATACTGGTCGTGTCAGGCTCCGGGAACTATCCTCCGGACACCAATTACCAGGCAGCGATATGGAATCCCTCAAACAATTCGGTCACCACACAGACCATTGGTTGGGACATGTTCTGCAGCGGCATGATTGCCCTGCCCGACGGTCGCGAGATGATTTTCGGTGGAACCCTGCAATATGACCCGTTCCACGGGTGGCAGCGTACCTCTATCTATGATCCCGCGACCGGCCAGTTTTCGGACATGCAGGACATGGCCCATGGACGCTGGTATCCGACTCCCACCGAGCTGAGCGATGGAAGACTCCTGGTTTTTTCAGGCCTCGATGAAAACGGAAATACGAATCCGGAAGTCGAGATATATAAGGTTGCCTCGGGCTGGAGCACTCCCTACACCGCCCCCTGGGTTCCTCCTCTGTATCCCCGAATGCATCTTCTTCCCAACGGTAACGTTTTTTATTCAGGCTGGAGTACGCAATCTCAGTATTTCTTCCCCTCCTCCAACACTTGGTCGGGGACCGTTGCTACGACGAATTACGGCGGAAACCGGACTTACGGCTCATCTGTACTTCTCCCTTTGACACCGGCGAATGGCTACGCGCCTAAAGTAATGATCTTCGGCGGGGGTAATCCCGCCACGGCCACTACCGAGATTATCGATCTCTCTGTTCCTTCACCTGCGTGGGCGCCTGGGCCTTCGATGTCGGAGCCCCGCATCGAGATGAACGCCACGCTGCTGCCAAACGGTAATATCGTGACGCTCGGTGGTTCTTTGAATGATGAAGACGGAAGTACCGCAAGTTTAGCCGCGGACCTCTTCAATACCACGGGGACCATCACTGTTGGCCCTGCCGGAACGGAAGCCTATGACAGGCTTTATCATTCCGTCTCGGTTCTTCTTCCCGACGGTACGGTCTGGGTCGCAGGCGGCAATCCGGTCCGGGGCACCTACGTGAACGCGGTAGAGATCTATTCGCCACCCTATCTGTTCAACGCAGATGGATCAGCCGCCACGCGTCCGACTATTTCAAGCATTTCGTCGGGGGTCGTCGGCTACGGCTCGTCCTTTCAGGTTCAGACTCCCAGTCCCAGCAGTATCGCGTCCGTGGTCCTGATGAAGCTGTCATCTACAACCCATGCCTTCAATATGGACCAGCGCTTGGTGGGCTTGAATTTCACGATCGGTTCCGGACCACTCACGGGATCACTCGTAGTCACGGGTCCGCCGAATGGCAATATCGCGCCTCCCGGTTATTACATGCTCTTTCTCTTGAATGGTTCCGGTGTGCCTTCGATTGCTCAATTCATTCAAGTATCGGCAACGCCAACGGACACTCCGCCGAAAGGCACGATCACTAGCCCCGCTGGCAACGTTGTCATCGAACCTGGTCAATCTGTCGTTTTCGCCGGCTCGGGTGTTGCTTCAAGCGGATCCATCGCTTCCTATTCTTGGTCTCTTCGGGGGGGAACTCCCAATTCGAACGCCGCCGCGAGTCCCGGGTCGGTCGAGTATTCTACTCCCGGCACTTATACCGCTTCACTCACCGTTGTCGATTCGGCCGGAAACTGGGACCCCAGCCCGCCAACTCGCACCATCCAGGTGAGGCAACTAGCTCCGATTATTTCCAGCGTCGTCCCGAATTCTGGCAGTCAGGGCCAGAGCAACATCACTGCCACCGTAACCGGAAGCAATTTTCAACCTGGAGTAACCTGCAGCTTCGGAGCCAGTATTACCGTCTCGTCCTGCACGGCTAATTCCGGTACTCAAATCACTGCGATCATCTCGGTTCAGTACAACGCTCCGGTCGGCTCGAGCAATATCACCGTCGTCAATCCGGACGGAGGCTCTGGGACCTTGCCGAACGGCTTCACCGTCGTCACCGGAGTCCCCGGTCCCCCTCCCACTCTGACAAGTGTTAGTCCGAATACCGCTGAGCAAAACTCCAGCCAGCTGAGCTTTAGCCTTACGGGCAGCAACTTCCTTCCGAATCCGACCTGCACTTTCGGCGAAGGGATCATCGTCAACACCTGTGTCTACAGCTCGCCAACGCTCCTCACCGCGAACATTACGATCCCGGTCAACACCTTCATCGCTCCCAGTAACGTGAACGTGACCAATGCGGACGGACAAAGCTCAACCCTGGTTAACGGATTCACCATCGTTTCCAACCCGAACGGTTTTACACCCATTCTGCTGCGGGGCGGTGCGGCCGCTGCGTACACCGACACTCAGGGAATTGCCTGGAGCGCCGACGAGGACTTCGTTGGGGGAAGGTTCGATTCAGTGACGCACGCTATTGCGGGCGCCATCGATCCGGTTGTGTACCAGTCCGAGCGTTATGGAGATTTTACTTATCAGTTCGCCGTTCCGAACGGCTCCTACAACGTCACTCTGAAATTTTCTGAGAACTACTGGACTTCCCCCGGCCAGCGTGTATTCAATGTGGCTATCAATGGTACGCAGGTTCTCCAGAATTTCGACATCATTGCGGCCGCAGGAGCTCCTTTCACCGCCATTGACAAGGAATTCAATGCCACGGCGAGCGGCGGAACGCTCAGCATCCAGTTCACCTCCGGCTCGGCGGATCTGCCCAAAATCTCTGCTATCCAAATCACCAGCGCCTCCGGTATTTCCGTACAACTCACCCCGACCACGGCAAGCTTGTCAGCCTCCCAGACACAACAATTTACGCCGCTCGTAACCGGAACTACCGCGACGGGTGTCATCTGGTCATTCAGTCCACAGTTGGGAACACTATCGAGTACCGGTCTCTATACCGCGCCCGCATCTATCACTGCCCCGCAAAAAACAATCAATGTCGTGGCCACCAGTGTCGCCGACCCGACGCGATTCGCCACCTCCGTGGTCACCTTATTGCCGCCGGCGGGTGCCTCTGCACCGATCCTTGTCAACTCGGGTGGTCCTGCCTACATAGACTCAATGGATAACTTTTGGGCCGCTGACAACGGCTCTAACGGCGGTGAGACGTCTTCCACTACCCATGCCATCGCCAACACTCCCGATCCCACTCTTTATCAGACCGATCGCTATGGTGATTTCAGCTATCAATTTACAGTCCCTAATGGCGCCTACAGCGTCACTCTAAAGTTCGCGGAGATTTACTTCACCTCTCCGGGACAACGCGTCTTCAATGTAGCGATCAACGGTACAGCGGTACTGACCAACTTCGACATCGTGGCGGCTGCAGGTGCTGCGAACACCGCGATCGATCAAACATTCCCCGTGATCGTCACGGGCGGTTCGATCACGATTCAGTTCACTTCTGGCTTGGCTAATTTGCCCAAGGTTAACGCCGTGGAGATAAGTTCTACTTCCACGGTGTCTGTTCAGATGAGCCCCACCACCATTAGTTTATATGCCTCGCAGGCACAGCAATTCACCGCCAGCGTTACAGGAAGTACCAATACTGCCGTGAACTGGACCCTCAATCCTCAAGTCGGCACGCTAACGGCTACTGGTCTTTATACTGCCCCGGCGTCCATCACCGCGCCGCAGACTGTCAACGTGATTGCGACCAGCCAGGCCGCCAGCACGCAATCGGCGGTTGCAACTGTCAATCTATTGCCACCCGTGGGTTTGTTTGCTCCCATCTTTGTTAATGCTGGTGGCAACGCCTACACCGACACGCTGGGTAACTCTTGGGCCGCCGACAATAGCTTTACCGGCGGGCAGGCGTCCTCCACTACCCAAACCATCGCCAACACTCCTGATCCCACTCTTTACCAGACTGAGCGCTTTGGTGATTTCAGCTATGAATTTACAGTCCCCAATGGCGCCTACAACGTGAAACTGAAGTTCGCCGAGATCTACTGGAGCAGCCCGGGACAACGCGTTTTCAACGTAGCGATCAATGGCACACCTGTGCTGACTGGCTTCGACATCGTTGCGGCTGCAGGCGCTCCCTACACGGCGATCGACGAAACTTTTCCTGTAACCGTCACCGGAAGTTCGATCACGATTCAATTCAGTACTGGCGCGGCCAATTATCCCAAGGTTAGCGCGGTCGAGATCAATCCGTCTTCCGCCGTGTCTGTCCAGGTTAGCCCCACCACCGTGAGCCTATCTGCCTCGCAGGCGCAGCAATTCACCGCCACCGTTACAGGAAGCACCAATACTGCCGTGAACTGGACCTTCAGTCCTCAAGTCGGCACGCTAACGGCTACTGGTCTTTATACTGCCCCGGCGTCCATCACCACGGCTCAGACTGTGCACGTGACTGCGACCAGCCAGGCCGCCGGCACGCAATCGGCGGTTGCAACTGTCAATCTATTACCACCCGTGGGCTCGTTTGCTCCCATCTTTGTTAACGCTGGTGGCAACGCCTACACCGACACGCTGGGTAACTCTTGGGCCGCCGACAACGGCTTTATCGGCGGTGAGGCGGCTTCCACCACACACGCCATCGCCGACACGCCCGATCCGACTCTCTATCAGACCGAGCGCTACGGCGATTTCAGCTATCAATTCACGGTCCCGAATGGTTCCTACAACGTGAAACTGAAGTTCGCCGAGATCTACTGGACCTCTCCGGGACAACGCATTTTCAATGTAGCGATCAACGGCACGGAGGTGCTGAGCGACTTTGACATCGTGGCGGCTGCCGGTTCCGCGGATACGGCGATCGATGAATCTTTTCCGGTAACCGTCACGGGCGGTTCCATCACGATTCAATTCACTTCTGGCCCGGCCAATCTGCCCAAGATCAGCGCTATCGAGATCAGTGCTGCTTCCACTTCCGGAATCTCTGTTCAGGTTAGCCCGGCCACCGTGAGCCTATCTGCCTCGCAGGCGCAGCAATTCACGGCCACCGTTACAGGAAGCACCAATACTGCGGTGACCTGGACCTACAGCCCGCAGGTTGGATCGCTTGTTACTTCTGGAGCGACAGCGGGTCTCTACACTGCTCCGGCATCCATCACCACGGCACAGAGAGTGTTAGTCACTGCCACGAGCGTGGCAGACCCGACTCAGTCTTTCAGCGCCGCCGTATCGCTGATGCCTCCGTTCAGCGGCATCTTCGTTAATGCGGGCGGCCCCGCTTACACCAGCACCACTAGCGGACAGGTCTGGAGTGCGGACCAAGCTTTCATTGGCGGGCTCACCGCAAGCACAACAAAGGCTATCGCCAATACGACGGATCCCACTCTCTACCAGACCGAGCGCTACAATGATTTCAGCTATCAATTCGCCGTCCCGAATGGTTCCTACAACGTGGTCCTAAAGTTTGCGGAAATCTATTGGACCACCACGGGACAACGCATCTTCAATGTCTCTATCAACGGCACGCCCGTGCTCACGAACTTCGACATCGTCGCGGCAGCAGGCGCCCCCTTGACGGCGATCGACAAGACTTTCCCTGTCACCGTAACCAATAATCAGGTCACTATCCAATTCACATCTGGACCAGCCGACCTGCCGAAGATAAGCGCCATTCAGATTCACTAGAATCTGCTCAGCCTGAACGCGCGTTGCATCACAGGCCAAAATAGTTCAGCCCGCGTGGCCGGCCTTTGCGATTCGCAGCGACGAGTCGCAGCCTTAAATCACATCCGGTTTCGTTGCTCTGATAAACGCACTCATGAACTTGCCTTCCACCTCCGCGGCTATTGAAT
>Ga0187863_10002854_pt1 | contig 12972 bp, 14 predicted proteins | sample June2016WEW_11_1_FD_132975 | JGI IMG/M metagenome (GOLD analysis project Ga0187863, IMG submission 132975) | Peatland microbial communities from SPRUCE experiment site at the Marcell Experimental Forest, Minnesota, USA - June2016WEW_11_10 | ecosystem: Environmental > Terrestrial > Soil >... | reverse complement strand
TCATTTTCGGGACGTTTGGCAACCTGCAAGCCCGCCCAGAGTGCGGCACCGGAGGAGATGCCGATGAGGAGCCCTTCCTGCTTTGCCGCGGCGCGGGCGGTGGCTCCCGCATCTTCGTCTTTGACCAGGATGATTTCGTCAAGGATCGAGCGGTTGAGGATATCCGGCACAAACCCGGCGCCTATTCCCTGGATTTTATGCGGGCCGGGCTGGCCACCCGACAGGATCGGAGATTTTTCAGGTTCCACGGCAATAATCTTTACTCCCGGCTTGCGCTGTTTAAGCACTTCGCCGACACCGGTAACGGTTCCGCCGGTTCCCACACCGCTGATGAAGATGTCGACCTTGCCATCGGTTGCCGACCAGATCTCTTCGGCGGTGGTTTTGCGGTGGATCTCGGGGTTGGCGGGATTTTTAAACTGCTGCGGCACGAAGGAGTTGGGTGTCGATGCAGCGAGCTCTTCGGCCTTCGCTACCGCACCCTTCATACCTTTGGGGCCTTCGGTCAGCACGAGCTCCGCACCGAAGGCTTTGAGAATTTTTCGACGCTCAATGCTCATGGTCTCAGGCATTGTCAGAACAAGCTTGTACCCTTTTGCCGCAGCAACAAAGGCCAGGGCTATCCCGGTATTTCCGGAGGTCGGCTCGATGATGACCGAATCCTTTTTGAGGAGGCCTTTTCTCTCGGCGTCCTCGATCATGGCAAGACCGATACGGTCTTTTACGCTCGAAAGCGGATTGAAAAACTCCAGCTTGGCCGCCACCGTCGCCTTGCTGCCGGCATTCAATCGATTGAGCGTAACAAGCGGAGTGTTCCCGATCAACTGCGTGACATCTCTTGCAATTGGCATAAAATTCCTCCTGAATTTATAGTTGAGTAATACGATCATCTTAATTGAATATACTCGGTTGAAGAAGAGAAGTCAATAATATTTTAATTATCCCTACCACATTAGTGGGGATTAATATATTTTTAAACCATGTCCTCACTACTCGGCGTTTCTCAGAAATGTCAATATGCTCTTCGGGCGTTGTTTGAACTGGCGCTTCGTTATCCTGTGGATGCGGTCACCACTGTTTCGGAAATTGCCGAAACTCAGAGTATTCCACCCCGGTTTCTTGAACAGATTTTGAGCAAACTGCGGACGGGCGGTTATATAGAATCCCGGAGGGGAAATCAGGGCGGTTACGTTATGACGGTCTCGCCGTCGAGCATTTCGGTGGGAGAAATCATTCGCTACATTGAAGGCGCCGACGAATCGGTCGACTGCCTTAAAAGCCCGGAAAGCAGCCACTGTCCCTATCGGGGCGGTTGCGTTTTCAAAGAGCTGTGGGAACGGGCACGATCATCGATGACGGATATTTTCGATGGGACTACCTTCCAGGATCTGGTCGACAAGCAGCGCAAGAGCGACAGCCAGATCGACTATACTATCTAGCCATGAATTTCTGCAAGGGGTGCTGCCGCTAAGCTTGACGCCGCAATGAAGGCGACAGTGTAACCAGTATTGACATCAGGAATAATGCGCTCACGGCGCAGAGGATCACCGCTCCCCGTTCTCCGAAAATCTTCGCGGCGCAGCCGCCTGCCAGGCTCCCGATCGGCGTCATACCCATAAATGCCAGCATATACACGCTCATGACCCTTCCCCGGATTGCATCCGGCGCCAGCGATTGCAGAAGCGTATTAGCCGTATTATAGAATATGACGAAGCTTGTCCCGATAATTGCCGTTAGAATAACCGACGAAATCTCGTTCCGGGTAAAGGCAAACGTCAGCAGTGCGAAGGGGTAAAGAATCGCTACGGCGCAAAGAATCCGTCCCCTGCGATCGCCATGACCGTGCGTTGCAATGGTTAAGGCTCCGGTAAGCGCGCCAACCCCCCGGGCCGACTGCAGCATGCCGTTGGTCCCGGCATTGCCGTGCAGCACGGAAACCGCCCACGCGGGCATTAGGCTGAATACCGAGAACCCGAACGCACTGATTACCGCGACCATAGCCATGAGTGATCGAACGATGGTATTGGAATAGGCATAATTGATACCTTCTTTTACTTTTAAAAATGTCGGCCGGGTGTGAGCGAGAAGCAGCGGCGCGGGAATTTTTATGAGAATCAGGGCAATAATAAGCGGGATATAGGATAGTGCATTGATGCCGAAACACCACACCGGCCCCACGATAAGATATAAAGCGCCGGAAATTGCCGGACCGACTGCGGTACCCAGATTAAAGATGCTGGAGTTGAGCGATATCGCATTACCAAGATTGTTCCTTTGGACCAGCTCCGCAACCAGCGCCTGCCGGGCCGGAGCCTCTACCGCGGCAACCGCTCCGCTGAAAAATGAAAGTGCAATAATATGCCAGGGCCTGATGATGCCGCTTTGGGTCATTGTTGCAAGGACTATTCCGACTATCATGGCAAGAATTTGTGTACAGATCAGAATAGATCTCTTGGAATAATGATCCGCCGCCGCGCCCGCATACAGGGTAAAGAACCAGGCACTGATCCCGGTTGCAAAGCCGGTCAGGCCAAGATATACCGGCGATTTTGTCAGGTCGAAAATAAGAAAGCCTATCGCGGTTATCTGCATCCAGGTGCCGAGAACGGAGAAGCCCTGCCCGATAAACCAGTACCGAAAGTTAGGTTCCCTGAGAGAGTGGAAGGTTTTCAAGCGGGGGGTTCCTCGATAGCCAGTCCTTCGATCTTCATTGAACCGAAGCGCCGGATGATTTCGCCATCCGCCTCGAAAGCAAGTGGCGGCAGGGAACCGGTGAGCGGGAACCACTCCAGCGCGTCAATATCGTCGCCCGGCTGCAAGAACCCCGCTCTCCGGTGCGCAAGAAAAACGGTGACGATGCTGTGGAGCTCCCTGGTAAGGAAGTTGCTCGTAACCTGGATAATGGAGGCAAGGTCGACGGTCAATCCGGTTTCTTCGAGAACCTCCCGTCGTGCGGCATGGAGGAGATCTTCATCATACTCGACAAAGCCGCAGGGAAGACACCATATCCCGCCCCCGTAAACACCGGGAATGCGCCTGCCGAGCAGCACGGCGCCACCATTCTCGATGAGTACCGATACGCCGGGAAGAGGGTTACGGTACGTTACGAAGCCGCACCCGGAACAGATAACCCGAACTCCCCTGCCGGCAGGCATGCGATTATTGAGCGATCCGCAGCGTGAACAGAATCTGTTCACATGAGCATGGGGCTCCGGCGACTTATAATCATAGTCGACGAATACCTGCTGAACGGGAGTTTTTCCAGACAGTATCATGGATTATTCACCTTTTTTCAACACAATCATCCTCAGGCGATCCCACTTTTCTGCATGCGATTTCCCAAACCCTTTTAATCACGCCCCGCCTCATTGTTTCGCACTCGTTGCATTCTACGCCAGGCCATTGCGTGAAAAATGTGCAAACATCATCATAATCAAAAAACCGTTTGTGCCGGCCGTTATCGACTGCCCGGCCAGTGTTGAAAAAAAAGTGATGCTCGATTTCCTCCCCGGCGCCTGCACCGAAGTTCGTATCATTCATGGAATTTACCCGGCACAACAGCGTACCATCCCCGGCAATCGCCTCGTGGATATTGCCCAGTAAACGGTGTGTGGTTTCGGCGTCGAAATAATGCAGTGAAAGATCTGCAATAATGCAGTCGAACGATCCTTCCTTGAAAGGAAGTCCATCGCGCATATCAAGCAGCACACAAGGCATTTTCCTTTTGCGGAACCTTACGGATCGCAGCGCTTCGACCGCAAAATCGGCGCAGATCGGCAAGCATCCTTCGTCGGAAAGCAGCAGCGAGTTACCGCCTGCGCCGCAACCGAGGTCAAGTATCGGACCCCGCGCGCGCACCAGGGAAGGCAGATATTTTTCAAGCCAATCGCCATGCACCGGTTTTTCCGTCCGACGATGCGCATAGCCTGAATTCCAATTTACCAAACTTATCTCTTTATTGGCAGGCATTTTTGGCTAAGTCCATCTTTTTCATAACGGCGGGTTAATCGTTTCTTCAGCCCTGCTATGACAATTGAACGCTTACTTCTTCACTTTTGATATATGGCGATAGTGTCCGCAATTTATCGACGATCCCGGGCAGAACGGCAAGTACCTTGTCTATTTCCCCTTCCGTCGTGTACCGGCTCAGGCTGAATCGGGTTGCGCTGTGCGCACGCGTATAGGGAATCCCCATAGCCCGCAATACGTGCGAGGGCTCAAGCGAACCGGTGGTGCATGCCGAACCGGATGAAGCGCAGATGCCGTATTCATCGAGCAGCAGCAATATGCCTTCTCCCTCGATAAATTCAAAACTGATGTTGGTGGTATTCGGCAGGCGTTCCGTCGGGTGGCCGTTCAGGATCGCACCTTTGCACGTTGCCAGGATCCCCATTTCGAGCCGGTCACGGAGCGCGCGTACCCGTGATTTTTCCTCCGGCATATTCTTCTTCGCCATTTCGCAGGCTTTGCCGAGCCCAACGATATAGGGTACATTTTCAGTTCCCGCCCGCACCCCGCCTTCCTGATGACCGCCGATAAGCAGGGGATCGATATCCATTGCGTCGCGGATGAAAATTGCGCCGATGCCTTTGGGCGCGTGCAGTTTATGTCCCGACAACGCAAGGAAATCGACGGGGATTGCCGTGACATCGATGGGAAGTTTTCCCACCGCCTGGACCGCATCCGTATGGACAAGAGCGCCTCGTTCCTTTGCAATTTCGGTGATTTTCTCAATCGGAAATATCACACCGGTTTCATTATTGGCCCACATGAAGGACAAGAGCGTCCGCTCATCCAGAGTCTGCGACTTCAAGTCATCCAGATTCAGCATGCCGTTTTCATCGACTGCAAGCTCGGTAAGCGCTGCGCCGTGTTTGTTCAGATATTTGCAGGTATAAAGCACCGCATGATGCTCTACCGCTGAGGTAATGAGTTTCGTACAATACCCCTGGCGCCGATAAAAACCCTGCAGAGCGAGGTTATCACTTTCGGAACCGCACCCGGTAAAGTAAACCTGTGACGGTTTGGCATTGATCAGCGCGGCCACCTGTTCGCGGGCCGTCTCGATAATTTTGTGCACATTTCCGCCGAAGCGGTGGATGCTTGATGGATTGCCGTAAAACCCACCGAAATACGGCAGCATTGCCTCGATGACCTCGGGTGCCACCTTTGTGGTGGCGTTATTGTCAAGATAAATCGTTTCGGACGACATTGGAACCGCTCCTGATTTTAATGTTAAGAGGCGAGGATATCAGTCGCGGTGCTGGCGACAAGGGCCGTAATGCCGGCGTTCTTTTCGACATCGCTTTGCGGGCCAACACCGAGGGCACGGATGGGATAAATGGTGCTGAACCCCTGCCGTTTGAACATGCCGCAGTACCGTGAGACGATATCGGCGAACATTTTTTCGTCCGGATTTCCCTGGGGAACAACCAAGACAAGTTTTTTGTTCGGGGCAAGACGCCCCGGATTCGGGTTGGTCCGGTAGTCCGGCTTGTAGAGAGAGTAGAGACGGTCAATCAAGCCCTTTGCCTGTGCGGTGACGTCGCCGATATAGACCGGCGCGGCAATGATGACCACGTCCGAAACCCTGATTTGCTCCAAAACGTCGGTGAGGTCATCCATGACTACGCAGGTTTCGGAGGTGGTTTTACATGCCATGCAGGCCTGACAGCCCCGATAGGTAAGCTTGTTCAGTTCGACGACCATTGTCTGCGGTTTACCGGGCTGTAAGGCATCGATTAATAGCTTAACGATGGTAGCACTGTTGCCCTTCGAACGAGGGCTTCCGATAATGGCGGTGACCTTCATGATCTCTCCCTTAATGAAAAATGGTGGAATAAATGGCGCTTTATGCTATGGTCCTGGCGAATGGTTGCCGAAGTTCATTAATTGCATTTTCGGCCCGCGTGACCTCATGGTCCGCCGGGGCTTTTGTCTCGGGAAACAGGAAATCGAGAAATTTCTCCGCCACGATCTCCCCTTCGGGTGGGGAGATGGCCAGATCGGGGCTGAGCTCGATGATATGATGGTGCCCGTTCTCATTCCAAAGGATATCAACGCCGAGTACCGGAATTTTCAACAGCCGGGCAATGGCTCCTCCCATTGCAATAACCTGATCGCCGATAGTATCGCCGATAATCCTGACGTCCCCGCCGGTGTGGTAATTGGAGGTTCGACGGACCCGGATTATTTGCCTGTCCGAAGGGACCGAATCATAGCTGAGTCCGATTGACGCGATCGCTCTTTGGGTTTCTTTGTCAATCGGTATTCGGTTGCTCGGATCGATTTTCCGTGCCCGTGCATTCTTTTGCCGAATAAGCGACCTGATGGTATCGAATCCGTTTCCGCGGACCGCTGCAGGCGTCCGGAGAATTGCAGTCACGAATTTGCAGTCCACATAAATCAGCCGCCAGTCATCGCCGTGAACGCACTCTTCGAGAAGCAGTTCGTCGGAGTATCGTTTTGAAAAGGCAATGGCCGCCGCAAGCTCCGGTCCGCTCGACACATGGGTCGAGACTCCTCTACCGCCCCACTGCGAAACAGGTTTGACCACAATCCGTTCATGGTGTTCGAGGAATGAAACGGCTCTTTTGAAGGTGGTGTAGCACTCCTGAGCCGGAACATGGAACCCATTCTTTCGCAGGAAACGATTTGCTGCACCTTTATCCTGAGCCAGATGAAACGATGCACCACCGGTAAAATCGGTAAGCCCGTTGTAACAGCGGACCGCTTTATTGCCATGGTAAAGCGCAAATATCGGCAACACCGGATCAAGCACCTCGATGCGGATACCGCGCTTCGCCGCCGCCTTCGTTATGGTTGTCGTATAAATAGAGTCCATGGTCGATCCTTGCCTGATCTATGCCGCTTTCCGTAAATCGGTTACATGTGGAAACCGAGTCTTTGCAGCCTGTCGTGATTACGCAAGGATCCCGTAACTTTGAAATGTTTGAACTCAAGCCTCCGCGGATAATTTTTCCGCAGCGCATCGAAATAATTTCCGCGTCCGCCGGGATCAATTTCAGAAAGCCTCCGCAAAGCGCGGTCATCCTCGTCAATCGCATACGCCTGTGTAATAATTTTACCGAGTTCATCTCCCGCGTCATCGATCTCAAGGTGACGAATTTCGTTATCAATCGATTTTCTGACATCGTTTTCCGGTTTGATTCCAACGAATTCGCAGAATGATGTATAGACCATCTGGGTGCCATTGAGCTTGCCGTCAAAGGAGTAGCCGGCTATATGCGGCGTCGCCGAATCGACAATTGCAAGAGTCTCAAGGTCTATCGTGGGTTCGTTATCCCATACGTCCAGTACGACGGGACCGATTTTCGCCCGAAATGTGCGGAGGGCGGATTCATCGACCACCGCACCACGGCTCGCATTGATAAACATGGCGCCCGATTTCATTCGTTCAAAGAACTTTGCATCGGCCAGGTGTGCCGTCATGTCCGGTCCATCCAGCGCTAGCGGCACATGGAGCGTGACAATGTCGGAATTTTTCAGCAGATCACCGAGATTGCAGAAATCTCCGGGATCGCCCGCCCGTTGCCTCGGCGGATCGTTAAGCATGCAACGCATGCCAAGCGCCTGAGCTGCGGAATGCACCCGGATTCCGACATTGCCCACTCCGACAATTCCTATAGTCAATGATTCAAGCGGGCGATCGAATCGAGCCGAATTTTTTACAATTGCTGTTGCGATATATTCCGCCACCGACCGGGCATTGCTGCCCGGCGCACTGGCAAAACCAATACCTTTTTTCTGTAACCAGGCAGTATCGACATGATCGACGCCGATCGTCGCGGTTGCAACAAGACGGACGTGGGTTCCTTCAAGCAGGTTTTCATCGACCTTCGTTATGGAACGAACAAAAAGCGCATCGGCGTTTTGCAGAGCCTGCCTCGTAATCTCCCGACCTGGAATAAGCGCTACATCACCAAGGGTACCGATTGCTTCCCTGATAAGGGGGATATTTGCATCGGCAACGATTTTCATCTTTTACCTCCTGTCGGGCAGGGAGCACCGGGTTTCCCTGCATTAAATCCCTCACCGAGCAGACCGCAGGCATCGGCACGGCAGCGCGAGCAGTGCGCCATCTGCAACAGATGCTCTCCCGCCTGCGCCCGGATTGCGTGAATGAGCGCCGGTGAAGGCTGCTCCTTGGTACCGAACGCCGTCCCGGCTACGGGCAGGAGCGGAATGCAGTTTTGAACATCTGCCCCCCAGGAAGCAACCTTTTCCGATACTTCGGCGACATGGGTATCGTTGATTCCGGGAATGATTATGGTGTTGACCTTAGCTATTATTCCATGCGCGACAAGGGCCTGAATGCCCGCTGTCTGGCGGGCGATGAGGATTTCCGCTGCCTCAAGCCCGGTAAGGTTCCGGTTGTCATAGTGGACCCAGGCATAAATTTGGGCAACGATGCGCGGGTCGATGCCGTTCATGGTGACAGTGACGTGGCTCACCTCAAGCTCGCAAAGGGCATCGATGTTTTCAGGCAGGTTCAGCCCGTTCGTCGCCACGCACAAGAGCATCTCCGGATATTTTGCATGCACCAGCCGCAATGTCGCCAGGGTAGCCTCGGTATTGGCGAAGGGATCGCCCGGACCGGCAATCCCGACCACCGCGATGTCGCCCCGTTCCGATACAATTTGATCCAGGTGGCGCAGCGCCTCGCGGGGGGTCATGACCGACGCCGTTACCCCCGGCCGGCTCTCGTTGACGCAGCAATATTTCCGGTCGCAGAAATTGCACTGGACATTGCAGGCAGGAGCAACCGGAAGGTGAATGCGTCCGAACCGCAGCCGGGCTTCGGCATTAAAGCAGGGATGTTTCGAAAGATCCGCCATGATATCCTTTAGATGCTCATTGCCTGGCCCTGCACCTCACTGTTTGCAAGCGCAAGTAAATGCGTTGCCCATTTTTCCGCCCATGCCCTGAGTTCGTTCTGTTCCAGCGGCTGCGGAACTATCGATTTTTCATGGTCCGCTATGGATTGTGCGAGACGCTTGTAGATCTTCGCCTGCTCCGAATCCGGCGATGCCTCGATGGTCGTTTTTCCCTGGAGTTCCGCCTGGGTAACGGTAACCGAGCGCGGCACATACTCCACGACCCGTGTAGCCGTCTGCTTGACAAAATCGTCGACGATTTCCTTTGCATAGGGAGCATTGATCGAATTGGCGATCAATCCTCCCAGAAGCGCACCCTTGCTGTTCGAATACTTCTTGATACCCTTGAAAAGATTGTTCGCAGCATAAATAGCCATAAAATCGGCCGATGAAACGGTAAAAACATGTTCGGCGATACCCTCACGAATAGGAACGGCAAAGCCGCCGCACACCACGTCTCCAAGGACGTCGAAAATCACGAAATCGAGATTGAGCTCTTCGAACACCTTTCCCTTTTTGAAAAGCTCCACCGCGGTGATGATTCCCCGGCCCGCGCAGCCGACTCCCGGCGCCGGTCCGCCCGCTTCAACACAATAGACGCCGCCGAACCCTTCATAAATGACCTCGTGAGGCTTGACAACATTTTTCTCCCGGAGCGTATCAAGCACCGTGGGGATGTACTTACCGCCCCGCAGCGTATTGGTCGAGTCACTCTTGGGGTCGCAGCCGAACTGCATGACCTTGTACCCCGATGCCGCAAGTGCCGCGCTGATATTGGACGTGGTTGTGGATTTCCCGATGCCGCCTTTCCCGTAGATGGCGATCTGCTTCAATTTCCTGGTTCCCATATTTCTACTTTCGTTCCTGTCTTCTTAGAAGTGTTCGTAGTTTTCCAGACTTGATAAGCGATTGCAGCGCACCTTCTACCGTATCGTCGATCTGCGCCGCCCGGATGCCGCGGTCGACCAGGTAGGAGACGGCGCCATTACCGATGCGCAACGCCACGATAAACCGGCAATCGTAGATGATCCCGATAATCTGTTCGAATGCCGACCCGCCGTGTTCATCATGACAGCCGCACCTCCCCGACAGATTCTCCCTTCTGCCGACCCGCACGATTTCATTACCGTCGATATCGTAAACATCAAAGAATGCCGCTGTTGCGAAATGCCCGTCCACCCGTTCGCCGGTGGAGGTTGCCACCGCGACCCGAACCGTTGTCGCCTGACGGGCCGGAGTCGGGGCGCTCACGATATCACCGCCATCAAAACCTGATTTCCCGGACTACGCCTTCGCATACAGAACCGTCGACAGGTAACGCTCCCCGGTATCGGGAAGCAGCACAACGATATTTTTTCCCGCATGCTTTTCGCGCTTGGCAATCTGCGTCGCCGCAAATGCCGCCGCTCCCGAGGAGATCCCGATGAGAAGACCTTCGAGCAAAGCCAGGTCGCGGGCCGTCTGAATCGCTTCCTCGTCATGCACTTTATAAATTTCGTCAACTACCGCCCGGTTAAAGTTGTTCGGCACGAATCCGGCGCCGATGCCCTGGATCTTATGAGGGCCGGGCGCTCCGCCCGAGAGAACCGAAGACTGGAACGGTTCGACCCCGATAATCTTGACATCAGGGTTTCGCTCCTTCAACACCTCCCCGACGCCGCTTATCGTGCCCCCGGTACCGACTCCGGCGACAAACGCGGCAACTTCACCGTCGGTGTCGCGCCATATCTCTTCGGCAGTCGTTTTTCGATGAATTTCCGGATTTGCCGGATTGTTAAACTGCTGCGGGATAAACGATCCCGGTATCTGCGCGGAGAGCTCCTCCGCCTTGCGAATGGCTCCCTGCATGCGATCGGAGCCCGGTGTCAGGACCAGTTCGGCGCCGAGGGCGCTCAGGAGATTGCGGCGCTCGACGCTCATGGTGTCGGGCATGGTCAGGATAAGCCGGTAGCCCCTCGCCGCAGCGACAAAAGCCAGCGCAATGCCGGTATTGCCGGAGGTCGGCTCGATGATAACCGAACCCTTCTTGATCAATCCTTTGTTTTCGGCATCCTGGATCATTGCCCACCCGATCCGGTCTTTCACCGAACTTGCCGGGTTGAAAGATTCGAGCTTCGCGATGATCTTTGCGCCGGCGTTTTCCTTCGCGCCGTAGTTGCGCAATTCCAGAAGCGGCGTGTTGCCGATGAGATCGGTGAGGTTTCCGGCGATTTTTGCCATACGACGACTCCTTGAGAGTTAAAGTTTGTTAAATGGTATAGGAAAAGTATTTTTCAGCCTGAAGATGAAATTCTTCAAGCAGCTCGTCTTTGATTTTAATAAAATCGAAACTATCGCGGTCGCGCGGACGGGCGAGCGGAACCGGTATGATCCGTTTGAGCTTCCCGGGCCGCGCCGACATGATGACGATCCGGTCGCTCAGGTACACCGCCTCCTCGACATCATGGGTTATCATGATCATGGTGAGGGCGTTGTCGGTCTTGTCCGCCTGCTCTTCCTGCTTCCAGATGCGTTCGAGCTCCTTCTGCATGTGCATGCGGGTAAGCGCATCGAGAGCTCCGAGAGGTTCGTCAAGGAGAAGGACATCCGGTTCGTTCACCAGCCCGCGGGCAATTGCCGCCCGCTGCGCCATGCCTCCGGATAGCTGGTGAGGAAAGGATTTTTCAAATCCCGTAAGCCCCACCAGGTTTATGTGCGTTTTAATTCTTTCCGCGCGGTAGGCCTTACTCCCATTGCGCAGGCCGAAACCGACATTTTTTTCTATGGTCAGCCAGGGCAGTAGCCGGTGGTCCTGGAAAATGACGCCCCGGTCGAGCCCCGGCTTTATTATTGGCTTGCCGTTAAGCAGTGCATGCCCGTCATATTCGGTTTCGAGCCCCGCGATGATGCGCAGCAGGGTCGTTTTGCCGCATCCGCTGGTACCAATAATCGATATGAATTCGCCGCGGGCAATGTCCATATTGACATCCTGGAGCGCAACGACTTCCTGCGTTGTGCCTTTATTGAAAACCATCGAGAGGTTTTTCAGTACCAGAAAAGATTCCGTATCCGCTTTCATTCACGCTCCAAAACCGCTGATTGAATGTTCTTGCTTTTCCCTATGTCAAATGGGCTGGCGCTTCCAGTGCATTACCCGTTTTTCCAGGAGTCCCAGGAGATAATCGAGGAAGAACCCGAAAAAACCGATAATCACGATGGCCACATACAGGCGCGGCGCATCAAGAAGTTCCTGCGCATCATTCAGGATCCATCCCATGCCATGGCGACCGTTCATCATTTCGGCAAAAACGACATACCCCCATGAAAATGAGGCGGCAAGCCGGAGTCCGGTATAAATTGCCGGAAAGGCGGCCGGAAAAATCACCCTTCTCACCGTCTGCCAGCGCGTGTATTCGAAAACGCTGGCGACCTCGATGTACTCCTTGTTTACCGCCCGGATCCCCTGGTAGACGTTCAGGTAAACATGGACAAACACGCCAACCGTTATGAAGACGACTTTCATAGGCGTGTTGATGCCGAAAAAAAGAACAAAGAGAGGAAACCATGCAAGAAGAGGCACTTGCCGTATCGCATTGAGCGTCGGCGAAAACAGGGTATCGTTAAGCCGCGAGATCCCCAGCATGAACCCCTGTATCAGGCCGAGCGTCACTCCCAGGACATACCCGATCAGCATCACATGAAAAGAGACCCAGAAATCATCGAGCAGGCTTTCAAAGCGGATCATTTCCACAAAGCGAACGGCGATTTTTTCAAGTCGTGGAATGAAATACGGCTTGATCCACTCTTTTTCGGTGACGAGAATCCAGAACGCAAAAAGAATGACCGGCACCACGAGCTGAAGCACGATCTTGGGGATTTTTCTCCGCGTCTTCCGAACCGGATAGGATACCACATGTTCCGTAACCTGGAACGCGCGGGAACCCGACGCGGCACCGCTTTGAATTATTTCACTTGCTGCGGGCATACGTATCTGACCTCATCGTTAATAGTTTCATGCGGTACCTTGATATTCACCGGATTTGCCGAAGCGCGACAACCGGGGGCATCGCGCTTCGAAGCCTGCCGGTACCATCAC
>Ga0187863_10002850_pt1 | contig 12980 bp, 7 predicted proteins | sample June2016WEW_11_1_FD_132975 | JGI IMG/M metagenome (GOLD analysis project Ga0187863, IMG submission 132975) | Peatland microbial communities from SPRUCE experiment site at the Marcell Experimental Forest, Minnesota, USA - June2016WEW_11_10 | ecosystem: Environmental > Terrestrial > Soil >... | reverse complement strand
GCTGGAACGGGCGCACGAGGCGTTGTTCTACGTGGGATTGGCGGAGGCGCGTTACCGGCAGTTGGGGACCTATTCGCTGGGGATGAAACAGCTGGCGAAGCTGGCGCAGGCGATTGTCCACGGGCCGAAAGTGCTGATACTCGACGAGCCGACAAATGGGTTGGACCCTTCGGCGCGGCAGCGAATGATTCGGATGATTCGCGACATTCGCGACGGTAAGGAGATGCGTATTGTGTTGTGCTCGCACCTGCTGCGCGATGTGGAAGATACCTGCGACGAGGTTCTGATTCTGAAACAGGGGCGAATCGCGCATTATTCGAACCTGGAAGAAGAGCGCCGCGCCAACAAACGATTCCTGGAGCTGGAGACCTATGGCGCGAACGGGGATTTCACGGAAGCGATCGAAAAACTCGGATGTGAATGCGCGGTGATCGCGAACCGCATGAAGATGATCCTGGCGGATGGAGTTGAGACGCGCGACATTTTCCGCCTGGCGGCGGAACGCCAGGTTCGCATCCGGCGGATGAATTTCCGGCGCGACACGCTCGAAGACATTTTTCTGAAGGCCATGGAGAGCTGAAAGCTGCGAGCTGACAGTTGGCGTATGGAGTGTTGAACGCTGACCAGCCGAGCTCGACACCGTGGCGGGGAGCATGAGTGGCTGTTTACCGGCGTAACTACAAACTGTATGCGGGGAAGCTGACTCCGGCGTGGTCACGCTGTCTTGTTCTTTTTCGCTACTCGCGGCGGAACCTCTTCCGTTCGAAGTTTTTGACCGCGTTGTTTGTGCTCTGCTTCTTCTACCCTCTGATGAGCCTCATCATGATTTACCTGGCTCACAGCGTGGGCTTTCTTGAGCAAATGGGTGTGCCACCTGGCGTTGTCTCCATCGACAATAAGTTTTTCTTTCATTTCATCAGCGTGCAGGGAGTTTTTGCGTTTCTTCTGACGGCCTTTGCCGGACCGGGGTTGATTTCACCGGATCTCGCCAACGGCGCGTTACCGCTGTACTTCTGCCGGCCGTTTTCGCGGATCGAGTACGTGCTCGGCAAGTCGTCCGTGCTGGCCATTCTGCTTTCGCAGATCACCTGGGTGCCGGGGCTGATTCTCTTCGTAATGCAAGCCAGCCTGGCGGGGGCGCATTGGGCGTGGACCAATCTTTGGATTGCCGGCAGCTTGTTCCTCGCATCGCTGATCTGGATCGCAATTCTGTCTCTGCTCGCGATGGCGCTCTCAGCGTGGGTTAAGTGGAGAATTGTCGCCGGGGCCTTGCTGCTGGGCGTGATGTTCTTTGGCGCCGGCTTCGCACAAGCCATCAACGCGGTCATGCGAACCGAGTCGGGTCATTTTATTGATCTTGCCTATTTGATGGGGACGGTCTGGAATGCGCTGTTCCAGGTGGATGCGGAACATGCGATTCCGGTCGCCCAGGCCTGGATCGCTTTGCTCTTTTACTGCGCCGTCTGCCTCTGGCTGCTGATGCGCAAGGTGCGCGCCTATGAGGTGATCAAGTGACCGGTTATCGAGTGAGGGTGATTCATTGAGCTTTCCCAAATGAAAGATCGCATCGTCTTCGAAGACGTGTCGAAGTTCTATGGCGAGATCCTCGGCGTGAACCGGGTGAATCTCTCGATTCCGCCCGGGATCACTAGCCTGGTGGGACCAAACGGTTCAGGCAAGACTACGCTAATGAACCTGATGACGGGCCTGGTAAGGCCGACGCGTGGACGGATTCAGGTACTCGACTACAAGACCGACGATCCAGAAAACTTGTTCAGAATCGTCGGCTACTCGACGCAATTCGATGCGTTCCCGAAAGGTCTGACAGGATTTCAGTTTCTGTATTCCTATTTGCGGCTATCGGGCAGGGACTCGCAAAGCGCAGAACAGATGGCGTGGCGGGCTATCGAGCGCGTGAACCTGGTCGACGCAGCGAGGCGAAGCGTTGCGGCCTATAGCAAGGGAATGCGGCAGAGAATCCGGCTGGCGCAGGCGCTGGCTCACGATCCGAAAGTGCTGGTGCTCGACGAACCACTGAATGGACTCGATCCGCTGGCCCGCTCGGAAATGATTGCGCTATTCCGCGCGACTGCCGAGCAAGGATGCTATGTGATTATTTCCAGCCACATTCTGCACGAAGTGGATGTCATTTCCGATCAGGTCATCCTGCTGAGCAACGGCTATGTGGTGGCGGAGGGCCAGATTCAAACCGTGCGGGGAGAGATTCAAGAGCATCCCACGCAGATCCTGGTCCGCTGCACCCGGCCGCGCGAGCTGGCCGCGAAAATGTTGCAAGACGAGCACACGCTGGAGATCACCATCCACAAGGACGAAAAAGGATTGCTGCTCAAGACGCGGGATGCGGACGGATTCTACCTGGCGCTGAACGAGCTGGCTGTGAATGGAAGCCGGATCGAGATTGAATCGATCGCGCCGGCGGACGACGATGTGCTTTCGGTGTACGAGTATTTGATCGGGAGTGAAGAGGTCGTCCGATGACGAACAGGATGACGAGATTAAGGACAAGAGTCTGGTGGGCGCAGATCAAAGCCGTGATCCGTCTCGAAATGCGGAAGACCTTCTTCGCCAAGCGGGGGCTTTGGATCTATCTGGTGGCCTTGCTCCCGGTTCTGCTTTTCATGGCCTATGCCATGGCGAATTCCCACCGGCAGAGCCAGAGTGCGAGCGTCGCGCGGCGTGGCGAGAAAGCGCTAGCCTACCAGGATCTGCTGGCGGTTAAGCCGGACATGACGCGCGAGGAGGTGGTTGCGATCCTCGGCAAGCCTCCAGTCAATTTCCACTGGAGGGAAGATCGCAGAGAAGATCGGGCAGGCAATCGGAACGCGGACGCGAATTCGACGGTCGCAATTGTCCATGAGGACTATCACTACTCCGACGGGCAGAACGATCTGTTTGTGGGGCTGGCGGACGGCAAGGTTGAGCGGGTCAATATTCGCGAAGGTGTTAACGCCGGTCAGGATTCGATCATGTTCGCCGGGGTCTTCCAGTTCTTTTTTCTCCGCTTGGCGATTTTTTTCGGATGCCTGGGAATTTTCATGAACTTGTTTCGGGGAGAAATCCTCGACCGCAGCCTGCATTTCTATTTTCTTGCGCCCATCCGGCGCGAAGTCCTGATGACGGGAAAGTTTCTTGCCGGCTTGTTGGCGACTTGCACGATTTTTGTGACCAGCGAACTGCTGCAGACCATTGCCTTTCTGTGGCACTTTCCTCCGAGCGTGCGGGATGTTTATCTCTATCACAACCATGGTCTTGAACATGCCGCGGTGTACGTGGGAGTGACCGTGCTGGCCTGCGTGGGATACGGAGCATTCTTCTTGGTGGCGGGAATGCTATTTCGAAATCCCATCCTGCCGGCGGCAGCGATCTTGATCTGGGAAGCGATCAACCCCTTCCTTCCGGCGGTGCTAAAGCAGTTCAGCGTCATCTATTACCTCAAATCGTTGTGCCCGGTGGATATTCCTACTCCGCCGGGCACGTCGGCTTTTCTCAGCTTGCTGATTTCCAATTCCGATCCCGTCTCAGCCCCACTCGCTGTGCTGGGCATTATGATCGTGGCGTTGATAGCGCTTTATGCCTCAAGCGTTCAGGTCCGGCGGATGGAGATCAACTACACCACTGAGTGAAACCGCTCGCCAGCGCCTCCTGCGGGTCGTGACGACGGGGGTGTTCCTTGTGTAGAGTGTTGGCGGAACTTCCCGGCCCTGATCTGAATCAACTGGAGGCAATCTTGAGAAACAAACTGATCCTGCTTGTCGTCAATCTGCTCGCAGTCATCTTCATGACATCGCTGATCGGCGGTTCAATCTCCGCAGCGGCCCAATCAAAAGCAGTTCCAGCACACAAAGAAGTGCCGGCCACCGCAAGGGTTGACATCCCGATTCCCGACATCAAATACACCAAGTTTGTGCTCGCCAATGGTCTGACCGTGCTGGTGCATGAGGATCACAAGGCGCCGGTCGTGGCCGTGAACACGTGGTACCACGTGGGTTCCAAAAACGAGAAGCCGGGCAAGACCGGCTTCGCTCACTTGTTCGAGCACCTGATGTTTAGCGGCAGCGACGACTTTAATCACACCTACATTAACGCGATGGAAAAGATTGGGGCCACCAACCTGAACGGCACCACCAATAACGATCGCACAAACTATTTTGAGAATGTCCCCACGTCCATGCTGGACTATGCACTGTTCGCCGAAAGCGACCGCATGGGACATCTGCTTGGCGTGCTCGACCAGAAGAAGCTCGACCTGCAGCGCGGTGTGGTGCAAAACGAGAAACGCCAGGGTGAGAACCAGCCCTATGGCGTGACCGAACAACTACTCACCGAAAACACTTATCCAGTCGGCCATCCCTATTCGTGGACGGTGATCGGTTCCATGACAGACTTGGACGCTGCGTCATTAAGTGACGTGCAGGAGTGGTTCAAGACGTATTACGGTCCAAACAACGTCACCGTCGTGATCGCAGGCGACATCACGCCGGAAGTGGCGCGCGCGAAAGTGGAGAAATATTACGGGGATATTCCTCCCGGACCGCCCATCGCCAAGCAGGAGGTTTGGATTGCGAAACGCACCGGCACGCATCGCGGCTGGGTGCAGGACCGTGTTCCCCAGGCCCGCCTTTATCGAGTATGGAATGTGCCCGAGTTTGGCTCGTCTGAAGAAGCGCAGCTCGATTTGGCCGCGGCCGTGCTTGGCCAGGGCAAAACCTCGCGACTCTACAAACGACTGGTGTACAAAGATCAGATTGCGACTAGCGCGACCGCAACGGATGACACAAATGAGATCGGTGGACAGTTCGATTTCACTCTCACGGCGAATCCGGGCGAAGAGCTGAGCAAAGTTGAGAAAGCGGCGGACGAGGAGTTGCAGAATTTTCTCAAGAACGGCCCCACTGCGGCCGAGTTGCAATTAGCCAAGACGCAGATTCTGGGAAACTACGCGCGCATCGTGGAACGGATCGGCGGCTTCGGCGGCAAGAGCGACCTGCTCGCCCGCTGCCAGACCTACCGCGGCAATCCCGACTGTTACAAAGATTATCTGCAGTGGGTGAAGGCGGCTACGCCAGCCACGGTGAAGAAGGCCGCCGAGGAATGGCTCAGCGACGGCGACTACGTTCTGGAAGTGCATCCGTATCCGACTTCCTTCAAGACCGACGCCAAACTCGACCGCTCCAAGGAGCCGGCTCCGGGCGGCCCCATGTCGCTCAACCTTCCTCCGTTGCAGAAAGCGACGCTCAGCAACGGTCTGAAGGTTGTGCTGGCGGAACGCCACAGTGCTCCGGTGGTGAACTTCACTCTGATGGTCGACAGTGGATACTTTGCCGATCCAACCAACGCGACCGGGACCGCCAGCTTCGAACAACGCATGCTGGAGGAAGGCACGCCCACGCGCGATTCGCTGAAGATTGGCGAGGAACTGGAATCTCTGAGCGCCAACTTCAATGCCAGCGCCAGTCTCGACTATTCGCTGGTCAGCCTGAACACGCTCACCAGCACCATGGACCCGTCGCTGAATATTTATGCAGACCTGATTCTGCATCCGGCGTTTCCTGAGAAAGAGTTCCAGCGGTTGCAGAAGGAACGCATTGCCGGCATTCAGCGCGAGAAGGTCACGCCCCAGGCCATGGCACTGCGCGTAGTGCCAACGCTGCTCTACGGCGTCGGACATCCGTATGCCGTGCCTTTCACCGGAACCGGGACCGAAGCCAGCGTGAGCAAGATGACGCGCGAGGATCTGGCCAAGTTTCACAGCACATGGTTCAAGCCCAACAATGCCACGCTGCTGGTGGTGGGTGACACGACGCTCGGGGAGATCAAACCAAAGCTGGAAAAACTTCTGGCTTCGTGGCAGGCGGGAGAAGTTCCGAAGAAATCCGTACCCCATGTTGGCGAGCCGGAAAAGGATGTGGTGTATCTCGTCGATCGCCCGGGATCGGGACAGAGCGTGATTTTTGGCGCGCAACTGGCGCCCCCACAAAATGATCCGGATGCCATTGCTCTTCAACTGGTGAATGGTATCTTTGGCGGAAAATTCAGCTCGCGAATTAACATGAATCTGCGCGAGGACAAGCATTGGTCCTACGGTGTGCGCACTATAATGCCGCCTGCCCGCGGCCAGCGACCTTACATCAGCGTTTCCGCCGTCCAGACCGACAAGACGAAAGAATCCATGGTCGAGTTGGTAAAGGAATACAACAACATCGTGGGCGGAAAACCCATCTCGGCGGACGAACTCAAGGACGAGCAAGACAACATCACACTTGGATTGCCGGGTACATTTGAGACCGACCAACAGCTCAGCGGCGCTTACGGCAACATCCTTCAATACGGACTGCCGGAAGACTACTACAATACGTTCACCGAGAAAGCACTGGCCCTGACGCCGGGCAGCGCCAACGAGATTGCGAAGAAGTATATTTTGCCGGATCATCTGGTGTGGGTCGTGGTGGGAGATATGAGTAAGGTCGAGGCGGGAGTCCGCGAACTGAAACTGGGCGAGGTCCACAAGATCGATGCCGACGGCAGCCCGGTGCATTGAAACCGAAGTTCGGTCCGAGAGTCGACGCTTACAAACGACCGGAGCGCCATGGCGGGTGGCGCTCCGGCCGCGTTTTCACTTCCCTGCCCTCTTTTGGACCGAAGGGCCAGCGTTCCTGAATCGAATGTTCTCGCCTGCCATCTAATTTTCGACGAGCTGCGCGTCCCGCGCTGACTTTATGAGACTTCTGTACAGCTACACCAAGCAGTACTGGCAGCTGGTGTTGGTAGCGCTGCTGCTGGCCGCGACCAACCAGATCTTTTCCCTTCTTGATCCCTTGATTTTTCGTCATGTGATCGATGGCTATGCCACGAAGTATCACCAGTACACGCAGGCACAATTTATCCGCGGGGCGGGGTTGTTATTGCTGGCGGCGGTGGGAGTGGCGTTTGTGTCGCGCGTGGCCAAGAATTTTCAGGACTATTTCACGAATGTGATCGTGCAGCGTTTAGGCGCGAAGATGTACTCTGACGGCATCCGCCACTCGCTGGAATTGCCGTATCAGGTATTTGAAGATCAGCGCAGCGGCGAAACGCTGGGCAAGCTGCAGAAGGTTCGCACCGACGTGGAGCGGTTTATTACCGCGGCCATCAATGTGATCTTTATTTCATTCATCGGCATTGTGTTCGTGATGATCTACGCGTTCCGGGTGCACTGGTCGATCGCGCCCGCGTTTCTGATCACGGTTCCGCTGCTGGGAATTATCAGTTCCGTCCTGAGCCGGCGAATTAAGAAGATGCAGAAGACAATCGTCGCGGAAACCACCGCCCTGGCAGGTTCGACGACGGAGTCGCTGCGCAACATTGAACTGGTGAAGAGCCTGGGCCTGGCGCAGCAGGAGGTCGGGCGTTTAAACGGAATCACCGCAAAGATTCTGAAGCTCGAACTGAAGAAGGTGAAATATCTGCGCAGCCTGAGCTTCATTCAGGGAACTTCGGTGAACGCGCTGCGCACCAGCATCCTGTTCCTGATGCTCTACCTGATCTTCCGGCAGGAAATCACCATCGGACAATTCTTTTCTCTGATGATCTATTCGTTCTACATTTTCACGCCACTGCAGGAGTTGGGCAACGTAATCAACATTTACCGGGAGACGGAAGTGTCGTTGCAGAATTTTCAGGACATACTGGATACTCCTCGCGATCCGAAGCCCGTGGATCCTGAAGCGGTAGATGAGTTGCTGACCCTGCAGTTTGACGGGGTCAGTTTTCGGCATCAGAGTTCGTCTGGCCTTGCGCTGGAGGAAATCAGTTTCAGTGCCGCCCAGGGCGATACGGTTGCGTTCGTGGGGCCGTCGGGAGCGGGGAAATCGACGCTCGTGAAATTGCTGGTTGGGCTGTATACGCCGAAATCAGGAGCGATCCTGTACAACGGGATCCCATCGAATCGCGTGGATCTCGATGTACTGCGCGAGAAGATTGGCTTTGTCACGCAAGATACGCAGCTATTCTCCGGATCGATTCGCGAGAACCTGCTCTTCGTAAACCCGAACGCAACCGACGCGGAGTGCATGAAGGTGCTGCAGCAATCCGCCGCTGACAGTTTGCTGTCTCGCGCCGATCGGGGCCTGGATACATTGATTGGCGAGGGCGGGGTCAAGGTGTCCGGAGGGGAGAAGCAGCGGCTTTCGATTGCGCGCGCGCTGCTGAGGCATCCGCAGCTGCTGGTCTTTGACGAAGCTACTTCTTCGCTGGATTCGCTTACCGAAGAGGAAATCAGCCGCACCATTCGTGAAGTCGCAACCAATCAGGAAGCCATCACCATTCTGATCGCGCATCGCCTGTCCACCGTAATGCATGCGGACCGAATCTACGTGCTGGAGCGCGGGCGGATCGTGGAATCAGGACGCCATTCTGAGTTACTCGATCAGAAAGGTTTGTACTATGCCATGTGGCGTCAGCAAGTCGGTGAGCGTGCGCTTGCAGGGAGCCGCTGACCTTAGAGGCGATGATGATGTAGTTTAGCGTCGCTCTTTTGTGACTTTGCCGTCCCCGTGGCCAACGGGAAAGTTTGCGTTGGAACCTCGGTCGAACTCGCCGCGTACGGTTTGCTGCCTCAGCCTCAGAGCCCCGTTTTCGTATAAACCCGCCTAACAGGTATACTTCTCCGACCCTTGTGCCGGCTACCGCCTGCTCGTGGCTCGGGGAAGAGATCTGAAACAGAAATCATGAACCGTACTGCCGTCCCTCATCGCGCTAACGGGCCAGACGTCCCTCACTCTCGTCGGCGGCTATTCGTACAGTGCTTCGTTTTCCTGGCGCTCGGCTTTAGCGGCAAGGCACAAACACCGGCCTCAATTGCCGCGCAGCATCCCGCACAGGACTATCTGGTTTACGTGGTGTGCGAATCGGCAGACAAGATTGTGCTCATTCGTTTTGGCCCACAGGGCGCGAAAATTGAAAGCCAGATGCGCACCGGCCTGATGCCGATGGATGTGAATGGACCGCACGGAATTGCGGTTTCTCCAGACAAACAATATTTTTACGTTTCCGAAGGCCACGGCCGGCCCGACGGATCGGTCTGGAAATATCGAGCAGGAACCGATACGGTCATCAAGTACACCGGCCTTGGCCTGTTCCCGGCTACCACTGATATCAGCCCCGATGGCAGTTTCATCTACGTGGCCAATGCCAATTTCCATGGCGACATGGTTCCCTCGTCCATCTCGGTCGTCGCAACCGACCAGATGATCGAGGTCAAGCGCATTCCCACTTGCACCATGCCCCACGGCTCGCGCCTCAACCACGCCGGCACAAAACATTATTCGGCTTGCATGATGGACGACATGCTGGTCGAGATCGACACCAGAAAATTTGCCGTGGATCGCTACTTCATGCTGGCGCCCGGGAAGGAAATGGGAATGACCGGCGCCCCTTTTCCGCAGGCTTCTCAGTCGATGGGCGATCACAAAACGATGGATCATAAACCCATCTGCACGCCGACTTGGGCGCAGCCCTCCAATGACGGATCTGTGATTTACGTGGCATGTAATCAATCGAACGATATTGTCGCCGTCAACACCGACACCTGGACTCTGGCGCGCAGGTTCCCTGCCGGCAACGGCGTGTACAACCTCGCCATGACCAAGGACGGACGTTTGATTGCCACCAACAAGCGTGGACAATCGGTGTCTATCTTTGATCCACTCACCGGAAGCGAACTAGCCAATATCCCGACCAAGAGGAAAATTGTGCACGGCGCAGTGGTTTCGCCGGACGACCGTTACGCCTTTATTTCGGTCGAAGGAGTGGGCTCGGAGCCCGGGACCGTCGAAGTGATTGACCTGGGCAGTTTGAAAACCGTCGCCACCGTCGATGTCGGACCACAAGCGGCCGGAATTGATTTCTATAAGATGGAACCGAGCAAACCATAGTTAATGGTCTGCACCAATATCACTGCTGACGCAAAAGCGGAGGCCAAATGTTTAAACGCTACGCAAGTGTCGTCGCAATCTTAGTCATGATTCTTTCAGCGCCCATGAGTCTGTGGTCGCAGGCGGCCCCAGCCGCGCAAGAAACGGCACCCACGACTTCCGTGGCTCCTGCCAGCGTCGAAATCACTCCCTCCACGCTCGACGTTCACGTCGGAGAAAAAGTCAAGTTCAGCGCTGCCGCCAAGGACGCCTCTGGCAACGCCATTGATGAGAAACCTTCGGTCTGGTTTGCCGCTCCCTTCGACCTGGCCGGTGCGGATGATTCGGGCGAAGTCACTTTCCACGCTCCCGGGGTGGTGACGGTAGGTGCGGTGATCGCGGGCAAAGCCGGCTATGCGACGGTGAATGTTGGCAACACAAAGATCGCGAGCCTCGATATCGCGAAGCCAGAGTATCCAATTGTTGTCGGCGGTGTAGAACAGATTTCAGTCATCGCTCGCAGCCCCGACGGCAATCCCCGAACCGACGCAGCGCTCAAATGGACTTCGGAAAAGCCATCGATTGCCGGCGTGGATGCGGCCGGCCTGGTGACCGGACTCGCGCCCGGGACGGCCACTGTAAAGGCGACGTCTGAAGGAGTGAGCAACACCGTTACATTTCAAGTGGTGCGCGACGCCGTCCGCAAAATGACGGTCAAGCCCGCTACCGCTGAAGCACGCACCGGTGACGTTGTCCACTTCAGTGCAGCAGCACTAGACGGTGGCGGCACGCATTTGAAAGATTCGTCCGTGCGATGGTCGTTGAGCGAGAGCGGCAGCGGCGGCGCCACGGTTTATCCGGACGGCGCGTTTGTGGCCGAGAAGGCTGGCACTTACGTGGTGACGGCCAGCAGCGGCCAGCACTCGGCAGCCGCGTCGGTCGTGGTGCATCCGCGCAACGTGGAGCGCGAAGTGGACGTCGTGGCGCACGTCCCCATGCCGGATCTGCAGATGTCGGAAGAGTGGATTATCGGCCACCACGCCTACCTTGCGACGATTGCTGACAAGCTTTTCGTCTACGACATCGCCGATCCTGCCAGCCCGAAACTGCTGGATACTTTGAAGGTAGACGCCCGTCTGATTAACGATATCAGCACCACCCCGGACGAAAAAATTGGCGTATTCACGCGCGAGGGCGCTTCCAACCGCAAGAACGGAATCGTATTCCTCGACACTTCCGATGCGTCGCACTTGAAAGTTCTGTCCGAATACACGGCAACCGTTACTGGCGGCGTACACAGCGCTTACATTGACGGGCACTATGTGTACATTACCGATGATGCCACTGGCTCACTCCGCATTATTGATTTTCAGGACCCGAAGCACCCCAAGGAAGTGGCGCGCTGGCAAACTGAGAACCCGACTGTATTCACTATCAACTCAGCGCATGGCTCGGTCACCAGCGGCCGCTATCTGCACGACTTGCAAGTGAAAGATGGCCTTGCCTATCTGGCGTACTGGAGAGATGGATTGATTGTCCTCGATGTGGGCAACGGCATGGCCGGCGGCAGCCCGGAGAACCCTAAGCTGGTCAGCCAATACCGCTTCAACCACTACGAGCTCTACGGCGACGGCTGGCTGGCAGGCACGCACAGCGTATTCCGCTACAAGAATTATCTGTTTGTGGGCGACGAGGTGTTCCCTGCCATCTTTGAACTAGACGACCGAGACCGCATCCCGGTGCGGGCCATCTGCCACGTCATGGACGTTTCTGATATCAAGCATCCCCGCGAAGTGGCACAGTATGAAGTGCCCGAAGGCGGATCGCATAACTTCTGGGCTGCGAACGATATGCTTTACGAGGGCTACTACAGTGGCGGCGCGCGCGTGCTGGACATTTCCGGAGAGCTGCGCGGCGACCTTTATCGCCAGGGCCGCGAAGTCGCCCGCTTCTGGACGGGAGACGGCAAAGGGTTCCGTCCCAATCTGCCCTTCACCTGGGGCGGACAGCCCTGCTCGGTAACCTGCGACAGCCCGCTGCTGAACAGTCTGATGTATTTCAACGACATCCACTCGGGCCTGTGGATCACGAAACTGGGCGAGCCCAAGTTCGAGGGATCCACCAGCTCCCCCGCGGTTCGTAAAGGTGAACGCACCATACATTAGCTTGGGCGGCGCTGGCTATGGCCTCCCGGTTAATCTCATACACGATGCCGCTGTTTGTGATGCGCCGCCGCTACTGACGCCATTGAGGTTCCCGTCACTATCCGTGATCCAGTTGCCGGACGGTGAAATCCGTCGCTCTGACCGAGCGGGTCAAGGGCTTTTAATACCTGCGAAACAAGTTGCCGCCATGGAAATGCCGTCGTCATTTGCATGGCCGCGTGGGTCGGGGTGACATGAAGTATCCCGTCTCGATGACAGTAGGCAGCGACCTGTTTGCAGAGATTCGCGCAAGTGCGCCGCAGATAGTGGTCACCGAATGTGCTACCTGCCGGATGCAGATTGAGCAAGCCACCGCTGTGAAGACAATGCATCCCGCAGATGTTCTGCCGAACGCATTATGCTATCAATCGGGTTAAGGGTTCCTTGCCGAGATCTGCCGATGAGCAATGAGATCGGTTGTCGGTCGCGCGGCTGGTATCGGACGTGTGACTGTACATTACCAAGGTCTGAACAGCCGAATCCTTCCGCATATACTAAGAACATTGCACCCGAGTCGGTCTTCCGTCTACAATCTCATACGTAGTACCTGAACGAAGAAAGCGCCTGATGCCCCGTAATTGTGGACTGGAATCTGCCCACGCGCCCTCCCAGGGACAAGAGCAGAATGCCCATTCATGCAGTATGCAGTGGCACCGAAGGGCTACGTTGTAACTTGTCGATTGATAAGGCCGGAGAGGTGGCAGAGTGGCCGAATGCGGCGGTTTGCTAAACCGTTGTACGGGCTAACACCTGTACCGAGGGTTCGAATCCCTCCCTCTCCGCCAGCTAGTCTGCCCGATTTTCAACGATTTGTCCGATTTTCCAACACGTTAGCGACCGTCTTCCTTGCACGTCTATTTTACTG
>Ga0187863_10002846_pt1 | contig 12991 bp, 11 predicted proteins | sample June2016WEW_11_1_FD_132975 | JGI IMG/M metagenome (GOLD analysis project Ga0187863, IMG submission 132975) | Peatland microbial communities from SPRUCE experiment site at the Marcell Experimental Forest, Minnesota, USA - June2016WEW_11_10 | ecosystem: Environmental > Terrestrial > Soil >... | reverse complement strand
CTCGTGGCCGGCAAATTATCGCGTCCATGGAAGAACGCGAGCGCAAGCGCACGGGAATCGGCTCGCTGAAGATCCGCTATAACCAGGTGTTCGGCTTTTACATCGAGATTTCCAAGGCCAACCTGCATCTGGCTCCGGCGGACTACGACAGAAAGCAAACCCTGGTCAATGCCGAACGCTTCACTTCGGCTGAATTGAAGGAACACGAGCAGAAAGTGCTTTCGGCGGAAGAAGGCGTTCAGGAAATTGAGCGGCGGCTCTACAGCGAAATTCTCGAGACGATTGCGCGGGAAGCGGCACGCTTGCGGGAGACTTCCGCCGCCATCGCACAGCTCGACGTGCTCGTAAATTTCTCACGACTGGCTACTATGCGAAATTACACGCGCCCGGACTTTACGGAAACCAGTGTGCCGCGCAACGGCATTCGAAAAATAGCAGGCGCGACAGCGGAGATAGATTTGAGAGAACCTTCGCGCGGCATTTTGATGGTTGCCGCCGGCCGGCATCCCGTGATCGAAACTTTACTGCAGGAGCGCGGCGAGCGATTTGTACCTAATGACTTGTATCTGGACGACAGAACCCAGTTTCTATTGGTGATAACGGGTCCCAACATGGGAGGCAAGTCCACCTATCTTCGACAAGCCGCACTGATATCGATTCTGGCCCAAATGGGATCGTTCGTTCCGGCCGCGCAGGCGAAACTCCCGCTTCTGGATCGCATTTTTACGCGCATTGGAGCCTCTGACAATTTGGCGCGTGGCCGTTCGACTTTCCTGGTGGAAATGAGCGAGGTGGCCGCAATCCTCAACACCGCAACTCCGGCCAGTCTTGTTTTGCTCGATGAAGTTGGGCGCGGCACCTCGACTTTTGATGGTCTGTCGATCGCATGGGCTGTGGTTGAATCGCTACATGCCGGGGCGCGCCCTCGCACTCTTTTCGCCACGCACTATCACGAATTAACGGAACTGGAACAGTTGCTTCCCGGGGTACAAAATGTCCACGTTTCGGTCCAGGAAGCCGGAAGCGAAATTGTTTTTCTAAGGCGCGTCGAGCCCGGCAGCGCCAACAAAAGCTACGGAATCGAGGTTGCGCGCCTGGCCGGATTGCCGACCGATGTAATCGCTCGGGCGCGAGAGATTCTCCGTCGCCACGAACAAAAAGAGGACAAATTAACGGAAGAGCTCTCGCCCGGCGCGGGCGTCGGTAAAACAGCCTCGATGCCGCACCAAACTAGTTTTACCGCTATCGACGAATCCGTGCTCGAATCTTTGCGTGACGCGGATTTGAACAAGCTCACGCCGCTCGAAGCAATGCTCCTGCTGGCCGCGCTGCAAAAACAGCTTTCATGACCACGCGAAAGAAATCGATGTTGGTGCTGGGCATGATGTCCGGAACGTCCGCGGACGGCATCGATGTGGCGCTGGCGCGCATTTCCGGCAGCGGGCCCAAACTTTCGGTGAAGCTCGAAGGTCATCATCACGTCGCCTTCCCCACCCGTGTGCGCCAAGCGATTCTCCGTTTGGCCAACGGAGATCCTACGACCGCGGCGGAAATCAGCCAGCTGAATGTCTTGCTCGGCGAAGAGTTCGCGCGGGCGGCAATTTCGGCATGTAAATCCTGGCGGGTTCCGTTGCGAAGAGTTTCGCTGATTGGTTCGCATGGCCAGACAATCTATCACCAGGGCGCGCCCTCGAACTTTCTCAACCATCCGCGATTAAGTTCGACGCTACAAATCGGCGAGCCCAGCGTGCTTGCCGAACGCACCGGCATCACGACCATTGCGGATTTTCGTCCAGCGGATATGGCCGCCGGAGGACAGGGCGCTCCGCTGGTTCCCTTCGTTGATTATTTGCTGTACCGCCATCCAACGCGGAGCCGGGCGGCCTTGAACATGGGCGGCATCGCCAACGTCACGGTAATTCCCGCGCATGCAAAACCCAAGGATGTCTTCGCCTTCGATACCGGCCCGGGGAATATGATTGTGGACGCACTGGTGGAAGCATTCACGCGCGGCCGCTCGCATTACGACAAGGATTCCGGAGTGGCCATGCGCGGGCGCTTGTTCCCCAACCTGCTATATGAACTTATGGGAGATCCGTATTTACAAAAACAGCCGCCCAAGACCGCGGGCCGCGAGCAGTTCGGCCAAGCGTATGCGCAGAAGATACTCACGTGGGGCAAAAAACATCGCGCGAAGCACGAGGACGTAGTGCGAACTGCGACAATCTTAACTTCGCTTTCGATCGCAAATGCCTTTCAGCGATTTATTTTGCCGCGCACCAAGGTCGACCAATTGATTGTCTCTGGCGGGGGCGTCCGTAATCCGTTGATGATGGTTTATCTGGCTGCAACCCTGGGCTTCCCCGTTATTTCTTCCGGCGAGCTTGGAATAAAGCCCGAAGCCAAGGAAGCTTTGGCCTTTGCCGTTCTCGCATACGAGTCCTACCACGGCCGCACGAACAATTTACCGTCCGCGACGGGTGCAAAACATCCCACCATTCTTGGGAAGCTGGTGCATGGACGCGAGCGCTAAATTGCGCGCTCGGTTGCTCGCGCTCGCGCTCGCGGCCTTCCTCTTTCCAGCCGGCTGCTCCCATTTTCGTCCGGCAGCTGATCCGGGCACGGTAACTTTCCTTATCGAGTCCGCGCCAACCAACCTCGACCCTCGCATCGGCGCGGACGCTTACTCTGCTCATCTCGACGGCCTACTTTTTTCGAGCTTGGTCGCGCACGATGCGCAAATGAACGTGATTCCGGATTTAGCCGAGCGCTGGGAAACTCCGGATCCGCTCACGTACATCTTCCATCTTCGCCAGGGCGTAAAATTCCACGATGGACGCGAACTCACCTCAGCAGACGTAAAGTTCACCTTCGACTCCATTATTAGCGGCTCGGTGAAAACTCCCAAGCGCGGAGCTTTCCGGCTGGTCGCTTCCACCGAAGCTCCGGATGCGCATACCTTCGTGTTCCACTTGCGCGAGCCCTACGCATCATTTCTTTTCGGACTTACGCGGCCGAGCGTGGGCATCGTCCCGCGCGATTCGGATGCCGGCATTTCGCAGCGTCCTATCGGCAGCGGGCCATTTCGATTCGTCAGCGCCATTCGCGACGAAGAAATCGTGCTCGAGCGTAATCCTGATTACTTTGGTGGCGCAGCGGCAATTGAGCGCGTGCGTTTTCGCATCGTTCCGGACGCCATCGTCCGCGCCCTCGAACTGCGGAAGGGCTCGGCGGACGTGGAAATTAATTCACTGACGCCCGATATGTCCGCCACGCTCGCGAAGCTGCCCGGCCTCGCGGTGGACGAACAGCCAGGAACACCGCTGGCCTACATCTCATTTAATTTTGAAGATCCCATTCTCGCGCACCGCGAAGTGCGCCAAGCTCTGGCCTACGCCACCGATCGTGCATCGCTAGTCAAATACCTACTTCACGGGCAGGCGCGTTTGGCCACCAGCCTGCTGCCGCCCAATCACTGGGCTTTCGATCCTGATGTCGCTCAATACGGGTACGATCCCGCGCGCGCCGAGCAACTGCTCGAGGCGGCGGGCTTTCCTCGTGGGCCGGACGGCATCCGGTTTCATATCGCGCTGAAAACTTCCACGGATGAATCCGTACGGTTGACCAGCGCGGCAATTGCCGATCAGTGGAAGCGCGTGGGAATTGCGCTGGACCTGCGCCCGCTTGAGTTCGCCACTTTCTTTTCCGATATTTCGCGGGGCAGTTTTCAGCTCTATACGTTGCGCTGGGTCGGCGCCAACAACGACCCAGACATCTTCGAATACGTCTTCGGCTCCAAGAAAATTCCCCCCGATGGCGCGAACCGGGGGCGCTACCGGAATGCGGCGCTCGATTCCCTGCTCGACAGCGCACGAGTGGAAATGGATCAGGAAAAGCGCAAGGCGATCTTGTGGCAGATTCAGAAAATCGTTGCGGAAGACGAGCCTTACATCAACCTGTGGTATCCCAATAACGTCTGCGTGCACCGCAGCAGGCTCACCAATATTTCGATCCCGCCGGGGGGCGACTACGAATTCCTTGTTAACGCGCGATTGCAGTAGGTGCACCGCGCGCTAATGTAACTACGAAGCTGACCCACCTTTCAGAGCCTTCTGAATGTCTGCTTCGGGCAGCGCGCCCTCGCGTGCCAGAGTCCAATGATCGCCATCGATGCGCACGATGGTCGAAGCCAGCACCGCGCCGGTGTCGCCGGCGTCAAGAATCAGCGGCAAACGGGTTCCAAGTTGTTTCACGATTTGCGCCGCGTTCGTGCAGGAAGGAAACCCCGAAAGATTCGCGCTCGTGCCGGTGATTGGCCCCCCGGCAGCGCTAATGATCGCGGTTGGAATCGGCGAATTCGCCCAACGCAATGCTACCCGCCCGCTGTTGCCCGTGACTTTTAGCGGCAGCCGATGCGTAGCCTCCACAACCAGCGTCAGCGCGCCGGGCCAGAATTTATGAGCCAACACGAGAAAAATGTCCGGAACCTCGCGCATCAGCGTTACTGCTTGCTCGATCGAACTCACCAGGATGGGGAGCGCTTTCGTCTCCGGACGGCCCTTGGCCTGAAACACCGCTTCGATCGCGGCAAGGTTAAAAGGGTCGGCCGAAAGCCCGTAGAATGTGTCTGTGGGTACGCCAACGACTTCGCCACGTCTGATGAATCCGGCAGCGTAGTCCACCACATCACTTTCCGGCGCTTTGGGAGATATTTTAAGAACTTCGACGGGCAATGTTCACTCGCGGGTTACGACTTTATTCGTTGGCAAGCTACCACAGCCATACCCGCTCAATCAAGCCGCTACAGCGATGCGGAGCGATAACGTGCGAGTAAGACGCTCCCAGCAGGTTTACGCGAGGTCAAGCGTTTGTTACGCTGGTTACATGGCGCCACAGTTCCCCTCCGACAAACGAGCGCAAACCGCGCCGGAAAGTGTTCCAGTGCGCGCGCGCGAGGGCCATTCCACAGCCAGCGCCCGCGTCGGCAACGCTGATTCCATCACCAGCCGTGACAATAAATGGCTAAAAATCTTTCGAGCCGCTCTGCGCGGCTCCGGTCCGGCTGAAAGCGAGCCAATCGCTGGGGAAGGCCCGAAGCTCGTCGAAGAAGGCGTACGTTCGGGACTTGAAACGGAAGCTTTGTTGGTGAGTGAAACCGGCGAGCGCCATTTGGAACGCATACTCCAAGTTGCAAGCGAGAGCGACTCCGGAATACCGCGGTCCCGAATTTTCCGCACAACCGACAAGCTGTTCGAAAGCGTCGCAGGTACCGAAGCCCCGCAGGGCCTTGCTGCACTGTTTCGCCAGCGCGCATGGAATTTTGATGATGTAATGCGCGGGCGGGCCAATCTCGCAGGCGTTTTCTCCGGCGGTTTGCCACTCATGGTTGTAATGGCTGCGGTTCAAGACCCCGGCAACGTCGGCACGATTGTGCGCTCAGCCGAAGCCTTCGGAGCTTCGGGGGTTGTCGCTACGCGCGGTACGGCTGATCCATGGTCCCCCAAGGCGCTGCGAGCATCGGCCGGCTCAGCGCTACGCTTGCCGCTACTGCGAGGCATGGCGATTCCTATTCTTCTCGCGCAGTTGCGTGTCGCCGGAGTGACAATTGTGGCCGCGGGAACGAGGCCAACTGCCGCGGGACCACCAACAGCCGACCTACGCGGCGCTTGTGCGATCTTTATCGGTAACGAAGGCGCAGGCTTGCCCGGCGAAGTGGAGCACGCGGCCGACGATTGGGTCTCGATCGCGATGAAGAACGATGTGGAATCGCTGAATGCAGGTGTAGCTGCATCCGTAATTTTATTCGAAGCGGCGCGCCAGAGACGAGGCGCGTAAATCGCATGGGACTTTTTCAAACACTCGATCCCGAAGCACAATCGCAGGCCGGCCGCCCGCTTGCGGACCGCATGCGTCCGCGAACCTTGGACGAATTCATCGGCCAGGAAGAACTTCTGGGGGCGGGAAAACCGCTTCGGGTCCAAATCGAGCGCGACGAGCTGAGCTCGATGCTGCTGTGGGGTCCCCCAGGCTGCGGAAAGACTACGCTGGCGCGAATTATTGCCAAAACCACGCGGTCGGACTTCATTCCCTTCAGCGCGGTGCTGGCGGGCATCAAGGAAATCAAGGAAGTGATGTCTAAAGCGGAAGGCGCGCGCCGCTACGGAATGCGCACAATTGTTTTCGTGGACGAAGTGCATCGCTTCAACCGCGCGCAACAGGACGCCTTCCTTCCCCACGTCGAAGCCGGAAATATTCTGCTGATTGGGGCTACCACGGAGAATCCGTCGTTTGAAGTAATCGCTCCGCTGCTTTCGCGCATGCGAGTGTACGTGATGCGAGCTCTCACGAAAGACCAAATCATCGGACTTCTGCGGGGCGCGCTTGCCGACGCCATTCGCGGCATGGGAAAAGAACAAGTTGAAGCGGGGGACGATATTCTCGATCGCATTGCCGTCCTGGCCAACGGCGACGCGCGCTCGGCATACAACACGCTCGAAGCGCTGGCGATGGGTACAACTCCCGGCGCGGATTCGCGTCGCGTTCTGTCGCAAGCGCGCCTCGAGGATGTTTTGCAGAAGAAGCTTCTGCCCTATGACAAATCCGGCGAGGAGCATTTCAACCTGATTTCGGCTCTTCATAAATCGGTGCGCAATTCAGACGCCGATGCTTCTCTTTACTGGCTGGCGCGCATGCTCGAATCCGGTGAGGATCCGCTGTACGTCGCGCGCCGATTGGTGCGCATGGCCAATGAAGACATAGGGCTAGCAGAACCAAACGCCGTTCAAGTAGCGCTGGCCGCGATGCAGGCGTTCGAATTTCTTGGCCCGCCTGAAGGCAACCTCGCGCTGGCGCAAGCCGCTGTGTATCTGGCGCTCGCGCCGAAATCGAATGCGGTTTACGCAGCGTATGGCGACGTTCAAGAGGATCTGCAAAGAACGATGGCTGAGCCGGTGCCGTTGCACCTGCGCAACGCAGTCACCGGCTTGATGAAGCACATCGGCTACGGCAAAGGCTATCAGTACGCGCATAATGCGGAAGAAAAAGTTACGGACATGACCTGCTTGCCGGAAAGTCTGTCCGATCGCGTTTACTACCATCCCACCGATCAGGGATTTGAGGCGCGCATTAGGCAGAGGCTCGAGGAAATCCGGCGGATCAAGAGCAAACCTTCGGACCACAAGGAACACGCATGAGTGCTAGACGAAATCGTGGGACGCCTCGAGGCACGAGAGTTTTGGTCGCCTTGTTTCTTGTTTTGTCCCTGACGCTGCACTTTCCGCCGCGATCCCGCGCGCAAGGAAAATCGCTTGTGAAGGTTGATGAAGACGTTCAGGCCTTTGCTATCGCTCCTGACAATCGGATCGTCTATTCCGTCCAACATATGCGCAAGGTAAAGAAGGCCCGACTGGAACGCGACGATTTGTGGATCTCCTCGCCCGAGGGCAGGCAAAAAAAGATCGTTGATGGAGAGAAATTATTTGAAGATCCATTGCTGAGTTATCAGGTGCAATCGTTTGCGTGGTCGCCGGACGGGCGCCGCATCGCGGTGATGATGCAAACTGTCGAAATGGAACAGCCAAAAGGCACCCGGGACCAGCAAATGGACGAACAACAGACCGTGCGCGGGGCGGTAGCCATTTATCTGATGGATGCCGAAGGCCACCAAATTCCCATCCAAGGGATGAAGGACGGATTGCTCAGCGATGGTTACAACGCCGCATGGCTCGCGGACGGAGCTACGCTGGTGTACGTTACGAGGACCGGCGGAGATTTCTACGAACTGAACTCGCTGCGTCCGGCGGAGGGAAAGAGCAAGCCACTTTTCCAGGGGCATACGTTTGCAGCTCTGGCGTGGGACACCAAGAATAACCAGGCATTTGGAATTGAGGAAAGCATGAAAGTCCTCAGTTCCCCGATGCTCGTGCGGCTGGACCTCGTCAAGGAAACTCGCACGGCCATCATGCCGATCGATCAGTATGCAGGAGACTTTGCGCTTTCGCCTTCAGCTCAAAAAGTGGCGTATTTCCGCGACGGCGACACACTCGAAGTCCGGGACATCACCAATCCTGGAGACAAACCAGCGCAAGTCCGAGTCGCTATTGGGCAGTTTCAGTGGGGCCACGATGAAAAGCGAGTCTTGCTGAAGCGCGGAGACCCGCTAAAATCCGCCCGGCTGACGTGGGTGGGCTTGTATGACGGGCAGTTTGAGCCGCTCTTGCACGATCTTGAGTTTCACGACTACGCAGTTTCACCGGACGGCCAGTTCGTGGCAGTAACCGAGCCAGGGAAACGAAGTCTCCTGGTGTACAGTTTGCGCTAGAGCAATTTCGTTCGTTGCGGAAGTTCGCGCGCCCGCCTGATGTGCTCCTTCAAAATGCACGAGTTCATCATCACGAAGATTCCGGCGCGCCTGGCGCGTTCCGCTGCCTCAGCATGAATGACACCTTCCTGCATCCAGACGCAGCGAGCGCCAATCTGAATGGCAGACTCCACGATTTCCGGGACGATTACGGATCGGCGAAATATATCCACGATATCCACCCGCCCAGGAATGTCCTGCAGCCGCGCGTAGCTCTTTTCGCCCAGCACTTCCGTTTCGTTTGGGTTCACTGGAATGACGCGGTACCCAACGGATTGCAGATATTGGGCCACGCCAAAGCTCGCGCGCGTGCGGCGGTTCGAAAGGCCCACGACGGCAATCGTTTTGCTGGACGCCAGGACCTGAGTGATGGCATCTGACTGGGAGATGCTGGAGCGCTCGAGCTTGGAATCTGGATTCAAAGCGGAACTCGCCTTATCCACGGGGTCAACCATCAAATTCCCTGAGTGTCTCCCTCAATAATGGTGCGTGCGTGCGCTGCCGACCTGAGCGGGAGGGATGCGCGCACTTCTGCAAGGGCGCGCAGGAATTTCTCGTTTTCCTCATGAGTGCCTACGGTCACGCGGAGCGCCGTGGGAAAACCCATCCAGCGCATGGGCCTCACGATCACGCCGTGCTTCAGCAATTCCTCCACAAGAGGCTCAGTGTCCGTCCCAAATATCACCAGGAGAAAATTTGCCACCGAAGGTACGAATTTAATTTTCAGGCTATGGAGCCCGGATGCCAGCTGCGCAAGTCCTGCGCGATTCGATTCGACGGAACGGCGAACGTGTTCCGTATCGTCCAAAGCAGCTAAGGCTGCCGCCTGAGCTACGCCAGAGGTGTTAAAAGGACCACGAATTTTGTTCATTTCCGCGAGGAGGGCTGCGGGGCCGATGCCATAACCAATGCGGAGTCCCGCCAGACCGTACACTTTGGAGAAGGTGCGCAAGACGATTAGATTGCGGCCGCCGCGAACAACGTCTATCGAGCGCGAATAGTTGGGATCGTCCACGTAATCATAGTAAGCCTCGTCGAGCACGACGAGAATATGCTCCGGAACGCGCGCGAGAAACGTATCGAGATTGTCGGCGCTGAACATCGTTCCAGTGGGATTATTCGGGTTGGCCAGAAAAATGAGCTTGGTTTCCTCGGGCAGGTCGCGCGCGATCGCTTCCAGATCAAATTGATAGTCGCGCATGGGAACATCCAGAAAGCTGGCTCCGGTAGCGCGAATAGCGATGTAATAAAGCGGGAAAGATCCGTAGGAAGTGACCCCGCAGTCGCCTGGAACTAATGCTATCCGCGCGGAAAGATCGATCAATTCGGTGGAGCCGCCGCCGAGGATGATACTTTCTACAGGAATCCCGTGCTTTTTCGCCAGGGCTTCGCGCAAGTAAAATCCACTGCCGTCCGGATAGCGATTAGAGGCCGCGAGCGCTTTTTGCGCAGCTGCAATCGCAAGCGGAGAAGCGCCAAGCGGATTTTCGTTGGACGCGAGCTTGATAGCGTGCATGTTCAATTCGCGTTCAACCTCCTCAATCGGCTTTCCGGGCACGTAGGGCGCAAGTTCGCGTATATACGGGGGGACGAGTTCGTGAGTGAAATCGGTCATGCGTGGGAGGGCCTCAATTGTATTTCTCCGGACGCGGAGGCTGTCCGTGCCTTGAATGTTTGTCGTTCGGGCGCCGTTCGATACGGTTCCGCAACGTCGGGGTTGCTCTCCGCGGCTTGGAAGCGACTCGGCCTGGTGACACTGACTGGTTCCGTGTTCCGTTACCCACTGCCTGCGCAATTGCGGGCGCGGCATGCTGCGCCGCTACGATTGGCCTTTTTGCTTTGCCGCTCGGTTTTGGTTTCGGAGTGAAAGGGCGGCGCTTTACGCGCATGCGGCGCGGAGTTAGGACCCCCGGTTTCGGCTGCACGGAGCGCAATAGAGTTGCCACCTCGGCATCGGAAAGCGCGCGATGGCGCCCGGGAGCGAGCGACTCGAGCACCAGATTTCCGATTGCGATGCGTTTAGTCTTTTCGACGGCGTGGCCAGTCTGGAAAAGACGGTTGCGCAAGGCGTCGCTTCGCGTTTCGGAAAGGGTCACTTCATACCAAGGAGCATCCTTGCCCTTGATGCGCACGATGTGCGCTCCCGTGGCACGCGCCAGGTTTTCGATTTCTTCAAAGGTGAGGAGGGTTTTCAGCTTCAGGTTATAGGTCTGCGGCAGATTCGCCTTCAACATCAGGTTTGCCAAATCCCCATCGTTAGTCAGAAAAACGAGGCCCATGGCGTGATACTCAAGGCGTCCCACGGGAAATACGCGCTGGGTAACCCCGTGCAGCAGGTCGCTGAGAGCCCGGCGCCCTTCCGGATCACTCATGGTTGAAACAATTTCCGGAGGCTTATTCAAAAGAAGATAAATTCGATCCCTTTCGGGGCGCAGGAGCCTTCCGTTCACCTTAATGTGGTCGCGCGATTCGTCGGCCTTCGAGCCCATCTCTGTCACGGTGTGTCCGTTAACGGTAACCATTCCGGAGGAAATGAGTTCCTCCGCGTGCCTCCTGGAGGCAATTCCCGCACGCGCGATGATTTTTTGGAGTCTTTCGAGCATGGAATTCTATGTGAGCCGAGCATACAGATTAGCACGGAACAGGAAATTCAGCGGTGAAGCTAGCGGCTGCAATCTTCGATAATTTTAAAATGCATTGTCGCGGCTACCGGAATATCAGCGAGTGTCAGTTGAATTCGCCGGCTAAATTCCCTGCTCGGATGAACCTTTGCCGGCAGACGCCACCGCTGCACGCGCGTTGTCGGTTCCGTCTGCGGAACTTTCGGTGCCATTGGCTTTCGGTACCGTCGGCGCCTCTGTTGTGCTAGCGTTTACTCCTTCAGCATTCAGCGCGGGTCCAGTGGACGCTGCGGGTGCAACAGCGGAGTCTTCGGGTTCGGTGGGCGCGATGCCGGTGTCGTCACCCAGGGCGGCCTGCGCGAGGGCTTCAAACTCTTTCAGGCTGGGAAGTTCGTCCAGGTCGAAAAGACCGAAGCGCATCAAAAACTGCTTTGAAGTGCGATAGAGAATCGGCCTGCCGATCACTTCCTTGCGACCGGCGGTGGTGATCAGGCGCTTTTCAAGGAGCGTCTTGATCACGCCGCCTACATTCACGCCGCGGATTTCATTTATCTCGGGAATCGTGGCCGGCTGTTTGTAAGCGATGACCGCGAGAGTTTCGAGCGCGGGCATGGTGAGCCGCAGCGGGGGCTGCAAGCTCTTGATGAATTTCCGGACCGCGTCGTGATGCTGCGCTTTGGTGTAAAACTTCCAGCCGCCGGCGACTTTGCGCACTTCGATGCCGCGGTCGTCAGTTTGATAGGCAGCGACAAGAAGATCCAGTCCGGCGCGGGCTTCGGACTTTTCAACTGCGAGCGCCTTGGCGATCTGGTCGAGCGTGGCGGGCTCGTCCGCTGCGTAAATAATGGCTTCCAGTGAGGCTTGGAGTTCTTGTGGCGTCATGGTCACAGATATTGCTCCTCGATTTGTGACATGGCATCGGGCCCGGCGAAAACCGCGTCGAACATTTTGTGTTTGCGCAAGCGGATGTCGGAAAACAGCTCCGATTGCACCAGCATGACCGCCTGCATGCGCACCATCTCCAGGACCGCGAGCAACGCAACGATCATCGCATTGCGCGTTTCGCAGGTTTCAAAGAAATCGATGAGCGAAATGGGCTCATCGTTTCCGGCTAGGCGCTGACGCAGACGGTCCATCATTTGTGCAATTGTGACCGTCTCATGATGCAATTCAAATTTCTTAACATCTTTCTTGCGCTCGAGAATTTGTTGGAACGTCTTCACCAGGTCCACGAGCGAAATCACCAATTCGCCCTGGACTTCATCGCCGGCGTACAACGAGCGGTCAGGATGCGACCAGACGTGATCCTCGACTTGCTGTTTCTGATACAGAAGTTGGGCGGCATTCTTGAACTTTTCGTGTTCGAGGAGCCGGTGCACCAGTTCGTCGCGCGGGTCCTGCTCTTCCGGCCCGGCCAGCGGATCGGGAGGCAGCAGCATTTTCGACTTGATGTGAATCAGCGACGCCGCCATATAAATGAAATCGGCGGAAACGTTGACGTCGAGTTTTTCCAACTGATGAAGATAATCGAGATATTGCTCGGTGACTTTTGCGATCGGAATATTGTGGATGTCCATCTCCTGCTTGCGAATTAAATCGAGCAGAAGATCGAGCGGGCCTTCGTACACCGGCAAATTAATGCGATAGGGCGATGCCATTCCACCTGCCTTAGTCGAACATCAAGATAAAAGCAGATCCCTCGCTGCGCTCGGGATGACAGTGCTCTTTAACTACCGCGTGGCGCGTCCCCTGCGGCTGCTGAGGGCCGCTCTCGCGCATCTTCCCATTTGAAGATGGCGTTGCGCACGCGCTTCATGGTGCGCTTGGCGGCTTTGCGCGCCTCGTCCGATCCGGCATCGAGGATATCCCAAACCTGCTGCGGATGCGCTTCAAATTCTTTGCGGCGTGTCTGAACCGGCTCGATCCATTTGATGAGGCTATCGGCCATGGCGTTTTTGCATTCCACGCAACCGATGCCTGCCGTGCGGCAGCCTTGATCGGCCCACGCGAT
>Ga0187863_10002845_pt1 | contig 12993 bp, 9 predicted proteins | sample June2016WEW_11_1_FD_132975 | JGI IMG/M metagenome (GOLD analysis project Ga0187863, IMG submission 132975) | Peatland microbial communities from SPRUCE experiment site at the Marcell Experimental Forest, Minnesota, USA - June2016WEW_11_10 | ecosystem: Environmental > Terrestrial > Soil >... | reverse complement strand
GGTTCCCCCACCGAGGCCTATCACAAAGAACACTTCGGAGCGGACTTCGGCTACTACGATTTCGCGCCCCAATTCAATCGCGAATCGAAACAGTGGAACCCCGACGCCATGGCCGCGATTTTCAAAGCTGCCGGCGCGCGCTACGTTGTATTGACCAGCAAACATCATGAAGGATTCACGCTCTGGCCAAGTTCCACGCCCAACCCGAACCCAAGCCTGAAGCCGATTCAACTCCACGCGGAGCGGGACATCGTGGGCGACTTGACCAAGGCAGTGCGCGCGCAAGGCCTGCGCATGGGCCTCTACTACTCCGGCGGCTATGACTGGACATTCAACACCGGCCCGATCGAAACCGAAGCCGACTACCAGTCCGTCAAGCCCGAAACCGAAGCCTACGGCAAATACGCCAACGCGCAGATCCACGAACTCATCGAGCGCTATCACCCTTCGGTTCTCTGGAACGACATTGACTGGCCGAAGACCGGCGACGCGCTCGGCGTCGAGGCAGACTACTACAACGCAGTGCCCGACGGTGTCATCGATGACCGCTTCGGCGTCAAGCATGCTGACTTCACATCGCCGGAGTACGCCAAGCTCGACCACATCAGCGAGAAAAAGTGGGAGGAGTGCCGCGGCCTCGGCCGCTCGTTCGGCTACAACCGCGCAGAAGGAGAAAATGAAACCATCGCCCCCGCAGACCTGATCGCTCTGCTCGTCGATATCGTGAGCAAAAACGGGAACCTGCTTCTCGACGTTGGCCCCGAAGCCAACGGCGCTATTCCACCTGTCCAAATGGAACGCCTCAAGGCTCTAGGTGCATGGCTCGAACAGAACGGCGAAGCCATTTACGACACAACTCCATGGACTCGCGCCGCCGGCAAGTCAGCAGAAGGAGACGACCTGCGCTTTACGCGCAAGGGCGACGATCTATATGTGACGGTGCTGGGAAAACCGAAGGCCCAGACCATCACAATCACAGATCTGCCAGCCAAACAGGGAATCGTAGTCACGGAACTCGGAGATAACAATGAACTCGGCCCCAAGGTTCAGACTGACGGCATACGCATCGTTCTGCGCAGCACGTTGAAAGGAGACTACGCCTACGCTTTCAAGTTGGCTGGCTACGCACGCTGACCTCAAGACTCCGCGAGCGCCCTCTGCACAGCCTTCTCCAATTGTGCGCATACTTCAGGAAGAGCCGCGTTGACCGCCTCGCTGAATCCCTCGCGCAGTTCCAATGCCTGCGCGCCAACGGTCAGCAACAGGGAAGTGCGCGGTATCGCACCGTAGAATTCTTTCGCAAGCGACAAGAGCTGCGATGCATCCAGTTGATGTGTCGCGAGCCGGGGCTCATCTCCGCCGGGTTCGACGGGCATCCATCGTACTGAACCCGTCTCCGCGTTCATCGCGCAGTCAATGAAGATCACTGACTCCGCATGTGCAATATCTTGAGCCAACTCAGGCGTCCATTGCTGGCTTGCAATCACCTTTACGCCGTCATCAGCCCGAAATCTCTCCGACGCCCACGCAGCAAGCCAAGGCCCGACGCCATCATCCTCGCGCAACGTATTCCCACAGGCAAGAATGAGGCACCGGGCCGGCTTTGAATTCATACTTTCAAAGTACGCTATCGAATCACGCGATCGATAACCTCGCCCTCGGCCGACACCAGCGAGATGGCCAGCGGCATCTGCCCAAACGCATGGGTCGAGCAGCTCAGGCACGGATCGAACGTCCGCACGACAGCTTCCACACGATTGAGAATTCCCTCGGTAAATTTGCCGTCTTTCACGTAATGTTTCGCGGCCTGCAGCACGCCCTTGTTCATCGCGTTGTTGTTCTGGCCGGTCGCAATTACAAGGTTCGCCCACGTGATCAGTCCGTTTTCATCCACCTTGTAGTGGTGATGCAGTGTGCCGCGCGGCGCTTCGGCCTGGCCTGCACCCTCCAGCCGATTCACGCCCGCGGTTGCCCGCACATGTTTATCGAGAATGAGCGGATCGGTAAGGATGCGCTCGATCTTCTCGATGCCATACAGAATGTCGATCAGTCGCGCGTAGTGATAGTAGAAGGAGCTCTGCACCGGCCCATCGTCCGAAATCTGCTTGAACAAGCTGAGTTCGCCGTCGGCCATCGGCGTGCCCATGCTCTTCACGATGTTCAATCGCGCGAGCGGCCCCACGCGATAGCTGCCCTCCGGATAGCCGAGCGGTTTGTAGTAAGCAAATTTCGTGTAGCTGTAAGCCTCGACGGCTTCGCCGATGACCTCTGAGAACTGATTGGCAGTGATCCCGTCCGCAATAATCTCGCCGCGCGCGTCGATCAGCCGCAGAGCGCCATCGGTGAATTCGATCGACTCGTCTTCGTTGATGAGCCCCATGTATAGTGATGCGAAGTTAGCGAAGACATCTATTTCCGGAGCGAAGGATTCGGCGATTTGCTTATACCAGGTCAGCGCGAGCTGGATGTTGGCATAGGCTTCGGGAATCATGCCAAGAATCTCATCACGCTTGGCCGAAGCCAGCGGTTCCGTCACGCCCCCTGGCACCACCCATCCAGGATGAATGCGTTTGTTGCCCAGCAACTCGATGATGTGCTGCCCGAAACGCCGCAGCGCAATCCCAGCGCGTCCCAGTTCCGGCTTTGCCCCCACAACGCCAAAGATATGCCGCATTTGCGGGTCCGATTCCATGCCAAGCAGCAGATCTGGTGACGAGAGATAGAAGAAGCTGAGCGCGTGCGACTGCACCATCTGCGCGAGGTTCAACATTCTACGCAATTGCGCGGCGGTATGCGGAATGCGCACCGACATGATCGCCTCGCAGGCCTTGGCCGAGGCAATCAAATGCGACACCGGGCAGATGCCGCAAATGCGCGCCATCAGGCTCGGCATCTCGTAAAACGGCCGACCCTCGGAGAATTTCTCGAAGCCGCGCACTTGCGTCACGTGAAAGTTCGCGTTCTCCACCTCGCCCTGGTCGTTCAGGTGAATGGTGATTTTGCCGTGCCCTTCAAGGCGCGTAACGGGATCGATGGTGATGGTCTGACTCATTGGACAGGCTCCGCTTTCTATGCTCCAAAACGCGTGAGCGCCGGAACATCGAGCGGCTCACCGGTGACCAGCGCAGTCAACGCTGCATGAAATGTATCGGCCGAGGGCGGGCATCCGGGCAGGAAGACATCGACCTTCACAAACTCGTGAATCGGGCGGACAACGCGCAGCAGCTTGGGCACCACGACGCAGGGAATCTGCTGCTGGAAGTCGGCATTTTCCTTGTACGCGCGGTCGAGGATGGCTTCAGGGCCGATTGGATTGCGCATCGACGGCACATTGCCCGCCACCGCGCAGTCCCCCATCGCGACCAGAAGTTTCGAGTGCGCGCGAATCTTCTTGATCTTTTTCTCGTCGTCGACAGATGCTACCGCGCCCTCGACGAGAGCGATGTCCACTTCGTCAGGGAACACTTTCGTGTCGACAATCGGGCTGTAGACCACATCCACCAGTTCCGCCAGCGCGATCAATCGCTCATCCATATCGAGGAAAGACATGTGGCAGCCGGAACAGCCGTCAAGCCACACCGTTGCCAGTTTCAGTTTGCTCATTGTGCCTCCCTCATGAGGTTCAGGTACGGCAGAAAATCGGGGTACTTCGGATGATCGGAGCCGATCTTACTCTTGTCGAAGAGAGCGCCAGTGGGGCATACCTGCACGCACTTACCGCACCGCGTGCAACTTGATTTTCCCCACTCCTCGTGCAGATCGGAGATGATCATCGAGTCAATGCCGCGGCCCATCACATCCCACACATGGGCGCCCTCAATCTCCGCGCACACCCGCACGCAGCGCGTACACATGATGCAGCGATTGTGGTCCAGAGTGAATCGCTCATGCGAGGCATCGACAGGCAGCTCGGGGTTGCGATAGGGCAGCCGGACATGCGTCACACCTTGCTCCTGGCCCAGAGTCTGCAACTCGCAATGCCCATTCGATACGCAGACTGAGCAGATGTGATTGCGCTCGGCAAACAATAGTTCGAGAATTGTCCGGCGGTGCTTCTGGAGCCGCTCGGTCTGGGTGGTAACCTCCATGCCTTCGAATACGCTGGTCACGCAGGCGGGGAATAGCTTGTTGTTGCCCTTGATCTCGACCACGCACAGCCGGCATGCGCCTACATCGCTGAGCCCGTCGAGATGACAGAGGGTGGGAATGTAAATGTCGTTTTCCTTCGCTACTTCCAAAATGGTCTGACCGGAGCGCGCACTGATTTCCTGGCCGTCGATGAGCAGCGTTTTTACGTCCACACTGGTGCTCATGCCAACACCTCCACGGCGGATTCGGCAGCCACTGGTGCTTCCATGTTGCATACGCCTGCCGGACAGCGCTTATGCACAATATGGTCGATATACTCGTGTCTGAAATACTTCAGCGTGCTCAGCACCGGGTTCGGCGCCGTCTGCCCCAGACCGCACAGGCTGGTTTCTTTGACGGTGGCGCACAGATCCACAAGCAGGTCGAGATCGCCCATGGTTCCCTGGCCTTTGCAGATGCGGGTCAGAAGCGTGTGCATCTGCGCTGTGCCCGCGCGGCACGGAATGCACTTGCCGCAGGACTCAGTCATGCAGAACTCGATGAAGAAGCGAGCTACGTTGACCATGCAGGACGTATCGTCCATCACGATCATGCCGCCCGAGCCCATCATCGCGCCTACTTTCAGCAGCGCGTCATAACTGACTCCGATATCCAGCATCTCAGCTGGGAGACATCCACCCGAAGGCCCGCCCGTCTGCACCGCCTTGAACGTATGCCCATCCGGCACGCCGCCGCCAATCCCTTCAATAATCTTCCGCAGGCTGATACCCATCGGCACTTCAACCAGGCCGGTGTTGGTGATCTTTCCGGTCAGCGCGAAAACCTTCGTGCCCTTGCTTCTCTCAGAACCCATGCTCGCAAACCACTTGCCGCCTTTGCGAATAATGGGTGCAATGTTGGCGAAGGTCTCGACGTTGTTGATCAGGGTTGGCTTGCCCCACAGGCCGCTTACGGCCGGGTAAGGCGGCCGCGGCTTCGGCGTTCCGCGCTTGCCTTCAATCGAGGCAATCAATGCCGTCTCTTCGCCGCATACAAAAGCTCCCGCGCCCAGGCGAATTTCCACATCGAAACTGAACGGAGTGCCGCAGATATCGTTGCCCAGCAGGCCGCGTCGCCGTGCGTCGCGGAGAGCGTTTTGCAGCCGGGCCACTGCCAGTGGATATTCAGCCCTGACATACATGTAGCCCTTGCTCGCGCCCACCGCGTATGCCGCGATGGCCATACCCTCGAGCACGCGCTGCGGGTCGCTTTCCAGTACACTGCGGTCCATGAATGCACCGGGGTCGCCCTCATCACCGTTGCAGACCACGTACTTCATGTCGCCTGTGGCCTTAGCAACCGTGCCCCATTTCAATCCTGTTGGATAGCCGCCGCCGCCGCGTCCGCGCAGCCCGCTGACAGTAATCTGATGAATCACGCCGGCGGGTGTCATGTCGGTCAAGGTCGTCAACAGGGCCTGGTAACCGTCGCGGGCAATGTAGTCGTCGATCTTCTCGGGATCGATGTGGCCCGAATTTTCCAGCACCACGTGCACCTGCTGATCGAAGTGCTCGCGCAAGTTGCATTGCAGATCCGCGACCGGTTCTCCACCGAGGCTCGCAACAACCGACTCGGCATTTGCCGCCTGAACATGCTGATAAAGTGTCTCCTCGGGACTCACCAGCACCAGCGGCCCGGCGGCGCACAATCCCATGCAGCCTGTGCGGCGCACAAATGCTTTCTTGCCCGATACCTCGACCACCTTCGCCAGCTCGTCTTTCAATTTGTCCGAGTGCTGGCTCAGGCACCCAGTGCCCATGCAGACATTCACTTCGTGGTCGTACTTCGCATTTTCTGCGCGCACAGAAGCGGCTATTTGTTCAAGCTCTTCGATGGTCATTCCACAGCCCACCTCTCCAGTTGTGCCAGCATCTGCTCGCCGGTCATCTGTCCCTGCAGCTCACCATCGGTCAGCACCACCGGCGCACGCCCACAGGCGCCCACGCAACGAGCCGTCATCAGGCTGATGTTTCCGTCCTTCGTGGTTTGCCCCTGGGAAATGCTCAAACGCTTTTCGGCTGCAGCAACCAGTTTATCCGTGCCTTTGATGTAGCAGGCCGTGCCGGTGCAGATCGTCATCGTGTGCTTACCCGGCGGCTTGAGGCTGAAATGGTGATAAAAGGTCACTACGCCGTATGCCTGGCTCAGCGGCACGCGCAGCGACTGAGCTACAAAACGGATCGCATCGTCGTCTAAGAAGCCGAACGAAGACTGTACGGTGTGCAAGGTCTCGATCAGCGCGTGGCGGGCAAATCCATTTTTCCGCATGGTGCCGTTGACGATCTTCCATCGTTTGTCGTCGCTTGGTAGCGGCGGAGGGGTCAGGACTGGCACGGTTCCTCCATTCGCAGACCGATTGGAAGTTGCACCATGTCTGCGTTTTCGCGGTGCGTCTAGTCTAGTTCTAAAAGGAGGACCTGCGATTCTTTGGTGACATTCATCACTTGGGGCGATATCGCATCCCATGCTATGGCACAGCGAGCTCCAACGTATTGAAATCTCACTGGAATCGGCCAGATGAAACCGGGGGCAGCTTTGCCACGCAATCCCACTGCGCAGTACGAATTCTGGGCCGCTTATCCGGACAAGATTCGCGGCTGCGATAATTGAGCCAGGCGTTGCAACTGTCGAATTCTTCCATGAAAGTGCACTCGACAGGTTGCAGTTAAGCGTCAACAGAGTCGGAGGGGGTCGGAAATGAAGGGCGTCTTTGTCGTGGGAGCTGGGCCGGCCGGCATGTTTGCCGCCCGTCAGATCGCTCTCGCAGGATATGAAACCTTTATCTTCAATCGGGATATACGCCCCGGCGGTCTGGCACAGTACGGAATCTACCCGCTCAAGACCAAGATGAAATCGGGGCTCCGCAAGCAATTCGACCAGACCCTCGCTCTCCCCAACGTCCACTACTTCGGCCACGTGCAGATCGGTGCAGCCTACGATCTTTCGCTCGCCGAAATTGAGGCATTTCGTCCCGCCGCTATCGTCTTCGCCTCAGGCGCGCAAGGCGCTAAGAGCCTCGGTCTTCCGGGCGAGGATGCCAAAGGAGTCTATGCTTCCAAAGACTTTGTCTACAACTACAACCAACTCGAATCCCATGTACCGCGCGACTTCTCCGCGCACAAGCGCATCGCCGTCATTGGCGTCGGCAACGTAGCCATCGACGTTGCGCGCTGGCTGCTGCTCGACAAGCCCGCCAAATACACCGAGAGCGTTGTTATCGTTGCCCGCCGTGGCCCTCTCGAAGTCAAATTCGACAAGAAGGAAATCGAGCACGTCGAACCGCACATTTCACGCTCCGAACTGGTGGCCGAACTCGAGCGAGTGAAAGATCGCTGCGCCAAGGCCAATCAGGACGTATCGCCAGATAAAGTCATCGCCACACATTTCCCGCATCTCAACGATCCGGCCTTCGTTACCATTTCACCGCGCCTCTCGTTCCGCTTTCTTTCTTCACCGAAAGCCTTCGTAGCCAATGCAGAGGGCCGCGTGACCCAGATGGTCCTCGCGGAAAACGAGCTCATCCTCAAAGCCGACGGGACTACATCTGCCCGCACCACCGACGCCACTTCAGCCCTCGACGTCGACACGGTTCTCTTCGCCATTGGCGACAAGCACGATCCTCAGATCGGCCTGCCGATGGGTCCCGACGGCTATGCAACCAAGCCCAAGTCGAGTGAGCCCGATGCCAAGGCTGACGCCACTTCGTTCGAAGTCTGGGATCCCGCGGGCGGCAATGTTCGTCCGGGACAATTCGTGGTCGGCTGGGCGCGCAAAGCCAGCACCGGCCTCGCCGGCCTCGCTCGTCACGACGGTGAACTAGGCGCGCGCCAGGCCATCGAATTCCTGAAAAACGTTCCCGACACAAACACGATGACCGAGCCCGAAATCCGCGCACAGCTCACGGAAAACGGAATTCGCGTTGCGGACAAACAGGACATTGCTTTGCTGGCCCGCGCTGAGCAGCGCAAGGGACCGATAGTATCTCCTAATTCATTTCATTTCATTGAAGAAGAAGCGATTTTTGATGCAATAGATGAGGAGCGGGTTCGCGAAACCCAGGCTAAAAATACTCCTGAAGTCGCGGCGGATTAGAACGACGAGTTTGGATGGATTCTCGACCGGAAACCGGCACTACAGCAGTTCCGCAATTGCTGTATCCCGAAGCCACCGCTGTCGAGTGGCATTTTCCTTAAGAAAATGACACCTTTCGCGGAACTGAAAAGGGCACGTGAATTGTGGAACTGCTCTAACTCAGGGCAGGCAGTTTGTCCGAGATGCCAAAGAGGAAGATGAGCCCGATCACGCAACTGTAGATTGCCCCGGTCCAGGCAATGGCGTGATAGAGACCGGGATGGTGATGCCCGCTCACCCGGAACGCCCCACCCATCGAAGCCGTCATCAGCGCATTCATCGTCACCAGACCAACCGCAAATGCCGCCAGGCCCAGCATTCCACGCGAGGTCCCGCCTAGATTGGCCGTGAGGAAAAACAACGCCAACTGGCTCGGCGTCTCCGCGCCCACGCCGTGCAGCACGCCGATCAGGAAGACCGACTTGCCGTTATACATCCACTGGAATCGCTCTGGTCGCGGCGCCTGCGGATTCCAAATGCAACGGACCTTCCACGCCATCCAAAGGATCCCATTGATCGCAATGGCAAGCCGGCTCTCAATGCGACTGTGCCGGTGGCCATGTGCATCCTTGCGCAGAATCCCCGCCACCACGCCGATCCCCAGCACGATTAATGTCAGCCCGATCAGCCGCTCGGTCCAGTGGTCCAGCCCCTCCGGCAATCCCATATGCAGTTCAAGAACCGCAATGCCCAGCGCAGCCACAGTGAAGGCGTGCCCCAAGGCGTAGGTCATCCCGAGGCGCAGCCCGCTCCACCAATTTCGCTGCACCGCTGTGATGTCCGAGATGGCTGCGAGGTGATCGTAGTCGAAGCCGTGGCGCAGCCCCAGCAGCAGGCAGGAACCAAGCGCAGCATCGAGTTTCCAGTCACCAAAAATTGGCGTCACGCTGCCCAGTATAGAGCAGGTCAGGTCCGATCGGAGTGGCATCCATCACCAGAATCATGGGCAGAATCGCAATGAGGCTGGGCTGGAGAGCACAAAAACAGCCTGTCCCGTGCCCTCAAAAACCCGGCCGCACCTCAATATCGTAGTTGGAGTAGTCGATCTTCACCACGGTTTTGCCGTAGAGAAACGTGGTCGACTCCGCCCGCGCATGCGTCGCCATGGAGAAGCCATCCACCATGGCATACTGCCGCATCATGTGCGTTGCTCCGGCAAAAATAGAGGGCGCCTTCGAGGCCACACCCTCCAGCCGCACGATGGTGTAGTCCTTCGCATCCACCCAAAGAGTGCCGACGATCAGGTTGGGCGCCTTTCTTCTGGGGTTGATGGAAAGAACCAGGCATTCACGCCCATCCTGCATCTGGATCCCTGGCTTCAGTGTCATTTCGTAATTCTCTGAAGTGATCCAGGAGAACTCCACATTTTCCGGCCGGTTGATGTCTTTCTCACTGTCCAGGATGGGGTCGAGACCCAGCCGCCGAATGATCGCAGACCCACCCTGCGAGACCACCTCATAGCTTTTGCCCGTCTCCCTGCGATAGGTCGTCTTGACGGTCATGTCGGCGACAGAATGCGTTTCGTCGTTTCCGCGGAACACTGCATAATGCTCCGTCACCGTGTACCCGGCAATGCGATTCACTCGCGCAAGCACCGCGGCGTCCACGCCCCGAATCACCGCTGCCTGGTCGAGCTGCCGGGCCACAGCCGGAGTACGTCCGAACGTCGCCGCAAAGAAGGATGCTGCGCACCCTCCGATTGCAAACCACCGCCTGAGTCCAATCACCCGAGTGTTCCGTTTCCAATCTTCATGCCGACCATGATGTCATCCCGCGCCAGGTCGGCCAAGCGACCGTAGGCGAACTCGCTTTTGAGTCCTTGGAAAGCACAAATCTCCCTGCTCCGGACGCCCGTCAATCATTGGATGCCACCGGTGCGCGAGACCGCAATACGCTATTCTTGTGTGCGGTGCGAGGCGCTCTCCGTGATTGAGAATACCTGTCCAGAGCCAGAACGGCGAGGAGTGCTTGTTCGCGGTGTGGTGCAGGGCGTCGGCTTCAGGCCATTCGTCTACCGCCTCGCCACGGAGGAGGGACTCGCAGGCTTCATCGGAAACGATACGGACGGCGTCAGCATCGAGGTCGAAGGCCAAACTGAGCGTATTGAGGCTTTCCTTGCCCGTCTCCGTGTAGAGATCCCTCCACTGGCCCGAATCGATTCCGTTGCAACGCAGGACCTGCGAGTGAAAGGCGAATCGGATTTCCTGATTATCTCGAGTCAGGTAATAGGGCAGGTCTCGACCGGCATCCCCGCCGACGCCGCGACCTGCCCAGACTGCTTGCATGAGCTTCTCGACCCCGCCGACCGTCGCTATCGCTACCCATTTATCAACTGCACCAACTGCGGGCCGCGTTTCACCATCACGCGCCGCATCCCGTACGACCGGCCGCAGACCTCCATGGCGAAGTTCACCATGTGCGCAGCCTGCCAGGCGGAATACGACAATCCTCTGAATCGCCGCTTCCATGCCCAGCCAAACGCCTGCTGGGATTGTGGACCGCGTCTTTGGATGGAATCACCCGACGGCTCACCCATTCCAGCCGACGACCCTGTCTCAGTCACGATCGAACGACTGCTCGCCGGCGGAATCGTCGCCATCAAGGGCATCGGCGGATTTCATCTCAGTGTGGATGCGACCAATCCCGACGCAGTGCGCAGTCTGCGTGAGCGCAAGCACCGTTACGGCAAGCCCCTCGCTCTCATGGTCCGCGACATGGAGGCAGCGCGTGCACTCTGTCTGCTTACACCTGCGGAGGAAGCACAGTTACAAACGTCCGCCCACCCGATTGTCTTGGCGCGCGCTCGCGAGAACAATGGAATCGCTCCCGGGGTTGCGCCTGCCATTCCGTGGCTCGGCATATTTCTGCCCTATGCGCCGCTTCAACATCTTCTTTTTGCCGACCGACGCTTGAGAGCGCTGGTGATGACCTCCGCGAACTTGAGCGAGGAGCCCATCGCCATCGACAACGACGAAGCGCGTACACGTCTGGGCAGGATTGCCGACGCTTTCCTGATGCACGACCGCGAGATTCTTCAGCGCTGCGACGATTCCGTGATCGCGTTGGTCGATGGCGCTCCTCAGCTCATTCGCCGCGCGCGCGGGTATGTGCCTCTTGGCATCGAACTCCCATTTGACGTGCCGCCCATGCTTGCCGTGGGCGGCCACTTGAAAAGCGTGTTCACGCTGGCGCGGGGACGCTTCGCCTATCAAAGCCAGCATCTAGGCGATTTGGAAAACCTTGCCGGTCTCGAGTTCTTTCAGGAATCGCTCGCGCACCTGATGCGCACCTTTGAAATCGAACCGGAGGTGGTCGTGCGGGACTTGCACCCCGGTTATCTCTCCTCGTCGTGGGCGAATGATTGGGCGGCTGCTCGAGGGCTCCCGGTTGTTGCGGTCCCACACCATCACGCACATATTGCGGCCTGTATGGCCGAGCACGGGCTCGAGGGGCCGGTCATCGGGTTGAGCCTCGATGGCACCGGGTATGGAACCGACGGCAAGATCTGGGGCGGGGAAGTACTGATCTCCCGGCCCGATCAGTTCGCACGATTCGCGCATCTCGAATATGTGCCGGTGCCTGGCGGTGAAGCTGCCATTCGCGAGCCATGGCGGATGGCTGTGGGCCACCTTCACACGGCCGGAATCGACCTGAACGATCCAGCCATCGCCGAATCTCTCGGAGCCACACCAAAAGAACTTGCGTTGATGCAGCGCATGATCGAAAGAGGCCTGAACTCGCCTCTCACTTCGAGCTGTGGACGGCTCTTCGATGCCGTGGCCGCGCTCGTGCTCAAGCGCCGTACCGTCGACTACGAAGCGCAGGCCGCCATCGAACTCGAAGGCATCGCTATCGACGAGGGAGACAAGGGAGGATGCCAGGATTACGTGCCCGAATTGTGGAGCACTAAGCAGAGCAATGACGGCTCCAGAATTTTAAAGACCAACAGATTGTGGCACGCGGTCGTAGACGACTTGCGGCGTGGTGAGCGCGAGGAGCGCATTGCCGCGCGCTTTCATTCGGGCCTCGCTGAGGGGTTCATTTGGGCCGTAGCAAATGCGCGCAAAACCACCGGCATCGCCAAGGTCGCGCTCAGCGGCGGGTGCTTCCACAATCGTCGCTTGACCCGTTTGCTGCGCGAGGGCTTGCGGGAGGAAGGCTTCGAAGTGTTCCAACACCGACAAGTAAGTCCCGGCGATGGCGGGCTCAGCTATGGCCAAGCCGTCGTCGCCGCCGCAATCCTCAGAAATCGGAGGGAGCAGGGGCCTCCAGGTCCCTGAAAGAAAGCCAGGAACCATCGAGGGCTAGCCCCGGAGGCATCATCGTCGCGAACGAAATGGAGAGGAAGAGGCAATGAAAATACGCGAATTGCTTTGGATCGGTCTTAGAACTGCCGCGGGTGTATGCAGTCTCTTCGTCTCTATCCGCGGGGTCGGTGGGGCGTATGGCATAGACTTTCGCGTCGACACGCTGGTATCGACGATTTACGTCGTGTTTCCTGTCGCGAGTTTCTTCATCTTTCTCTTCGTCAAAGCGCAGAAGCTCGAGTTGATTCTGCACGCCATCGTCGCCATCGGCTATCTGGGCACCTTTTCGATTCTCAATTGGAGAACTTGTGCCGAGCTGGGCTACTGCGGGTCCGTCGCATCCACGGTTTTCGAGACCCTCAAAATCAAGCCGGTTCTCGCCGCTTTTGGAGTAATCGTCTTCAGCTTTGCCGCATCCTTTGTGGAT
>Ga0187863_10002844_pt1 | contig 12995 bp, 9 predicted proteins | sample June2016WEW_11_1_FD_132975 | JGI IMG/M metagenome (GOLD analysis project Ga0187863, IMG submission 132975) | Peatland microbial communities from SPRUCE experiment site at the Marcell Experimental Forest, Minnesota, USA - June2016WEW_11_10 | ecosystem: Environmental > Terrestrial > Soil >... | reverse complement strand
TCCCCGAAGAAAGGAACTAGGCGCCCTGTCGACCGCCAGTGCTGGCCTTCCACGTATCGTTGGTTGCGTTGTCCCTGCGTCATGACGTCGAACTCGCGCAGGTAGTGCTCAGACACCTCGCGAAACGTTTTTTCGCTCTTGATCTCTCCGCCGCGGAGTTTTCCGCGCAGCCGTAGGTACCAGTCCTCGGCGATTTCCTTAGCTTTGGAGAGGCTCTCTTCTTTCGTGCTAGAGCGACGATTTTTGCCCGCGAAATAGCTTGAGCACTGCCAGAGGCTGCTGTTTGGGCGTTTGTAGACGTGGACTTTGCCGCCCAGGATCGTATGATGTTCGGTCATTTTCGCTCCTCGTGCGAAGTGGCGCGAGAACTCGAAAATGTGTAATGAATGTGAAGCTATTACGGCTTCCAAATCATGTCAATAAAATTATTGTTTACAACTACATATGACGGGATGAGAGTCTCTTTAGGGGATTTTGAGTCCGCTGCGTCTGCCAGTTCCGCCATCCCGGCCTGAAACTTTCACGCCATTCTACACGAAAGCGATAGGGCCACTCTTTCACTGCAAAATGCGGTAGTGACCCATTTTGAATTTCTCCGCGTACTTTGCGGCTTTTCCTTTGCGAACTTCGCGGTTAAGGGCCTTGTTCTTGTGCGAATCAAAAGATTTTAGCCGCTGAGCGCGCGAAGTAAGGCCGCAGAGTGCGCAGAGAAATTCACGCTGAGCCACCACCCAACATGCGTCTCGATTCGGTGGACTTCTCGCTCAGTTGCGCTTTTGGTTGCGGTTGCTCGCATCAAGCGTGTCGAAGTTCGCATCTATTTTCCCGGCACGGATTCCAAGTCCCAAAAGCGCCTTTCGTCACTTCCGCCTTCGCAGCGCAGCGGCGTAAGTTAGCCCCTGGCTTGGTCGCCGGGCCGCGAGCCACCTATCTGCATTCTTCCGCTAAACCAATGGGCCACTACAAGTGATCGCCGGAATCCACGGCGACGGCCCTCCCCAAGAAAAAATAGTATCGAGGTCAGCAGAACTGGACCAGGTTCCCTCCAAAGTCGGAAACCGTCACAGGTTAGAGAATTAGCAGCGGGGGGCCGTGAGACTGTCTGGTCGCGGATTTCTCAGGGTGGGATCCGGCCTCGACCACAAGAACGACATTTTCGGCGTCTCGTATCGATCGAAAATCATCTGCATTCTGCGGCGCCCCGGCACCTCCAGAAACGCGTAACTCAAAGCAGCGGCTCCGCCGAACGCCGCGAACCACAAAGCAATCAGGGCGAGACGCTCGCCCACGGGAGCATTCGCAAAGGCCCGCAACGGCAAGAGCTTGCCCAGCACCATGCTGACGATCGCGTGAAACATGTAAAGGGAATAAGACGCACGCCCCCAGTAGAGGGCGCAGCGACTGGAGAAAAGTCGCGACAGCCGACCGTCTCTCGTGATTCCGTAGATGAAGAATGGAAAGGCCAGGACCAGCCACACCTCCCCGCAGTGCCAGAGGGACTGGCCGAGAAGGGAGCCGCAGCACAAAATTCCGGCAACCGGCAGGATGAAGCGATTCGGCAACCGCGATTGATAAATCCTCCACAGGACAACGCCGGCCGAGAATTCCGTGGAAATCCGGATAAGATCGTTCCCGAACTTCCCTTGCACGGTCACACACTGCACCGCAAGGAGGCCGAGCACCACCGGAAACCGCCCCCGGCCGAGATGGTCCTTCAGCAGCGCAACCAGCGCGGGAAATGCAAGATAAGCCAGCCATTCACAGCTGATCGACCAGGCAGGATAGTTCCAGCTCAACGGCGCAAAGGGCATCCAATGATGGACCAGCAGCAGGTTTTCGATGAAGGTCCCAGAATTCCAGGCGCCGAGGTCGCTGGCAATCGCAATGTGCCGGAAGCGAGCCAGCAGAAATAGCACCCCGGCGGCGCCCAATGTCACCACGTGCACGGGATACAGTCGGGCGAGCCGCATCCCCAAGAACCTGCGAAACTCGCAAGCTTGGAAGTTAGCGAGCCGGTCCCAGTAGTTGTGAGCGATCACAAAGCCGGAAAGGATGAAGAACAGATCGACGCCCAGATATCCGGGGTCAGCGATCAAGTGGATGGGAAGACTGACCGCCGGAAGAACCTGCGGCAAAAGATCTCTCACATGGTAGATTACGACCCACCACGCGGCCAGGGCTCGCATGCCGGTCAGTGCTTTGATCTCTACACTTTGCCTGATCCCGTGAGCGGGCATAAGGTCGTATCTATCTCTTTGACTTGCTTTTCTATGACTTACTTACTGTGACTTACTTACTTTGACTAACTTTCTCTTACTAACTTCCTATGGCTTACTTCCTTCGACTTGTGCTCGCGTGACTTGCACTGGCTTTGAACATGTCCGGAGTTGAGGTTCATCGGTTTTGTACGGTCGCTTGCGTCGGGGACTGGGGTGAGTCAAGAGGGCGAGTCCAGAGGGTGAGTCCGAGACCGGCTGGCTTTTCCGTACCCGCGGAACCGCTGCCACGGCGCGCTCAAGCCGATTCCGATTCCCGATAACCCTCCGGGCTCTCGGTCGCGGTTTCCACCAGCCGCGGAGCCGCTGTCTTATCCCGCACCGGTCCGCTGGACGTCGTTTCCGGCCGCGCGTGTAGCTTCCTCGCCGTCTCGTTCTGCGCCACCCGCCGACGATGATCCGCATGCTGATCCGCATACTGATATTCGGGGACAATTTGCCGGAGTTGGGCCCGGATCTCGGCTTCGGCAGCCGTGCGTACGGCCATGGCCAGCGCTCGCAGCTGACGCTGCAGCACCCTCCAGCTCACCGCCGTGCCGTGGGCATGCAGCACCTTGTCGCATTGCGTAGGCCTCTGCATTTCGCTCGCATAAAACAGCTCTTCGTGCAGCTTCTCGCCGTTCCGCAATCCCGTGTAGACGACCTTGACCTCATCGTGGGCGGATACGAGCCGACGAATCATGGCCTGCGCCAGGTCGGTGATGCGTACTGGTTTGCCCATGTCGAGCACGAGAATTTCCCCATGTTTTCCCACCACAAACGCCTGCAGGACGAGTGAGACCGCCTCCGGAATGGTCATGAAGAAGCGCGTCATCTCCGGATGGGTGATCCTCACCCGGCGATGCTTCCGGATCTGCTCCTCGATGACCGGCACGACGCTGCCTTGCGATCCCAGCACATTGCCAAAGCGCACGGAGATGTACCGCGTGTTGCCGTGGGGTCGGGCGGCGAGGATGAGTTCGCCGATACGTTTCGTGCAGCCCATTACGCTGGTGGGATTTACGGCCTTGTCGGAGGAGATCAGCAGGAACGAATGGCAGCCGCATTTTTCGGCGGCTTCCAGCAAAGCGAGGAGCGCCAACACGTTGTTGCGCACCGCCTCGTGGACATTACTTTCCATCATCGGCACGTGTTTATAGGCCGCGGCATGGAAGATGATTTCGACCTGGCAGGATCGTAAGATCGCCATCATGCGCGGCTGATCGGCCACGTCGGCCACATGGTATTGCGTCTTCACGCCGTGCTCGGTAGGCCCGCCAGAACGCTCGGGTTCAAGACGCTGTTCGAGGAGGAATAGCGCGCTTTCATCCTGGTCGACACAGATGAGCTGCGCCGGAAGAAGGGCCAGCAATTGGGCGCACAGCTCGGAGCCGATCGACCCCGCCGCTCCTGTAACCAGCACCACCCGGCCCGCCACCTGGGCGCGAACCGGAGACGTATCGAGGTGTATGGTTTCCCGGCCGAGCACGTCTTCCGGCCTCACACTCCGCAATTGCTCCACCGAAAGCCGGTTTTCGATTAAGTCGGCCATCGCCGGAACGCTACGGAAGCCGATGCCCGCCAGATGGCAATATCGGGTGATGCGGCCCATCTGCCGTCCGCTGGCCGATGGGATGGCGATCAGAATCTCGTCGATGGCATCCCGTTTCGCCAGTTCCGGCAATTGATCGATCGACCCAATCACCGGAACTCCCTGTAACCGCGCCCTCCCCTTTGCCGGATCGTCATCCAGCAGTCCCATGACCGCATATCCCTTCTGGGACAGGCGCGAGAGTAACAGCGCACCGGCCGATCCGGCCCCCACCACCAGCACCCGCTTCTTTGGCTCGACAGATGGCAGCGCAGTCCGATCGCGCATCGCCACCCGGCAACCGATCCGCACGCCGGCCAGAAATATCGCCGTCCAGGTCGCTTCTGAGATGTAGATTGAAATGGGAAATGCCGTGATCCCGAGAACATAGCGTTCGGTCACCACGAAACCGATCGATCCTGCTGCCACTGCCTTCAGGATGTCCTCCAGGTCGTTGAGCCCGGTGTAGCGCCAGTATCCGTGGAACAAGTTAAAGCAGCGCATCGCCGACAAACGGGTCAGGGCGAGGATCGGAAAGGCCGCTAACGCCAGGTTCCACCCGGGCAACCGGAACTCGAATCGGAGCAGCCATGCCAGCATCAGGGAAAAAAACATCAGGATGACTTGCAGCAATACGATGAACCACAATCTGTTTTTGTGCGGCATGGGGCTTTTCGGTGCGGAGCGATCGCTGGCCAAAGGAAACACGGGCCAATATCGGAAGCGGAGGCGAGGAACCGTCCTCCGGTTGCTCTATTGCGTGTGGGAATGCCCGGTGGCGATCCTCATCACCCGCTCGACTACCCGGCAGGTATGTTGGATGGCTGCTTCGGACAAGGTGGGGTGGACCAGAAACATCAGACTGGTTTCGCCGAGTTCGCGCGCCACCGGAAGGCGCTCATGAGAAGACCCTTCCGGGCCGAAGGCGCGCTCCCGATAGATCTCGCTGCAACTGCCGACCGAGCAGGGGACACCGCCGGCGACAATCGCTTGCAGGATTCGATCGCGATTCCATTCGGCAAGCACTTCGTGGGGGCGCACGAAGACGTAGTACTTGTAGTAGGAGTGCGCAACCTCCGCAGGCGGAAGGCTGACTCGCAGTCCCGGAATGCCGGAAAACGCGCGGGTGAGCAGCGCCGCATGACGGCGCCGGCGCTCGACCCATCCCGGAAGCTTTTTCAAAGCGATGCGGCCGATGGCGGATTGCACTTCGGTCATTCGCCAGTTCGTGCCGGGCGATTCGTGCAGCCAGCGAAAACCGGCGGGATGCTGGCGACGGTACACCGCATCCCAGCTTTTTCCATGGTCCTTGTAGCTCCAGACGCGCTGCCACAGGACCCGATCGTTGGTGGTGAGCATGCCTCCCTCCCCGGCGGTAGTCATGTTCTTGTCCTGACAGAAGGAAAACGCGGCGACGTGGCCCAGCGATCCAACCGGCCGTCCTTTGTAACTCGCACCGTGAGCTTGCGCGCAGTCTTCGATGACATGCAGATTGCGCTCGCGCGCCAATTCGAGGATGGGGTCGATATCACAGGGCCATCCGGCCAGATGCACCGCGATGATGGCCTTGGTTCTCGCACTGAGCCGGGGGCGAATCGTCGCGGCATTAATGTTCTGGCTGTGGCGATCGACATCTGCCGGGACCGCCCGCGCGCCCACCGCGGCAGCGCAACTCGCCGAAGCGATAAACGTGCGGCTCGGGGTGATCACTTCATCTCCCGGTCCGACTCCAATCGCGCGCAGTGCGGCTTCCAATGCGACGGTTCCGTTGGCCAGAGCCACGGCGTGATTGCAGCCGGCGAACTCGGCGAACTCGCACTCAAATTTGCGGCCTTCCTCGCCGGTCCAGTAATTCACTCGACCCGACCGCAAGACCTGGACCGCCGCTGCAATTTCATCGGGAGCAAAATAGGGCCATGGAGCATACTCCTGCCTGCTGGTCGGCGACGGTGCCCCAGGTTCCGATTCAGGGAGGGCGCTGCGGGAGTGAGGGTGCATGTTGCGATCCTTATTGAGAGGCTGCATGGAAAGGCTGCCGTAGACTTTTTTCCCTGGCGTCGGTGGAATTGTTCGATTGGTCCCCGGGTCGAAGTCGGTCGCCGAGGACGCTTCGCCTAAGCTTGCAGCTCGACCCTCTGGAGCCGCCCTCGCATGGGGGCGAAGAGGAGGCGCTGAAAAGCCGCACGCAGCCAGGGGTCGGCATACTGGAATGCCAGCAGTGAACAAGCGATGACGACGATCAGATAGATGCCGGCGAGCAGAGGCGGCAGGGAGGCGCGGTGGGTCGCCGCCTTAAAGGCAAACAGGATGGGATGATGCAGGATGATGAGCGCGTAGCTGGAGTCTCCCAGACGAACGATCCACGGAGGACAGCTCTTGATTTCAGTCAGAGAAAGAATCAACCACAGAAACAGCGGCGCCAGGATGCCGTTATGGAGAGCAATCTGCGGCAGCGGAACGAACTGGACCACCGCCATGCAGGTGGCGGCCGGAATGAGCCAGGAGATTCGCGCTTTCTGTCGAAAGCAGAGTCCGCCGATCACGCCTACGCAAAATTGCGGAAGATTCACCAGGGGGAGGCGCGAATAAGCTCCGGGCATGCATAGGGCCAGCGGAAGCAGGGCGACGGCGATGCCAGTGACGATCCGGTTTCGCGCCAGCAATGGCATCAAGAGGTAGAAGAATGCCAGACAGCTGATGCTCCAGCCCGGGCCGTTCCAGACCAGTTGCAGCGACGGCACCCAGGCTTGCAACATGAGCGGCGCCAAAAACAATACACCCAAGCCGTTGAAGTGATAGATCATCCCGGGAACGCCGAGAAGCAACCCCAGACAATACAGGGGATAGATTCGCAGGAAGCGGCGCTGGTAGAAGTCCTTCGGCTGGCCGACCCGGCTGAAGCACAGAATGAAACCGGACAGTACAAAGAAGAAGCTGACCGTTACGTCGCGATCAAACCAATGCAAATGATAGGAAACTACCAGCAGGGCGGCAAAGAAACGAGCTCCTCTGACACCCGGAAAGCTGCGCCGGGGGGTGGGCTGCGTCTCCCGGGTGCGCGCGGCAGAAATGCTCGCCGGGACGGCAGTGCGAAGGGTGGCTTCCAATGGAAGATCTCGAACGCCAGATACGGGAAGCTAGAAACCGGAAGCGGGAAACAGAATGTTCAGCGGAAGGGATCCAGGGGCACGTAAAGCTTCGCATCCCGGAAGTTCTCAGCGTTTATCAGCAGGGCGGGGACTGGGGTCAAATCCCCGCATTCCCGTTCTGCCTCGTAACCCGTTTTTGGCTTGCGTCGACAATGCAGGCCGCCCTCGCGGCGCACCCGCACCGTACGCCAGCCGAGACGCCTGGGGGTGATGAAGTCCTTGGCCGGATTGTCCCCGATATAAACACAGCATTCCGGAGGAACCGCGAACCGCTGCTGGACGTATGCAAAAGCTCGGGGATTCGGTTTTGAGAACTCCTGTCCCCATGCGCCGGTCAGCACAACCAGGTCCATTCCATGGTGCAACCCGAGGGCTCGAACCTTCTCCCGCTGCGCAGCGGCCGGCCCATCGGTAATCAGAGCCAGGCAGGCGTGCGGACGGAGCGCGCGCAGACATTGCGTCGCGTCGGGAAGCAAAGCAATCGACGGCGTATGCGATCGGTAGACCTGCACCAAGCGCCCGAGGACATGGCGATCGAAGAAACCGTAGCCGGCAAGGACGCGATTGAAAACCTTGCCGCGCCCCCCCGATTCGAATTCGTGTAAGGCGCGCTCCGTCAGGTCCGGAATGCCCAATTCCGTTTCGGCCCAGACGCCCGCAGCCCGAAAACCGCTGAGCACGTAGGACCGCTCGAGGTACAGAGTGTCGTCCAGATCAAATGCTACGCATAACATGTTGCACCTGGCGAGCGCCGTCCAAGACTTCCTGATTCTGGCGCTGGGTGGGAGCGACCTGGGGGGTGACGAAAATGGCGGTGTCATGCCGGAGCATGAGCAATCCGTCCTGCCAGGACTCGAATCTTTCATCGACCGGCTTGCCCAGGGCTTCCCGCAGCAGCCAGGCGGGAAAATCGCCGCCGGCCTGGTGGGCCAGGGGATATCCTCCGCCAAAACGCGCATTTATCTCCGTGACTTGAATGCGCCCGTCTGCCGCGAGAAAACACTGGATATTCAATGCCCCCCAGGCCCCCGGCAACGCTTCCGCAATCCGCTGCGCCAGATCGATCATGCCGGCATGCTTTCGGGTAATGCCCGTGCTCACCTCGCCGCCGCGGACCACAATGCGGCGGTGGAGAATCGCGCAAAGGCAGTTCCCGCTGCGGTTCACATACAGGTTGATGGTGTGCTCCTGGCCCGGCGCGAATTCCTCGACCAGCAGTCCCGGCTCGCGGCGGCTGACCGTTTCTAATTGCGGGAGCGACCAGATTTTCTGCACTCCGATCGAGCCGCTCCCGAATCTCGGTTTCAGGATCAGGGGAAATTGCCAGCGCGAAGAGTTCTCGACTACGTCTTCGGGCGAAGCCTGCGCTACGGCGGGAAACCCGTGCTGCAACAGCCATCGGTTGGTCCGGGCCTTGTCCCTAGCGATGTCCACCGTTTCGCGCGCCGATACTGCAACCGTGGTACCGATGTGCTCGAACTCGCGACGATGCGCGGCATAGAGCGGCAACTCCGGATCGATCGTAGGCACGACCAGCGTAACCTCCTCGCGCCGGCATAGCGCCAGCATCGAACGAATGAATCCCGGGTCGGTACAGCGCGGCACCGAAAATGCCGCTTCGGTCAGGTAGGCAGCTGGGGCGTACTCGGGAGCCGCATCCGCCCCCAGAATCCGGCCAGCGAATCCCAGGCCATGAAGGGCCCAACGAAAGCAAGCGGTCAGTTGACTGCGCCGGCCGATCGAGGAAATGAGGACGGTAGGATTCAATCGTCTCCTCGCGCTTCCTATTCGCAGTCGGATTCTGCCCGACCGGAGATGAAATAGGGCATGGTGGCGTGTCCGGCATGCGAAACGTGTTCGCGCCCCAGCACGCGCCAGACCGTCGCCAGCAGAATGCGGAGATCGAGGGCCAGGCTCCAATGGTCGACATACCAGGTGTCCAGCGCGAACTTTTCTTTCCAGCCGATCGCATTCCGGCCATGAATCTGGGCCCAACCCGTAATGCCAGGCAGCACCTGGTGCCGGCGTGCCTGCTCGGGAGTGTAGCTGTCGAGGTATTCCATCAACAAAGGACGCGGCCCTACCAGTGTCATCGTTCCCGTGAATACGTTCCACAATTCGGGCAATTCATCGAGACTCGCAGTTCTCAGGAAACGGCCGAGCCGGGTCAGCCGTTGCGCGTCCGGCAGCAAGCGGCCATCGGCATCCCGATCCTGCGTCATCGTGCGGAATTTCACCAGCATAAACGGCCGCCCATGCTGGCCTGGCCGCTGCTGCCGGAATAAGACCGGCCCGCCGGTGGAAAGCCGGAGCAGCAGGGCCAGGATCGCCAGCAGCGGCAGGACCAGCGGCCACGACAACCCGAGAATAGTCAGATCGAATATTCGTTTCGCCACCCCGCCCCATCCCGCCTGGGGAGTGGGACGGGCTTTCGGCTCCGCAGTTCCCCGCAGCCACCTCTGATATTCCCCGATCAGAGCCGCCCGCACTCGATGCCCGGTGAATTCGCGGCCCACCCACTCCTGCCCCACCCCGCCCATCTGCGAGCGCAAGCCGGGATTGTCGAGCAAGGTGCGGATCGCTTTCACCATCGCCGGAACGTCACCCACCGGCACTGTCCAGCCGCTCCTTCCCTCCCGGACGGAATTGACGATGCCGGTAGCCCGCGTCACCACCACCGGAATTCCCGCCGCCTGCGCTTCCAGCGACACCAGCGAAAATCCCTCGCGATGCGTGGGCAACAGCACTACATCCATCAGATGGTAGTAGGGAGAGGCATCCGCTGCCCAGCCGGTGCGGACAATTCCCGGATCCCGCTCCATCGCCGCGCGCACTCCTTCTGCAACCGCATCCCCTTTTTCAAAATCTCCGACCAGCAGCAAGCGCAGATGGGGACGCTCCCGGCGCAATACCCGAAACACCTCGTGGATTTCGCGCATTCCCTTATCGCGGGTAAACCGTCCCACGAAACCCATCACCGGAACGCTCGGCGACAGGCCGAGTGTTTTGCGCAGAGGCTCCGCGCGCGCAAGGTTTGCCGCAACCGGAGCAAAGCGGCTCACCTCGATTCCGTTGCAAGTGCCCTTTCCGAGGACAATCGCCTTTTCTGCCCGGACCAGCCGCAGTTCAATGGCGCGTTCGCGCAGGCTGGGGCTGACACAGACAACCGCGGTGGCGCACCCGCAGGCGATCCGCTCGCAGGTGGCGAGAATCCGCCGCCGCCACCCGGTTTCCGTTTCCAGCCGCAGCCCATGCAAGGTGTATACCCGGTGGGGAACGCGGCAGAGAAAAGCCGCCACGTTGCCCAGCAGACCGGCCTTCGGCGTGCCAAAATTCGTCAGCAGGGGGCGAACCCGGAGGATCACCCGGAGCACTCGGAGCAGCGCACCGAGGTCGGCTACCAGGGACGGCTCTCTCTTCATCGCAACCTCGAACACGGTCACCCGTTCGGCATCCGCGAATTGCTGGACGAAAGGACCGGACCCGGACAGGAATGCGACTTCAAAGCCAGCGGCCCGCAGTGCGCTGGCATGCCCGGCATAGAAAACCAGGCTGACATCCGCGGTGACGCCGTAGAGGATCGATTTCATTGGGAACGAAGTACCCGCCAGTAAACCCGCCGCGGCAGCCCTCGGGGTAATGGGCCCGCCATCCCCAGGCGGGGCCGGGCCCGGGCGGGAAGCGAACCACAGATCGCGTAGACCGCCAGGAGCATAAACAGGGTGATGCCTCCGTAGAAGTATTCCCCACTCATGCCCCCGACCAGGGCCGCGACCAGGGCCGCCTTGGAAGGAACTTCGAGCATTGCCTGTTTGGCGGCAGCGGAGCCTGCCAGACGCCAGAGCCGGTAGCAGAGTGCCAGCATCACCAGGCCGCCGGGAATGCCGGTTTCGAGGAACATCTGAAGAAAGAAATTGTGCGAGCCATGCGGGTACAATCCGGTTTCGCCGCCGCGGTGAAAAAACCCCGTACCCAGCCATGGGGATCTCTGAAACTGTTCCACCCCTTTGGCGAAGTTCTGCGGCCGTCCCCCATCGTCGAGCGCACTGGAACGGCCATCGTCCTGGGAAAGCGTGAACTGCACTCGTTGCTGAAACCCGGGAGAGAATGTGTATAGCGCGAGGGAAAAGACGGGAATCGTGGCGGCGATGAGCAGTGCGCGCTTCCGCAAACCCGCACGCCAGCACACATACCCCACTCCGGCCATGCCTGCCACCCACCCGCCGCGCCCCTGCGAGGTGGCCGAGCCGACAACCATGCTGGCCAGGGATGCGAGCAGCAGCCAGCGGCTCCACCTGGTCTTCACCATGCGCCCCATCCAGAGAGCACACAGGTATGACCCCAGGATCGCCACCATGACACTCACCGCATTGCTGGCCTTGTATCCGAGGGCGTGCGTCTGCTCGGTCATCTCCGACTTCTGGCCAAAGAAGAACAGTCCAAGACTGGCCACCACTCCGGCAAAGGCGAGCGAACGAACGAATGCCTGCCGCACCCGGTTATGGGTCAAAGCTCTTGCGGTCAGCATCCCCGCCAGCCCGTAGAGTGCAAACTTTAGAAGCTTCAAAAGCGAGAGCAGAAGATGGAAGCTGTCGTCGTAACCGTAGCGAACGGTCATAAGCAGTGTGACCAGCAGCGCCCAGACCACGAAAAACACCATCCAGGGCGCGAGCTCGCTGCTGAGGATCCGCCGGTGCCGCCGGGCCTGCAAGGTGAGCAAGACTATATAAGGGCATATCAAGAGGTCCGATAACTCCAGCGCGCCCAGACTCGTGCGCTCTCTCATCCCCAGGTCGGGCAGGAAAAGAAGGGGGAAATAGCACAGCCACACGATTTGCCCGAGACGCAGGTCACGATGTCCGTTGGAATGACGCATACGAATTATGAATGGCGAATAATGAATGTCGAATAATGAATGACGAATGACGAGTGGTGAAGTGAAAATGAACGAGGAACACTCTCGCGAAAGAAGTTGCCTGAATCAGCGGCTCATCTCATTCTGTCTGGCTTGGTCGTCAGCTCGCGCAGGATCGCTTCGTAGCGCAAGCGCTCGCCGGCCAGCGGCGCCCGGCAACGGCGAGCGATCATCTGATCCCACATTCCCAGCAGAGCCGCACCGCAATACGCAGCCTGCTTCAGCCGTGCCCCGGCAACCGCGGCGGCCCGCTCCACCAGGCCAACGCCCGCCAAGTTCCAGTAGATGTCACAGCAGGCGTTCAGCGACGACAGCACCTTCGTAGGAGAGGTAACGCCTGCCTCCCGGTAGACGTACAGAGGGTGGTTGATGATGGCGTAGCGCTTGCCCAACATCCCTCGCCAGACGAAATCGGCATCCTCGCAGCGCCGGTGGGAAGCGGCAAAACCCGTGCTTTTCGCCAGCTCCGCTCGCAGGATCGAAGCGGGAAACACAAAGGGCAGACTGCCCACGGAATCGATTCGACCACGCAGCACCGGCGCGTCGTTCGAGCTACGGCGGATGCCTACCAGTTCCCGTTTCTGATTCACGATCGCCGCGCCGGTGCTCACCACGGCCAGCTCGGGCTCGCGCTCGAGCAAATCGAGTTGCAGCCTGAGCTTCTCCGGATACATCCAGTCGTCGCCATCGAGCCAACCGACATAGTTCCCCGCAGCTCGTTCCAGAGCTTTCTGCCGGGCAAAGCCGCGTCCGCGATTGCTGGGGAAACGGCAAAGGCGGATGCGGCGATCGGAGGCCGCGGCCACGGTAGCGGACGGGTTGTCGGTCGAACCATCGTCGACCACAATACATTCCCAATCGGCGAGAGACTGGGCCTGCAAGGACGCGAGCCCCAGAGCCAGGGTGTCGGCGCAGTTGTAGACGGGAGTGAGAATCGAGATCAGCGGAGCCAATCGGGGCCCATCCTTCTAGTGGCCGAGGCCCGATCGAGCCCGGGCCGGCTCGCCGGTTTAGTGATCTTCGGGCCAGCCGTCAAGAGCGCTTACCGGCAACCACCTCGCTGTAAGTCATGATCTTCATCATTC
>Ga0187863_10002842_pt1 | contig 12997 bp, 9 predicted proteins | sample June2016WEW_11_1_FD_132975 | JGI IMG/M metagenome (GOLD analysis project Ga0187863, IMG submission 132975) | Peatland microbial communities from SPRUCE experiment site at the Marcell Experimental Forest, Minnesota, USA - June2016WEW_11_10 | ecosystem: Environmental > Terrestrial > Soil >... | reverse complement strand
CGCGCGAGCGACGGCTCGGAGATCGCCGAGGCGGCGCTGGTTCTGCCGCTGATGTTCATGATGCTGCTGGCCATTTTCTGGTTTGGGCAGGCTTTCAGCATGTATGGCACGATCACGCACGCGGCGCGGCAGGGTGCGCGCGCGGCCGTGGCTCCGGCGTGCACGACCTGCACCGCGGCCAACACTCCGGCGCAAAACGCTTACAACGCGGTGCAGAGCGCGCTGGCGGCATCGCGGCTCAATCCGGTGAATATGTCGCGGCCCACGACCGCTCCGGCGTTGTGCAGTTGCGGCAGCACCAACTCCGCCTGCGGTGGCGGCAGCGCGGTGGCGTGCGACGCCAGCGAGACTTCCGTCTGCGTGCAGACGAATGTGCAGTTGTCGTTTTCGGCGAAGGGCGGCGCGGGCGAGTGCGGAACCTCGGTGAGCTTCCAGTACAAATATCCTCACCATTTCTATCTGCCCTGCGCGGAGTGGCCGTGCCATTCTCTGGATCTGGGACAGATGAGCCTTCCGGCGCAGGCGCAGATGCGGATCGAAACGCAATGATGTCTCTCCGTCAATTCGCGCGCACATTGATAACTTCTTGCAGCATTTTCTGCAACGACCAGGCCTCGCAGATTGCGGAGTTCGCGGTTTCGCTTCCGTTGCTGGTGGTGTTTGTGGTGGGCATCTTCGACTTCAGCGGAGCGTTCTCGCTGAAACAGAAATTGGCGAACGCGGCGAGGGAAGGGGCGCGAGCGGCCGCCGCCGACCCGGCCAACGATTTATCGGGGAGCGCGAGCGGCGTGCCGGTCTCGGTCAGCGACGCCTACCAGGTGGTGGATAACTATTTGCTGGCGGAAAACATCAACGATTGCGGCCTGAAGAGCGTAACCCCTACGCAAGGCAGCGGCCTCACGTGGAGTTCCACATCGACGGGCACTTGCCCGGGCACGGGGATTACGTTTTCCATCAACCGCGGTTGCGTCACGCAGCAGACTCTGGCGGGAACTTCGACCAGCGTGGTGGGCACCTGTGTGACCATCACGTATCCTTACGCCTGGCGGTTCAACTTTGTGAGCACGCTGCTGGGCAGAACCATCATGGGACCGAGTTCTCTCACGACTACGGCTGTCGCCTACAACGAGAATTGAGAAGTAACGAGAACTGAGAAGTTATGAAGCTACCCATTATTTCGCGCCACATTCGCCGCCAGCTTCCGGGTCATCGTCGGGGCGAACGCGGGGTCACCATGGCGCTGGTGGCGGCGGCGATGGTTGCGATCATGGCGATGGCGGCGCTTTCGATCGATGCGGTGACCCTTTACTTAGCCAATGCCGAAGCCCAGCGCAGCGCCGATTCCGCGGCGCTGGCTGCCGCCCGCGTGATTTCTCTCTCGGGCATCACGGGGACGGCCTCGACCGCGACCCAGGGACCGTATTGGCAGCAGATCTGCGGCGGTTCGACCAGCCTCGCCACAGAAACAGCCAAGGCGGTCGCCACGCAGAACACGGTGGGGGGAGCGACCGCGACCGTCACCACGACTTATTCGGTGGGAGCAGGCGTTCCGAACGCGGACTGCTCGACTTTGAGTGCGGGATTCGCCATCAACCCGCTGGTGCAGGTGAAGGTGCAGCGCGCCAACCTGCCAACATTTTTTGCGCGCATTTGGGGCAAGACCGGCAGCAGCGTAAGCGCCACGGCTGCGGCGGAGGCTTTCAATTCGTCGAACTCCGGCAGCGTTGTGGCCAACGGAATTGTTCCCGTGCAGCCGCGGTGCGTGAAGCCTTGGATTGTGCCGAATTTCGATCCGCTGAATCCAAGCTCCGCTTGTACCACCGCTACCTGTAACACTCTGACCAGTACGACCGACGGATCGATCACGCACCCGGGAATTTCCCTGGGAGGAACCAGCGGGAGTGGCGTAATCGGCGAGACCTTCGTTCTGGTTCCCGACTGTTCCCCACCCACTGCCGCAACCTGCCAGCTTCGTCCCGGCATGCCGAAAGTTCAAGCCAACCGCGGGGCCTCCGGCAACCATCCCGGTCCTCCGAACCTCGACTACCTTCCGGGGCAGGTCTTGCAGGCCTCTACGGCGGTCCCTTCCGACGGAACCGACGCCTGCGCAAATGTTACCTCGAACTATGCGCAAGCCATTGCCGGCTGCGACCAGAGCACTCTCTATCAATGTGGGGTACATCACCAAAATACGGTGGACCTCAGCGAGAACCCGCGCCTCGGCGACCTGCAGAATGGTGTGCAGTGCCTGATTCACCAGGGGACTCTGGGTCTGGGTGCGGCGAGCGGCCAGGATACACTGGACGACACGAACTATCCCTTTGAGATCAAAGCCGGAGACAACAATCCACTGAAGATTTCGGGCAACGTGATTACCAGCAGCAATTCGGTGGTTGCGGTGCCGATTTACGACAAGAACGACACTATTAACCCGACCGGAACGAGCCCCGTCACCATTGTTGGATTTCTCCAGGTCTTCATCGATGGCGCGGATACCAATGGAAACGTGAAGATCACGGTTCTCAACGTGTCCGGGTGCAGCAATAGCGCGAGCAGTGCAGCGGTCAGCGGAAGCTCTCCGGTGCCGGTGCGGCTGATCACGCAGCCGTAGGAATTTCAGATTGCCGATTTTAGATTTCAGATTTAAAACCCTTGTCCACACGCGATTTTCAATCTGCGATCTAAAATCTGAAATCTGCAATTGACAGAACCATCTCGGCGAGGAATTTCAGATTGCAGATTCTGGATTTCAGATTTGAAGCCCACGCCTGCCGATTTTCAATCTGCAATCTGAAATCTGAAATTCATCGGGAATGAGTGGTGCCTCGGCGCCAGTCTTAGCAAGCCTTCGAGCTTCGCTCGAAAGGACAGCCGAGGGCGGCTGTCCCCACATTTGCCTGACTAATCGGGGGTGTTGTTTTCGTCGGGGCGGGGCTCGGGCGGGGCTTTCGGAGGAGGCTGGGGTGGAGCGTTCGCTACGGCGGGTTCATTCGGAGGATTGGCGGCGGCGGGGGCGCTCACTTCCTCTTCCTCGGCGGGAGTGGGGATTTGTGGCAGCGGCGTTACCGCGCCGTTGCCGCGCAGGCTGAGAATTACGCGGTCGAGTTTTTGGGGATTGTCTGGCGAGCTGAGAATCAGGAAATTGAAGCGCGAGCCGTTCAGCAGGCGCGCCAGGACTTCGGGAGCGGGCGCGGGGCCGTATTCGGCGACCACCTGTTCGGTCTCGGCGCCGGCGGCCACGGCCACTTCCGCGCCGGTGCGCTGGTGCACTGCAAATAAAATCTCAGACAGGCTGGCCCGGTTGGCGCGGATGGAGAGCAACCCGTTGCGAAACGTAACTTCGAGCGGAGGCTTGGCCGGCGCCTGTGGCGTTTGCACGGACCCGCCGGGAGTGTTGTAGCTGGCGGGGAGCAGGCCGGGACGGGCCGCGGGAGGAAAATCATCAACCTCGGGCCTGGTGTTGGCGTTGGCGATCGAGGCACTGCCCGTGACTTTGATGATGACGGTGCGGCCGTAAGGAAATACCTGGAACGACTGCGCCGTCTTCAGATCGAGGACGATACGCGTGATCGGCGGACTCGATTGAAACAGTCCTACGCGAACGCCCTTCACTTCGCCCCGGTTGACCACCTGATTGCGCACCGCGTTGCCGGGGAGGGCGTTGGGAAAATCCACCACCAAGCGATCGGGGCCGGTCAGAACCTGAGTCTCGGGTAAGAGGCGGCCGCTGCCTTCCACTTCGATTTCCACGTCGTTCTTGCCATCGAGCACGTGGACGCGGCGAACCGAAGAGGAATGACTGGGCGAAGAGTGATTTACCGAAGAGTGATTTACCGAAGATTGGCTGAGCAGTGTGGGCGCGGCCGGGCTGAGCAGAAAACTGGCGAGCACGAGCGGACCAAGCCGATTGCCGCGGGGAGTGGGCATGAACACCTGTAAAGCTGACTCTTTGATTACGCTAACCGCGATTGTAGCGCGATTGGGCCTGCGCTTTGTGGAAGAAGCACTTACTTAGGGATTAGAACCAACAGCGGGGTTCCGAAACGGTCGTGGTTCGATGCACTGGCTAGCGCTCCACGGCACACGTGGGTTTGCGGGCGGGGCATTTGCTGCTGGCTGGGCGGACGAGGGCGTCCGCCGCTCCACGAGAGTTGTAGAGGTGGTTCCGAAACGGTCGTGGTGGTTTGATGCACTGGCTGGCGCTCCACGGCCGTAGAGATTGAGATCCCTCCGCCGCGAAGAAAAACGCGGCGGTCGGGATGACAAGGGGCCGGCTGTTTAACGGTTCGCGGCTTATTTGGTCAGGGGTTTCAGGATGTCGCTCAGCAGGTCGGGCTGGTCTGAAACGCGCTCCAGGTGCGGGTTTCGGTTGCCATCGTGATAGGAAACGGAATAGGTCTTGATATACTGCGCGTTTTCTACTAGCAACTCGATGGGGTCGGCGCTGGACTGCGCGGCCTTCAGCGCCGCATGCAGCACGGGCGGTGAATATTTGCGGCCGTTGACGGCGATCAGCTTCATCCCGGGACCGAGGCCCGCGGCGTAGGCGGGCGAGCCTACGATTACGTCGTGGAACTCGCCATTCTCTCCTGCGTTGAATCCCAAGGAGTATGAAAAATCTGAAGATTTTCCCAGCTTCTCGTCGGCCTGCGTGAGCGCATTGGCATGGTCGTTGTAGACCAGCTTCCATCCGCCGCGCTCGATGCCGCCTAATGGCGCGCGGGTGCTGGTCGCGGCTACGCGCTCGCGCAGCAAGGTTGCCCAGTCGTATGGCGCAACTTCATTCAACGCGTGCACGACGTCGTCGAACGTGTAGGGGACAACTTTAGGTGGACCGCTTTCGCCGCCGTGAAAGCTGCGGCAGAAGTCGTTGAGCGAGCGCTGGCCGTGAGTTTGCTGGCGGATGGTGGCATCGACCTCGAGCCAGATCAATTCGCCTTCGGGATAGTAGTCGAGGCCGCGGCGCCAGCTTTGCCATTGCGGGCCCATCATGCGGAGAATCTGCACCGAGCGGGCGGTGTCTTCGAGGGGACGCCAGTTGCGTCCAGTGCGGTGGTCGAGCTCTGCGGCGGTGCGAGCCAGGGCTTCGCGATACTGCGCGGGCGTCCACAATCCGCTGCGGGCGGCAAGCACAGTGCCGAGATATTGCGTGAGGCCTTCGTACACCCACAGGAGATCGCCGACCATGGGTTCCTGATAGTTGGGCGTGGCGAGGCCCGCGGGTCGGCGATATTTGCCGTTCCAGGAGTGGGCGAACTCGTGGGGTATGAGGTCGGCGTAGACCAGGTGCAGATCGTCGTCGAGCAGCGTGCGTCCGGCGGCGGCGCTGTCGTTCGATTCGTGATGCTCGAGGCCGTGGCCTCCGACGACGTCGCTCAGCGTGTAGAGAAAGTGATATTGGCGATAGTGGCGCGCGCCGAACAGGGCTCCGGTTTCGGCGACCAGCTTTCGATAGGCGGCGAGATCTTCCGGCTTCATGGCGAGTTCGGCTTCGCTGTCGGCGACCAGGTCCATGACATGCACGGGAGTTTCGCCGGGCTTGGTCAGCTCGATGCGGCGGTAGAAGAGACCGGCGATCAATGGAGAATCGATCAGCGTGGTCAGAGAGGTGGGCGCGAACTCTACTTGGTTTGCGTCGGTGCGCGCAACGGGCAGTGCGGTTCCGAATTTCCAATTCGCGGGCAGCGTCACCGAGGGCGCGAACTCGACGGCGTCTGAGTTTGCTCCCTGCGGATACAGCACTACGGCGTTCCAGTTCAGGTCGAGGAGGTTGCTGGATGCGGCGGGGCCTCCGCTGCCCGCGCTGTCCTTGGTGGTGATGGCGTCGAGCGAAACCTGCAACTCATCCGCGCCGGGCGGGACGGTCACGTGGAAGGCGTACATATCCAGGGGATCGCGCTCCCAGGCGAGCGGCTGACCCGTCCCGCGTTGACCCATGCCCCGTTGACCCAGAGCTTGCATCTTGATGCCGGTGAGTGCGCCGATGGGGCCGCTGGGGCGGTGGTTGCCGGGGATCCACTTGGGAAACACCAGCGTCGTCGCGCCCGGTTTTACAGGAATGCGCAGGTGCGCGTGATAAATGTTTCGCGGCGCGTCGGTGAGATCCACATGAAGCTGGATGGCCTGGGCGAGAACGGTCCCCGGCAACAGCGAAAGCATCAGCGTCAGGAGGATAGCAAGCGTGATCGGGCAGTAGGCAAGAGGGCGGGGAGCGACGCGGCCTGCAGAGATGAGACGTGGCCAGCCTGTCCAACGATATGAACGCATTTGCCTCCGAGCGAATCCAGGTCGGAATTGGAAGGCTATCGGAAATGACCGGAGCACGGCAAGGCCGGGGTGCGAGAAGGGACCAAGAAAACTGCGAGTTCCGCACTCGCAGCATGGATGCGGCACCAGGAAGTTCGGAGCTAGATACGAAAGCGAAAGTCTGAAGTAGTGGCGGAAACGCCTTTCGAGGCCGCGGGCGCCGCCAGCCTGCACGGGGTTCTTCGCTTCGCTCAGAATGACAGACTTACATTTGGAATTGCGCTATGGCTGGAGCGCGAGCGCTTTGCGGCGGGCTAGCCAGCCCAGAGCGATTACGCCGGTGATGAGCATGAGCCAGGTTCCGGGTTCGGGGACTTCTCCGGTGGTTCCGCAGGGGCCGGTCCCTTTCTTCTTTTTTCCGATGTCCGCAAACGCGGCGCCTTCGCCTTTGACCGGCTTCCTCGGCGGGGCGCAAACACCATTCGGCAGCGGCGGTGGCGAGATGGGGACTACGCCTCCACCGGAAAACGGCGCGTACAAGCTCAGCGGAGGAGGAAGCGGTTCGATTCCGCCGACTCCCGGGCGGTTCAAGAGCGCAGATACGAACTCGACCGGAGGCACTGCCATGGAACTGCCTTCGCTTGGCCCAACCGGCTCTTCAAATTTTGCCACGGGAGGCTCGGGCGCCGAGTTCAACTGCTGCGGAATTTCTTCCACGCGGTTGGCGCAGCGGGCGCGCGCCGTGATTTTTCCATCGGTGATCAGCTTTTCGCCCTTGTGCAGGGTGATGCGATGCCGCGTCCAATACACGTGGTTGCCGATGCGGTAGGACACGTAGACAGTCTGGGCCAGGGTCAAACGAACCACGCGGGCGTGGTTATAGTCGAACCCAGCGTAGTGAGCCGCGACGATGGGATCATGTTCCGCGACCCACTTGAGTTCGCGGGCATCTTCCACGCCGCCCGGCACCACGGAATAAGGGTAAACGGGGCGCGCCGACGCTTTCGGCCGCAGAGCCAGTTCGCTGGCGACCAGGCGCCGTATCCGGGCGTCCTCCGCTGCTTGCCGGCTGAGGTCTGGGTTGTTTTGCGCGGAACGAAGAAGCGACGGGCTCAAGTGGCGCAGCGCGACCGCGGATAAACCCGCGGCAAAGAAAACGACCAACAAGCCAGCCGCGATCCGCCGGGTCAGACGATTCCGCCGGTGACGTCGAGTTGGCCGTCGCCGAACCCGAAGCTCACCGCTGCCTTCTCCGCTGGTCAATTACGGCTCCCTGGTTGGTCGAGTTTCGGTTGTTTCCAGTTTCGTGTGTTCGAGTCTTGCGGGTTCGGGTTCGAGCTTCGCCATGCTCGCCTCGCGCGCACACTTCCCCAAATGCCGATCTGCAGGTTGAGTGCCATTGCCTGCTCGGCCCGCATCTGCAAAACGCAGGGGGATGCCGCCTCGCACCGGCACCGATGTTATCAGAGGGTGCAGCGGTTTGCACAAAATACTCCAGCGGTTTGTTGCGGGCGGAATCTCTGCTATCTGTGACGACCCAGGATTTCGTGGTGGCTCTCCCGGGTCTCGCAAAACCGGCGAGACCCTTCGGCTCCGCTCAGGGCAGGCCCTGGGGCACCCCAGCCTTACACACACCAGACTTACACACACCAGACTTGCGACCCCATCCTTGGGGCCCCAGCTTTCAGCACACCGGCGGCCGCACCGAAACCCGCGCGGAACGGGCTTTACAAGGCGAACCGGATGTCGTAAGCTTTGGCAGTTTCTGTGGTACTCCCCCCAAGCGACCTGACTGCGATTCCTGCGCGCAGGGCCTGAAGAACTCGGCACCGGCGGCACAACGGACGCAGAATCACCCAACATGAAGAAGGGATCTTTTTCCATGCCGGTCTGCGCGTCACTCTCTATGTCGCAACTGTTAAAGAATATTTCTGGCCGCCGGGTTGTGATGACCATTCTGGCGATGGTGTTGATCGCGGTCAGCGCGGTCGCCCAAACTTCCGTCACCACCTATCACTACGATACTTACCGCACCGGCTGGAACAATACCGAGACCGCCTTGACGCCGGCCAATGTGGGCATCTCCAGTTTCGGACTGCTGCACAACATCGCGCTCGACGACCAGGTCGATTCGCAACCTCTGGTTGTGCCCGGTGTGACCATCACCGCCGGAACCAGCCAGGGTCAGCATGATGTGGTTTATGTGGCCACGGAAGGCAACACCATTTACGCCATCGACGTGCACAGCGGCGCGATACTGCTCAGCCCTAATTTCGGGTCGCCGGTGCAATATCCGCTGGGCTGCAATAACAACGGGCCGAATGTGGGCATCAACTCCACGCCTGTAATCGATCCCTCGAGCGGCACGCTCTACGTGATCATTTACACGCAGGACCCGACCCTGGGACCGACATATCGCGTTCATGCACTCGACCTGGGCAGCCTGACCGACAAAGTTACGCCGCAAATCGTGAGCGCGTCGCACGCGCTGCACAATGGAACCACTTTCAATTTCAACGCCACGTATCAGCGGCAACGTCCCGGCCTGTTGCTGGCCAACGGCAACGTCTATGCGGGGTTTGGCAGTTTCTGCGACTTCAACGCCAACCTGTCGCGGGGCTGGCTGCTGGGCTGGAACACGGGCACGCTGACTCCGCTGCCGGCGAATCGTCTCAACGACCTGCAGGATTCCTCTCCCAACACTTTTTTCCTGTCCTCCATCTGGATGTCCGGTTACGGACCTGCGGCCGACGACTCCGGCAACATACTTTTTGTGACCGGAAATTCCGATCCCTCGGGCACCACCTACGATGGAGTCACGAATATTCAGGAGAGCGTGGTGAAGGTGTCTTCAAACCTGGGCACCGTGCTCGACCTGTTCACGCCCAGCAATCAAGGCAGCCTGGACCAGGGCGACGTCGACTTCGGATCCGGCGGCGTGCTGGTTCTCCCTGATCAACCCGGTTCCATCCCCCACTTGGCCGTAGCCGCGGGCAAGGATGGGAATATGTATTTCATGAACGAAGACAACCTGGGCGGCTACTCCACCAGCGCGAACAACGTACTCGGCACCTATGGAGTCGGCGGTTGCTGGTGCGGTCAGTCATACTTCGTCGACCCCAGCGACGGAATGGGACGGGTGGTGGCCAGCGGCGGCGGGTCCGTGAGCGTCTGGAAAGTGGTGACATCGCCTACCGTCATGTTGACCAACGTAACGAACTCGTCAGGGCCGGGTGGTAGCGTGCAGGACCCCGGATTTTTCACCTCGATCTCTTCCAACGGCACTGCCAATCCAATCATCTGGGCTTTAGCGCGCCCCGCCACCAACAACAACGGAGCGCCAATTTCTCTTTATGCATTTGACCCGGAGTCGGGCGGAGGCACCATGTCGCAGTTATTCAAAGCGACTGCGGGTGCGTGGCCGAATACAGGTGGCAATGCCAATCTGGTTCCGATAGTGGCGAACGGTTTGGTCTTCGTGGCCAGCCACCAGCAATTGCAGATCTTCGGACTGACCGGAGAAGCGGGCGCGACGACCACCACGCTGATTTCGTCCGTGAATCCATCCGTGTCGGGCAAGCCTGTCGCTTTCACCGCCACGGTTTCTCAACAGTCGGGCGGGAGCGTTCCTACGGGCAAGGTGGAATACCTGAACGGCGCGACCGTGCTCGCGACTCTGACGCTTTCGTCGGGCTCGGCCAAGTACATTACGTCAAAACTGCCGCCGGGGACCAACCCAATCACTGCTCTCTATCTCGGGGATTCCAGCCACAGCGGCAGCACGTCGACGCCGGTCAACCAATTCGTACTGACAGCGACCGCGACCACGCTCGCATCTTCGGCCAATCCGTCGATCTACGGGAACGCAGTAACGTTCAGCGCAACGGTCACTTCCGCCGCCGGCGCACCGCCCAACGGAGAGCCGGTCTCCTTTATGGTGGGCACTACGGTTCTGGGAACAGCGGCATTGAGCAATGGAACGGCGACCTTTCCAATCGCCACGCTTGGGGTGGGCACGCGCGCGGTGAAGGCAGTCTATGGCGGGGATGCCACCTTCGCCCCCAGCACTTCCACGGCTCTGCAACAGTCCGTGTCCAAAGCCGCCAGCACGACGGTCCTGGTCAGCTCGCTCAATCCGTCTGTCTTCGGGCAGCCGGTAACTTTCACGGCCACCGTGGCTGCGCAGTTCAGCGGCACGCCAACCGGGCGGGTAACATTCAGGAACGGCACGACAGTCCTGGGAACGGCGGCGCTAAGCGGTGGTGTCGCGAGCTACACCACTACAAAATTAGGCGCCGGAACACTTTCGATCACGGCGGAGTATGACGGGAACGCTTCCTTCACCTCCAGCACTTCATCGCCACTAAGCCAGGTGGTGAACCCGGCGGGTACAACCCTCACACTGGTTTCGTCGCCGAACCCTTCAACATTCGGGCAGACGGTGATTTTTACCGCGACTGTGACGCCGCAGTTCGGCGGCACGGTCACGGGGACCGTCACCTTCACCTCTGACACGGGCACTCTGGGGACCACGGGGATTAACGGAGGTGCGGCAAAACTAACAACCTCGACGCTGGCTAAAGGAGAAGACACCGTCACGGCGACTTACAACGGCAGCACGAACTTCACCACGAGTTCAGCTTCGCTCGCGCAGACCGTAACTCCCTGAGCTCTCCGCGGCTCAAGGAATTTCCGGGATAGTCGAGACAGTCGGGCACCAACCTTGAACAGCGTTTTACGAGGGGAAAGAAACGGAATGCTGCTGGAAACCATCCCTCGGCCGGTGCCTGAAACTATGGTGGAGCTAGTCGGGATCGAACTATTGACCGGTGTTGACAATACGCAAGTTATTGATTCGTATGCCTGCCAAAAGGCCTAAAAAGGCACCAGTCCCAACGTTTGGGTACATTTTAGGTACAGTGAGTTTTTCTCACACTAGCGAATAAATAGCGAACATTGCCAGCGCCGTGATGGTATCACGCCGCCTTCGCCACGACTGACCTCCAGTGCGGTTTCATCCACGCGTATTGCCCGTGGCAGACGAGCTCTGCGGGAGTGGACAGTCAGCTAAGAAGAGCGTCAGTGACTTCCTGCGTTGTGGCAATCGCGCTCGCGTAGTTTGGGAGATTGCTAACGAGTGCGGCGTGCATGAATTCCTCCGAGTAATCCGCAGTCGCGTCCTTAACCAGGGTGACGTCGTAGCCGAGTTCAACGGCAAACCGCACGGTTGATTCTACGCATGTGTGCGCGATAAGCCCGGCGACAATAAGCCGCTGGATGCTATGCCGTTTGAGTTGCAAATCCAGATCGGTGTTTGCAAAGCCACTCGAACACCAATGCTCCTGCGCCACGATGTCTCCCGGCTGTGGTGCAAACTCGGGGCGGAACTCGCCGCCCCAAGTTCCATATTCAAACGTCTTTCGCGACCAGGCTGCTTTCTGTATCGGCGCGGCGTACTTCCAGGTCTCGTAGTCACCGGGACGGTATCGATGATGCATCGCATAGAAAACCCGTACCCCTGTCTTTCGCGCTGCGGTCAGCAACTGCAACATGTGAGCGATGCAGTCATTCGCCTCGGCAACGGTCTTAATGCGATCCCATAGTTTGCCGCCCTCAGAGATGAAGTCGTTGTACGGGTCGATCACGAGAAGTGCTGTGTTCTCTTTGTCGAGCTTTAGATTTGTCACGTCTTTTCCTCCTCATGTTCATCGAAGTTCTCGGTTGCTGTCAGGACTAGACAGCCAAGTCATCCAACATGCGCGGCAGGGCCATTTCCGCTTCTCGAGTCTGAAAGCCACGTTTCATCGCAGCTTTTATCCGATTCTGTGCCTCAGGGTTGCGCACACAGTCGAGGAAGAGACTCGAATCACGGCGAAAATCGTCAGCAGGCGCGAGCGCGACCGCATTGACTCGCTCCTTGATTACGGAAAGGCCGAAGGCTGGAAAGCTGGCTATGCGATGAGCTAGCGATTGAACGAAATCGCCGAGTTCGGCGGCCGGCAACGCTCGATTGATCCAACCGTAGCGTTCCGCCATCTGCGCATCGTAATCCTCCGCACTCAATAGCACCTCGATCGCCCGGCCCCGGCCCATGAGTCGGGTGAGATGCTGCGCGGCGCCTGTGCCGGGGATCAGCCCGAACCCTGCCTCCGGTTGACCAAAGATTGCTGACTCGCGGGCAGCGAAGCGCATGTCACACGCCAGCACAAACTCGCTGCCCACACCGCGCACGCGACCTTCGATCTGCGCAATCGTGACTAAGCGGCTTGCGCTCAGATAGCGAAATACCGTCGCAAGTGAAGGTTCGCCGGTGAGGTTTGCTGCCAACCCGCCATACTCCGCGATCCGAGTTACGTCGACATGGGAGATGAAATAGTCGGGGTCGGCACTCTTGAACACGAGTACATGGACGGAGTCATCGGCCTCGGCCTGTTGAATGAGAGAGACCAGATCGCGGACCAGTTCCGGCCCCAGAAGATTCATTGGTGGAGCGGCGATTTTCGCGAAAAGAACGCCGCCTTCTTTACGCGTAGCGATCATTTCAAAACCAGCCAGCTGTGATCCATTCTCGTGATCGATTGTGTTCGGCATATTTGTTCTCCTATATCAGTTAGGCTGCACTCGCGACAGCCGTGGAATTGTCGTTTCGCAATGCATGACGCTCAATACTCTTGGCGAACATAGGCGTTTCCTGGTGGTTGTGCGCCTCTGAAATCGGCCTGCGGGCGGACTGGAAGGCCTCCCGTGGAAT
>Ga0187863_10002838_pt1 | contig 13006 bp, 7 predicted proteins | sample June2016WEW_11_1_FD_132975 | JGI IMG/M metagenome (GOLD analysis project Ga0187863, IMG submission 132975) | Peatland microbial communities from SPRUCE experiment site at the Marcell Experimental Forest, Minnesota, USA - June2016WEW_11_10 | ecosystem: Environmental > Terrestrial > Soil >... | reverse complement strand
CAGAGGGCATTCGAACTCCGGTTTGACTTCTTAGGGCATCAGCTGGTTCTTGAGACCAGCGACGGGTTATTGAAGACTCTTCCCCTGGCGCCACGCTCTGTCGCCGACTTCTATGGAGAGTTCCTGGGAATGCTTCAGTCGGCAGGAATCGAAATCAAAATCTGGAAGATGCCGGTTGAAATCACGAATCCGATTCCCTTCGATCAAGATCGCGAACACCGATCGTACGATCCCAGAGCCGTGGAGAAGTTCTGGCACATTCTGCTATCGGTGGATGCTGTACTGACCCAATTCAGGGCGGGATTTATTGGAAAGAGCAGCCCGGTACACTTCTTTTGGGGAAGCTTTGATCTGGCGGTCACAAGATTTTCAGGGCGTCCAGCGCCGCCGCGACCGGGCGCGGACATGATCACACGCGAAGCCTATTCCCACGAAGTGAGCAGCGTCGGTTTCTGGCCTGGCGGCGGCGATGTGAAAGAAGCAGCCTTTTATTCCTACATGGCTCCCGAGCCGCAAGGATTCAAAGAAGCTCGCGTCCAGCCAGACGCCGCTTTTTATTCGAAAGAAGTCAGCGAGTTCCTGCTGATGTATGACGACGTGCGAACGGCGGAGTCTCCGACGGATTCCCTGCTCGCGTTCTGCCAAAGCACATACGAATCCGGGGCGAGGCTCGGTAATTGGGACCGCAACGCACTGGAAAGGTAGCGGAAAATCCCTGAGGTTGGATTTCGGCGCGACGTCCATAGCGGGAATCATGCTGCTGACGCGAGTGTCGAATCGTCCTTAAGGCAATTTCGGCGAGAAGTCGGTTAAAGCGAGAAACGTGGAGTCAACCTTTTCCACAAGTTTTCCGTTCTCCTCGGATTTGTCACGGACGCTCTTCCACTCCGGATCGTCCTGGAAAGACTTCCAGTTGGCGGCTGCGACTTCGCGGCTTGGATGCTGAAGGATGTAGACAAGGGTGTTGCTTTTCTCCGGCTCGTCAAGCGGGATCCAATATGCCACGCTTTTCATCCCGTGGCGGTCAAAGATTTTTACGGTGTGATCGCGGAATCGCGCCAGCAGGTCTCCCAATTTCCCGGCGGCGGCATGATACACGCGGAGTTCATAGACGCCCGTCGAGACTTGCGAAGGATCGCTGTTGTCTGGCCGAGAAGCGGCCCAAAGAAATCCCGGAAGCAAGGTTGCCGCGGGAAGCGCCTGAAGGAGTGCTCGTCTTTTCACGGCAGGGATTCTAGCAGAAGGAAAGGCTATGTCGATCACGTCTGTCTGGGCTCATAAGAGCGAACGGTCCGTTCCGGCGGGGAATGCTATAGCAACTCCTGGAGCCGCTTGCGCATATCCTCACCCCGTTGGGATCCCTCGGGATTGCAACTCTGACAATCTGAGCTGTGGATTCTTAGAAACAACAGCAGGCGACAAATCCAACGTCTTGAGTTCACTGGGATCCTCATCATCTCTGCTGCTTTGAACGGTCTTCAAGGGGCTAAAAGCTTGTGGCTTTGCCCGGTCAATGCGGTCTTTTCAAGGCCTTCTATCAATCGTTCGGCTTCCTTCTGGATCGCGCCAGTACCAGTCGCGCTGAGGTGGCCAAAAGAAAGTCTCGTCGCGTGCACGCCGACTTTCACCTCGACAGCCCCTCAAGGTCAATAGATGGGGCATGGCGCGTACCTTGCGCTTAGATAGCGAGATATCATCAGCATTTACAGACACTTATCGAGATTAATGACTCAACTTGTCGACTTCCAGAAAGGCCTGAAAGTGCCATTTCCACTGCCTTCGGTCAGATGTTAGACTCTGCGCTCGCGGTTGCGAAGATTCTGTTATGGGTTCCACACAGATTCATCCATCTCCGGTTCGGTTCGGTGTGTTCGAGGCTGATCTCCTGGCCGGCGAACTCCGCCGGAACGGGATCAAGGTCCGTCTGCAGGATTTGCCTTTCCGCATGCTGACGATCCTGCTGGCACGTTCCGGGGAGGTCGTTACACGTGAGGAGCTGCGCCTGGCACTCTGGCCTCCGGATGTCTTTGTGGATTTCGAGCAAGGAATCAGCAGCGCAGTCATGCGTCTGCGCGACGCATTGCGAGATTCCGCCGACAATCCAATCTTTATCGAGACAATTGAGCGTCGCGGGTACCGCTGGATCGGTCCCATTCATCCACTGGAGCGAGTGTCGAAAGAATCGCAGGAACAGGAAACTGTTCCAGTAGTGGTGAGCCCGGCGGAGGTGCCAGCCCCATCAACTTCCAGCTACGGGCGGCCGCTAGTCCTTGCCGTCTTGGTTGTGCTGGCGTTGGTTATGGTGCTCTGGAAATTTCGTCACGATGATCGCGGTGCCGAAGCTGGGGCCAGGTCGGGTACCGGGTTGCCGCGGAAGCCGCATTCGCCCCCGAATCACGAGGCTGAAGAGTTCTACCTCAAAGGGCGTTTCTACTGGAACAAGCGCACTCCGGAAAGCCTCAATTTGGCGCAGGAGGCCTTCACTCAGGCGCTGACCCGCGACCCCAACTATTCCGATGCCTACGTTGGTTTGGCCGACTGCTACAACCTGCAAAGGGAATTCTCGGCGATGCCTCCCGACGAGGCTTATTTCAGGGCGTTCACTGCCGCAAGGAAGGCGGTCGAACTGAACGATCAATCCGCCGCTGCCCACGCATCGCTTGCCTTTGTAACATTTTGGGGGATGTGGGATACGCGTGACGCGGAAAAAGAGTTTCGCCGAGCCATCGAACTAGATCCGAATAACGCCAAGGCGCACCACTGGTTCGCAACCTCACTGCAAGCGGTGGGTAGACACCAGGAAGCACTCGCTGAAATCGAAACAGCCCGCAAACTGGATCCGCATTCTTCCGCGATTCTGGCCGACGAAGGTCAGCTGCTTGAATCTGCTGGACGGCATGCAGAGGCTATCCAGGTGCTGACCCAACTCGAAGCCGCCGAACCGGATTTCCTTTCGCCACACCGGTATCTGCGCTTCTCCTATTTCAATACTGGAAACTATCCTGGTTACATTGCCGAGTTCAGGAAAGAATCTGAGCTCTTGCACGATCCCGCCACCACGGCCCAGGCCAATGCAGCATCCAAGGGATTTGCCCGAGCCGGCGAACGTGGGCTGCTGGAAGACCTGCTCAAGGAGCAGATCGAGCTTTCTCAACAAGGGAAGCTATCTCCTTTCCTTGTCGCGCAGACCGAAGCCAAGCTGGGCAACTTCGACGAAGCGGTGCAGTACCTAACCAAGTGCGTTTGGCTTCACGACGAAAACATGATTGCGCTCAGCCAGAACCAGGGCTTCAAACCCCTGCACGGCAACCCCGCTTTCGAAAAACTCGTTGCCATCGTCGGCATATCGCCCACCAGCTGACAGACTAAACTGCGCACTCATGTTGATTGTTTGCTGGGGCCGACGCCCGTGGTATGGGAACTCATTCGTCCCGCGTCCAGCCCCTGCCCACCTTTGAAAACTTTCGCATTCCGTGAAAAGATCAATACTTCGTCCAAAATGTCCATTTTCAGCCTTAGCCGCTCTTGCCCCAAAATTCGCCCTCGCCGCCGGTCGGGATTCGCTTTTGCGCGGGGCGTTGGACTGCGGTCCTCCGGGCTGCTCATCGCGACGGTTTTGACCGTTTTCTTAGCCTCCGGAATGCGCGCGCAGCAAACGGATCCATCAAAGCCCGCTGTTGTACAGCCGGGTGCGCCGGGCGCGCCGAGCAAGAAACTGCCGTCCTCGACGAAAGGGACTTTGCCGCCACGATCGCCCGCAGAGATTGAGTTCATGCAGGGCATGATCTTCCATCATGCGCAAGCCGTGGAGATGACCGCGATGATCCCCTCGCATACACAAAATAAGAGCCTGCGTGCGTTGGGCGCGCGGATCAGCAGTTCTCAATCGGACGAAATCAAGTTTATGAAACGCTGGCTCGCGGCTCGGGGCGAATCCGTTCCGAGCACGATGCCCGACATGCCGGGAATGGAAATGTCGAATGAAAAGATGCCGCCGATGCCGGGAATGCTTACGCCTGAACAGATGGAGGCGTTGCGCAAGGCGAAGGGGAGCGAGTTCGACCGGCTGTTTCTCACCGGAATGATTCAGCATCACAATGGCGCGTTGACTATGGTGAAGGATCTATTCGACACTGCAGGCGCCGGACAAGACGCCGACCTGTTCAATTTCGCGACCGATGCCGACAATTCACAACGAGCCGAAATCCGCATCATGGAAAACATGCTAGAGAAAACCCAGACCGAGGAGAAACGATGAACCGAATGCCCAGCCTTGCCCTGTCGTTGATGGGAGCCGCACTTTATGTTTGTGTCGGCGTGAATGGCGCGTACGCGCAAGCAGCGCAGCCCGCAGCTCCTCCACAAGAGCAGGCGCAAAAGCCGGCAACTCCGCCGTCCGACAAGAACGCTAAGAGCGCTGAAGAGGAGGGGAATCCATTCGCTCCCGAGCCCGCGCCCACTTTGCCTCCGGGAATGACCGGGTCGGATGTGAATGATCCGCGCTTCAAGCTGGGCGCGGGGTTGTATGACGCCGGTGAAGCGTCGATGGGCATGAAACACCTCGAGCTGTTCAAGAAGCCTGACGCATTCCAGCTCGGGTCCGCCGATGCAGACGATCCGAGAGTGCAGAAGACCATCGCCCAGCTCGGCGTCGGAGGCAACCGGAAGATCCCGAAGCCGATCCAGTTGGTTATTGCGCAATTGGCCTTCGCGAACTCGGACCTGGCATTCCAGGGCAGCCACTTATTCCAGGGGAATTTCTATGGCGTAAATATCTACGACATTTCGAATCCGGGCAGCATGAAACTGCTGACATCGATGGTCTGCCCGGGCGGACAAGGCGACGTGTCGGTTTACAAGAACCTTTTGTTTATGTCGGTCGAGATGCCCAACGGACGGCTGGATTGCGGCGTGCAAGGATTTCCGCCGGATCCTGCGCCAGCCGATGAGGACAAAGACAAAGCGGCAAACAAAGATGCGGACAAGAACGCCGACAAGAGCAAAGATACCGACAATAAGGACAAGAAAGACGAAGCCCCACAAAGGAGACGGCGTCTGCCCTCGGCACAGAAGGACCGTTTCCGCGGCGTAAGAATCTTCGATATTTCCGATATCAATAATCCGAAGCAGGTGGCAGCCGTGCAAACGTGCCGCGGATCCCACACGCATACGCTGGTCATCGACCCGAACGACAAGGACAACGCCTACATCTACGTGTCGGGAACTTCGTTTGTCCGGCAGCCAGAAGAACTAGCTGGATGTTCCGGGGAAAAGCCAGACAAGGATCCTGACACAGCGCTGTTCCGCATTGACGTGATCAAAGTTCCGCTGGCTGCACCACAGGAAGCCAAGATCGTTTCGAATCCCCGGCTATTTATCGATCCGCGGACCGGCGCGATCAATGGACTGAACAATGGAGGCACTCACGGTAAGAAGGGCGCGGAGAAACCGGCCGACACCGACCAGTGCCACGATATCACCGTGTACTCGGCGATCGGATTGGCAGCTGGCGCGTGCTCTGGCAACGGAATTGTACTGGACATCAAAGACCCGATTCATCCAAAACGCGTCGACGCCGTGAACGATCCCAACTATTCCTACTGGCATTCGGCGTCGTTCTCGAATGATGGGAGCAAAGTGGTATTCACCGACGAATGGGGCGGTGGGCTCGGGGCGCGGTGCCGTCCGAACGATCCGAACAAGTGGGGCGCGGACGCGATCTTTCGTCTGAAGGACAACAAGCTGACGTTCGCGAACTACTACAAGCTGCCGGCTGCGCAGGGTGATACGGAGAACTGCGTAGCTCACAACGGCTCGCTCATTCCGGTTCCCGGACGAGATATCGAAGTGCAGTCCTGGTATCAAGGCGGGATCTCTGTTATGGACTTTACTGACCCGGCGAATCCCTTTGAGATTGCTTACTTCGACCGCGGGCCGATTGACCCGAAAGTCTTGGTGCTGGGCGGGTTCTGGTCGGCCTATTGGTACAACGGCTACATCTACGGTTCGGAAATTGCGCGCGGGTTGGATGTGTTTGAGCTGACACCGAGCAAATTTCTCTCGCAGAATGAAATCGACGCGGCCAAAACCGTTCAACTGCCCGAGTTAAATGTGCAAGACCAGCCAAAGATCGAGTGGCCTTCGAACCTGGTTGTGGCGAAAGCGTATGTGGACCAGTTATCGAGGTCACAGGCACTGTCGGCGGGTCGAATCGCAGATCTGCAAAAAGCGATTCAGGGGGCAGAGACTTCGAAGATGAGCACGAAAGCAGTAGCCAAGCTGCAGAAAAAGGCTCCTTCACTGGAAAAGAGCGCAGCGACGGCGAAGACTCCAGCCGATGCGATGCGGATGCGGGCTTTGGCAGAAATTCTTGGCCATCTGTCTCCGGTAGCTTGAGCAGCTAGCGGCTCAAAGCTAAAATTCGGGGAACAATTCGTAAGTGGGTTGCGAGGGGAATACTCCATGAGCGAAGGTTCAAAGCCGGACATTGTTTCGCGGCGTGGATTTCTTGGAATGGGGTCGGCAGCGCTGGCGGCTGCGGGAATGTTGCCGGCGGCCGACACCTTAGCTCAAGATCAAAAGCCATACCCAAGCAAAGAGGATCGGAGCGCCAGTGCTCCGGGGCCCGGCAACCCACCGCTGGATACGCAGAACTCGGATTCTTTCTTGCCGCCGCCCTCCGATGCTGGCGGCGTGCAAACCTTCAAGTATCCTTTCGCGCTCTCTCACAAACGAATGCAAGAGGGAGGTTGGTCTCGCGAAGTCACCGTCCGCGAGCTGGCGGTTTCCAAGTCGATCGCCGGCGTGGACATGCGATTGACGGCCGGGGGGATCCGTGAACTTCACTGGCACACCGCCGCCGAGTGGGCCATCATGCTCTACGGAAATGCCCGCATCACTGGGCTTGACGGAGACGGCAAGAGCTTCGTCAGCGACGTGACGGAAGGCGACCTCTGGTACTTCCCGACCGGGATTCCCCATTCCATTCAAGGCTTGGGTCCCGACGGCTGCGAGTTTCTCCTGGTGTTCGACGACGGCAACTTTTCGGAGTACGAGACGGTGCTGCTCACTGACTGGATGGCTCACACGCCGCACGATGTGCTCGCGAAAAACTTCGGGGTGACGCAGCAGGCATTGGAAAAGATGCCGCGGCGCGAGAAATTTATCTTCCAGGCTGAAGTACCGGGCCCGCTCGCAGCGGATCTGAAGGCCACCGCAGGCACGCTTGGCCTATCCCCCGTCGATTTCGCTTTTCGAACATCGCAGCAAACAGTCACCAAGCGCGCCAAGGGAGGCGAGGTGCGCATCATCGATTCCAGCAAGTTCAAAATCTCCACCACGATGGCGGCGGCAATTGTGACCGTCCATCCCGGAGGAATCCGCGAACTCCATTGGCATCCCAATGCCGACGAATGGCAGTACTACATCAGCGGTACCGGCAGAATGACCATATTCGCAACCGGGGCCGCGCCCGCACAATGGACTTTCAAGCCGGAGACGTTGGCTATGTCCAGAAAACGCTGCCCCACTACGTGGAGAACACGGGCAACACCGACCTCAAGTTTCTGGAGATGTTCAAGAGCAGCTTCTATCAGGACCTTGCACTCTCGGAGTGGCTCACTCATACGCCACCCGCGCTCGTGATGGCCCATCTGGGCATCGACCAGGCAATGCTCGACGCCATGTCGAAGGAAGAAGTCGTCGTGATGCCAAAATAGGCTGCGGACCGCTCTGCAGGGATCCCTCACAACCGGAGCCCGGAACCATCGCGCTCTTGCGATAGTGTCAGTCGTCACGGCGATCTCCTTGCAGGGGCTCGCTGCGATTGTCACTCTGCCGCAAGCCCAGCAGGAACGAATTCATTCATCCGGTGGATCGTATTTTTTCTGCATGATCCTTGCGCTGATGTTCAGGTATAATCCGCGCCACTCTAGGCGGGACGTTTAATCTGGTTGCTCCCGAAAAAGCATAGAGAATCGAAAAGGCGCAAACGGGCGCGGGGAGAAGAATATCCAGTGTGAGTTCTTCTCACGTGTTTTCGCCCGGCGTTGCCTTCTTCATGGAGGCTATGTCGATGTCGCGAATCCATCAGCAAGTGGTGAGCAGCACGCAGCACGAGCGGTGGTACCAGTTTGGCATTCGATCGGCGCACGGAATCAGGTACGCGATTTGGGCGTTCACGGTTTTCGCATTCCTCTCCCAACTGGCGGCGGCGCAGGCCACCAGTCAACTCAACGGGAGCGTCACCGACTCGTCTGGGGCGGCGGTTGCCGGCGCGAAGATCACCTTGACCGACGCGGCAACGGGGTTGCATCGCGATGCCACCAGCAACGGATCAGGACTCTATCAATTCCTGGATGTGCCTCCGGGCAACTATCGGTTGGAAGCATCGGCAACGGGCTTTGCACCCTATCTGGCGGAGAAGGTCACGCTGGTCGTGAAAACTCCCTCTACCGTGCCCATTCGATTGCAAGTTGCCGGCATCGCGCAATCGGTAACGGTCGAAGGCGAAGCTCCACTCATCAATCGCACTGACGCATCGCTGGGCAATACTCTCGAGAACGATCAAATCTCGGAGTTGCCCATTGCCGACCGCAACGTCATTCAGTTGCTGAGTCTCCAGCCGGGCGTGTCATACATGGGGAATCAAACTCAGGCGCAGCAGGATACCGACACTCGGAGCGGTGCGGTGAACGGTCTGCGCAGTGATCAATCTAACGTCACAGTCGATGGCATAGGAGTCAACGACCAAAATAACGGTTACGCGTTTTCCAGCGTCCTGAATGTGCCTCCTGATTCGGTTGAGGAGTTCAGGGTCACCACCGCCAACGCCAATGCCGACTCCGGCTATTCCAGCGGCGCTCAGGTCGCGCTCGTGACCAAGAGCGGCACCAACAACTTTCATGGCTCGGCCTACGAGTACAACCGCAACACGATCTTCAGCGCCAACGACCCGTTCTTGAAAGAGTCCCAGCTGACCAGCGGCGAACCGAACAAAGCTCCGAAACTGTTGCGCAATGTGTTCGGCGTAACCTTGGGAGGCCCGGTCCGAAAGAACAGGCTGTTCTTCTTCGGCAACTACGAAGGACGGCGCGACGCGCAGGGCACCAGCGTGTTGCGTAATGTGCCCAGCGCGAGTCTCCGGTCGGGCAATCTCGTATACCTATGTCAGACGCTGTCGGACGGCAGCCTCGATACGGCGACTTGTCCCGGAGGCACCGTCAACGGCGTCAACGGCGTGCAACCCGGCTACTATGCACTCGGGCCGACCCAGATCACAGCTATGGACCCGCTCGGAATCGGCCCCAATGCTGCAGTCGAGAGTGTGCTGCAGCAGTACCCAGCGTCCAATGAAAATGCAGGCGACGGTTCGAACACGCTAGGTTATCGTTTCTCCTCGAACGCCGATTCCAAATTCGATACTTACATTCTCAAGAGTGATTGGCACATTAATTCCACTGGATCCGAAACGCTGTTTTGGCGCGGAGAGATGCAAAACTTCAAGGAGCCAGGACAGCAACAGTTTCCGAGCCAGTCAGCGAGCACAACCGTCCTCGACGACAGCAAGGGCGTAACTGTTGGGCTCACTTCGATCATCTCGCCCAGACTGATCAACGATTTTCACTGGGGTTACATTCGCCAGGGAGTAAACAACGCAGGTGCATCTCAAAATCCGGCGGTTCTTCTGAATGGGCTCGACAACCTTGTTCCCTTCACTCGATCGACGATACGTTTTGTACCAGTCAACCAGTTGAGCGACACTTTGAACTGGACACGAAAAAATCACACGTTCGAGTTTGGCGGTGATGTGTTCCTGATTCGCAACAACAGCACCAGCTATGCCAACTCGTTCTCCGACGTTCAGACCAACGCGGTCTACCTCAACACGGGAGCAATCGCCAATACCCCCAGCCCGCTGGATCCCGCCAACAACGGCTACCCTGCTGTGGATAGCAATTTCGGTCCGAATTACGACAGCGCGGCAACCATTCTCTTAGGCATTTTCCCCGAAGGTGACGGCATCTACAACTTCGCGCGCAATGGCACAGCCCTGGCCCAAGGCACGCCGATCAAACGCCGTTACGCGATCAACGATTACGAGTTCTACGGGCAGGATACGTGGCGCATGACGCCACGGTTCACGCTTACGTACGGCCTTCGCTGGGTACTGGAAGCGCCACCTTACGAAACCAATGGATTGCAGGTTGCGCCTTGCGTGGAGGCTTCCAGCGGCGGCTGCTCCAATCAAAACGTTGCAGACTGGTTCAACCACACCGCACAATTGGCCTCGCAGGGTTTGTCGGCCAACAGCGCCGGTGAGATTGCGTTTGTCCTTGGCGGACCGAAGAATCATGGGCCGGGCCTGTGGAACTGGGACCACAAGGATTTTTCACCGCGCATCGCCGTGGCTTGGGCGCCGGACACAGGCGAGGGTTGGGTCTCAAAGATTCTCGGGAAGAAAGATCAGTTTGCGATCCGCGGCGGCTACAGCATCACCTACGACCACTTCGGCATTCCAATCGTGAACAGCTTTGATCAGCACGGGTCCTTCGGCCTATCCACGGATCTCGGGAATCCCGCCGGGATCGTTACAGTCGCGGGTGCGCCACGCTTTACCTGCCTTGTTCCGGGGTCGGCTGGCCAGTCCTGCTTGCCGGCACCTTGTGCGTCTTTGAGCGGTCCGACATGTCTATTTGGCCCCACGCCCTCGGGCACCTTCCCTGTTTCCCCAAGCAACACCGCGTTCGCCATCAACTGGGGTCTCGATCAAACTCTGAAGACACCTTACGCGCACGTCTTTAATCTCTCGTTCTCGCGCCAATTCACCTCGCGCTCCTCGCTCCAGGTAGCGTACGTCGGCAGCGTGGGCCGTCGTCTTCCCATGCAAGTCGATCTGGCTATGCCAGCAAACTTAACCGATCCTTCGAGCAAAACGACGTATTTCCAGGCAGCCACAGTGCTCTCCAAGGCTGCTGCCGCGAACACCGACGTCAATCAGGTCCAGCCGGTGCCGTTTTTCCAGAATATCTTTCCGGCCTGGAATACTGTGACTTCGACCCAACAGACCGGCTGCGCGCCAGGCAACTACCCCGCAAGCCCCACAGCCACACAAGCCATCTATGAACTCTGGACTTGCTACCTACACAACGAAACTTTCTCTCTCTTCCTGATGGATTTGCCCGGTTCGATTACCGGCATGAATACCCCGAACAGTAAGAACGGCCCATACAGTTTCTTCCATGACCAGTTCAGTTCACTTTACGCATGGCGCAACATCGGCACCTCCGACTACAACGCGCTGCAAGTGACCTACAACGTGCGATGGGGAGCGAACCTGCAAGGGCAGTTCAATTACACGTTTTCAAAATCATTCGATGAAGCCTCGGCAGCTGAGCGAATCGGCCCCTATGAAGGGACAGGTGGAACGGGCGACGATCTCAATGGAGGCGGTATCGTGATCAACGCTTGGGATCCGCTGTCTCTGCGCGGGCTGTCTGATTTCAATGCATTCAATCAGATCAATGCGAACCTGGTCTATCAGCTCCCCTTCGGCAAAGGACAGAGGCTGGCAGGAAACGCGCGCCCACTGCTCAACGCTTTGATTGGCGGGTGGCACGTCTCCGGAGTGTTCCGCTGGACGAGCGGTTTCCCGATCACGATTGACAACGGTTTCACCTGGTCGACTGACTGGAATATTGAGGGTGATGCCGAGCCGAACGGGCCACCTCCGGTTGCCTCCAATCCCAAGAACGCCATTGTCAATGGCGTGGGCATCGGTCCGGACATCTTCGCCAATCCGGTGGCGGCTGAGGCCGCTTTCCGACCGGAATGGCCGGGCGAGTCGGGGGTCCGCAACAACGTCATCGGGGAAGGGATGTTCAACATCGACACCGGCGTGAGCAAGTATTTCTCGCTCGGGGAGCAAAGACGTCTGGAGTTCAGCTGGCAGGCATTCAATGCAACCAATTCCGTACGCTACGATGTGCGCGCCGCCCAACCGTCGCTGTCTTATGACCCGTCCCAGTTCGGCAAGTATCTTTCGACGTTGACCACACCGCGGTTTATGCAGTTCGCATTGCGGTTTGTTTTCTGACGTGGGCAAAGAGCCCGACTCCATCGGGTGACGAAGTGGAATGTCGATTTTGCGTGAAAGGGGAACTTGGTTCGCGTCACAGAAATCTGTTGTGGCGCCGTAACCACGCCACAGGCGGCCCTTCGAACGCTCGGATGAAGCACGCTCCCTGCGTTCTAGGGTTGGGGCAGCAATCCATACACGTCTAGTTCCCCTTGGGTCGCGAGGTACACCTTTCCGTTGGCGACGGTTGGCACGACAAACTTTACCGCGATGCCGCCTTGGTCACGTGCCGAATTTTGACCGGTGTTGTACAACTCTCGGGACAGGTTGACCGCGTCGTATGCGTGCAACCAGACGTACCCGCCTTTGGCAGTGCTTATAGCCCAAACGATGCCGTTCGTCGATCCGTTCGCGGACACCGCAGGCGTCGCTCCCGGATAACCGAACAGAGAAGGCGATTCTGAAGTTGGCGATGTCGAAAGCAGCCCGTCGGACAAGAGGTAGGATTTCAGATAGTCGCTGACCCCGCAGAAGTAAATATTGTTCTGCCAATACGCCGGCATGCTGTGAGCTGTCGGAACAGTGCCAGCCGGAAGCGTTTGAAGGACCTGATTCCCGGAGGCATTGTACTTTCCAAGGTTCGTGCGATCGACCAGGTAGACCACTCCTTGCTTGCCTGCGGCAACCAGCAATTCAGTGGGGGCAGTGGTCTGAGTTGGCAACAACATCGGTGCCCCTGATCCCAAGTCAAGATCGGAGTTGTTGAGCGACTGGAAGTTGGAAGGCAGAAAATAATCGCTGATGGTAAGGGCGCTTCCGGTGAAGCTGAAATTCACCAATGCCTCGCCGTAGTCCACGCCTCCCGTGTTGATGTCAGTTGTTCCGTTCCCGAGCATGGCGTAGATATTTCCGTTTTCATCCACCGCAGGT
>Ga0187863_10002837_pt1 | contig 13012 bp, 16 predicted proteins | sample June2016WEW_11_1_FD_132975 | JGI IMG/M metagenome (GOLD analysis project Ga0187863, IMG submission 132975) | Peatland microbial communities from SPRUCE experiment site at the Marcell Experimental Forest, Minnesota, USA - June2016WEW_11_10 | ecosystem: Environmental > Terrestrial > Soil >... | reverse complement strand
TTGAGAGAGTGGATCCACCTTGATGGAAGCCTGGGTCTTACCTCCCTGACCGTCTCTCTGCGGAGAGCAAAGAGACGTCCAGAGAGTGCCCACTGCATCAAGGTGTTATCCGTCATCATGGATTTTCGATCCGGGATCTCTTCCAGAAGGTCCCGAGTGCACGCAGGAAGACACACATGCGCTATCTCTTGTGGTTTGCTCCGCCGCACCTAGAGGTGCGGGTTACACGCTGCCGCATGTGGGACCCCTTTGTGCTCTCGTTTCCTCCCAGAGCTGCTCCTTCCAGAGGGTCACGGCCACACACACGCTATCTCTTGTGGTTTGCTCCGCCGCACCTAGAGGTGCGGGTTACGCGCTGCCGTGCGTGTGACCACTTCCCTCCTTTGGGAGCAACTCCTCCGCAGAAACCCCAGAACATGACAACTCCGTTCTTCATCCGAAAAACCAGCTCACTGAGAAAGAGGTGTTCTCTCCACAGCCCAAGAGAGGGGGTTTTCTCTGTGCGCCTTTCACCTCGAGAGGTTCAGTCAGCAACCAGTCTGCGATAAGGCCAGTGGGGGGCCGTCGCACGTCGGTTATATCGTGTCTTACCCCCCTCGAGGTGTCAGGCGCGCAGAGAAGTGCGATCTCTTGGGCTGAAGATTTTCAGAGTAGCGTCGTTCTTCATCCGAAATGGAGAGTGCATCACGCTCTCCTTGTTGCATCAGAGAGTTCGGCAGCCAATATCCAGTTTTTGCGCGTCCAACACCAGCCTTTGAGAGAGTGGATCCACCTTGATGGAAGCCTGGGTCTTACCTCCCTGACCGTCTCTCTGCGGAGAGCAAAGAGACGTCCAGAGAGTGCCCACTGCATCAAGGTGTTATCCACTGCGTCCAACACCAGCCTTTGAGAGCATCACCATTCTGCAGCCTATGTCATATAGCGTCTCTTGAGAGGGGGTCAGTCTCTCTTCCCAGTGAATGCTGGAAATGATCCTGCAGCAGGTTCACCTACAGCAACCTTGTTACGACTTTTGCTTCCTCCAACAGTAGGATATTGGTCAGATTCGGTTTTCCCCACGGCAGAAGGTAGACCCTCTGTGCGAGAGAGAGAAGACAGGGTCTGTGTGGCACAGGCCCCTTGAAGTGCCCCCTCTGTCCGCCCGAGAGAAATACCGAGGTTACTCTCCTCCTCTAACCTTTATCCCAGCATCATCGGTAGCAACGACGGGCGGTGTGTACAAATGACAGGGACGAAATCAGCGCGAGCTAATGACTCACGCTTACTAGGTATTCCTCGTTCAAGGCAAACAGTTGCAATCACCGATCCCAATCATGGAGTACCTTGCAGGGTCTCCCGCTTCACTGGCGAAGCAGGCTTTCCGATCCGGGGTCCCCCCAGAGCCGCTCCTTCCAGAAAGTCCCGAGAAAGCGCAGGCCCCAACACCCTCTCTCTCTCCTTCCTCCTTGCTCCGCCGCACCGAGGGGTGCGGGTTCCAACACATCGCGTGTTTGGAGGAGGAGAGAGAGAGAGAGAGTCAGGGCCGTGCTCTCTCTCGTTTCCCTCTTTGGGAATCAACTCCGCAGAAACCCCCAGAAAGTGCACCTGTTCCGTACTCCATTGTCTTGCGCGTGCAGCCCAGTGCATCTGAGGGCATCACGGACCTGCTGTCGGCTTCTGGATGTGAGCACTTGATCACATTGGAAATGCTCGACCCCACTGAGAAGTCAGACACCACTCTCGAGCCGCAAGACTGACTCTAGTGTGTGTGCGTCTCCCCCTTAGAGAGGAAGGGCACCCACAGCCAGCCCCACACGACGCTCTACAGTACGAGGGTGCCAACTATTGAGAGGTGAAGACTGCGCTCGTTATCGGAATCAACCAGACAAATCACTCCACCAACCAGGAACGGCCATGCACCACTCTTCGAGATATCGAGAAAGTGCTTCATCCTGTCCCATCCTTTCCACGTGCTGAACTGGTAACATTCCCCGCGTTGAGTCAAATTAAGCCGCACAATCCACACCTTGTGGTATCATTCCGTCAATTCCTTTAAGTTTCAACCTTGCGATCGTACTCCCCCCTGAACCCATAGACTTGGATTTCTCGTTTTGGAGGGAGATAGAGTCTGCTCTGATAGCCCAGAGGACCATAGAGCAAACTCTCAGTCGGCATAGTTTACGGCAATGGACTACGAGGGTATCTGATCCTCTTCGATCCCCACACTCTCGTTCTTGATTGGCAGGTCGAATCCCGTCTGGTGCTTTCGCCTTTGGCGGTCCTGTAGCCGGTTCAAGTATTTCACCACTCGCGGCTCAGTACCCCAGACATGAAAACGACCTCCGTCATCCCTGCATCCGGAGAGCTCGGGGGTTTTCCTCAGGAGGGCCAAGGCACGGCCGCGGAGGGGCTGAAGTGTGACACCGCGCGCACAAAAGAGTGTACACGGTTTTTCACACCCCTCTGCGGAGTGTTTTTTCCTTGGCAACGCGCCCTGAGGGCCCCCTGGTAGCTCTCCGTCCGCCATTCCCCAACAGAGGATCGCAAAGATTGCCAGAACATGAGTCCAGTTGGACGCTCCCTTGCCATTCCGCACTCGGAGTTTCGGCCAGACATAGAATGTCGGCTGCCTTTTACGCTGAGCTTTGGTCACGGTGGCTAGCAACGGACGATCCCCTTGATAGTCATGGGAGGAAGCGCACAAAGGAGAGTCTCTCTGGCGAGAGAGAGAGAGCGCCGCGCCCCCCAGCGAGAGCTGGGAGGGTTGGGTTTCTCTTTCTCTCCGAGAGAACCACCCTCTCTCCAGAGAAGGAGGAGAGAGTGGCCTCTGTGGCCCCCCTTGACTCGGTCAACTGGCGCATCGGTATTCTGGACGATGGCCGGCAAGCTCTGCAGAGTTTCCGGACCCCAATTCCTCTCTCTCTCTCTCCGAGGAGAGAGAGGGAGAGGAAGGGTAGGGAGAGGAAAGCCCTTCAGAGTGCCACAAGATTTGGGAATTCGCTTCCGTTGGATAGCTTCTGCATGCAAAGAGGAGGAGAGAGAGAGAGCCCTAAGTGCTGCACAAGTGCAGCGGGTTCCCTCTCGGTAGCCCCCGGACTTTGCAGAGAAGGGCACGGGAGTCTCCCAGAGCGTCCCCCTTGGTTCTTGCGGAGCACCCCGGGAGGCAAGGAGAGGGAGAGAAAGAACTTTCTCTCTGCCTCGCGCACGCCAGGGTGTTGGTTCTCCGCCCGAGAAGGAGGACAAGAGACGGCCGTTCCCATCGAACTACGAGCGTTTTAACAGCAACAACGTCAGTGTAGGCCAGTTGAGCTGGAATTACCGCGGCTGCTGGCACCAGACTGGCCCTCAACTTGATGCTCATTGCACTTTTTGGTTCCTCATCCATTCCATCAGCGCCAATCATTTGACTAGCAAAGATATCATACTTCGTCGCTGCCTCACCATGCATGCTGACAATGGGCAATTTCCGCGCCTGCTGCCAACCTTGGTTGTGGTAGCCATCTTTCAGGCTCCCTCTCCGGAATCGAACCCTCATTCCCCGTTACCCGTGATCGCCATCGTGGTCCACTACACCACGATTGATGGCTGATAGGGCAGACACTCCAAGGATGAAGCGGAGTGGTAGAATCCTCCGCTATCGCTGCATTCTCAAAGAGGTGTGTATTGAACACAAGGTGTTGTGGGGGACCCAGAGAAGGACCCCCCACAAAAGATACCCTTCCTAATCCTTGAGGAGTTCGGGAAGACCTGACTCAGCAATGCCCTCAGAGTTGCCAAGGTAGAGAGAGGGAGACGCAGAGGCACACAGAGGAGTGTGTCTCTCTCAGCCTCTCTCTCCGGGTGGTGGCAGGCATATCTTTGTCTCGGTCTTCTGCAAACCGTCGGCTTCGAGAGGAAAGTGGGTGCGTGGGGGTACCCCAGAGGAGAGGCACACCCCACACCCGCCACAAGGTTAAGAGAGGGGCACACAGCTATGGGCTGTGGGCTCTCTCTCCCCGAAGGACAGTTTCCATATCCAATACGTATTGACATTCTGTTTCAGGAAGGGTATCCGACTCCGTCCAACACACCGTGTCTCCCGAAGGGCAAAGGAGTGGGGATGTAGAGTTCTCCCCCTGCACAGGAGCACAAGGGAAGCCAAACAACACCCACGCCCCTCAGGGAGCACTTTTTTGAGGCATCGACCTTCATCCTGGGGATGGTGTCTGGTTTAATGAGCCATTCGCAGACCAACTGTGTAAAAATCCGTGTCCTCTCAGACATGCATGGCTTAATCCTTGAAGGAAGCGTACGACTGCTGGTAGGGTCAACCAGGTACAAGAGAGGGCCGGCACACACTCTCTCTCTCGCCGTCTGCTGCAGGGAGCAAAAACGGAGGGAGGGTTTGTGTGTGGGGTCTCTCTGAGAATCACGTGGAACGCATTCCCGTCCAGAGAAGGAGGGAAAGGGTGTATCTCTTTTTCATCATAGCGGCTCACTGAGAGGGTTTCGGAGGTGGCTCTCTCCCTCGGAAGGAAGGGAAGCGTTAGTCTCCTGGTTGGCAGTACCTCCACAGAGCGCGCGCACGCACCCCCTGCGAGAGGAACCACCGGTTAGCGACAAGCGTCTACACGATAAGTTGCAAAAGAGATCCCACCGCACCAGTCTGCTCTGTGTTTCTCTTTGTTCGCACATAGTGTGGGAAGGAGGAGGAGATTGATTTTTCCGTGTCTCAGCGCAACATGAGGCAGAGAGGGTGACGAGTCCTCTGAGCCTTCTCTCATCACGGGGGGCATATCCCTGAAGGCATTCCGAGGACTGCCTTTGAAGATGTCTGAGTGACTAGGTCAGACGCATCCCAAAGGAGCCTGGTATTTTGCCTGGAGAGCATGGTGGGAAAGCCCCCTTTGTTTTCGCTGAGACACGGTGTGGTTCAGAGTCCACTCCTCCTTCCTCTGTGTGTGTGTTTCTCCCTCTTAAGGAAAAGGAAGAGACACACTCTGAAAAATGGGGAGAGCGGATGGTATGCTCCTCCCTCTCAAACAAAGCAGACTGATTCCAGAGAGTGAGAGTGGCTCTCACTCCTTGGATACCGGAGAGAGAGAGAGAGAGGCTAGGAACCTCCTCTCTCTCTCCGGCGCGCTCCACACAGGGAGATCAAGCCTGTGTGTTAGGGATCATCGGATCCGCGTGCTTGAGGAGGGAGACACCCCTCCTACCCTGGCGACCTGGGATTCCGTTTTGGCACACGGATCCTCTCCCCCACAGCGTACTACGCACCGGAAGAGGTGCGAGGGTACATCGCCCAAGGCTGCCGGGGATTGTTCTCGGTATGTCATAGTTACTCCACACAGCATCCATCGTACTCAATCGAGGTCAACTAAATCACTCGGACAAACCATTGCATCAGGGATTGCACACTGCAGAAAAGAGCACCACACAGCCGGTTGAGTCAAGGCCTCCAAGGGTGGGGGGGATCGCCCCCGCCGCACACGCACACCCCGAAGTGGGGGTGCACTGCGTGCGAGGGGGTGAGAGCCCCCCCGTAGAGTCCTCGATGACTCACATTGCCACCATTGACGGAAGGCACCTTCGTAGAAGGGACAGCTTGGTTGCGACTCACTTCCATTCTCATCCCTGCCATGGGCATGATGGACACACTCGTCTCCGGGAGAGAGGGAGAGAACCCTCTCTCTCTTCTTGTGTGTTCCTCAGGGTCTCGGTAGGAGGGGGGCGAGAGAACGCACCCCCGGAACACCGTCAGCACGCTTTCCTTGGAGAGAGAGCCAACACACGCCAAGTGAGGGAATGAGCGTAGTGGAAAAGACATGCTCTTCTGGAGTCGCCACCCTGCCTCAGATGGGAGTCCCCCACCCCCCGAAACAGAAGATAGCACCGTTGGCGCTTTTTTCTGCTGCGAGAAGAAGGGCGCTCCCAGGGAGACAGCGGACATGTGAGAGACGAGTCGAGTCTGGCTTGACTTTTAAGAGGCGTTCAAAGTTTAGCCAGCGTTAGCTAGCTGCAAGGCACCAGCGTCACCACTGACCTTGCACACCAGCTTTCCGGTACAGGGGTTCCTCTCGTACTAACCTGTACACTCGGCTCCATGCCCGTGGGTTTGGGGAGAAGAGGCCCTGTGGCGCGCTTCCTCCCCCCAAAAGAATCGAGAGAGTTCAGCTCACTCTCTCTGCCAATGTAGGGTAAATCCAACCTGTCTCACGACGGTTTAAACCCAGCTCACGTTCCCTGTTGGTGGGTGAACAATCCATCTCTTCCGCTCGATTGCGGGCGGGAAGCTAGGAAGAGCCGACATCGAAGGATCAAAAAGCTACGTCGCTTCGAACGCTTGGCAGCCACAAGCCAGTTATCCCTGTGGTAATTTTTCCGTCACCTCTGATTTGGATATCTCCAACCCGACATGCAATCTGACAAAGGATCAATAAGCCTGGCTTTCACCTTTCGGACTCGTGCTGAGAATCACCATATCAACAAGGCTTGTAGCCTGCTCCTCCCACGTCTGATTTCGGTTCAGACTGAACATTGCTTCAGGACACCAGCGTTGTTGTATAACAGGTATGCCGCCCCAGCCAAACGCCCCACTAAGGGGGGTCTTTTACCGTCACGCGTTCCATGGAGAGGCCGAGGTGTACCGCCACACAGAGGAGAGAGAGAGAGAGAGGGAGAGGTTAGGGAGGAAAGGAAAAGACCTTTTCTCCGGCGCTCTCTTTCTCTATCTCTCCAAAGGTGGGATACGTGGCCCTCCATTAGCCAAATCTTGCAGCGATGGGTCATGCCTCTCCGTGTGTGGAGCCAACTCTTGGGTTTTCTGGGGGTTTCACCGGGCCGCATCCGTCCCCGGGGGAGATACAGAGAGAGAGAGAGAAAAGAATCTCTCTCTAACCCTGGCTCTCTCCGGGGTTTTCTGTGGAGGTGCACCACTCCTCCGCCTTGTAAGCCAATCCATCTGTGTAGAGGGTTACTCTATATCACGACCGTCTGAGGTGTTGGGCAACAGGGTTACCCACACTTTTCGATTGAAGATACGTCTGCAGAGAAATGGAGCTCCCGACCGGGAAGAGGGGGGAAAACACACGGGAGACCGTGTGTGTGGGTTCCCGCCCGCCAAGCCCAGGGGAGTTCCGCAAAGAGGTTCCAGAGCGAGGACTCCAGGTCCAGTGCCTCACACAGTACGCTCCCATTCCCGCCAATGAGTAAAATGCCTCTAAGAGTAGTGGTATTTCATCGTCGAACACTCCAAAAAAGGGTGGAGGCCTTCCACCTATTCTACATCTCCCATGACATTGCACACCGACAAACTGGCGTCAAACTCAACAGGGTCTTCTTTCCCCGCATGGGCATCCGCAAGACCGTTCCCTTGCCTGTGGCTTCACTGGATCGCAGCTAGGGACAGCAGAAATCTCACTGATCCATTCATGCGCGTCAATAATTGGTTGACGAGGCATTTGGCTACCTTAAGAGAGTCATAGTTACTCCCGCCGTTTACCCGCGCTTGATAAAATGCCTTCGCCTTCACATTCAGAGCACTGGGCAGAAGTCACCTTGGGTGGAATACATCCAGGAATCCATGGCACAACGCTGTGTTTCAATTAAACAGTTGGATTTCTCCCCGCAGCATCAGTTCCACACAGGACTGCAGAGAGTCCTATGGAGCCAACGCATCTTCCAAAGTTGCGCGTCCGAGTTGCCGACTTCCCTTAGCTGCATTGCATCCCATAGACCAGAAGCGTTTTGCTGTGGAGACCTGATGCGGTCATTCGGTACGACAGCCTCCATATCCAGAGAAGAGGGGAACCCCCAGAGAGAGAGAGAGAAGCACCGCGCGCGCGTGCGCAGAGGAGAGAGCCAACCCCTGCAGGGAGGGAAATTGGCTTCTCTCTCTCTCTCCGCCCGCGAGCGCTGCGCCGCCGCCGCGCCCTGAGGGATCTCATAAGACACCATCGAAAGGATTTTCTTTGGGCATTGCCAGGTAACACCGAAACAATCTAACTTGGGCACCCGAGAACAATTTGTTCCCGCTATTCAGAGCACTGGGTTGGACATCGCTCGGCATCATGCAACGGTTGAGGCGTAGATGACTCAGAAATCTGCACACACGCCCACACCACAAGGGTGCCCCCCCAGAGGAGGAGAAGGCACCCGCGGGTGTGTGGGTGGGTGTGTTTTTATTTGCTCCTCAAACAGAAGGGTTCAGCCAGAGGGAACTCCGTTGGGATCAAACAAGGCCGCAGCCTTTCATCAGAGCAAAGCAAGCCAGGTGACTTGCAATTTGCTTTCCAGTCGCCACAAAATAAGAGAGGTCAGCCAATAAAGCGCGCCCAGGGGACAGCTGGGCTTTCCGTGCAGCGTGTGACGGGCGTGAGGCAGCGCCCCGGATCAATCATCCATGAGAGAGAGCATCGTTCACCGCCCAAAAAGCCGCAGCGTCCCTCGAGAGGGCTCTACCAGCAGAGTGATTTTCCATTTTTTGCCGTGTGGGAACGTTGTTGCCACTCCTCTTTCGCCATGCTGAGAGAGAGAATACGGTGTTACCCTCGGGAGAGAGAGAGAGAGAGAGAGGGCTCATTCCTCTCTCTCTCTCTGCGCCCTTGGGAAAGAATCCCCCACATTGCTCATTCGGTGCACTTGGCACTAGGCTCAGGAACGACTCACTCCTGTCCAACAGCTGTTGGCAGGAAACCCTTCTCCACGATCCAGTCTTCAAACTCAGCAAGCTGGGTAGTTTCCGATTGAATAGCTGCTACTGCAATCCAGATCTGCTCCATAGACCACTCTTCAACGGCGCATGCCATGGAAGCTTCTGCGATGGCTCAGTAAGCTTTGTCTCGGTAACCCTCTACATGACACAGCTTCAGCCAGGAAATGTTTGTTGGGGAAATCCCACTTTTCTCCGAAACCCCCCAGAGAGGGAGGGTACAGAGCCAAGTGAGTCACCACTGCCAACGCAAAATAGACTCTGGGTAATGCGGCCTACTTGAGCATCTTCCGTTTTGGGAGTTGACCGGTTCGGCGGGTGAGTTGTTACACACTCCTCAGCGGTTGCCAACCTTCATGGCCACCGTCCCGCTATACTCACCAGCCAACATCCTTGATGGTATCTCATAAATCAGCACTCGGACATCGTTGATGCGTTCTCGGTTCACCCCGCATCGCCAGCACTGCTTACCAGTAAAGGCCCACATAGAGCTCTCGCCATTCCGCATTCATAGAGATCCCCCACGCGTATGATGGGAGAGAGACCACACGACCATGATGGTAAAGCGTCGGCGGCAGGGTATCTTGCACCTTGGCAGTTTGAGGATAGGTTGAGGAGGTGACCTCCCCAGAAGCCTCTCCTACATTGCTCTTCCTCGCAAAACTAGGCAGACAGGCACACACCCCAACAGACACAGGGTGTCTGGGGGATGCGCACACACACACTGAGCTCCAGCTATCCTGAGGGAAACTTCGAAGGTAACCAGCTACTAGGCGATTCGATGAGCCTTTCACCCCTATGCCAAACTCAGACAAACGAATTGCACGTCAGTATAACGACCAGCCTCCACCGCAGTTTCCTACGGCTTCACTGTAATCTGGAATAGATCATCACCTTTCGGGTCACGCTACAGCGGCTTGAACTCATATCCTTGTCCATCAAACGACCGGAGGGAATGGTTGCTGTTGCCTGGGGGCCAAGAGAGAAGCCTCTTGGAAAGGGGGGCGCGCGAGGGAGACTCGACACGCCGCCCTTCCCACGAGAGAGACTGCTCCAGGGTTCCCATTCACAGCGTCATGCAATCTGCCTTTGAAAGAGGAATTGACCCTTGCCTTCACCACGCGTAGAGGGTTACGGTCCCTCCTCCTCTCTTCCGAAGAGGAAGAAGAAAAGGAAGGACAGTAGAACACCACCGACTCCGTTCTTGTGGGCTGGATTCCCACGATAGCCGACGTAACGAACTCCTGGATCCGTGTTTCAAGACGGGAAACTGGCAGCTCAACATTCCAGCCAAGGGTTCTGCGCGCGATGATATGCCTCGGAGGCAGGCTACCCTCCGAGAGCCCCCCTCGGTCCAGAGAGAGAAGCGTGGCCCCCCTACAGAGAGGTGGGTCACACCCTGAAAGGAGGGGAACTTCGGTTTTCGCCTTGCGCCTCGTTTGCTTCACACAGTGAGTCTGAGAAGCGGGAAACCGCGTGTCGGAGAGAGCGCACGGTCCCACACACTTCCTCCACTCGGCACCAGCAACCTGTAGATAGCCCTTCCAACAGGGGGACAGGTGGGGTCAAACTCTGGAGGTCTCGCCCCGTAGAGGACCGCAGTCCTTGGGTTGGGGCAAAGAGAGACCGGACCAGAGGCTTTCCCACTCAGCTCCTCGTCCAAGGGCGGACCAATGCAACCCTGATCTTGATTTGATAGGACTCCGGGATCAAGGGAGTCCACTCTGCGGCGGGTTGCGCCGCAGAATAACGCTCGCGAGAAAAAACCAGTTCTTCCACTCCTGAACCGCTTCAGGTACGTCCAACTCTCTTTGCAGAGTCCTTTGCACCTTTCGATCGCTCTACTTGTGCGCTATCGGTCTCATGCCAGGTAGAGCTGCCTTTTCAGAGATACACCAGAAGGCATCAGGCTACAATCTCAAGTAGCCATACAGAAGGAGGCAACGGAGTCCACTGCCAGAGAGAGGTTAACCGGAGAGCGGAGTGGAGTTGCACACTGGGCTTTCACCATGTCTTGCTATAGAAGCGTCATTCCAAACGACTTGTCAGATCTTGCTCCACTCCTCTCCAGCCATGCGAGCGTGCGGGGTGAGCCGCACGCTCCCCCAACAGTGGACTCTGTGCATCCAGGAAACCGATTCGGCCATATGCGAGAGCCGCCCGCAGTCAGAGGAGAAGAGCTCTACAGTGCGAAAAGAGAGGAACGCGTGCGACTCTGGGCCTGCCGCGAGGGAGCGAGGGAAAGAACTCCCGCTCTCTCACGGAAGGATCAGGCCCGCCCGCGCCCAGTCCCCTTCTCTCGAGCTCCACCCTCTTGGTATGGCTCCATGCGGTTTTCAGATATCGACACCGATTCGATCAATTCACTCGCCGTTACTGAGACCGACATGGTTCTCTGCTCTTCCTCTGCCAACTGATATGCTTAAGTTTGGCAGGTCTCTTCCCACTCCATCAGGATGTACCAGAAGAGTCAGATAAAAATCCTCTGGAAAGGGAGGAACACCGCGGTGCCCGCGCATCCTAGAGAAAGGATAGCTTGGGAAAAGCGTGTCACAGGGAGGAAAAGACACTGTGTGTGTTTCTCTCTCCTCTGAGCCTTGGATTTCTCTGTCTCGCCACAAACCCCGATAGGATCCTCACGGAGAGTCCTTCTCCCTCGCCGCCACACACACTGTCCGCAGGAATGTCCCTCGCACTGGGTGGTGCATTGCGGAAGGCCCACACACCAGAGAGGAAGACACGTGGGGGAGAGAGACGCAAGGGTCCGGTTTTAGCGTCCAAGACACTCTCTCTGCGATCGAATCAGAGAGGTGTGAGGGACCCAAAGGCACCTTGCAAAAACAGCGCAGTCTCTCTCTTCCACGCGCCCCCTGGGGTGGGGCCTCGATGTACCAAGCTGGTACCCAAGTGCGAAACTTTTCCTGCAAGAGAGAGAAGACTCTCTCTTTGACACCCGGTGTGTTTGCGCCGAGAGTTTGGGTTGAGACACAGAGTCCAGAAAGCCTCTAGCGAATTCTGTCCCGCACTGGGTGGTGCATTGCTAAAAAGGCCCCACACGGCCCCCTCTTGACCAGAGAGGAAGACACGTGAGGGAGAGAGGCTCCCCGCAGAGTGATGCAAAAGAGACGGACGTTCTCGCGGAGAAGGGCTGTGCCGGTTTTAGGGTCAAACAGTGTGTTTGACCCAAAAGCACTTTCTCGCGAAAGAGGTGGTGTCGCGTCCCCCTTGCAAAAGGGCGGAGAGTCTCTCCCCACACGTGCCCCCCACCAGAGAAGGAGGGGGTTGTGTGTGGTCAATTCGATGCACCAAGTTGGTACCCAAGTGCGTGCAAGGCGCTCCCGGTGTGTTTCCCTCTAGAGAGGGAAAGCACAGGGGGAGATGACATGGACAGCCGTTCGCGAGTTGTTCCAGAATCCATTTCTCTCTCCGCTCCCCCGTTAGAGGTTTTTGTCTCGACAGAGAAACCCTCCGCAGAGAGGGGATTTTTGCACCACAGTGAGCATTCCTCGGTGTAGCCGCAATCCGAAACAAACAGGGGCGCGGTGAAGGCACCGCGCGGTGTTTGTGTCAGGGGGGGCGCTGCCAAACGCCACCCCTAAGCCACGACCCCGTGACGAGAGATCGTCAGAGGTCCTCCTTTTTCCCATTCTGCGCACACGCCGGTTGGCTCCTCTCTTTCTCTCGCTCTCTCTAGAGAGAGAGGAGTTTTGCCTGGAGAGTAAGGAGAAGGCGGGGGTAAAACCCCCTCTCTCTCGTTCCCTCCTTGATCTGCCGCATTGCTCAGAAACCGACTCGAATCACCCTGAGGAGGAGGTAAGCACTGCGCGAAGACGCGCCGGAAGTGCTTGCCGTATGCGTTCAAAGCTGTTCCTCAGTTGCCTGGATCACGAGACTCTGTGATTCACCAAACAATATCGGAGACAACTCCGTTCTTCATCATAGCATGAGCCAAGACATCCGCGATTCAGGAGAAGGCCACCTCTGCTGTTTTTGTTTGTTTCCTCGCAGAGCACACTGCGAGTCGCAGAGGGAGAAGGGAAGTTGTGAACGTGGGAAGAGCAGCGCATGAGAAGGCCCAATACACTGCCCCGCATAGCATGTGGGATCAACCTTGATGGAAGCCTGGGTCTTACCTCCCTAACCGTCTGCTGCAGAGAGCAAAAACGGTAAGAGAGTGCCCACTGCATCAAGGTGTTATCCACTGCGTCCAACACCAGCCTTTGAGAGAGTGGATCCACCTTGATGGAAGCCTGGGTCTTACCTCCCTAACCGTCTGCTGCAGAGAGCAAAAACGGTAAGAGAGTGCCCACTGCATCAAGGTGTTATCCACTGCGTCCAACA
>Ga0187863_10002831_pt1 | contig 13033 bp, 12 predicted proteins | sample June2016WEW_11_1_FD_132975 | JGI IMG/M metagenome (GOLD analysis project Ga0187863, IMG submission 132975) | Peatland microbial communities from SPRUCE experiment site at the Marcell Experimental Forest, Minnesota, USA - June2016WEW_11_10 | ecosystem: Environmental > Terrestrial > Soil >... | reverse complement strand
GTTCACGGTCACCGTGTAGGTGTCCGACGCAAAGGCCGCGGTCGCCGGCGCCAGACACAGCGGCGCGAGCCAAACGCAATTGGCCACAACTTTGGCAAAGAAACGGAACGACGAAGAGCGGCGGGTGGAATCCAAAAAACCATTGGCAGACATAGAAGACCCTCAGCAACTGAAATTGTGTTTCGCCGCCGGGTCTTGTGCCGACGGCGTGGTAACGTCCTTCCGGTGCGCAGGGGAAGCGCAAGGCGGGTGCTGACCACAACGCGCTGAAAGGAGAAGTCCTTCGACGTACCTTAGTGTGCGATGCGGTGCAGGTCAACGAATCTTTGGTCGCCTGTCTGAGGGCACTGCGGAACCCCATTTTGTGTCACTTTGGTGGGAGTTACCGGCGGGCCATGTGAAGAGGAAGAAGTCCTTTCACTGCTTAATGGCGCCATCGGAGCTCTATTCGCATTGGAGGCCGATGGTTCCTTAGGGTGTCACCAAGGGGGAGATGCGTAGTACCCCGGATGGGGGAGTCGGCCGCAGAAGCCGGCTGGGCCGTAATCAAAGCGTAATGAAGATTGCTCCGCCTTCGACCGCAAGTTCGATGCCCGCGGCCCCGGCGGCTTCCTGAAGTGCCGCATTCAGCATGACCACCGGATCGGTACTCACCTCCAGGCGGCGCATCAGGCCTTCGCCCTTTTTGCCGCCCGCGGAGAGGACGATTTTCAGGCCGCGCCGCTTGCACTTGACTGGTGTCCCGTCCTCCAACTTCACGTTCATCGGCTTGATGTACGCGTCGACATAGTGAACGCCAATGCCGGACTTGTCGTCGGTGTGCTGCGGAAGCTTGTCCAGGGCCGCCGCGTTGACATCGCAAAGTTTGACTTTCACGCTGGGCTCCGCTGCAGTTCCATTCGCTTCGATTCCAGAAACTCGTCCATGACTTTTCTGAATGCGCGGATGTGCTCCGGCGTGCTGCCGCAGCATGCGCCGACGATATTCGCGCCCGCCTCCAGCAGCGGCATCAGGCCCTTCACCATCTCATCCGGCGTCTCGTCGTAGACCACTTTCATATCCACCAGTCTGGGCTGTCCCGCATTCGGCTGCACCATCACCGGCAGGCTGGTCACGCTCTTGTAACGCTCCACCGCGGTCAGTGCGCGCTGCATATCCATCCTGGTGCCGCAGTTCAGGGCCACGATGTGCGCGCCGTGTTCCTCCATGAACGCGGCCGCCCGTTCGGGCTCGATCCCCATCATGGTACGGAAGGTCGAGCCGTCGAGCGTGACGTCGTAGGCCATCGATCCGATAATGCATGGCGCGCCTGCTGCCTGGCTCGCTTCGATCCCGATCAACAACTCCTCCAGCGAGGTCTGGGTCTCAATGATGATGGCGTCCGCGCCGCCTTCCACCAGAGCCGCGGCCTGTTCCTCGAACGCGCTGCGCACCTGAGCTTCGCTGAAGTCGCCGTAAGGCTCCAGCAGGCCGCCGAACGGGCCGATATCGCCAATCACGTAACCGTCGCTGTTGCCGAAGGCCTGGCGCGTGATCTCCACGCCCGCCTTGTTGATGGCCGCTACGTGATCTCCCTGGGAGTGGCGCGTGAGCATAATGCGCGATCCGCCAAAGGTGTTGGTCAGGATGCACTCGGCCCCAGCTTCCGCATAGCGCCGCTGGATGGCAAGCACGCGCCCCGGATGCGTGAGATTCCACGCTTCGCCGCAATTGCCCTGTTCCAGGCCGGCGATCATCAGCTGCGTTCCCATCGCGCCGTCGCACAGCAGCGGCCGATCCCGGACCGCGTCCTGTAGAAGTTTCTTCATCGTTCCTCGGCTTCCTGTGCCAGCTCTCTTTGTACCAACGCGTAGTGAATCGTTTCGAGCACCAGGCCCCATTTGTGATTGCGGCTGGACGCCTCGCAAAAGCACCCCGCGCCGCTCAGCTCGCGCCGCCACGACAGCACGGCGTTCAACCGTTCTCCGTGCAGCGGCTTCTCGCGGTCGATGGCTCCCATCAGGCGCGTGGGGTCTTCGATGTACTGGCACATGTACGTATGGCCGGTATCACCCGTGACTGGCGCGCAGTATTGCTCCCGTATCGGATACCCCTCCGACCGCGGGCCCAGCTTCACGTTGTAGTGAAACGTCAGCGGTCGCCCCATATTCGTGCAGGTGGTGCCGTCATAGCGGAACACCACGTCGAGCGACCCATCCTTATTCATGCCCATGGAGAGACGCTCCTCGGTCCATCGCTTCAGGGCTTTTCGATTCACGCTGTACTCGGCGTCCTCGTCCAGCACCGTCATCGGCGCCGTCACCTGCTCCGTATTCGAGCGCGGAGCACGCCGGTACGGCGCGCGCCGGTACTGGCAGGGACCGAAGGAACAGCTCTCGCACGGAACAAGATCGGTGAGCCTGCGCAGGCGCTCGGTGTGATGCGTCAACCCGAAGACCGCCAGCATCGTTTTCCTGGGCCGCAGCATGCCGGAGTCGAGCGCCTCTACGCAGGATGGGAACGGCTCTCTGCGTGTTCGCTTCATTAGCTCCAGCAACCGCGGCTGCTCGGCTACGTCCCACTCCGGATACCCAGGGCTGTAGTGCGGCAACACTGCCATCTCATGCTGCTCCGCCCAGTCACAGAGTCGCGCTCCGGTCGCCGTGGTCAAATGCTCGACGACCGCCGAAGCATACATCTCGAGGAAGAAATATTCGTCCGGTTTTTCGTCGGCCCAGCGCCGCCGCGCTTCCTCCTCAGCTTCCCTGCCGGCGCCCACCGCCACCAGGATCACGCTGTGGGCTTCCGCTTGCCGCAGCGTGCTCTCCAGTCGCTTGCTCACGAACCGCAGTCCATCAATATAGATAGAGCCCTCGGAGAGTTCGAATGTCTCCGCCTGGCGCGCATAGAACCACGGCCGTCCGTTCTCCCCATACCAGTCCCGTGCCTGCTCCGCCAACTCCAGCGCCCTGTCTTCCAGCACAAAGCCGCGCGGATAACCGAGCAGACGCACGTACTCCTCCGGCAAAACATTCGGCTCGGAAAGCGTGCAGGTCAGCTCGATGCTCTCCGCTATCTCGCGCATGACATCGGCTCCACGGGCTTGAACTGGCAGCCCTCCACGAAGAAGTCGAAGAAGCTCGGGTGGGTTTCGAGCCGGCAGTGCTGCACTTTCTTCACCAGCTCTTCCAGCTCCTCGCGCTTCGTCATCGACAGCAGCAAGAGGGTCGCGCCTTCGATCGCGGTATTGCCGGCCTGCACGATCTTTGCGGAATCCAGGCTCGGCACCAGCCCGATGCGCTTCGACGCTTCCACGCTGAGATGCCGCCCGAACCCTCCCGCCAGATAGAAAACGTCGATGTCGTCGAAGTCGATGCCGTAGCTCGAGAAGACGACATGCAGTCCCGCGACGTTGGCGCCCTTAGCCTGAGCCAGCTCGCTGACGTCGCTCTCCAACAGAAAGATGTCCTGGTCTTCGTTGCGCCCTTGCTCGTGGTGCAGCGTCACGCGCGACGCGCCGTCTTCAAAGCGACCCTTATCATTCATGCGGCCGGTGCGCAGCAGTTCGCTCAGCACATCCACCAACCCGGAACCGCAGATGCCTTCCGGCGGCACATCGCCGATCACGCCGAGACGAAAACTTCCATCGTCGGCGATCGTCACTTCTTCGACCGCTCCATCCAGAGCCGGCATGCCGCAAGTGATCGCTCCGCCCTCGAAAGCCGGACCCGCGGGACAGGATGCCGCGACGATGCCGTGCTTGTTACCGACAATCAGCTCGGTGTTCGTGCCGATGTCCATGATGGCGATCAGCCGCTCTTCGTGGGCCAGATCCACGGCCAGCATGGCGGCAGCCGCGTCCGCGCCCACGTGGCCGCTGATGATCGGCGCGCCGTACACGCGCGCTTTGGGATGAATCGGCAGCAGACTGCGCAGCCCGGTCTGAACGAGGCTCGTCGTCGTGCGCTTCCCTTCCGCCATCTCAATTTCCGTGATCGACCGGTACGGCGTTTGCCCGATCGAATACACGCTCTGGCGGAAAAAAAGATCGCGCATGGTGGAATTGCCCACCACCACCATTTCGTAGATGGTTTTCGGATCCACGGGAAACTTCTCAATCGCGTGGGTCAGGTAGCCGGCCAGTGTGCGCAGCAGCAGTCTTCCCGGGTGCTCCGTGTCGTACGCGATGCGCGACATCACTTCCGAGCCACCGAAACGTTGCGGATTCTCAAACGAGGTGTCCGCGATCAGCTCGCCGCTTTCGAGGTCGAGCAGGCGCAGAACGATCGTCGTCGTCCCAAGGTCCATGGCGAGCCCATGGATCGGTCCGGTAGATCGATCCACTTCGACACCATCGATCAGGATGCGATCGCCCTCGCGCGTGACCGCGGGATTGAGCTCGAGCGGACGGCTGCTCACCGGCAGCCCCAGCGCGTGGCGCTCGATGCGCATGTGTCCGCGCCGCATGGTGTGGCAGCGCACGTGGCCGCTCGAGGCGGTCACAAACGTCTGACATGACAGGCGAAACTCTCCCTTTAGATGACGCTCCGGCTCGGTCATCGCCGAAAGCGCGCTCATCCCTTCCACGACTTCCACCATGCACTCTCTGCACTTGCCCTGCTTGCGGCACGACGTGGGAACATCGATGCCCAGGGTCTCGGCGTGCTCGAACAGCGACAGCCCGCTCCTCGCCTCGATGGATTCCCCGTTGATAGTGAGCGTGACGGCCATTTTCCGTGGAGTCTTACCAGCCCTTCGCTTCGAGTTCGGCCTTCAGTGCTTCCGCGACCTCGCGCGCCGAACCCTCGCGTTCCTCTTCCTCGCTCCATTTCCACTGGGCAAGGTAGTCGTCGGCGGCCTGCAGCCCTCGCTTCGCGGCGAGGATATCGATCTGTTGCATGAATCTCTCATCCAGCATCACCGTGACGTCATCCGCATCGTCCTCGGCCTTGATCTGCGTGGGGATTTCCTGCCAGTAGAGAATCCTGTAGGTCGCCACTCCGTTACACCTGTGCCGCCAGCCGCAAAAACAAATCCACCGCGGCGGAAGCGTTCGCTCCATACCCATCGGCGCCGATCTCGTCGGCAAACATCTGGCTGATGGGCGCCCCGCCGACTGCCATCTTGATATGGGTCAGTCCCGCCGCGTTAAACCCATCGATCACGGTCTTCATGTACATCATGGTCGTCGTCAGCAGCGCACTCATGCCGATGATGGTCGGCTTGCACTTCTCGGCCGCTGCCATGAATTTGTCCAGACTCTGATCCACGCCGATGTCGTGCAGCTCAAAACCCGCGCCCTCCGCCATCATGCCCACCAGATTCTTGCCGATGTCGTGCAGATCGCCGCGCACCGTGCCCATCAGCAGAACCCCTTTGGGTTTGGTCGTGCTGTCCTTCGATGTCAGCAGGGGCTTCAGCACCGCCATGCCCGCTTTCATGGCCCGCGCCGCGATCAGCACCTCCGGCACGTACAGCACGTTATGCTTAAAGTCCTCGCCGACTACGCTCATGCCCGCGATCAGACCCTCGTTCAGCACTTCCTGCACGGTCCGCCCCTCGGCAAGCGCCTCCTTCGTCATCCGCTCCACCTCGCCGGCGTTCCCCTCGTACAGGTGCTGGTTCATCTGGGCATAGTCGGGCATCGATCCTCTTCCTTAGCGAGCGCTGGCAATCGCGCTCGCACTACGCTTCGCATTGAATTCCTCAAGGGCCTCCAGCATGGCCACGATATTCTCGCGCGGCATGCCCGGGCTGGTGCCGCCGCCGACCGAGAGAATGATCCCCTCGCCGCCGGAACCCTCCAGCACCTCGAGCGTCTCATCTTTCACCTCTTCCGGTGTGCCGCGCACCCCAATCTCCAGCGGATTAACGTTCCCCATCAGGCACATCCGATCGCCCACGCGCCGTTTTACCTCGGTGATGTGCCGCTGCTTGCCCCAGTTCAGCACATTGAAACCCGTGTCCGGCAAGTGGTCAAGGCACGCGTCGACTTCCGCGTCGTTGTGGTACACCTTCACCCAGTCTTTGGGAAACGCATCGCAGATGCGCTTTAAATAAGGATGAGCAAACTCCAGGTAATGCTCTTCGTTGATGAACCCGACGATGTCGTCGAGGATGAAGATGCTCTCGACCGTGTCGCCCATAACTTTTTGCTGCGCTTTGAGCCAGTCGATGATCACGCGTGTACACAGGTCGATCAGCTTGTGCGCGCCCTCTGGATTCTCCACCAGATCGATCATGAAATTCGTGGTGCCGCGCACAAATCCCGCCGTGCACAGCGGCCCGCGCGATGTGACCATGGGAAGAATGTAGCCCGCATCGAGGATCCGTTGCCGCGCCATGCCGATGCGATGCAGCGTCAGCCCGGCAAAACCGTCGGCCTCCACTTCGTAATCGGGAAACTGATCCATATCCTCGAGGTGATAGAGAGTGTGGTATTCGCTCGGGGTGTTGTCTTGCCAGAACTTGATCTTTGCCCCCAGCACCGACGGCTCCGCCGCCATCCCGTACTCCATCCACCACGAAGGGATGAAGATGATGTCCGGGAACTCGCGCATGATTTTCAGGTTCGATTGAAACCACAGCTCCGGATCGAGGAAATAATCCAGATGCTTAATGCCGAGGTACCCTGGAATCCAGGGGCTGTCGACAATCAGTGCCATCGGAATCTTGTCCATCTTCTCGCGGCGCGCGGCTCGCTTAAACGTTTCCCACTGTTCCGGCAGCATAGCTTTTCCTCCCGGTCACCCTGAGCACACACGCACAACCTTTGACCAGACGAGAACTTGTCTGAGGGCTAACAGCTGCGCTGCCCGGGGTTCGAAAGCGCTGCACACTGCAAGGTCCCGCTCATGGATCGCGGATATTGTTTACCATAACAACTAATTCTCTCAAGATCAAAGATAAAGCGCCGGACCTGGATCGCTCCGGCCATGACCCAACCTATTGATTCTATGGAGTATGTCGCCCCACGGGAGGCGGGCTGACGGGGCTGCCCGAGGGGCTCCAGGACCGCCAAACGGTGCAGGCGCGCGATTCAGTTGGGAAACAGGCGGACGAGGCGATCGATGGAGTTCTGCCACATTTCCTGTTGCCACGACCAGTCCGAAGCGGAAGAAATCCCTCGGTGGTGGAGCTCCACAATCGTGTTGCGGAAGTTTCCATTCAGGCGAACGTAGACGAGGCTATCGGGCGCGGTCCAGTCACCAGCCATCGTCCAGGTGAAAAGCATCTTGCGCCGCCGGCAGATGCGATAGGTTCCACGGATGATCAGGTCCCGCCGGCCGCCCCGGTAATGATCCAGCCGGTAGCCGTTCGGTTGCCGCCATGCAACCAGATAACTCTCCGCATCGTCGCCGGGCAGAGTGATCCAGGTCTCGAGATATTCGGGCTTTGTTAAAGCCTGAAAAATGCGGGCCGCGTCGGTAGGAACGGTAAATCGGATCGCGATCCTGAGTGCATCGCCACTCTCCTGATCCGGGCCGCCAAAGTACCTCGTCAACTTCCTGTCTGTTGTGCACTCGGTGTTCATCATCGGGGAATCTCTCCGCACCAGCTAAAGCAGGTGCGAGTCCAGACGAGGCCACTTCCCGGGTTTTGTGACGGAGGCTCGATAGTTGGGACGGGCCGTCCTCGCCCCAGGATGGTTCTCGGAATCATCGCTGGCAGGCGTGCCGCCTCCGGCTACGCTTATGCCGTTCATGGAATTAGCGCAGTTCGCTCTTTGCTTTTTCGTATTCAGTGACGGAAAGACATTCCCGCAAGGCGAAACGCACACTGTCCAGGGCGAATCGATGAGATGGGGCGGGTATTAAGCGCAATCGCCTAATTTTCGATCCAGAAATCGGAATCCAGCCTATTGATGGACCAGCCGCTGAATCCGCGATCTGTAACTGCGGCTCATGGAAACCTTTTGGCCGTTGACCAGCATGACCGCGGCCTCACCTTCTGCATCCATCCTGACTTCCTTCACAAATTGCAGGTTCACGATGGAGGAGCGATGGACGCGGAGGAATACCCGCGGGTCCAGCCGCTCCTCCAGGTGGGCCATCGTCTCTCGCAGCAGGTGCGTCTCATCCGACGTGGAGATTCGCACATAATTCTCCTCTGCGGCAATCCAGCGGATTTCCGAAACCGGCAGAAACAGTATGCGTCCCTTCGATTTGAAGACAATGCGCGTAGTGTACCCGCCGTCCTCCGCCTCATTGGCTGAACTACCGTTGGCGTGCTGGCGAATCCGCTCGAAAGCGGATCGCAGCCGTTCGGGAGTGAACGGTTTGAGCAGATAGTCCACAGCGTGGACCTCGAAGGCGCGCAGGGCGTACCGATCGTAGGCGGTGGTGAAAACGATGCGCGGCATAGTCAATTCCTTATGAGACGAAAGCGCATCGATTACGTCAAAACCGTCCATATCCGGCAGGCGGATATCGAGAAACACCGCATCGGGCCGAGCGGCGCGCACCAGTTCGATCGTTTCCACCGCCGTTGCGCACTCCCCCACAACCTCGCAGTCGGGTTCGTCGCGCAGGAAGATGCGCAGCTTTTGCCGCGCCAGGACCTCGTCATCCGCCAGTACAACCTGGATCGTCATACGTCAAATCGTGCAGCTTCTTGCGCGCCGTTCCGTTCCAGCTGTAAGGGCAGCGCGATCGTCACATTCACGCGGCCCGAACCCATCTCACGAACCGAGAGCGAACCGCGCTCGCCGTAATGCAGCCGCAGGCGATCTCTCACGTTCGCCAGTCCGACCCCCCGCCGCGGCAGCTCTCCGCGTTCCAGATTGAGGCCGTTGCCACTATTGACGACGCTCATCCTCATTCGTTTGCCGTCCCTGCGGATATCGATCGACAACTCTCCCTCGCCGGCACACCTCGAAAGCCCATGGACATAGGCATTCTCGACGATCGGCTGCAGGATCAATGCCGGAACCAGGGCGTCGTGCAATTCCGGCTCAACCAGAACCCTCTGCTGCACTCTTCCCGCATAGCGCTGCTGCTGCATGGCCATGTAAATCTCGATGAACTCCATCTCTTTGCGGAGAGGAACCAGCTGCACCTCGCCGCGTTCGAGCGTCATACGCAGCAGGCTGCTCAGTTGTTCCAGCATCTGGTCCGCCGCGTTGACGTCGGTGCGCATGAGGCTCGAGATGCTGTTCATGGCGTTGAAGAGGAAATGCGGATTGAGTTGCATGCGCAGTGCAGCCAGCCTCGCCTGTACCAGCTGCACCTGGAGCCGCGCCGCAGCCCCCTCCTTCTCGCGAAACTGCTGGTAGTAAGCAACCCCGCGCAGGAAGAGGAACGCGCACCAGAAAATGGCCATGCTGTCGACGAACTCCGCACCCAGCTGGAAACTCAGCCGGTGCCAGTAATCCATGGGCGGCCGATCCACCGGCACCCGTGGAAAAAACATGACCCAGATCATCTCTTCCAGAATGCTGGTCGCGATGCTGAGAGGCAGCGCCCGTGTAATCAGCGATACGACGTTCGCCTGTACGATGAAGGGCCGCAGGAATCGCCACATCAGCCAGCAAATTGCGCCCCAGATAAGAAACTGCATCCCCCACATTTCGATCAGAAACAGCACGCTGATCCTGTAACCCCAGCGGTGCGCGTTCATCCATTCCTGCAGAGCGAACAAAATCCCGACCAGCACCGAAGCGCCGATCAGGATGAGCGGATGCATGAAGAACGGTTGCTCGGGTTCGTGTCTATCTGCGGGCAGAGTCACTTCGTTCGCTCGTCAGCCTCCTGCTGCGGTGAAACCCGGCCGCGATGCGGCCAGGTCTTACGAGGGCAGTACCATGATCAGCTGGCCGGCGTGGTGGATCCCTTCCGCGGGAACCACGATGGCCAGTCCGGGAGGGCATGCTCCTGAGACAACGGACGGTACGTGCAGGATAACGGCTCGGTTCCGCTGGTCGGGAGCACTCGTCCTTCTGGCTGGCCATTGGAGTGGCTCGATCTCCGGCTGGTCCACAAGCCTGCACCGTTCGTCACAAGTTTCGAATCGATCCCTTTATTAGGAAGGGATGAAAAAGGTCCGCGCGAGCGAACACAGGTGTTCGAACTCGGACGCTTCAGTCCGGTTTTGGGCACCCACCATTGCCGCCGCCGGCGCGACCTCCACGCCAGCCAGCATGTTTTCAGCAGGTTGCCCTCGCTCGCGGTTTGGCCATGAACGGGCTCTCCTGTTGGAAAGCAACACTGGCCCAGCAGTGCTGACGGAACTATGCATCAGCGCTCGCGCCTGGAAATCAAGGAGGCACGATGGTACTCCGGACGGTCCTGGCCGATGACGAGCCGCTCGCGCGGCAGAAGTTACGGCAGATGCTTGCGGAAATCCCAGGAGTCGACGTGGTTGGAGAGGGCGCCTCAGCCAATCAAGTTCTCGACGTGGTGCGCGAAACTGCGCCGCAACTGCTCTTCCTCGACATTTGTATGCCCGGTTTGGACGGTTTCACGCTGCTCGATCAGCTCAACGCCCTGGCGGGCACTGCCACGCCCCGCGTCATTTTTACGACAGCCTGGGATACCTATGCGCTTCGTGCCTTCGAAATGAATGCCGTGGACTACCTGCTCAAGCCCTTTACCGCGGAGAGGCTTCGCACCGCGGTCACAAGGGCCATCGAAGAGATCGGTGCGGCAGCAAAGCCTGCCAGTCGGCGCGAAGGGCAGAGCCACAATAGCGGAAAGTACACCACTCGCATGGTATTCAAGTCGCGGGGTCGGATTCTCTTTCTTCCCGTTACCGATATTCGCTGGATCGGTGCGGAGGAGAACTACGTGCGCATCTGCACCAGGACCGAAACGCACCTGCTCCGCCAGACCATGGCCGATCTCGAGGAGAAGCTCGACCCTGCGATGTTCGCGCGTGTTCACCGTTCCGCGATTGTCAATCTGCAGTACGTCAAAGAGGTGCGCACAGAATCCCGCGGCGACTTTGCCGTTCTTCTGGTCAACGGGCAAAGAGTTCCCATGAGCCGCAGCTATCATGCGCGCATTCTCCAGTCCTTTCAGACCGCGGGAGCTCACGTAGCGTAACGGCAATGCCTGAGAAAGTCACCCATCCCGCAATCGGACGGAAATTCACACCTCCTACGAAGATTTTCGTTGACAAGTACGAACGCCTTCGTATATTGTCGCGAACATGAAACGAAACCGGCATCCCTTGCCCCGGCCAACCGAAGGAGAACTGGAACTCCTCAGCATCCTGTGGGAGCGCGGTCCCTCCACGGTTCGCGATCTGCATCAGGAAGTCAGCAGCAAACGCGCTCTCGGTTATACCTCCGTGCTCAAGCTGCTCCAGATCATGACGGAAAAGGGACTGGTGGAGCGCGAAGAGGCGGGGAAGGCCCACATCTATCGCACCGCCGCGGCCCAGCACGAAACCCAGGATCAGCTCGTCCGCGACATCAGCGAGCGTCTGTTTTCCGGCTCGGCCGCGCAGCTGGCCATGCACGCCCTGGCTATGGAGCCGGTGAACGACAGGGAACTGGAAGAACTCCACAATCTCATCGAGCAAAAGAGGCATCGCCAATGACACACCACTGGGAAGCTCTCGGATGGACGCTGGTCCATTTCCTCTGGCAGGGCGCGGCCATCGCGCTCGTCTACAGAGTTGCCGATCGCGCTCTGGCGCGCCACAGCGCCAACGCTCGCTACGTGCTCGCTCTCGCTGCACTTCTCGGCATGCTGGCCGTCTCCGTTACCACCCTCTCGTACGAGGAGGCCAGCTACTATCAGTCCGCTCCGCGGACCGCCGTCGCAGCGTCCCACTTTCTTCTGGCAGCGCAGCCCGTTGCCGCGCCTGTGTCGGAAACCGCCCGCCCGCTCCAGTCCGCATCCCTCGACCCCATGTCGCTGCAACATTTCATGCCGTATCTGGATACGCTCTGGCTCGCCGGCGTCCTCTTCCTCTCCTTGCGCGCCCTCGGTGGATGGTGGCTCATTCGCCGCCTGCGCCGGCGCACGCACCAGCGCGCCCCGCACACGCTGCTCCTCCGCCTCGATGTTCTCCGCCGCCAGATGGGAATCCGCCGGCTCGTCGATCTGCGCCTCTCCGAACGCATCGCCAGTCCCTTCACGGCTGGCGTACTTCGCCCCTGGATTCTGTTGCCGGTTACCGCGCTCACCGGCCTGAGCTCCGAACAGCTGGAAGTCGTGCTCTTCCATGAGCTCGCTCACATTCGCCGCGCCGACTATCTCTGGAACCTTTTGCAGACCATGGTTGAGACGCTCTTCTTCTTCCATCCGGCCGTTTGGTGGATCAGCCGCCGCGTCCGTGAAGAAAGAGAACTCAGCTGCGACGATATCGCCGTGAAGAACTGCTCCGATCCGGCTCTGTATGCGTCCGCGCTGCTGCGCATTGAAGAAGAGCGGCGCAGCCGCCTGCAGCTGGCCATGGCCCTCGATGGCCATCAATCGCGCGCCGGTCTCCGCGCCCGCGTCCTGCGCATTCTCGGGACCACCGAGGCGCGGCCCCGCGGTTTTCGCCCCGTCTCTTTTGCCGGAATCGCAGCCGCGCTGATCGTCTTTCTTTGCCCGCTGCCGAAAGTCTTTGCCAGTTTTCGCGCGATCCCCAAAGTTGCCACTTCCATTGCTCCCATCGCGAGCAACGTCGTGCACAAGGCCATCCATCCCGTGCTGCAGGCCGCGGCGCCCGCGCCGAAACCCAGCGCCGATGTCCCAGCACCCGCGCCGAACGAGGACCAGCAGAACGCATCCCCAGAACCGGCGCAGAACGCCGAACCAAAAACCGAGGGCCACTCTGACTACATCGACGAGATGCGCGCCGCCGGCTACGACGTCGACCTCGACAAGTACATCGCGATGAAAGTTCAGGGCATCACGCCCGCCTACGCTGCGGAAATGTCCAAAGAATTCGGCGCCAAACTTTCCGCGGACACGCTCATCGCCCTTAAGGTCCAGGATATCGCGGCCGACTACATCGCCAAAATGCGCGCCGCCGGCTTCGATGCCCCTCCTGACAAATACATCGCCATGCGCGTGCAGGACGTTACGCCCGAGTATGCCGCGGAAATGGAAAAGGCGAC
>Ga0187863_10002830_pt1 | contig 13038 bp, 7 predicted proteins | sample June2016WEW_11_1_FD_132975 | JGI IMG/M metagenome (GOLD analysis project Ga0187863, IMG submission 132975) | Peatland microbial communities from SPRUCE experiment site at the Marcell Experimental Forest, Minnesota, USA - June2016WEW_11_10 | ecosystem: Environmental > Terrestrial > Soil >... | reverse complement strand
TGCCCAAGTCGGCGGAAAGCTTTTTTTTGGATCCGAGATCAAAGCGATCCTGGCGGCCGTTCCCGAACTTTCAGAAGTCAACTCGCAAGCCCTCCTGCAATATTTCTATTTCGGTTACATCCCCGATCCGTCAACGGCATTCTCGGCAATTCATAAACTCCCTCCCGGACACATCCTCGAATTCGAGAACGACGAAGTTCGAGTTCGGCAATATTGGAATCTGCCAGTGTATGGCACGTACTCGCCGTCCAGCGAACAGGACTGCCTCGATCAACTGGAAGCCAAACTCGCCGAAGCCGTGCGCATTCGGCTCATTGCCGACGTTCCCCTCGGCGCTCTGCTGAGCGGCGGCACAGATTCCTCTACGATTGTGGCGTTAATGGCGCGTGCCGGCTCGAAACCAGTGAAGACTTTCTCCATCGGCTTTCACCACGCCGACTTCAACGAAGCTCACTACGCCCGCATGGTTGCGGAACGCTTCGCCACCGATCACCACGAGCTGATTGTTGAACCGAACGTGTTGGAAACGATTGAGACTCTTTCCCGCAGCCTGGAGGAACCATTCGGCGACTCCTCCATGCTGCCCACCTATTACGTTTCCTGTTTAGCCCGGAAGCATGTGACCGTCGTGCTGTCCGGGGATGGAGGTGACGAGGCCTTCGGCGGCTACGATCGCTATCGCATCCATCTGCAGGAACGATCGCGCTACCCGATCCCACGCTGGGCTGGAAGCTGGTATCGCACTCAGGTTTATCCCCGCCTTCGTTATGGCGTGCCGGGGCGCAATCTGGCTTACAGTCTTTCGCTGCCTTGGTCAGAACGTTACATCGAGGCAGTGTCGCTTGTGCCCGCCCAACGAAACTTCGCTCTCCTTGCGGAGGACTTCGTAAGCCCATTCCAGGGCGACGCCGACCCTTTAAATATATTTCGTCGCCACCTAGCCGAGGCTCCGGCCAGCGATGACTTGAGCAAAGTGTTGTACCTCGACACCAAGACTTATCTCCCCGGGGACATTCTTACCAAGGTCGATCGCATGAGCATGGCGGCGTCGCTGGAAGCCCGCGTTCCTCTCCTCGATCACATTTTTCTCGAGTGGGTCACGGCGTTGGCCCCGAAGTGGAAGATGGGTGGAGAGAAGATGGGCAAAGGCAGGCAGAAATATATCCTCACAAAACTGGCCGAGCGCGTCGGCGTACCCGCTGCAGCGCTCCACCGGCCCAAGCAGGGATTCGCTTTGCCGCTTCTTCATTGGATGCGGAACGAACTCAAGGAATTGGTGCTCACGCTGCTCCTGGAACCTCGCACCTTGCAGCGGGGATACTTCAGCGAGCCCGGCATCCGCCGCTTGCTGGATGCATTCTTCCGCGGCCAGACCGACGACTATCACGAGATCTGGCGGCTCATGATGTTCGAACTCTGGCAGCGTAATTTTCTTGAGCAGATTCAGAGACCCGACGCAGCTCTTCCGGCACACTGCTTAACTCCCTTGCCTGAGAGAGTGGGCTGATCATCTCGATGATGATTAACTCCACCCCGATGATCGAGTCGCCGCCAGCTGCGGATCTCCAGGATCCGTCCTTCCCCGGTCTCTTCTTGATGACCAATAGTTTTGAGACTGGCGGCAGCGAACGCCAGTTCACTGAGCTGGCCCGTTCTTTCCAGGCGCACGGGTTTCGCCCTCGGATTGGCTGCATCGCAAAGCGCGGCGACTTCCTGGAAGGTTTCGATGGCGTAACGGAATTTCCCCTCGGCGGCAATTTGTATGGCCCACGCTCGATCCAAACCCGCCTGCGGCTCGCCAGCTATTTGAGAGAGTCGCGCATTCAGGTGGCCCACGCTTTCGACTTCTACACGAATCTGGTATTGATCCCCGCGGCAAGGCTGGCCCGCATCCCTGTCGTGATTGGAAGCCAGCGACAGTTGGGTGATCTGCTCAGTCCCGCCAAGTCTCGGGCGCAGTTGGCTGTGCTCCGCTGGTGTGATCGCGTGGTCTGCAATTCACATGCAGCGGCGCGCGGTCTGATCGAGCAGGGCCTGCGGGAAAACCGAATCGTCATTATCGGCAATGGCCTTCCTCCTTCGGCCTTCGCGACGGCCGCGCCTGCTTTGCCTCGCAGTTCTTCCATCCTCCGTGTCGGCATGATCGCAAGAATGAACACGCCCTCGAAGAATCACCGGGTGTTTCTCCGTGCCGCCGCCCGTATTGTCCGAAGATTTCCCGAAGCAGAGTTCGTCCTCGCCGGCGACGGCCCCCTCCGGCCAGAACTGGAACGTGAAGCCGCGGACCTGGGAATCAGCGATCGGGTGCTCTTCCTGGGAGACCGTCGCGATGTCACCTCGATTTTTGCGTCCATCGACATTTCCGTTCTGCCTTCCGACTCCGAAAGCTTATCCAATGCGATCCTTGAGTCCATGGCAGCGCGAGTTCCAGTGGTGGCCAGCCGGGTTGGAGGCAATCCAGAATTAGTCACGAATGATCGAGGAATTCTCGTCGCTCCCGGCGACGCAGATGCACTGGCGAGCGCGATTGAGCGCCTGTTGCAGAACACGTCGATGCGAGCTGAACTCGGCGAAAATGGCAGGAGATTCGTGGAGTCAAATTTCACCCTCGACGCCACGCGCAAACGCCACGAAGAACTTTATGCCGAACTGTTGGAGAGCAAGACGCGACGCCGGAGCCCGCGCCGTTCCCCTGCTTCCGATGAGAAGTCGACGCCTGGCCCGCTACGGGTGGCCATCGTCGCAGCGTCTTCGCGCTACGTCGGCGGGCAATCCGTTCAGGCCGAACTGCTTCTGGCCAACTGGCGCGATGATCCCGAGGTTAAAGCTTTCCTGATTCCAATCGACCCGTCTTTGCCGCGGGCTCTGCGATGGGTAGAGTCCATTCCATTCCTGCGTACTCTGGTGCGCCAGCCTTTCTATCTGACAGCCCTGTGGCGAGGTCTGAATAATGCGGACATCGCCCATATCTTTTCTGCTTCTTATTGGTCGTTCTTGATTGCCCCAGCGCCCGCGTGGCTGCTGGCGCGAGTACGTGGAAAGAAGACGATGATCCACTACCACAGCGGCGAAGCCAGGGATCATTTGCGTCGATTCCGCACCGCTCGACCGCTGCTTGCAAACGCTGACCGGCTGGTCGTACCTTCCGAATATCTGGTTGAAGTCTTTCGCGAATTCGGCCTCACGGCCCAGGCGGTCCCGAACATTGTGGATTTGTCCCAGTTCTCTTTTCGCGAGCGCAGCCCCTTACGTCCTAATCTGGTTTGCACCAGAGGCTTTCATCCTTACTATCGCGTCGACGTGGTGGTGCGAGCCTTCGCCGAAATTCAGCGCGAGTTCCCCCTGGCTCGTCTCGATTTGGTCGGAGGTGGTCCCTTGGAGGGGCAGATTCGCGACTTGGTATCGCGGCTCAATCTTTCGAATGTGAATTTCACCGGAGTGGCGTCGCGGAACGAGATTGGTAGCTTCTATGATGCCGCGGATATTTTCATTAACGCCTCCGCGCTCGACAATATGCCGGTTTCTATTCTGGAAGCTTTCGCGTCAGGAACCCCCGTGGTAAGCACGGCTCCAGAAGGCATGCGCTATTTGATTGAACACGAACGCACAGGACTGCTGTCTGAACGCGGCGATGCAAGCGCATTGGCGAAGAGTGTGATCCGGCTCTTACGCGATCCGGCCCTGGCTTCGCGCATCGTCTTGCATGCATACACACAGTCCAAACATTACCGCTGGGCTACGGTACGCGAGCAGTGGCTTGAGATCTATCGATCACTGGTCCCTCGCGCGTCCCGGGAAACTCATGGATTGGTCAGTGTGGCATCACCACGGACTTAACAGCGGAAATCATCCCGTCTTCTCAGCGACTTTCGGGCTCAATCGCTCGTTCGCTCGCGGCTCCTTAATCGCATACTTCAACAAACACCACAGCGCCCGCACCCCGTCCTTCCATCCGATCTTCTTGCCTTCGGCGTACGTGCGTCCCGAATAGCTGATGCCGATTTCGTAAATCCGCAAGTTCATGCGCGAAATTTTGACTGTGATCTCAGGCTCAAACCCAAATCGATCTTCCTCCAACGGAATGCTTTGGATGACCTCCCGCCGGAATGCCTTGTAACAGGTTTCCATGTCGGTAAGGTTCAGATTTGTCACTGCGTTGGAGATAAGGGTCAGCAGGCCATTGCCCACCGAGTGCCAGAAATATAAGACCCGGTGCGGCCCTGATCCTATGAAACGCGAGCCGTACACCACATCCGCCTTACCCTCGATCAGCGGCGCCAGAAGCTGCGGATACTCCGAGGGATCGTACTCGAGGTCAGCGTCCTGGATCAGAACAAAATCGCCCGTCGCCTCCTTGATGCCTCTCCTTAGCGCCGCCCCTTTGCCCATGTTCTGCGGCTGCAGAAACACGCGAACCTCAGGGCGCTCTTTTGCCAATATGGCAAGGATCTCTCGCGAGCCATCTTTCGAGCCATCGTCTACGCAGAGCAACTCCATTTCCAACGGGACCGCCAGGACTCTTTCGATCGCCAACCGCAGCGTCGGCCGCTCGTTATAAATCGGGATGACGACAGATAGTTTCATAAGTTCTGATCAACTAGAATTCGCGTATCGTTCTGGGAGAATAACACGGCACGCGTGAAGTCACGCGCCGGGCGGCCGGTTTCACGAAATTAATGCTACCGTCACAATATCGGCACGCCGCATTAACCGAGAGATGAGGCACAACCGGAAACCGCGCGGCCGTGTCGCCAAATATGTTCTGCAGAAATGGTGGCGTCAACGCCGCTCCGCAAAAACCTGGCCGATGAATCCACGAAACTGCTGTGGACTCTTGCAGGCGGGCAAATGTGAGTGTTCGAATATCGCGGCGCCTCACGCCGTCGACGCCAGTTTGATTTCTCGAAGTTCTGGCGGCGTACTCTCATGCGAATCGCCTTCCAGACAAACCCGATGCCATAATTCGAAGTTCAACAACCGCCAGATCCGATCACAGTGATCGCGATATCGGGCTTGGTGTTCCTGAAAAAGTCGCTCGATGGCTGCCGGCTTGAAGAATCCCCGGTCCGTACTCCGTTTCTCCAAAAGCAAACCCTGAATCGCCTCCAGCCGCGGTCCAGCCAACCACTGGCTCCAGGGAGTCGGGAAACCCAGCTTCGGACGATGCACAATGGAACGCGGCAGCAAATCCGCAACCGCTTTCTTCAGAATCCCTTTGCCCCCCAATTGCAGTGACAGAGCTGGCGGAATCCGCATAACGAACTCGACAAGTCCATGATCCAGGAAAGGAACGCGACTCTCGACTGAAGCAGCCATGCTCATGTTGTCTTGCTTCATCAGCAGCTCGACCAGATATGTCTTGATGTCGGTGTAGAGCAGCCGCTGCAGCAGGTCCCCCGAAGAGTCCTCCCAATAATCGAGAACATTCCGATAGCAGGCGCCCGTCTCGAACTCACGCGCGACCTCGTCCTCCAGCAAACCTGCCTGTTCCTGCTCTCCGAATGCGGAAAAGAAATTGTCGAAATAAAACTCTGTCCACGAGTTCCCGTCCTTGGCAAGAAAAGTATGGGTCAACTTCCGCCGCAGAGTAGAACCAATCCAGTTTGAATTGGAAATTGAATCCCTCACGCGCCGCCGCAGCGCTCCCGGAACCAACCGTCGATAAATGCGATCGAATGCGGAGTTCTTTAAAGTGAAAGCGTAACGCCCATAGCCCGCTAGAGTTTCATCGCTGCCTTCCCCGGTGAGCACAACCGTGACCCGCTCCCGCGCCAGCCGCGCTGCGAAGTAGAGGGCGACGCTGGAGGGCCACACGATGGGCTCATCCTCATGCCAGATCAGTTTTGGCAGCGTGTCGAAAAACTCCCGCTCACTGACCATCACTTCGTGATGAATTGCATTGAGGTGTTGAGCGACGCTTCGAGCGTAAGGCAGTTCGCTATAAGCGTGCTCGGCATAGCCTACCGAGAAGGTCTCGATCGGCCCGCCTCGCAGACGGGTCATCAGAGCAGCCACTGCACTCGAATCCAGCCCTCCACTCAAAAACACTCCGAGGGGAACGTCGCTCATCAAGTGACTACTAACAGCGTCTTCCAGCAGGCCGCGATAGGTATTGACGTAGTAGCTCTCGTCGCGCAGGTTCTCGTCGAGTCCAGGCGACAGGTCCCAGTATTGCTCGGTTCGCAACTCCCCATCTTCGCTCTGCCCACCTTGGTCGATCTCAAGCCAGTGGCCCGGCATCAGCTTGCGAATTCCTTCATAAAAGGTTTCGGCGCCAGAGAGGTAGCCGAACGCCAGATACTCGGGCAACACCGCACGATGGAATTCAGCAGAAACCTCTGGGTGAGCGAGAATCACCTTGATCTCCGAGCCGAAGAGAAAAAGCCCCCGAGCCAGCCGGTAATAAAGGGGTTTGATTCCCAGGCGGTCCCGCGCGACGAACAGCCGCCGCGTACGGCTATCCCAAATCGCGAACGCAAACATGCCGCGCAGTTCCTGAACGCATTCGCGGCCATACTCCTCGTAAAGATGAACGATGGTTTCCGTGTCGCTATGCGAGCGGAAACGATGGCCGCGGGCAATCAGCCTTTCCCGCAGAGCTTCGTGATTGTAGATTTCACCATTGAAGACAATCCAAATCGTGCCGTCCTCATTGCTGATGGGCTGGTGGCCGGTGACCAGGTCAATGATGCTCAGGCGCCGCATTCCGAGTCCGACGCCGCGGTCCGTGTAAATACCCTCATCGTCCGGACCGCGATGAGTCATCGCGGCACACATCCGGCGCAGGATGTTCTCGCCAACCGGGGCCTTTTCCCCGAACTTCACGACGCCCGCAATTCCACACATTGATTTAACCCAGACTGATTAGCTCAGAATTCGAATCCCCCGCAACCAATCGTTCCAAGGGACGAGTCTTCTTGATTCTTTTGCAGTATAGCAACCCGCAACCCTATGATTTCGCGGCGATTTTCATTGAAAAGCCACAGCCCACCGCCCCAAAAGATTCTTCAACTTTTAACTTTCGCCGGTCACGAATAATGCTAGCCTGACCGTTGCCCTGAGGGCCGAACCTGCATCAACCCTTGAAACCGCAAGCAATCGTGATTCATTTCGAAAAATCTGCCTCCAAGCAAGCTTGTTATGAAGAAATTAGCTGTTAAGGGTGTGGCGTGAAGATTCTTTGGGTAAAACCCGGAAAGTTGCTGCCGCTCGATACCGGCGGCAAACTGCGCACCTACAACATTCTGCGGCACCTGTCCGCGACCCACGACGTCACTTACCTCTCATACTATGGCGGACAACGCGACGAGGACTACGAACGAGAGATTTTGAAACATCTGCCGGGCACCGTGCCAATAGCCAAGGCCTTTCCCGACGTAACGGGGCCCGGACGCTACCTTGACTATGTGCGCTGTTTGCCGGCAGCCGCTCCGTATGCCGTCAGCCGGTTTACTTCCCCTCCAGTGCAGAAGATCCTTGCGGAGTGGATTGCGCAACGCCGTTTCGATGTTGCGGTATGTGATTTTTTAGTCAGCGCGCAGAATTTTCCTCGTGAACTCGTCACGCCGACTGTGCTCTTCCAGCACAATGTTGAAACCATGCTGTGGAAGCGCCGAGCCCGCTTCGCCGCGAGTACGGTGGATCGCGTTATCTCGAAGATCGAATCCGCGAAGATGGCGCGCTATGAACCCGCGCAGATTCGCCGCTTCCATCACGTGCTCGCCGTCTCCGAACAAGACCGGCAAGCCATGAGCAGCATGGTAGATCCTTCCCCCATCAGCGTGATTCCCACCGGCGTAGATCTGGCCAAGTACCGCTTCGATTCGAAATTACGACCGTCAGGTCCGCTCGTGGTCTTCACCGGTTCCATGGATTGGGAGCCGAACATCGACGGAGTCGAGCACTTTTGCACGGAAATCTGGCCCAAGGTCCTGGCCGAAGTTCCGGACGCACGTTTCCGCATTGTCGGACGCAAACCGCATCCCCGGGTAAAAAAGCTGGCCTCTGCTTCGATCGAAGTCACTGGTACGGTTCCATCTATTATCGACCATCTCCGCCAAGCAGCTGTTCTTGTAGTTCCCTTGCGGATCGGCGGAGGAACGCGCATCAAGATTTATGAGGGCATGGCAGTGGGCAAGGCCACGGTGTCGACCCTGGTCGGAGCCGAAGGGTTGGAAGTCCACCACGAGCACAACATTTTGCTGGCCGACGATCCCCGGCGATTTGCGAACTACGTTGTGAAGCTCCTGCGCGACGAAGATTTCCGGCGCAAATATGAAGCGGCCGCGGCAGCAAGCATGCGACCGCATGACTGGTCAGTGATCACTCAAGGCTTCGTCAATGAGCTGCAGAACGTGGTTGCGGCGGCCTCACCGGCCAGGCCGAGAGCTCGCACCTTACTCGGCAGTCCCGTGCTTTACACAAAATCAAGAATGCAGGACGTTCAGTCATGAAAACTTCAACTCCAGGGGGCGCACCTTCCAAGAAGGCGGGCGCGTGGTTTATTGCTGTCCTCTTAGCGTTAGGATTGCCTCTCCCGGCGTTTGCCGCGCTAGGCGATGTTTCGAACTCGGTCCAGACCGATCAAGCGCAGATGCGGGCGGACCTGAAGGTCATCGAGGAGGACGCTTACACCATCCATGAGATGAAGTCGCCCAACGGCACGGTAGTCCGGGAGTACGTTTCGCGGGCGGATGGTCGCGTCTTCGGCATCACCTGGCAAGGCCCGTTCATTCCAGATCTGAAGCAGCTCCTGGGAGCGTACTTCCAGCAATATTCCCGGGCCGCGCAGGTCCAGCGCGAAACCCAGGTTGGAAGGCATCCTCTCAACATCCACGAACCAGGATTGGTTGTCCAGACCGCAGGGCATATGCGAGTCTTTTCCGGCCGCGCTTACGATCCTGGATTGATACCCGCAGGGGTCAGCGATCATGACATTCAGTAGGGGAGGCAGTGTGCGAACAGTGGCCATCGTAGCGTTGCAGGTGGGATTACTGTTTCTGGGCGCTTGTGCCTGGAAAAGTAACCCTCCACAGACAGGAGCCGTCACCGTTGAACTGACGGCCAGTCCCTTTTCGCCACCTGTAGTACTCACTCCCGCCACCGTAGAGACTATTCAAGCCACGGTTTATGACCAGTCCAATCAAGGTGTGACTTGGACAATCTCGCCCCTCAACTTCGGTACCCTCAGCACTCAGACTTCGACCAATTCCGCCGCGAATTCCTTGACCACAGCTATTGTGACCTACACGGCCCCGGCGAACTTCTCCGCGACCACCACCGTCACCGTCACCGCGACTTCGGTCAGCAATCCAGTTGTGACTGCTTCTTTGCCGATTAAGGTCACTCCGATCGTCGTCGTGCTCGAAACTCCCGTGAACGGCAACTTTATCCCGGTCGCCGATCAGAGCATCAGCCCAGGCGGACAACAGTTATCTCTCATCGCGAACGCGACCACCGTGCTGGGCCTCAGCCCAGGAGTAACCTGGGCCATTTCTCCCGCCAGTGGCGCCGGTACGCTGGCGGGTCAGACCGCCTCTACCGCAAACTACGTGCCGCCCAGCGCGGTATCGTCGCCAGTAACTGCCACCGTCACTGCCACCGCCGTAGCCAATTCGAGCGCGACCGCAGTTTTGCGGATCACCGTGCTCCCTTCCGGCTTCGGTCCTGGCGCCGGTCCCAATGTGGCGGCGATTAGCGTGAACGGCGGACCGATCCCAGGCCAAATCTATCCCAATGCTGCGTTTACAAGTGTCACGATCTGTTCGACAGGTAGCCAGGCTGCCAGCCAGCCGGCCTGCCAAAACGTCGACGGAATCTTGGTTGACACAGGATCGTACGGCTTGAGGATTCTCCAATCGGAAGTTTCCCAAATCAAGCTTCAGACTTTTGTCGACGACATCGGAAACATTTTGCAAAATTGCGCTTCGAATGTGGACGGATCCTACTTGTGGGGCACGGTATCTCAAGCTGACGTCTACGTGGCGGGCGAGTTCGTACCTGGTCTGTACATTCAGGCAATCAGCAGCTCTCCGGAGGTAGTTCCGGATGGCTGCTCCAACGGCGGCACCACCAACCTGAACACCCCGCAGTTGTTGGGCGCAAATGGCATCCTCGGCGTCGGGCCCGAACCCACCGACTGCACCCTCGCCGGAGTTAATCTCTGCGATGGCAGCACGCAATCGACACCGCCCAATCTCTACTACAGTTGCCCAACGACAGGTTGCGCAACCACGGATTCTCCAGTGACTGTTCCCGCAACTGGACTGAGCGGACAGGCCGGACAGGTCACCAACCCCGTTAAATTCATGCAAAACACGATCGCTTTCACGTCCGACGATAACGGTGTAATCCTTCAGTTCCCCAGTGTCTCAGAACCCGAATCGTCAGTCATCGGCACTCTGACCTTCGGCATCGGAACAGAATCAAACAACGGACTGGGCACCGCCACCATTTACTACCTGGACTCCAACGACAACTTCACCACAACCTTTAATGGCCAGACTCTGACCAGCAGCTTCATCGACAGCGGCTCGAACGCGCTTTACTTTCCCGACTCTCTATCAACCTGTTCGGTCAACACCCAATTCTTCTGCCCGTCATCCTTGACGAGCCTGTCCGCAATAAATCAGGGGGCCGCAATTGCGGGAACGACCCAGGGACAAAGCACCGTACCCTTCAGCGTCGATAACGCCGACAATTTGCTCTCCGCGAACCCCGGCGACGCCGCATTCGGCACGCTGGCCGGTCCCTTGGGAACCTTTCAGTCCTGCTCCAATGGTACTGGCTCCTGCGTATTCGACTGGGGATTGCCTTTCTTCTATGGCAACACCGTATATACGCACATCGATGCCTGCCCGCCGCCTGAGCCGCCTCCGGCGTCGCCTACGACCTGTGCTGCCTCGAACCAACCTTACTGGGCTTACTAGCGTTGCAAGAGCAGCCGGTAAATTCGCAGGAATTCCAGACTAGCCAGCCGATCAGGACGTCAAGGTTACGCGGCGAAAAAAAGGCGAGACACAATTGAGCGGGAACTCAAATTCTCGACTCCTGCAAGAATTCATTTGCTCTGCAGCTCTCCGCTGAGCGGCCTAAGAATCTCCATATTCTTCTGATTGTCTTGCAGCGGTACGAAACCATCGTCCCCACCGACTTCCGGCCCCGTGTCGAACTGCGAGAAGAACATCGGCAGGTCGGTCCACTGCACGCGCTTGTCATCACCCTCCACCCAATTCCACTCCGGCTTGGGCTTGGCGCTGAGAAAGCGCACTGGCAGCCAAACCGTACCGCCTTGCTGCCAGGTCCCCAGCACCCGCTTGGCGAGATCTTCCCGCCACGTTGCCAGTCGTTCGGTATTGATCTCGAGCACATCGTAAGCCCGCCATTTGGTGTCTACGTTGATTGGGTCCAACGGAAAGTTTTGCCGGAACTCGGCCAGGCTGTCTTGCTCGCTAACCGCGAGCACCAGGCTCTCGGGCGTCAGCAACGGAACGAGATCATGAATTCTGCCGACCGCCGCAGCCCTTCGCGATTCTAAAGTCCCTCGGCGCATGGCGTTGAGGTTCACCGCGACCACGGCCGTGAGAGCAACCAGTAGCAATATCTTGGAAGCGCGCTTGGATTGCGGGCTCGCGAGCACGTATCCAAACGCCAGAAAAACGAAAGGAAACAAGGGAAGGTAGCGCTCAATGGACCCCGCTTCGAAAATGAAAACCGCAAAAACAAAAATCGGCAAAACCGTCGCGGCTAACAAGAAAAGCAGGATCCTCCCCCGCTTCGAGCGCAACAATTCCACACAAACCACGGTTGCCGAGGCATAAAACATACCCAGTTTCCACAAACTATAACCAAACAGACTCCCGGTGCTCACCGGCGAATACGGATCGTCCACAAGGTAACGCTTCAACCACATCCCGTCCCGGTCCATGTTCACAAATGACCGCGGTACGGAGAAGGCCAGGCGCGCCGCCGCGCGCACGCCCCCCGGTTGAATCTGACCATGACCCGCCGCCAAGATCCATTCCCTTAAATCCGCTACATTGCGAATTCCAACCGCAGCAATCGCCGAAGCGTAAACCGCAAGTCCAATTACCGCGCAGACCACGACCGTCTGCCCGATTAGCCGCCGCCGTTGCGCTTCACGCCCGTAAAGCCATAGCGGGGCGGCCATGGCTGCAGGCAGCATAAATATGTAAGGGAACCAGAACAGCACAGCCAGGGCGAACAGTAGAGCCGCAACCATAGCTCGGCCAATCGGTGCTCGGCCAATCATTGCTCTGCCAATTGAAGCTCGGCCCAGCGAGTGATCCGACACGTTCTCCGACCATAACACGTACATCCCAGCCACCAGGCATGCGACCCCCACAACATAGGCGTTGCCCGAATGTGAATAGTCCAGGAATGCGTCAGCCGAAAAAAATCCGACGGTCGCCAGCAACGAGCATCTTTCATCTCCGATAACTCTTCTGGCCAACAAGAAGAAGAGAATTACGCAACCCAGGCTTGCGACAAAATTGATTCCCAACAACGTCAAGAGCACTTGTGCTCGGTGGTTCTGATGCACGAACAACTGAGTTACGGGTGCAGTGATCACGAAACTCAGCCAGCCCAACGGACGCCAGAGAATGTGGCCAAAATCCCAAAACGGATTCGCCGTCGTCTGGCGATAATCAACCACTCCTCCTCCGTATTGATGGCGCAAAATGGCCTGGGTGTACACGTTCGTATCGGCCATAAAGTGCGCACCCGTACACGCCCACACGATCAAGTAAACAAAAATCAGAATCGGGAGCGCAGCACTCCAGCGTTTTCCTTGCTGGCTCTCCCGAGACGCGGACTCGAGTTTTAGAACTTCCTCTGCCATAATCGCGAATGTTCGTCCTGGAGTTGGACGAGTAGTCTACCGCAAAGCCAAACGAGAGTGACCAGAACCGTTTGTCTCCCGCGAATGCCCTGAACTCTCTCTCCCCCGAAACCCCGCCATTCTCGGGCTATCTGCGGGCTGTGAGATAATCAACACTCAACTTCGCGAGGTGAAGG
>Ga0187863_10002828_pt1 | contig 13039 bp, 14 predicted proteins | sample June2016WEW_11_1_FD_132975 | JGI IMG/M metagenome (GOLD analysis project Ga0187863, IMG submission 132975) | Peatland microbial communities from SPRUCE experiment site at the Marcell Experimental Forest, Minnesota, USA - June2016WEW_11_10 | ecosystem: Environmental > Terrestrial > Soil >... | reverse complement strand
GGGTGGATGCCGTATGCCGAGGTTCTGCTTGGGTTGTACTTTGCAGCGGGCGTTCTCTACGCGATTCAAAACGAAAATTACGCGACGACTCCCTTTTTGCTTCTGTTTGTCTGGGGCTATCTGTACACCGGGCTGATGTCACTTTCGCAGACCTACCTGGGGCGTCTCCGTCTGGGAAGCGGCGAGACGCAGGCCGCCGAAGCGCGGCCTGCATCCACCGGAATCTCGGCGTTCTAGCTGCTCAGCGGCTAGAGCCCGCAGTCACTCCGGGCGGTTTCGGGACGGCGGAGGCCATGCCCTGACCAAGAAACGAGTTCCGTGAGAGACTCCGCGAAGCCCCGCCTTTTTGCCGCCCGCTGTGGTTCTCTGGTTCTCGCCGCTTCCTTGGTTTGCTGCCTTGCGCAGGCCCGGTTTCGGCAGGCCAGCGCTGAATATCAGGCGCGCCGAACGCAGCTTCGCGCCAAGGTGGATGGCCCCGTTGTGATCTTTGGCTACACGGGGCACGAGGACGCTTCGGAAGTCGCGATCTTCTTTCAGGAGCCTTATTTTTACTATCTCTCGGGGCACGATGAGCCGGGCGCGGCTTTGCTGCTGGCTCCCGAAGGGCCCAACGCGAAGCCGTCGGATGGCCCGCACGAGATTCTCTATCTTCCGCCGCGCGATCTAAACCAGGAAAAATGGGAAGGACCGAAAATCGGTCCCGACGATCCGGGTGTGGCGGAGAAAACCGGCTTCGCGGCCGTCGAACCGCTTGCGAATCTGCGCGGGGACTTGATCCGGCTGGCCAAGAACTACGCGAATTTCTACACGCTGCTGCCTCCGGCACAGGAGGAGGGTTATCCCCACTTCACGCTTTCCGCCAAACTGGTTCGCGACGCACTGCCGCAGGCAAATCTGAAGGATGTTACCGCGACCATCGACGCCATGCGCCAGGTGAAATCTCCCGGCGAGCTGGCATTGCTGCAGAAGGCCATCGACGTATCCGTCGATGCGCATTTCGACGCGATGAGGCACATGCGCCCCGGGCTGTTCGAATATCAGGTGGCCGCGCGCATGAAGGAAATTCACGAGCTGGGCGGCTGCTCGCGGGAGGCCTATGCGCCCATCGTCGGCGCAGGCTTCAACGCAACAGTGCTGCACTACAGCGGACTGAGCGATCCAATCGAGGATGGCGATGTGGTCGTAATCGACGTGGGCGGCGAATATGGCGGCTACGCGGCCGACATCACGCGCGCGCTTCCGGCCAACGGGAAATTCACGCCGCGCCAGCGCGAGATCTATGAAATCGTTCTGGGCGCGCAGAATGCGGCGCTTGCGGCGGTGAAACCCGGTGCGAAGCTCTACGGCGGGACCGGCAGCCTGCAGCAGATCGTCACCGACTATTTCAGCACGCATGGTCACGACAAGGAGGGCCGTACCCTCGAACGGTACTATATTCACGGCGTGAGTCACCACCTCGGCCTTGACGTGCACGATCCTGGCGACCGGGATCGCCCGCTCGAGCCAGGAATGGTGGTGACCGTCGAGCCGGGAATCTATATCCCCGAAGAAAATCTCGGCGTTCGCATTGAGGATGATGTTCTCGTCACAAAAGATGGTTACCGGCTCCTCACTGCTCGCTTGCCTCGCGGCCCGGATGAAGTTGAAAAAGTGATGGCCGCACACCTGGCGGAAAAAGGTCAAGACGCCTATCCGTGAGATAAAGCCCACTGACAGCACGCAAGCCACGCCGGGGGTGAAGAGTCCGCGTGAGAATTGGCAACAGGAGGTTTACTTGCCCGGAACTCCGTTCGTATCCATCGAGCCCGGGATATTCGGCACGTGCGAGATTTTTCCTGCCCGCGCGTCGGCGATGGTGATCTGATTTAGGTCCAGAGTGCGCCCCATCGCCTGGTTAAAATTCACTTCTGCTTCCACCAGATTGATGCGATCGCGCAAGAGCGTACCCTCGGCCGCGGTGAGGTCCCGCGTGCGCAGCACCACGTTATAGCTGGTCGACGCGCCGAGTTGATATTTTTTCCGCTCATCGTCGAGCGTTTGCTTGGCCAACATTTGGGCCTTTTCAGCGGCGGTAACGGCCGCGCGCCCTTGAGCCAGGGCAGTCAGCGCCTGCCGCACGTTGAGCACGATGTTGTTCTGCGCCTGCCGGTACTGCACTTCCTGCTGCCTCTGTGTGAGCGACGCCTGCGCATTGTCCGCCTGCGCCGCGCGGTTGCGAATCGGCAGGGTGAGATTGATCCCGGCTTCATAGGTCGGATAGTTGTTATGGATCATGCTGTTCCACCCATCCGTGAGGCCTCCATTGCTGGTCGTAGCCACCGTACTGGAGGCTTGGTCTGCCACAATGAGCGGCAACGCCGAAGTTTCGATCGCCGCCTGCGCCGCGCCTGCCAAAAGCACCGGTTCGCTTCGAAGGGCCACAAACCCACTGGGGATCGTTGTGGAACTCGCCAGCCCCGAGATGCCGTATTGCTCATAGAGCAAGAAAAGGTTCACCGACGGTAGAAGCTCGTTCTTGGTAGCCCTTACTTCAATCCCGGCGTTTTTCAGGTTGAGCGCGGCTTGCTCGAGCTCAGGACGCTTTTTCCATGCCTCCTGAACGGCCGTTTGCAAAGGAATGCTCTCAATCACGTCCGGCGTCGGAATGGGAGTGGTGGGCACGATCTCGACGCCCGATAGCGTCATCGCCAGAGGATCCTTGGTAATTGCTACCAGCAGCGTGGTCTCATCCTGCAGTTGAGTGGTTTGCGCCTGCACCAACGCCTGCTGGTCGGAAGCAAGCTGAGACTCGGCGGTAATTACATCGAGCGGTGCCATCGTGCCAATTTCCAGCTGCTTCCTGTTGTTTTCATAGAGCTGCTGGTCGACTCCCACGGTTGCCTGCTCCACTTTCACGTTCTCGCGCGCGTAGACCAGCTCCCAGTAATCGTTGGCCACCTGTGTGACGCTGTTTATCACCTGCTGCGCGAATTGCGACTCGCCCACTTTTACGGTGTTCCTTGCTTCAAGAATGTATCGGGTGTTCGCCAGCTTGCCGAAGCCATTCAGAAGAGGCTGCGTCATTTGGACCGTCAGCGACGATTCCACGTAAGGATTAAAAAGATCGCCCGGGAAGTTGATCGACGACCGCATATTGTTCAATGTCACTTGCAGCTGCGTTCCCGTCGCGAAACCCTGCGTGTAGTTGAAATTCGCGGTACCGTTGTGGCTGATCAGGTCGGGCACTACCGGAGCGGCCCCGGATGGAAGGGAAGTGACGCCTGACAGAAACGGATTGTTGATCGGCAAAGAAGCTTTCGAGATGTAGCCCGTGCCCGTCAGTACCGGATCAAAAACGAGCCTGCCGTTCACGCCAGACCGGGCCCGCAGCAGCGCTGCTTCGTCAAGCGACGGCGTAAAGCGCTGCACGGCGATGTCCATGTTGTTTTCCAGCGCCAGTGAAATGGCGTCTTCCAGGCTCAGCATCAATTGGCCGCCCTCAATCAGCTGCTCAATGCGCGGCGAATTGGTAAGTGTCGGTTCGGGCAGCTGGAGCGGTTTATAGGGCAGAGTGTAATGAGGGAAGAATGATCGCCCCATGGAATAGTCCGGCGTAAGCGACAAAGCCCTGTTGGAAGCGGTTGCCGAACGCGCAGGTTCTCCAGGTTGCATGGCTGCGCTGGAACCTGGGCTGGACGCCCCGGTGCCCTGAGCGAAGGCAGGGGAAGCTGCCGGCGAAAAGATAAGCGAGCCAATAAGAGCCAGCTGCGTCGCAACCCGCGTTAGAGTTTCGTTCATCGTTTCCAATCCTCCCCAGCGTTTTTGTCCTAAGATGTGGACGCAACCTGATAGAACGTAGCGTTGTTCCGGTTTGTTTCACAATAACTCCATTGTATAAGCACTGCCGGGCGTGTCGAATCCATATCCGCCAGTGGTCAACGCCAGTTTGTCTGTGCCTCTGAGTCTTTCGTTTGACAGGTCTATGTCAGGGTTCTACCATGAGCAGGAAGCTTCCCAATCATTCATGCCTTCATCCTTGTCGACGTTTGTTCTTCCGCTAGACCGAAGCTCGAAGCGCTTCACCGATTTCCCAAAACCATCCTGCGGCATCCCTCCGGCCAAAAAAAATCCCCTGCTCATCATTCTTTTGCTCGTTGCTTTGAGTTTCGCCGCGGCCCGCGCGCTGGCGCAAGCGCAGGACCAGCTCCCAGTAAACGGTTACGTCAACGATTTCGCGAAGGTCCTGAGCCCGCAGACGCAAAACCAGCTCGCAGCCCTGTGCACGGAGCTCAATCAGAAAACGCAAGCGCAGGTCGTCGTGGTGACGATCAAGTCGCTTGGCGGCACGCCGATTGAGGATTATTCCATTGCTCTCGCCACGCGTCTCGGCATCGGCCCCAAGCAATCCAATCGCGGCGTCCTGATTCTTCTCGCCGTGGACGATCATCGCTATCGCATAGAAGTCGGATACGGCCTGGAAGAAGTTTTGCCCGACGGCAAGGTCGGTGGCATTGGCCGCCAAGCCGTTCCGTATCTGCGCCAAAACAACTACGACGCGGGCGTCTTCTTCATGACCAGCGAGGTTGCGCAGGTAATCGCCGCCGATCGCGGAGTTAAACTCACAGGGGCCACGGCGCCGCCCCCTCCACAGGGCAGCAGCCCGGCGAATTTGAGCTGGGGCGAAATATTCCTGCTGTTCTTCCTGATCTTTATCGTCTTTTCGATCTTGCGCCGCGCCGGCGGAGGCCCAGGCTCAAGAGGGGGGGCCGGGGGTTGGATCGGCCCCATGATGGGCGCGGGAATGGGCGGCTGGGGCGGAGGATTCGGCGGAGGCCGTGGTGGGGGAGGAGGGGGATTTGGCGGATTCGGCGGCGGTGGTTTTGGCGGTGGTGGCGCCAGTGGCGGTTGGTAGTGCGAGTGCTGATTTTTCCGAGGTCGCGCAAAATATGGAAACAAAGCTGACGGAACTGGTGGCGCGGTTAAAATCCGGCGCGGCAGCGAATCTGCAGGCCGTCGTCCTGTACGGCTCGGCGGTGACTGGGGAATTCCTCGCCGAGCACTCTGACTTGAATGTTCTCTGCATCGTGGAGCGGGCAGGGGCCCACGAGCTCGAACAGCTTCATTCGACGGCGGAATGGTGGACCCGCCAGGGAAATCCTGCGCCGCTGATCTTTACGCCGGGCGAGCTACGCCGGTCGGCGGATGTATTCGCCATCGAGCTTCTCGACATGAAGGACAATCACCGCATGCTGTTCGGGTCCGATTTCCTTCCCGATTTCGAAGTCTCGATGCGCCTGCACCGGCTTCAGGTCGAGCGGGAGCTGCGCACCAACTGGCTGCGCCTGCGGCAAGCGGTGCTGGCAGCGCCCACCAAGCCGAAGGTGCATCTGGGCATTATGGTGTCGTCCAATTCGGCTTTCTGCACCTTGTTCCGCCATGCTCTGATCGCCTTGGGCCAGCCCAAGCCCGAGAGCAAACGCGCGGCCGTCAGCATGATTGCGTCGCTTGTGGGTGCCGATCCGTCGGCGTTTGGTTCGATACTTGATTTGCGCGAGGGACGCCTCAAGGCGAAACACCTCGACATAGAAGCTACGTTGCAAACGTACCTGGAGTTTGTTGAGGTCGTCACGAATCAAGTTTGTGAAAAGATGAGCTAGGGCGAATCGCGATTTTTCCGCACGGATTCCTTAGAGCTGTTTGGTTGCTTAAATACGGATCATTCAAATCGAAAGGTCGAATTGGACACGCACGGGCTCCCTTGTTAGCCTCTGACTATGTACTTACTGATCCCCACCTCCACAGGTGAAGCCGTGCTGGACTCCCTATCGGGCCAGCGGGTAGTTGGCGGTCGCACCGATGATGGCTTGGAGCAAGCGGCCCAGTCGTTTACCGCGCTTTTGAAATGCGCTTCGTGTTTGGTTCACAGTTCGGAAAGCCACGCGGTATTTCTAGAAATCAGGCTCGCCGGATCGTCCTGGCAAAACTGAATCGGGCGCAGCCTCCCCGCCTTGCAGTCAGTCTTTTTTCAAGGGCTTCTCAAAAAAAACGGGCACAAACCTTGCGGCCTGTGCCCGGCATACAGAGTGTGAGAATGACCCCAACGTTCAGTCGGGAAGAGGAGCGGTTTCCGGCATCTGGAGCTTCGCCTTCGCGAGAGCGCGGACGATGTTGGTTTCCACCGTCTGCTCGGTAGTGTTACGAACGGTCGCAAGTTCGGTCACGAGAAGGTGTTTGGCACGATCGAGCATCTTCTTTTCGCGGAAGGAAAGCGGCTTGGTGCGGCTGAGCGCGACGAGGCCTTTTAATACGACGGCGACCTCCATCAGCGATCCCGTGCGCATCCGATCTGAATTCTCCTTGAAGCGATGCTTCCAATCGTGGTGGGAATCGGAGCGGCCCTTTTCCAAAAAGGAAAGGACAGCGCCGGCTTGTGTGGAGCGGATCACGGGCCTCAGTCCCACATTGTCGACGTTCGATTGGGGCACCATAACTTTTAGGCCGCTGGAAGCAATCCGCAACATATAGAAGCGTTCCGATTTGCCGTTCACATAACCAAAACTGATCTGTTCGATAAGCCCTACACCGTGGTTCGGATAGACAACCTTTTCACCTAGCTTGAATTCACTCACCATAGGTCGAGGTCCCCTTCCCCAGAGTCTAGTTAAATATTAGGCACATGTGAATGGAAGGTCAAGCAATTCTAATGGGTTTCTAGGGGATCAAAATCTAGTGAATGGTGCACATTTAAAAGGGTTTGGCACCCCGATTGCCTTATAATAGCACTCCCTTGATTACCTTGGCAGTCGATACGACCTCCCCGGGCGGCAGCGCGGCGGTACTGCGCGCAGAGCGCTGCATTGGGAGCGTCTCCGCGTGGACCGAGGAAACCCACTGCTCGCGGTTCTTTCGGCAAGTGGAATTCCTGCTGGCAGAACTCGCCCTGAGCCTTGACCAGGTAGAGCTGTTTGCAGTGGCAAACGGGCCGGGTTCCTTTACCGGACTTCGAGTAGGGATCGCGGCGATCAAGGCGTGGGCGGAAGTATATGGCAAGCCGGTAGTTGGCGTCAGCGCGCTCGAAGCCATTGCGGCGGAGTCGCATGCCGCATCTGCTGTCCTGGTGCCAGTTTTCGACGCCAGGCGCGGCGAGGTGTACTTCGGATTCTACCGGAGGACAGGAAATCCAGCGGCTGCGGAATTGGCGCTGGAGGGTCAGTATTCTGCAATGCCCCCCTCTGATTTCCTGCAGGAAGTGCGAACCCGGCTTGGCGATACCCCTTGCACGATCGTGACTCCGACGCCGGAAGCCCTGTCGGTGGCCCTTGCTCACAAGGGCGGGCAGCAGTCTTGGGAGAAGATGGCCCTTGAGGTGGTTCCAAACATACTGGCGCCCGTGGTGGGTTTGCTGGCGGCGCGGCGCGCGCGCGACGGAGTCACCAATAATTCGCTCACGCTGGAGGCAAATTACGTGCGGCGAACCGATGCGGAAATGAAATGGAAGGGGATCTAGCCCGTTGGATATCCGCCGCGTCGAGCCTCGCGATGTGGTGGCCATTCTGGGGATTCAAGCCGTGAGTCCGGAGATCGCGCAATGGACCATGGAGGATTACGAGCGCGTCGCGCGCGGGGAAATGGCGGGGTGGGTGGCCGACCAAGCCGGACAGGTGCTCGGCCTTCTGATTGCGCGGCAGATCGCAACCGACATCGAAATATTGAATCTGGCGGTGCGCCCGGACGCAAGACGCCGCGGCGTTGGCGCGGCCCTTCTGGCAGAAGCGCTCGACTGGAGCAGGACATTTCGCGCTGAAAAGGCCTTTCTGGAAGTGCGCGCTTCCAACCTCGCGGCGCTGCAGTTCTACCTGCGGCATCATTTTAAGGCTACCGGACGCCGGGCGCGTTACTACACCGCGCCGCCCGACGATGCACTCGTGCTGGCCTTACCGCTCACCTAGAAAGCGTGCAGAAATGTTCAACAAGACTATTGGCTTGGCGTCTCACTTGTGATACCTCTTGTTGCTATGTGAACTGCACCTCAGACGGGAGGGAACGGATGCCGACAGCCGAAGATATAAGGCAGTCCCTGTTGGAAGCAGACCCCGAATATAGGCGCCTCGCCGAAGAGCATTTCCGCTGTGAAGTCCAGTTAGAGCAAATTCACGACGAACCCTACATCAATTCCGAAGATCTGATTCAGGAATCGGTGCTGAAGAAGCTGAAGCTGCACCTGAAAGATCAGATGGAAATGATGGTGGCGCGCTATCAGCATCGCCGCGGTTTGATGCAGCACTCGTTATAAGCGGCGCTGTAGGCGCCGAGCAGTCTTCTCTCTTCTGTCGTAGAATACCGGTGTCTTTCATCCGGGACCACCGCAGCGCGTGCTTCCCGAATCCAAATCTTCAGAGAAAAACGACGAATGGTCAAAGACGCCTACGGGTTTGCGGCTCCGCCGTTCATGTTGGGAGTCTTGTGCCTGGGCTTCGGCTGGTATTGGCCGGCGGGCATTCTGTTTTTCCTGGGGCTGTTCGTCTTTTACTTTTTTCGCGATCCTGAAAGGACCATTCCTTCTGAGCCCGGCCTCGTGGTTTCTCCTGCGGACGGCCATGTCATAGAGATTGTGGACGAATTGTTCGATACCACGATGGGGCATCGCATCACCATATTTCTAGCCGTGTGGGATGTGCATGTGCAGCGGGCGCCGGTGGCGGGAAGCATTGCCCAAGTGGTCTATAAGCCTGGGCGATTCTACGCCGCGATGCGCAAGGCTGCCTCGCGCGAAAATGAACAGAACGTGATCTATATGGATACGCCTATGGGCAGAGTCGTTTTCAAACAAATTGCCGGAGCAATCGCGCGCCGCGTGATATGCTGGAAGCGGAAGGGCGAGGCCTTGGCCCTTGGCGAGCGTGTGGGAATGATTCGATTCGGCTCCCGCGTGGATGTCTGGTTGCCCATGGAAGCGCAGATACTCACACAGCGCGGGCAGAAAGTGAAGGGCGGCGAAAGCGTCCTGGCGAAATGGAATTCAACGAGCTAGACCCGATTGGGCACGAAGAAGAGTCTCCCCGCCTGCTTCGCAGTCACCGGCACCGGCGCGGCATCTACATCCTTCCCGGAATTTTCACCGTCGCCAATCTGCTGTGCGGCTACTACGCTGTGCTGGCCACCTTGGAAGGCGCTCCCTCGGACCTCGACAACGCCGCGCGCGCCATTGGTGTTGCCATTCTGTTCGACTCGCTCGACGGGCGGGTGGCGCGGGCGATGGGCACCAACAGCGAATTTGGAAAGCAGTTCGATTCACTGGCCGACGTGGTCAGCTTCGGCATTGCTCCGGCATTGCTTGCCTACGTGTGGGGCGTGCGCTCCATGGCGGCGACCGAGGCGCCCCAGATGCTGCACCTGACGCAACTAGGCTGGCTGATCGGGTTTTTCTTTGTGGTGTGCTGCGCCTGGCGGCTGGCGCGCTTCAACATCCAGGGGATGGCGCCCGGTGGAGGTCGCTTCTTCGTGGGCATGCCCACTCCGGCCGCTGCTGGAATGATCGCGGCGGTCATTCACTTTGTCGTCTATCCGATCCAGGACGTGAAGATATCGTTGCTCTGGCTCCTCCTGGTGCTGTCGCTGGGCGTGCTGATGTCGAGCAGTCTGCGCTACTACAGCTTTAAAGACATCCAATGGACCAGGCGGCAGCCCTCGCTGGCGGTTGTTCTGATTGCGCTTCTCATTGGCGCAGCTGTGTATTTGTCGAGACCGACTTTGCTTGCGATCGCCGGCGTTTACAGCATTCACGGCGTGGTGCTTCAGGTGGTCCGCACGGTCCGCCACCGGCTGGCATCGCGCCCCGCCTAGAACATGCCCGCCGGGCCGGAACGTGCCAATCGCGTGGCGATCGTCGGCGCATCTTCTCTTCGCGGCAAGGAACTCAAGCAAGTCCTCCAAGACCGCGATTTCCCCGCAGGCGAAATCATGTTGTTGGATGAGAGCGTCATGGCCGGAACTCTCACGGAGGCCGGCGGTGAGCCTACGTTTATCCGTGAATTGGCCGAGGACAGTTTCGAGGGTGTCCGCTTCGCTTTTTTTGCGGGAACCACTTTCGATACCCAACGCAACTGGGCTGCTGCGCAACGAGCCGGAGCGACCGTGATTGACCTCACGGGCGGTGTAGCGGCTTCCGGCAAATCGACGATGTGGATTCCGTCACTGGGTGCGTTGCTTCCGCCGCGGCCGGGGCCGGGTGCGAATGGCTCCGCGCTGCCCACGCCTTATTATTCTCCCCCGACCCCTGTAATCGTGGCGTGCACGCTCGCGGCCGCATTTGGAAAATTTCAGCCGCAGCGGATCGCGACGGTATTGTTTCCGCCCGTTTCCGAACGCGACCAGCCCGGCATCGAAGAACTCGAAAGCCAGACGACGAATGTGCTTTCGTTTCGGCCCATCCAAAGGGCGATTTTCGATGCCCAGGTGGCCTTCAACCTGTTGTCAAGCTACGGCGGGGACAGCAAGCCGAGCATGGCCGACCTGCGGAAGGGAATTGCGCGCGACCTAAACACCTATCTTGCGGGACGCGCACCCGTGCCGGCCATTCAACTGGTGCAGGCGCCCGTGTTTTACGGGTATGCTTTCACCGCTTTCGCGGAATTTCAGTCCGTCCTTACCAACAATCAGGCGGAAGCGGCGTTCGGGAATCTTGGCGTCAAAGTCGACGCGGCCGGCGAAGCCGGGCCGACCAATGTGGGCATTGCCGGGGAGAGTGAAATTCATCTGGGGCCGATGGAGGCCGATCCCAGTGTTCCGGCGGGCCGCTGGTTCTGGGGCGTTGCGGATAATTTGCGGCTTGCGGCGACCAACGCGGTACGCGTCGCGGAGGAGCTGATTGCAGAATCTCTCATTGCGTAAGGGCCAGCTCACCTCGGTCCTGCGCACGCGGGCGCGCGGGGGGAGGGGAGGCGCTTTTCTGGCGACGGCGCTGTTGACGGCCGGATGCGGTTATCACGTTGCGGGCCGCGCGGCCAATCTGCCGTCGGATTGGAAGACGATCGAGGTTCCTGCATTCAAGAACGACACGACGCAATATCGCATCGAGCAGCAGTTCACGGCAGCGGTGATTCGAGAATTCCTATCGCGAACCAAATATCGCGTGGTACAAGACACGCCGTCCGCGGACGCCGTTCTGCACGGCGAGGTTGTTTCCATCGAGACCAGCCCGGTCCTGTTTGACGCGACTACCGGCGAAGTGACCACGATGCTGGTTACCGTGCACGCGAAAGTGCAACTCACCGACAACCGCATGCAGAAAACTGTCTACCAGAACGACGACATGCTTTTCCGCGATGAGTATCAGATCACGCCGGACGTAAAGAGTTTCTTCCAGGAGGAGAATCCCGCGCTCGAACGCATGTCGCACGATTTCGCATCGCACCTGGTGGCCAACGTTGTGGAGGGATTCTGATGGCGGGAATATCGCCTGAAGAACTCCTCGCTCGCCTCGCGGATGGCAAACCGGTGGCAGCTATCGTTCTGCACGGTAGCGATCCTTACTTGCGCGACATGTGCCGGAATCGAATCATCGATGCCTACGTACCGGAAGAATTGCGCGGCTGGGCGCTGGCGCGGCTTTCCGCGCGGGAAGCCGGTTGGGACGAAATTCTGCAGCGCGCCCAGACGCTCCCCATGCTCGCGCGGCAGCAGGTAATCATCGTCGAAAGCGCCGAGTCGGTGGAAAAACTGGGCGATAAATCGCGCGACGAAATCCTCCAGGCGCTCAGCAAATATTTCGCGTCTCCCGCACCGTTCACGGTGCTGCTTTTGGAAGCTGCGTCGCTCGACGGCAGGCAGAGATTCTTCAAGTTGCTCAGCGAGAAGGCCCTGATCGTGGAATTGACGATCGGCGGTGAGTCGGCTGTGGCGCTGGCTTCGCAGATGGCCAAGGAGCTGGGCGTCGAGATCGACCGGGACGCCGCTGCGTTCCTCACCGAGATTGTCAACAGCGAGCCGGCGCGCATCCGCACGGAGCTCGAAAAGCTAACCTCCTATGTGCGGGGAAGCGGGTGCATCCGCATCGAGGATGTGGAAGCGCTCGTGGTGGCCGCGCGGAAAAACACGGTGTGGCAGCTGGCGGACATGCTTGCCGATCGCAAGCGCAATGCCGCGCTCACGTTTCTCGACAATCTTTTGCGCGAAGGCGAACAGCCTGTCGGGATCATCGGCGCGCTGGCATGGCTCTACAGGAAGCTTATTGAGGCGCGCGGGCTTCCCGCGCACACCAACGGATTTCAGGCAGCCCGGCAATTGGGCCTGCGGCCTGCGGCCGCAGAGTCTGTCCTGCGCCAGGCCCATCGTTTCTCGAAGAAGGAATTGCTCGCAGGGCTGGTAGCTCTTGCCGAAGCGGATAGCCAATTGAAATCGTCAAATCCCAATCCCCGCGCGTTGATGGAATTCCTCATCGCCCGCCTCACGGTGCGCGTAGCGGCATAACCGGGGCTTGGCGCAATGCTTCCGCCCCCAAGCCCCCCCCCATCAGGGCGCCTTGGCTCGCCCCTCTGGTGGGCATCCTGACAGAGCTGAAAACCGTGTGAAACCGTCGAAAACCAACTCTGCGCTTAAGCTCTTTTGGTCTTCAGCGCATTCAAGGCAAGCGTAAGGCGGGACTTGTAGCGGTTGGCCGTGTTCTCTGAGAGCGTGCGCTTGCGGATGGCCTTGTCGAGCTCCGAGAAGGTCGGGGAAGCCAGCTTTTCCGCGGCGGCGGCATCGGCTGCGTTCAGCGCCGTGCGCATGCGGCGGATCGCGCTGCGGACGCGGGTGCGGTTCATGCGATTGATGGCCGCGCGGCGCTCCGTCTGGCGGATGTTCTTCAAAACCGATTTCGTCTTCTTCTTGTGCTTTACAGCCGTACCTTGTGCCATTCCTGCTCCTGTGCGCTCATTCTGCAGGATCAACAATATCTGAGCCCGCGTCGGCTGTCAATTTGACGCGGTTCGTGGGTTCGTGCTGCGGTTCGGAGGTCGCGGTGCCTCCCGGCGATTCCCTTACGCTGCGGTAACCGTGCCAGCCAGGACTTTCGTGCGAG
>Ga0187863_10002823_pt1 | contig 13042 bp, 14 predicted proteins | sample June2016WEW_11_1_FD_132975 | JGI IMG/M metagenome (GOLD analysis project Ga0187863, IMG submission 132975) | Peatland microbial communities from SPRUCE experiment site at the Marcell Experimental Forest, Minnesota, USA - June2016WEW_11_10 | ecosystem: Environmental > Terrestrial > Soil >... | reverse complement strand
TTTATGCTGCCGTCGCCGGGGCGAGTATTTTCAAGGCTCCGCTGACCGACATAGCCCTTCAGGCATTCGTCCAGGGGGTTCTGACGGCGGTCATTTCACTCGTTCTTTACGGGCGCGCCGTCAGCATCCTCGGAGCTTCAAGCGGTGCAGCGTTCCCCGCGCTGTGCCCGGCAATGACCGCCGTGCTGGCCATTCCTATCCTCGGCGAGTGGCCGACGGCTATCGACTGGATCGCCATTATTTTAATTTCTGCTGGCGTTTACGTTGTAAGCGGAGGGCCGTTGCCCCGGCGACCGACGTTAAAGGCGCCGCCGACGAAGCCACGCCGGGTCGATGATTCGCTAGCGTCGTGTCTGCGATTGGCACAACGCTGCGTTCGCTGCTTTGCGAAAGCTAGGCCGCGATTGGAACAACAACGGACAAGAGGCGGCGCCGGGGCCTCAATAGATACCGCGACCTTTTAGAAATAGTCATGATAACAAGACGTGCTCGTGCCGTTTGATCACGGATGATAGAGGAACAATTGGATGCAAAACAATTCAGGCAATCCAATCCGTCAAATAAATCCGCCCGAACTCGGTAAGCCGCCGGGCTATTCGCAGGTGGTAGACGTGCGCGCGGCTCGCAAATCAGGCCTAACTGGCGATGAGCCGTGGGACGACAACCAAAGCTACTGAGCTGGACGCGGACGGGGCGACAGTTCAACAATGACTGAAATCAACTCTCACCCACTTTTAGCAACCGACACCGTGGCGGTGTGGGACGTTTTGTGCTCAGGCACGTGCAGGCACAAAAGTGATGAGGAATGCGTTAGCACAACGCACCTCGTGTTTCCTTATCGCGGCGTCTACGTACGTCATCTGGATCAAGTCGAGACAGTCGCGGAAGCGAATCAGGTGATGTTCTTTAATGAACATGAACCTTATCGAGTTAGCCATCCTGTTGGAGGCGGCGATGCAAGTCTGTCGATAGGAATCGATGAGGCGATACTGTTAGAGCTGATGCCTGCCGACTTCCTCCACACCAAAGATCGAGCTCTTTTCAACCGATCTCGCATGCGCATCGATGCGCATGCCCAGTTGCTCGCGGCATTCGTGCGTCATCGTCTCTCCCGAGGGATGACCGAGACCCTCGAAGCGGAGGATTTGATCCTTTCGTTGGTAAGCCGCGCTTTGGGAAAACGCACGTCGTACGCCGCATCCGGCAGCGTAGGGCGGCAAAAACTGGTGGACCGCGCAAAACTTATGCTTTCTTCAAACCTTGGGCGTCGTTGGACGTTGGCTGAGATTGGCGGCGCCGTCGGCGTCTCGCCGGTCTATCTCACTCAGGTGTTCCGACAAGTCGAGGGTCTGCCGCTTTATCGCTATCAGCTTCAATTGCGGCTCGCCCGAGCGCTTGACCTACTTGATGATTGTTCCGATTTGACGGGCTTGGCACTCGATCTCGGGTTTTCGAGCTACAGCCATTTCAGTACCGCATTTAAGCAGGCTTACGGCCTCACTCCTTTGGCGTTTCAACGCTCTGCGCAAGTTCCCTGATGTTGCCCCACCGTCGCACTTAAGATCACTAAAGATTATGGTAGACCCGGCGCTCTCCTTCCGGTCTTCTCAGCGCGCAACGCTACGCCGCGATCCGGAAGAAGTAAGTCATGAGCGACCAACAGACCGCATTGACCACGCGCAGCATCGACACCCCCTCGGGGCGCATCAGCTATAGCGAGGCGGGTTCCGGTCCGCTGGCGCTGTTCGTCCATGGCGTCGTGCTGAACAAGCATGTCTGGCGTCACCAATTGGCCGGATTGTCCGATATCCGGCGATGCATTGCAGTCGATTTGCTGGCGCATGGCGATACCGAGATCGGTCCAAACCAAGCTGTCTCCGTCACCGACAACGCCAATATGCTGCGCCAAGCCCTCGACGCCCTTAAGATCGATAAGATCGACCTGGTTGGCAACGATAGCGGCGGCGGTATAGCGCAAATCTTCGCAGCGACGAATCCTAATCGTGTGCGGAGCTTAACGCTCACAAACTGTGATACCCACGATAACTGGCCCCCGGAGGCATTCAAACCCTTCGTCGAAATGGCGATCGCGGGCGGTCTGCGCGACACGATAAACGCGATGCTCGCGGATAAAGCGATTTATCGCTCGCCGCAGGCGTTGGGGCCGGCTTATGAGCGACCCGAGAACGTATCGGATGCGGACATCGAAATTTATTTGCGGCCCCACGTGCGGACCGGACAGCGTACACGCGACCTTCAGCGCTTCGTGGCGGCTTTCGACAACAAGCACACGGTGTCGATCGAGCCTCGGCTGCGCCAGTTAAAGGCTCCGACCCTTATCGTTTGGGGTACGGATGACATTTACTTCCCAGTGAAGTGGGCGCATTGGCTGGCCGATGCGATTCCTGGAGCAAAACCGCCCGTGGAATTGGAGGGGGCGCGAATCTTCTTCCCTGAGGAGCGAGCGGAAGCGTTCAACAAACTGTTGCGCGATCATCTACTCGCGGCATAGCGCCGGTCAGTCTCGCTCGAACGCCTCGAAGGAGTCATGCCTATCCGGTTTTCACCCATGACGCTTGATCCGAGCGCAGCTGTCGAGGCGGACATCTTCGTCGCCGAAGACGGCCGGCCATTGCGGGCTCCGACATGGCCGAGTGCGGACGGAGTCGCGGTAATCCTCTGCCCGAGCAGCGGCGAGCTGGACGATGAAGGGCATCCGTTTTGCTTATTGGGCGGACCGGGCGACGGCGAGAACGGCTGCATTGAGTGCAAAGGCGCCGGCTACGTGTTTGTGGGACTGTGATGGGAAACAAGCGGATAAGCACGGAAGGAGTGAACATGCGTTTCCAGGATAAGATTGCTATCGTCACCGGAGGCGCTTCGGGGATCGGCAAAGAGGTCGCGACACGGTTCGTCGCCGAGGGCGGCTCAGTTGTCATTAATGATCGCGATCGTGCCAAGGCCGAAGCGGCTGCGCGCCAGATCGACCCGGGCGGCAAGCGTGCCGTTTCCATGTCGGTAATATCGCCTCGCCGGCCACCGGAGAAGCCGCCGTCAAAACGGCGATCGACAAGTTCGGTCGCCTCGACGTGCTGTTCAACTCTTCAATGAAATATCGGCAGTCGCTCCGTCTGCTACCGTCAGGACGGCGTCGTATCCCGGATTATTGCGCTTCGTTGGTCTTATGATTTGTGGCAACTGACAATCCGCAAGCGGCGGCGGAAGCAATCGTCGCCGAGATTGCGCAGGCAGAAAACTGAAGGAGGCAGGATATGGCCAAAGGTTATTGGATCGGGCGGATCGATGTGAGCAACGAAGACGGCTTTAAACCTTATGCGGCGGCCAACCAGCCCATCTTCAAGAAATTCGGCGGACGCTACGTGGTGCGCGGCGGTAAATACGACGGCATGGAAGGAAGCTGTCGCTCCATCAACGTCGTCGTCGAATTCCCCGATTATGCCACCGCGCTCGCCTGCTACCGCTCGCCGGAATATCAGGAGAACATCAAGCGACGGCTGCCGCATTCGACGGTCGATCTCATCGTCGTCGAGGGTTACGACGGCCCTCAGCCTTAAAGCGTTCGACCCATGATGGTCCTCCCCCTTTCAGGGAGAGGAAAATCCGCTATACCCGCCGCCGGCGGAGAAAAAGCACCGTGGCGACTAATTCCGATATACGGTTGGTGATCGCGGGCGCTGGCGGGCGCATGGGGCGCACGCTTATGCACGCTATCGCCGTGACCAAAGGCGTGACACTCGCCGGCGCCGTCGAGGCCGCCGGCTCTGCCGTGATCGGCCGCGATGCGGGCGAACTCGCGGGTCTCGGGGCGAACGGTATCAAGGTGGTCAGCGATGCCGCGCCGCTGCTCAAGTCGGCCGATGGGCTGATCGAATTCACCATACCGGCGGCGACGCTTGTGCTCGCCGAATTGAGCGCGGCAGCCGGCATCGTGCATGTGATCGGCACGACCGGTCACTCGACCGAGGAAGAAGCGGTCATCGCCAAGGCCGCAAGCCGCGTGCTCGAGCGCCTTTCGCCCCAAGGAGATCGTCGCGCGCGAACTCGCTACCGGCGCGCCTTCGCTCTATTGGCTCAATGCCGACGCGACGGTGGCGAAGAAGAAAGATCTGGCGGCCTAAGAACTTCTCCTTCTCCCCGCGTGCGGGGAGAAGGTCGGGATGAGGGGTCCTCTCCGCTGGCCTCAGAATCGCGGCGAGGCCCCCTCACCCTCACTCGCTTCGCTTACTCGACCTCTCCCCGCGCAGCGGGGAGAGGTAAATTGTCACTACGCCGCAGCCGCGACTCGCCCGGCCTCCCAGCCGAGCATCGCGCGCTTGCGGGTAATGCCCCAGTGATAGCCGGTGAGCTCGCCCGACTTGCCGACCACGCGGTGGCACGGCACCACGAACGAGATCGGATTCTTGCCGACCGCGGCCCCGACCGCGCGAGCGGCCCTCGGCGCTTTGATCTTGCCGGCAACGTCGGAATAGGTGACGAGCCGGCCCATCGGGATCTGCATCAGCGTTTGCCAAACCCGCACTTCCCAGTCGGTGCCGATCAGCACCACGCGGAGCGGCTGCTGCGACTGCCACTGCGTCGGATCGAAAATCCGCCTGGCGATCGCAGCAGTGCGGGCGCTGTCTTCGACGTAGCTGGAGCGCGGCCAGCGGCCCTTCATGTCGTTGAGCGCAGCGCGCTCCTCTCCGGGGTCGGCAAAGGCGAGGCCGGCGAGGCCGCGCTCGGTTGCCATGACCAGCGCACTGCCGAACGGCGACGGATGAAAGCCGAAATGAATCGTCAGCCCTTCGCCGCCCGACTTCCATTCGCCGGGCGACATCGCGTCATGGGTGACGAACAGATCGTGCAGGCGGCCGGGACCGGACAAGCCCACCTCGTAGGTGGCGTCGAGTACGCTCGCGGAGTCGCGAAGAAGTTGGCGCGCGCCGTCGAGCGTCAGTGCCTGCAGGAACGCCTTCGGCGTCAAGCCGGCCCAGCGGCGGAACAAGTGGTGCAGTTCGGTCGGCGTCACCCCGGCTGCCTCGGCAATGGCGTCGATCTTTGGCTGTTCGCGCCAGTGACTGCGGATATGGCCGATGGCCTTGCGGACCACGTCGTAGTCGGCTGCCGCTGCGGCAAGCGGCATCGGATTGGGAATTCGATCGGGCGACAGCATGGGTGCCTCCAACATTCTGTCTCCCATCTAGGCCGCGGGCTGCATCCTAACCACCCGATTTCTGGCCGCTTTTGTCATTCAACGCCGGCATCTTCACGCCTAAGCCTTTTTGGAGGTCGATGAAGTTGAGTATGACCGCTTTATCGACGTGATCCTCAAAGGCAAGTTCTTCGCCGCCCGGCCGCCGCAAAAGCCATGAAGGACTTCGGCCGTGGCGGCGCCATCGTGCAGACAGGTTCCATGTGGGGCCTCCAGGCGATTGGAGCAACTCCCTCGGCTCCGTATTCGGCTGCGAAGGCCGGTGTGCACGCGCTGACCAGGAACCTCGCGATCGAGCTCGCGCCTCACAAGATACGCGTGAACGCGATTGCACCCGGTGTCATCGAGACGCTGGTGTTCAATACCTTCTTGACGGCCGAGCAGGTGGCTGCCGTGCTGCCGACCTTCAACGCGATGCACCCGCTCGGCCGCAACGGTCAGCCGGCAGACGCGGCGGAAGCGCTTTTGTTCCTCGCATCCGATCAGGCGAGCTTCATCACAGGCGTCGTACTATCGGCCGACGGCGGCGGCATGGCCGGACGGCAGTGACCATCGGAACTTATGTCGCGGTATCGGTGGCGCCAGGAGGACACGATGTATTACGAAGCGATTTCACAGTGCGTGCAAATGCTGAAAAATATCGAAGCCTGGCTCGACAAGGCCGAGAAGCACGCGGCGACCAAGAAGTTCGATGTCAACACCCTGATGAGAGACCGCCTTGCGCCGGACATGCAGCCGTTTATCTACCAGGTCCAGAGCGCTTGCGATTACGTCAAGGCCGCAGCCGCTTGGCTTTCGGGACAGGTACCACCCAAGCACGAGGACAACGAGCAGACGATCGATGATGTGCGTGCCCGCATCCGCAAGACCGTTGCCTTCACGGAGAGCGTGAGAGAGCCGCAGTATGCGGGCGCAAGCGATCGCAAAGTTAGCCTTTCGTGGGCGCCCGGGAAGCTCCTCGGCGGGAAGGACTATCTCCTGCAGATGACAATCCCGAACGTCTACTTCCACGTAGCGATAGCGTACGCCATCCTCCGCCACAACGGAGTCGACATCGGCAAGATGGATTTTCTAAGTCCTATAAATTGGATCGACGCCTGATCCACTGTGCCGCTGTTCAAGACTGTAAGCGTTCGACCCGCTGCTCCGTGATCGCTTTGACCGGCCCGACAAGGTGTCACGCCAGGAGTATAAAAATGGACCAAAGTGAAAAGGCCAACCGGTTCGCTCAACTACACGTCAAGGGAGCCCCATTACTGCTCTATAATGCGTGGGACGCTGGTAGCGCGCGATCTATTCTGGAAGCCGGCGCGAAGGCGATTGCGACAAGCAGTTGGTCAGTCGCCGCCGCGCAAGGCTACCAGGACGCCGAGGAAATCCCGATCGAGCTCGCTGAGCAGGTCGTCGCGCGTATCGTGGCGAGCGTCGATGCCCCCGTGAGCGTGGACTTCGAGGGAGGTTATAGCGAGGACGACGGCGAGCTCGCGGATAACATCTCGCGCTTGATCGATTTAGGTGTGATTGGCATCAACTTTGAGGATCGGATCGTCAGAGGCTCGGGGCTTTATGGCGTGGACCGCCAAGCCCGGAGGCTCGGTGCGATCCGCAAAGCCGCAGAGAAAAAGCGCGTTGACTTCTTTGTCAACGCGCGGACGGACGTATTTTTTGAACACGGTGAGAACGCGGCTCAAGCAGTTGACGAAGCGCTTGAGAGGGCTAAGGCCTACGCAGCTGCTGGCGCATCCGGCTTCTTCATCCCCGGCTTGACGCAAGAAGCGCTGATCGCACGGCTTTGCGAAACCGTTACATTACCTGTGAATGTTATGGTCATGGACGGCGTGCCGTCGAATGAACGTCTCTCTAAGCTCGGCGTCGCGCGCATTAGCTATGGTCCAATCCCATACATCAGTGCGATGAGCATACTTCAACAGGAGGCGAAGAAAGTCTTTTCCTAAACGACAAACCACTGAAGCTTAATTCCCGCATCATAGTCGTGGCCTGTGCGCGCTCGAAAAATAGCGCGCACGCGCGTTTCGAGGGAGTGCGACCTTCCTTGAACTCTCCTGGCTGCCGGTCGCCCAAGCGCCGTTCACGTTGCTGCTGCGGCCCTACTCGCCGAAATCGGAATTCCTGGAAGACCGGAGGACCCCACCTCCAGCGAGACGAGTGAACTGAGCAATGACACCAGGTTACGCCGCGGCAGCTTCCTCAGGATGGCTGACGGTCGCTTTCGGTGCAAAGCGGAAATGGCGTCATCATCTTGCATGCTATCTTCACGCCGTTTCCCGTCGCCCTGGACAATCGAGGAACACAACGACGCGTGCTTCATCGTGAGGGGCGCCTCCGGCCAGGCGCTTGGGTGGTGCCTCAGTTTGAAAAACTCCTTTTTGAGATTTATCAAGGTTCTTACTACCAAGCCCGCTACCATGACAAAAGTGCTGGATGCTGGCCGGACCAATCCTCACACCCGTTGTGTTTCTGGAGGATCAAGCGTTCAGCGCCAAGTGGCCGGCACCAACGGGGAGGCCCTGACTTCGGTCGGGGTCTCTTTTTGTTTAGGCGCCTCCGCAGGCGGATCCAACCAATCCCCTCCCGCGGCTCAACCGAGCCGCGGCACACGACCAACCCCTCCAAAATCCGTGACGTGAATTTCATCGCGTCGACGCCCATCACGTCCGAGTGATACTCGGATGATCAGACCATGGGGTGCGCGGAACGTGATCGTCTAGCTTAGCTAGGCCACCTTGGCGTGCGGTGCAGTGTGGTTATGGCGCACTATGCACGATAGCTCGTACCCGCAGCTTACACAGACGAGTATCTCGTCCTCCAAATCAAGTTCGCGGTTGGCGGGCTCAATCAGCTTGAGCCGTAGCTCGCCACCGCATTGGTCGCACCGCGACGATGGCGGCGGTTGGGTGACTGTGCGCATGGAATTTCCTTTCGCCCGACATGCTTCGCAACGAGGGAACGGGACACTCAAAAGGATCCCGATTGAAAGGTTGGATTGAAAGCCCGAACGCGTTGCGTTGGCGTCTCGAGTCGCGATTATGCTGCGCCTTTATCGCGACCGAGTCGAGAAAAATTGCAGACACCCCACGGCTCCACAGAGCCCCGCGGCCATCTCTTCGGCTTGGCAAAGTGCTTGCCGCGTCTTGGTGCTGAAAGGTCCAATTGATAGGTTCGGGGGCCCGCTGTAGCGAGGTCGCCATGAAGATCCCGTTATTGATTGTTCTCACGGCGGTTGTGCCCGGGGTCGGCAGCACCCTGGCGATTATGAACAACTCGTGCAAGAGCAGCCATCACGCTTGGTGTGCTCCAACTTCCGACATCCGACACCACACAAAGACCGGACTAGGCTAGGCGTGTCGCTCGGCGGCCAAGCTGCTCACCCGCGACGAGGCGCGGCGGCTCGCGGCGAACTTCGCCAAGCTGCCGGAGTTGCTGCGGCGCTCGTAGTCGCCTCGGTTACGGTCACGACGTCGCCGCCCGGTGGCGGCCCCAACACTCCGATCGTCCTCAGCGGTGCGAACGCTGCGTCGTTCGTGCTATCAAACAACGGCATGGGGCTGCCTGGAACGCCGTGCAACCTGCTCGTCGGCGCGTCCAGCATCCGCCGGGCCTTACCAAGTCACCTTGACAGCGACCTAACGGAGAGACCGCTGATGAAGCCCGGTCGTTTGCTCAGCCACCTGATCGTCGCATCGGCCGCGCTGTCGCTGGCAGTGCTGCCGGCATCAGCCGCGCACTATCGCTCGAAGCTGGTCGTCGGGTCGCCTCACCGGATGACCGCTGCCGCCCTGGAAATCCCGCAGTATGAACTGCGGACGCTGCTGACTAAGCCGCGACGACTGTCTCCGCAATCTTGGGCGGTCACCAACACATTCGACATCAACATCCAGATCATTCAAAAACCCGGAACGAGCGCGACGCTGTTCGCCACTCCCTACTACTCATGCCAGACATTTCGCTACATCTCGACCGCCGGCAGCGACAGCTATGATGGGACGTCGGCGACGCACACCAGCGGGACTGTCGGTCCGTGGCTGACCCTCAATCATGCTGACGCCACCATTCCGAACCCTGCCCCGGGCTACTGCATCACCGTCGCCAACGGAACCTACAACGGAATATCTCCGACGCACGGCGGCAACCTCGCGAGTGCGACCGGCTACGTCGTCTACAAGTGCGCCACCTTGGGCGGCTGCACGCTCAACGGCTCGGAGGGGAACGGCGACAGCGTCGAGTTTGCCTGCAACCATGCGAACTACGTCATGTTCGACGGCTTCATCATGGTCGGAACGAACACCGAAAACTCCAGTGGCGTTGACGCCTTCTGCGGCAATCCGCCGAGCGTCGAAATCACTTCGCATCATGTCTGGGTGCTGAACAGCACCATCTATGGCTTCGGTCAGAGCGGGATGCAGTTGAACGGTGGCGATTTTTACTACGCCATGCACGACGTGCTTTACAACAATTCAATGACCTGTCCAGCAGCGCAGGGGTCCGGCATCAGCTTTGCGAGCGACCACGACCTTGCCAGTTATTCGCCGACCTCGGACGATCAGGTGCCGAACCCGGTGTTTGGCTTCCCCACCTGGACGATAAGCAGCGGCGTGTACTTTCACAGCGTCATCGCCTGGAGCGTACTCTACAACAACACGCTCCAAGTTGGATGCGGATACGTGACTGACGGTAACAACATCATCTTCGACACTCAGGACAGTGCCGACGGCAACTCGACGAACTACACTGATCCGGTGCTGGTCGCTTTCAATGTTTCCTATAATTCTGGCGGCTCTGGTCTTCACCCCTTCGGAGCCGTCAACATCTATTCGGCCAACAATTCGATCTACAACAACTATCTGAGCGTCGAGAACACCGGCAGCGAGCGCGGCGGTATTGACGCCGACACCTCCGATAGTTCTGGCAAGGTCAACTACTTTTACAACAACATCAGCGTGGCCATACCAACGGCCTCTGGAAATCTGTCAACCAACAATGCGATTGCGAGTTCCCCGCCAAGTTTCTTCAGTAAGAACATGACGTATGACACCAGAACCACTCAGCAGGTCGGCGAGGTATTTTACTCTTTCCCGACCGATGCCTGCACCGTGTCGAGCTACACCGCCAACAACTACTGCCACACCAACCCGCTGTGGGTGAACGTTGGCAACATTTCGACCGGGAGCAACGTCACGCCGCCCGTGGGATCAAATTTTGCTCTGCAATCGACCAGCCCGGCAATCGGCGTCGGCACGGTGCCTGCCTGGCTGCCGCAGCAAGCAGTAGACCTTGGCGCCTGCCATCACAGTCTGGCAACGTGCCCCTGAAAAGGAACATGAAGTGACTAAGAAGCTGATCCTCCCGCAGCGAGAGATCGTCCGGCCGGCCAGGGCGCCGCTGACCTACCCGCGGCGCAAGCTGTTCCCGACGCCGCACATCTTCATTCCTCGACAGCCGGACATCTTCGTCCCGAGACAACCCGAACTCGGCGCCTTGAGCATAGCTAGTTTTGCCAGCGGTAGCACTTCCACCTACAAAGGTTTTAACACCAGCAGCACCTATCCATCGCTGACGACGAGTGGGCCGAGCATCGTCGTCATTTGTTTGTTTTCTGAGAACGACTACACGGCCGGACCTGGAGTGTATCCCACGGTTTCTGACGTTGCGGTCGCTGGCGCCAACTCATACTCGATTGCCTCGTCTGGAAACTCCTACACCACCGGCACCGGCGTCGTGTCGCTGACCTTGACGACCACACCGGCGCTCACGTCCGGCGCTCAGATCATGGTCGACATAAATAGCGGCACCGGGAACACCACTGCCATAGACGGCATCTGGACGGCGGCATCGGTGACTGGCGACGTGGTCACGTTGACGGCCTGACGGGCCAAGGCGCGACGACCATCACCGGCGGAACCGTGTGGTCTGGCTTGAACCTCGCCACTTTCCGCAACCGCTGGCAGTGGGAAGGAAACGCCACATTCGGCGGCAGCGGCGGCGCTGCGAACAACAACGCCGAAATCTGGTGGTATTATGCGCCCGGTGCTCTCACCAGTGCTTTCGTCGGCGCTTTACTGAACGCCAATTTTAACGACTGCGCCACGGTCAACGTCGTGCGAGTCCAGAACGGTGCAGCAATTAGTCAATGGTGCTTACCCAACGCATGGAAGCCCGTGCTTCAAGGCCCACCGCAATGGCGGCGAACTTCGCCAAGCTGCCGGAGCTGCTGCGGAACGGCCTCCCGGCGACTGCCGGTAATCACCGTTCATCAGCATTATTCTTGAGTTCAAGCGCGAACACCCAAACAATCAGGCCGATGCCAAAGAGAACGAGTGGTATGAGCGGATTTAATATGAAGGACAGAATGGTCGCTATTCCGATCAGAAGGACCGCAAGACCCCAGCCAATCCAGTAAAGGAAGATTTCCAGGAATTTTCCCAATCTGACGAACATTGGATCATCTCTCTTGGCGGAGACGACTCGTTGGCGTCATGAGCACTCGTGGTCGCAGAGGAGTTTAGCAGAAAAGCTGGACGACTTCTGCTTGTGCGGCCCTCGGGCCTAGGGCCACATCTGCTTCGCCCCTCGCCCACGCCGCATGGCGGTGAACTTCGCCAAGCTGCCGGAGCTGCTGCGCCGAAAGGCCGGCAGCCGGTAGAGGGCCCCGCGCCGCCCCAGCCGCCCGTCCGGTTCACGCGACGGGCGCTTTCGTTTTCGGGCCGTCCCTCCCCTCCTGGGAGCCTCCGCGCCGAGCCAGGGAAGGCCGCCGGTCTCGCCGGCGGGTCAGGCCGCTAGGGCTGCCGCGGTCGGGTAGGACGCGGCCACCATGGAACGGAAGCAGCACACGGACTGCCAACTCCAAAGGACAGAAACTGCCAACTCTTAGCCAAGCCCTTGACGACAAACGATGAGTTTTAGGGGATGGCGGGAGCGACGGGACTCGAACCCGCGACCTTCGGCGTGACAGGCCGACGCTCTAACCAACTGAGCTACGCCCCCGCGGGCGCGCTGCGCAGTTAAAGCCCGCCCGCCCGCAAGTCAAGGATTCCGGCCCAAAATGGGCCTTTTTGGCTTGCTTTGTATGCGCCATGGACGGCGGCCGGATGGCGAGGCAAGGCGAAAACATCCGTGGAATCGGCAAAACAAGCGTGGTCAGTCGCCGCCGAATCGTCTAACGCATCGCTGTGACGGGCACTTTTGGCCCGCCACCGCTTCATCGAGGAGGGTCTCATGGCGACTAAACCAGCCACAACCGTTACATTGAAGCATCTCGCGGCAAGCGTTGCCGAAGACAACGAACTTTCGAAAAAGCAGGCGGAAGCCATACTCGCCGGCCTAGTCGGCAATATCGTCAAGCACCTCAAAAAGGGCGAGCGCATCCGCATCGGCGGCCTCGGCATTCTGCAAGTCCGAAAGCGCGCCGCGCGCATGGGCCGCAATCCGGCCACCGGCGAAGCCATTCAAATCAAGGCAAGCAAGAAGGTGGCGTTCCGCGCTTCCAAGGAGTTGAAGGAAGCCATTTGAGGCACAATGGCGAACAGCGGATGACGGAGTGTGGAGGACAGACGAACAGTCCGTCCTCCGTCATCTGTCTTCGATTCTTTGTTTCCGGAGTGGCTTGCCGGGCAGGCCGCGGCCACGTCCGTGTTCGCGCAAGGGGCTTCGGCGCGCCCACCTTAACTGTGTGAGGCAAGAATCCGTGTGAGGTAAGAAGCGGCCCGCCGCATGGCCGCTTGCCGCGCCGCCCGAACGGCCAGAGCCGCCAGCAAAGCTGGCGACTCTCACCGCCGTTCAGAGCGAGCAACGTGCGGTCCTATAAAATGCTCG
>Ga0187863_10002822_pt1 | contig 13052 bp, 10 predicted proteins | sample June2016WEW_11_1_FD_132975 | JGI IMG/M metagenome (GOLD analysis project Ga0187863, IMG submission 132975) | Peatland microbial communities from SPRUCE experiment site at the Marcell Experimental Forest, Minnesota, USA - June2016WEW_11_10 | ecosystem: Environmental > Terrestrial > Soil >... | reverse complement strand
CAACCCAGGGACGGCCTCCTGCAACCCAAGGGCGCCGGTTGGATTCGGATTCGAGCGAACCAGTCCTCCATCCCAGGCACACGCGCCGACAGCGATAACTGCCGCAGCGCTGCCGCAGACACGCGTCGCGATGTCCAGTGCGGTCTTTCCGCCGATGGTGCAGTACACGCCTCCATCTGCGGTGGGGATCGCGCCTTCCACGACGGCGATATACTCGCCTGGATGCTCCCGGACGACACGTTCGAGTGCGCCTTCCGCCTGCTTGCCCGCACCGGCCATCAGCAGTTCGTGGTATTCCCAGGACAGGAGATCGAGAACAAATTCTGCAACCGGGGGATTGCTGCTGCGCAACATCGACTCCGAGTTGCCAGCACAGTCTTGAAACTCAAGCCACACGAGAACAGGGCGTTCCGCTTGTGAAAGCGCCTTCGTGACGGCGGCGACGTATCGGGGGGGCAGAGCCAGCGTGGCAACCATCAAGCTGCAGAACTTCGCGAATTCACGGCGCGACACGCCGCGCGCCCGCAAGGCTGCCGGCATCAAGTGTGATTTCATCGGCTCCCTCCCGGAGATATAAATAACCCAAACTTTCGCTGTGTCTGTGATGCTGCTCACAGAAGACGGATAGAGAGTTCTAAGAGACTCGATGCTTGGCGGTGATCATGCGGAAGGCATCGTTGCCTCATTTGTTTTGGCACCGCTCGGACGAGCGGGATGCTAGCACGGCTGTCCGATTTGAAACTGTCTCAAAAGATACAGCTTTTTTCGGGCCCGTCCTCGTACACTCGGGCGACGAGTATTGACTTCGGTCTTCAGTTGAATCTGTTCGAGAGGAGTCTGTGGCGAAAGCAATGAAATATCCGAAGGGCTTTCTCATGCTTTGGGCCAATGTCGCGTTGACCCTGATCGCCGTGTCAACGGCTGGTGCAGGAGCCGGATCCGGATACCCGCAAACCTCGGGTGCGGTTCATCCGAACCCGGTGGCGAGCCAAAACAAGACACCGACCGCGTCAGCGGATTCGTCTGATTACGTTGGGGCCGAAGTTTGCAAGACCTGCCACGAGGACATTTACAATAATTGGGAAAAGACGCCTCATTGGAAAACCACGCTCGACACCAAAGGCGGCCCTTCCCGCCAAGGATGCGAAGGCTGCCACGGCCCCGGCGCTGCTCACGTTGCCGGTGGCGGCGACAAAACGAAGATTTTCATCTTTTCCGATCATTCCGCCAAGGAAATCAACACTCGCTGCCTCACTTGTCACGCTTCCTCGACCGAGCACATGAATGCCGCGAATTCCCTACACCGCCAGAACGATGTGAGCTGCATCTCGTGCCATTCGCCCCATCATGCCCCAGTAAGCGAAGCTCTGCTGATCAAGCCGCAGCCCGAGCTTTGCTACAGTTGCCACCTGCAACAGAAACCGCAGTTCGCCATGCCGTTCCATCATCGCGTGAACGAAGCCTTGGTGCAGTGCAGCGATTGCCACAATCCGCACGGAACCGAAGGTCCCAAGCAGGTGCGCGCTTCCGGCAGTCAGGATGCGGTTTGCTTCAAATGCCACGTGGACAAGCACGGGCCCTTTGTATTCGAGCACGCGCCGGTGAAAACCGAGGGTTGCTCCTCCTGCCACGTGGCCCATGGCTCGCCCAACCCGCACATGCTCAAGTTCAGCAATGTGAACATGCTTTGCCTGCAATGCCATACAACGTCAACATTCAGTAGTGCTCCGGGAACGCCGTCGTTCCATAACCAAGCCACCCAATTTCAAGCCTGCACGCTGTGCCACGTGCAAATCCACGGGTCGAATTTCGACGCGACATTCTTCAAATAGAGATGACTATGACTAGGAACCGTTTGTGGGCTGGGTCCCGTCGTCTTCTGATTTTGATTGCTGCACTCTCCTGCGGGCACCTTGCCCGCGCCCAGGGCAGCTCCTCTGATCACGCGGGAATGGATTCGGGCAATTACAATATTAAGCAAACGGTCGAATTCGGCTATCGGGCGGATTGGATTAACGGGAACAACGACACCTACGACACGTTTGTCAATCTGGGCCAGGGTGTCCGCTTGTTTAACTACACCCTGGAAATGCGTTCGATCGACCACCGCGGCCTTCTGTTTGACAATCTCAGCTTCAGCAATTTCGGCTACGGCGGCGACCCCAACGACGTCTCCCGGCTCCACATCGACAAGAACAAGTGGTACGATTTTCAGATCCTGTTTCGCCGCGACAAGAATTTCTGGGATTACAATTTATTCGCAAACCCGCTCAATCCTGCGAGCTCAAAACCTGCCATCGCCCTAGCGACATCTCCGAATTCCCTTGACATGGTGCGGCGTATGCAGGATTACAACCTGACGCTGCTTCCTCAATCGCACTTGCGCTTTCGCCTGGGCTATTCGCGCAATGTCAGCGAAGGCCCCGGGCTGGAGTCATACGATAGTGGCGTGCTTCCTCTTTTCACCACCGCCTACCGCACCACAGAGAATGCATATCGTGCGGGGGTGGACTTCCGGTTTTTGCCCAAAACCACTTTGTCCTACGATCAGTACCTCGCCTACGACAAGCAGGACAACATCACCACCGACAACAATCTCACTTATCTGTTGCCCGGTTCTGTCCCCGTTGATTTGGGCATCGTGTGGAATACGCCCGGCACCACACCCTGCGCAACTCCGTTCCCTATCACCACGCCAGGTTTTGCCAGTCCCGTTTGCAACGGAATTACGTCCTATTCGCGGTCGAGCAGACCGCGAATCTTTACGCCCAGTGAACGTTTCAGCTTTCAATCCACCTATTTCAAGAATCTCGAAATGTCGGGCTCGCTCGGTTATAGCACCAGCAACAATCAGATCTCCGATTTCAACGAAGTTCTTACCGGGCTGACGACTCGAACCGACACTCGGGGGAGCACCACGAGTGGTCCAGCCGTGGCCAAGCGAGTCTCCGTCAACGCTGACGGGGCGGCCATCTATGCCGTTACCGAAACGCTCCGCATCGACGATGCTTTCCGCTACGACAACTGGCGCATTCCCGGCGTGTGGGATGGGGTGGAGGGCAATCAGTTCTCAAGTTTCGGGGCCAGCTTCCCGTCCATGTTGCTCCCGATCGTGAATTTTACTCCCGCCACATTCAACACGATTTGCCCCGCGCCGTACACCGCGGCGAGCTGCCCGCAACATGCGTCGGGCTCCGGCGCGGACATGACGACCTTAGTGGACTCGAATTTTCTCGGTCAGGACCTGAAGCAGAACACCTTACAGTTGCAATACGATGCGTCAAGGCGCTTGAGCGGGCGCGTGGGGTATCGCTACACAAACCGGAAAATCGCTAACTTTAGCTCCTCTCTCAATACTGCCGAAGTTTATTTCCCCGGCGGGTCCACGGGAACAGCGGCCAACGACCATCTGGCGGCCCGAGGCGACTGCGCTTTTCCCGCGGCGCCGGCGCCGCATGCGCTTCCGTCAAATTGTACTCTTCAGCCCAACGGATCGATTATCGAAACCGGTCTGGGTGCAGGCAGTGACACCGGCCGCACCGTTTACGATATCAACGAGCAGGCCGCTTTGCTGGGTTTTACCGCGCGTCCGGTCGATGCCCTGCGCGTCACGGGCGATTTTGAATTTGGCTACAACGATTTCGCCTACACTCGCACCAGCCCGCGGCAAATGCAAAGTTACAAGATTCATGCCAACTACACGCCGCGGCCGTGGTTGAATCTGGACGGTTCCATCGACATCCACGAAAATCGCGACAACGTCTACCAGGTAAATAATCTCGAGCATGGCCGCACCTACGGCTTGGTCACCGTCTTTTCGCCGAATGCCAGGTACTCGGTAGACCTCGGCTACAACTACACCAATATCTATTCCCAGGCGCTTGTTTGCTTCGCCGCAAGCGGCACCGGCGTGCCCACCTATCCGGCCTGCCCCATCACTGCATCCCCCGTGGCGCAGGGCGCCACGTCGTTCTACAACAGCAATCAGCATTTTGCTTATTTTGACGTGATGTGGAAACCGATCAAGCGAGTTTCCACGACGGTCGGCTATGCCGGAACTTTTGTCGGTGGCAACACTCTTTTCCTAAACCCGTTGCAGCCTGCGGGCACGCTCGCGTTCAGCTACGAAAAGCCGTACGCCAGTCTGCAATTTGACTTGTATAAGGGTTTCAGCTACAAGACGGCTTGGAACTACTACGGCTACGACGAAAAGGGGCCAAGCGTTATACCTGGGCTTACACCGATCCCCCTACGAGATTTCAATGGTAGCACGGCAACGTTCTCTGTCGTGTATGCTTTCTAGCAATAGCTGTTTCGGTTGAAACTTTGGCTCGATGATCTGGAACGTTTATCTGAGGAGCGCTAAATGAATTCTCGCGGAGTTCGAATAGCTTCTGCGTTGGGTCTGTTTGCGGCATTGGTTTGCTCGCTGCCCGCTCGCGGCCAAAATGATCCGGTAAGCGTCTATAAATCGAAATGCGCAGGGTGCCACGGGGCCGACGCAAGCGGCAACACGCCCGTTGGCAAATCGATGAAGATCCGCGATCTGCACTCCGCGGACGTGCAGAAACAGACCGACGCCCAGCTCACCGACATCATCACGGGCGGAAAGAGTCCCATGCCCGCCTACAAAGACAAGCTAACCGCCGAACAGATCAAGGGATTGGTCGGCTACATTCGCGAGCTAAGCAAAAAGTAGCCCGCTCCTTGAAAAGACGTTACAGGAGGTATTATGGATGCACCGCGGTTTGCTGTTGCACCAAGGACGACGTTGGTTGTTGCGTGCTTGCTTCTGCTTTGCGCGTCCGCTCGAGCCGCAGACGACGCGGCAGCTCTCTACAAAACCAAGTGCGCCGCGTGCCACGGGGCAGACGGCTCCGGCAATACCGCTATGGGAAAAGCATTCAAGTTGCGCGATCTCGGTGCCGACCCAGTGCAGGCACAGACCGACGCGCAGTTGATCGCAATTACCACCGACGGCAAGGGTAAGATGCCGGCGTACGAGGGAAAGTTGACCGACGATCAGATCAAAGAACTGGTCGGCTACATTCGCACCCTCAAAAAAAAGTAGAGTTGCAGGCTTTTGAAAACGCTGAATTACTCTGCTAACCCATGAACGTTCGGGAATACATCGCCTCCTGGTTTCGACCGGCCGCATATCTAGGGAACAATACGATTTCGCTGGCCGGCGCGGTTATCACGACCACTTCGGCGATCACCCTGCTTGGATTCTGGGCTTTGGAGCTTTTTGGTGGGGGAAGTGCCAATCCTTATCTCGGCCTCATTCTCCTACTAATCCTTCCCGGTGCTTTCGTTCTCGGGCTCATCCTGATGCCGATTGGTGTGTTGCTAAGACGCCACGAACTTGCAAGAGCCGGTGAAATTCCCCACGTATACCCCCAAATTGATTTCACGAAGCCAGTTTTCCGGGAAGCCGCCTCCTGGGTGGCCGGGCTGACAATCGCAAACCTTGTGATCTTCGGCATCGCTTCCTATCGCGGCGTGGAATACATGGACTCCGCGAGGTTCTGCGGCCAGACCTGCCATACCGTGATGCAGCCGGAGTTCACGGCGTACCAGCAGTCACCGCACCAGCGCGTAAGTTGCGTTCAGTGCCACATCGGCCCCGGCGCCGGATGGTTTGTCCGCTCAAAGGTATCAGGTGTGCGCCAGATCGTTGCCGTTGCGTTCCACACCTACGAGCGGCCGATCCCGACCCCGGTCGAGCAGTTGCGCCCCGCGCGGGAGACCTGCGAGCAGTGCCACTGGCCCCAAAGGTTTACGGGAGATAAATTTATCGTGCGCACAAAGTATTCCGATGATGAAAAGAATACCGCGCTCATAACGGTGCTTCTGCTGAAGGTGGGAGGCCGCACGTTCCAGGGCTCGGTGGGGATACACGGGATGCACCTGAACGATCATTCGCGGGTTCAATACATCTCGACCGACCGCCAGCGGCAGTTAATTCCAGAAGTCGACTACCTGGATGACAGCGGAAAAACGGTGCAGTTCGTCTCGACCGACCTAAAGGCTGCACCTAGGGAACTCGCGGTCGGTGAGCACAGAACCATGGACTGCGTCGACTGCCATAACCGGCCAACCCACGTATTTCAATTGCCAGACCGTGCGGTCGACGAGGCCATGTCGGAAGGCCGCATCAGTCCCGAATTGCCATTTATCAAGAAAACGGCAGTGCGAGTCCTGAACGTCGGCTATCCGGACCGCGACACGGCCAGCAGTAGAATCGAAACGAGCTTGCAGGATTGGTATCGCACTTCCTATCCCTCCGTCTACCGGGACAAACGCGCATTGGTGAATCAGGCGGCCAGCCAGGTCCAGGCCATCTATCTCCGGAACGTCTTTCCGGCAATGAAAATCACTTGGGGAACCTATCCAAATAATCTTGGACACACGGACTCCCTCGGGTGCTTCCGATGTCACGACGGAAGCCACAAGAGTTCCGATGGCCGCGTCATCCCCAACGACTGCGACACATGCCACCAGCTTCTCGCAATCGATGAGGCGAATCCGAAGGTGCTCACTGACCTTGGAATGAAATAAAACGCAGTTCTGTTTGCCGGGCGATGTCCAACTTGCGAGATCACACGTTCACCCTCATTGTCTTGTTCACTCTGGCGAGCGTGCCGTCCGCGCGGGCTCAGACCGCGAAAGGAGGCCTTGCTGATAACGAGTGCTTAAGCTGCCACGGACAAACCGATTTGAAGTCCGCATCAGGACGAAGCGTTTTCGTAAGAGAGGCCACACATAAAGCCGGCGTTCACGCCGATTTGAGTTGTTCCTCATGCCACAGCGACGTCAGAGAGTTCCCGCATCCCGCACACATCGAGAAAGTACAATGCTCGCAGTGTCACGCGGAGGAAAGCGCCGAGGCGTCGGGGAGCGTGCACTTTACTCTCGGGAACCTGTCGTGTACGAGTTGTCACGGTTCCGCGCATGACGCGCAGGCGGCATCCAAGGTGATGCCGCGGCAATGCACTTTGTGCCACGCCGAGCAGGTGAAAGCTCTTCTTGCCAGCGCGCACGGTCAGGCCATGAGAAGAGGGGATCCGCAGAGCCCGAATTGTGAGAGCTGCCACGGGTCGATCCACAGAGTCCTCTCCTCCCACGAACCGCTCTCGCCGGTGGCGAAGAAGAACATGCCTCAGACCTGTGGTTCTTGCCATTCGAACCCGGGCTTTTTGGCAAAACACCAGATCCCTTTCGCCCGGCCCGTAGAGAGCTACGAGGCGAGCGTTCATGGACGCGCTCTGGCTGCAGGTAATGAGAACGCGGCTTCCTGCTCAGACTGTCACTCAAGTCACGCCGTCTTTGGTGGGCGCGACTCGCGATCCAGGACAAACCATTGGAATGTTCCGGGCACCTGCGGCGCGTGCCACATCACGATCCAGACGGCATATCTGGCCAGCGTCCACGGGCAGGGCGTTCTGCACGGGTCGCTGGATTCACCCGTGTGCACGGACTGTCACGGCGAGCACATGATACTGGCTCCGAGCAACGCGGAGTCGCTCGTGAATCCCGCGCAGGTGTCCGGCACCACGTGCGGGCGATGCCATAGCGACGCGCGTCTAGACGCGCGATACAATCTGCCTGCGGATCGCGTGCCGACGTTCGCTGACAGCTTTCACGGACTGGCGCTGCGGTCGGGCTCACAGACCGTTGCCAATTGCTCTTCGTGTCACGGCGTTCACAACATCTTCCCGCCTTCCGATCCCCGGTCCACCGTGAATATTGCAAATCTCGCGCACACCTGCGGGGCGTGCCATCCCGGCGCGGGGCAAACGTTCGCGATCGGCCCGGTTCATGTGGCCGTCGCCGGCCAAGGCGAACACGTCGTGGTCAAGAGTATCCGCCGCGTTTACTGGGTATTGATTCCCCTGGCGGTGGGCTTCATGTTCTTTCACCAGCTTCTCGACTTCCTGCGCAAGCTGCGGACGAATGCGCTGATAAGAACGGGAGGTGAAGTCGTGCGCATGAACCTGCACTTCCGAATCGCGCACTGGCTGGTGATACTGAGCTTTGTGTTGCTGGTGGTGACGGGATTTGCCCTAAAGTTCCCGGAAGAATGGTGGGCTCGCCCGATGCTGCTTGGCGAAGGGCATTTCGCTTTTCGCGGAACCGTACACCGGATTGCGGCGGTGCTCCTGTTGTGCGCGGTTGGATATCACATCGCTCATTTAAGTCTGATCCGACGCGACCGTGTAATTCTGAGGCAGATGATCCCGGGATCGCGCGACCTCCGCGACTTGAGCGCCATGTTTCTCTATAACTTGGGCTTTTCAGACACGCGGCCGGTCTTCGGCATGTTCAGTTATGCCGAGAAAATCGAATATTGGGCTTTCCTTTGGGGGACCGTTGTCATGGCCGGCAGTGGCCTAATCCTTTGGTTCAACAACTTCGCACTCCGCTATTTCCCGAAGTGGGTTTCCGATGCGGCAACGGCCTTGCATTTTTACGAAGCGATTTTGGCTACTCTGTCGATCTTGATCTGGCACATGTACACTGTGGTGTTTGATCCGGACGTTTACCCGATGGATCGGTCATGGCTGACGGGAAAAACGTCCGCGGACCATATGCGCCACACGCGGCCGGAGTACTATGCGGCGCTCATCCAGCATCCGGACGCCACAGCAGACGTCGATCCTATCGACGATTCCATTTCGAAATAACGGGATGGGGCGAGCAAATTTATTCACCGAAAGGAGCACCTGGATGTCTTCACTTAAGAAAGGGAACGTTTTGAAATGGCTCAAATGCGGGGCTGCAATTCTCGCGGTGGCCGTGGTTCTTGCCATCGTGGGAACCAACATTGCATCAGCCCAGCAGGTTAAGCAGCCTTGGCAAGCCCCCGCATCCGCGAAAGCCGTCAGAAATCCGGTTAAGCCGACTGCCGCCGTACTCAAAGACGGTGGGGAACTCTATCAAAAGAATTGTGTAATCTGCCACGGCAAAGCCGGCGCGAGCAACGGTCCCGCGGCCGGATCGCTTCCGCAAAAACCCGCTGATTTCACCGACAGGCAAATGATGAAAAACGCCACCGATGGCGAGCTCTTCTGGAAGATAACGACCGGCCGCGTCCCCATGCCCTCCTGGCAGGATCGCTTATCGGAAACGGAGCGCTGGGAACTGGTATTCTACCTCCGCGATCTGACCAAGAGAGGCCAGTACAAGTACCTCGGCAGCGGCACGGGAAGCTAACCCGCGCCTCCATTTCGTCATCTATCGAGCCATGACGCCCGGGCTGGCCAGGCTTGCCGGCGCGATTAGGCTTGCCAGGCTTGCCGGATATGATTTACAGGAAACGGGGGCGTCGTGTAAGCTTTCCACCGGCATTCAGAATGGAACCGAAGGATGAAAATCGCAATCATAACCGGGGGTAGCCGCGGCCTCGGAAAAAGCATGTGCCTGCATCTTGCCGCGAAAGCGCACGATGTTGTTCTCACCTACCACAGCAAAAAAGACGAAGCCGAAGGCGTGCGGGCCCAGGTCGAGAAGGCTGGGCGAAAGGCCGTCGCGCTGCAGCTCGATGCGGGTGATCACAAGACGTTCGATGTCTTTGTCGAAAGCGTCAGGCGGGCCCTCCGGGAAAGATGGGATCGGGACAATTTCGACTTTCTCATTAACAACGCGGGGATGGGTTTTTATGCGCCCTTCGTGGAAACCTCCGAGGAGCAGTTCGATCAGTTGATGAACGTTCATCTCAAAGGACCCTTCTTCCTGACGCAAAAGCTGCTGCCGTTGATGAAAGACGGCGGGCGCATCGTGAATGTTTCAAGCGGCCTGGCGCGATTTTCACTGCCTGGGTATAGCGCCTATGCGGCGATGAAGGGAGGCGTGGAGGTGCTGACGCGCTTCATGGCCAAGGAACTCGGGCCGCGCCAGATCGCCGTCAATGTGATCGCTCCCGGCGCGATTGAGACTGACTTTGGCGGGGGCGCGATGCGCGATGACAAAGAAATCAACAGAATGATTGCCTCGTCGACCGCGCTCGGCCGCGTGGGGCTGCCGGACGATGTCGGTGGTGCAGTCGCTGCACTGCTTTCCGACGACAATAAATGGGTCAATGGCCAGAGGATCGAAATCGCCGGCGGTATATTCCTCTGAAAGGAAGGCAACGGTAGGACACGCGCGATGACACGTCACGTGGCACGACTGTTTGTCTTTCTTTTGCTGGCTGCGACCTGTGCTTTCGCGCAGGGTGGCGTAACGATTCGCATCAACGCCGCGGAGACAGTGGGTCCGTACAAACCCATTTCCGGTTATTTCGGTTACGACGAACCTAACTTCACCTACACGAACTACGGCCGCAAGCTGATCGGCGAACTCGCCAGGCTGGGCGCCTCGCCGATCTATATCCGCACACACTTCATGCTGGCAACCGGGGATGGGACGCCGGCCTTGAAGTTTGGCTCGACGAATGCATACACCGAAGATGTCGCCGGAAATCCTGTCTACGACTGGACTATTACGGACCGGATCATGGACACCTACCTGCAGGCCGGGGCGAAACCGTTTGTCGAGATCGGATTCATGCCTAAGGCTCTCTCTTCGCACCCGGAGCCCTACACTCCTGTTTGGAAACCGGGAGGCAACGGCAGTCAGTACTCTCTGGGCTGGGCATATCCTCCGAAAGATTATGCGAAGTGGGGCGCACTGGTGAATCAGTGGGTGAAGCATGTGGTGGGGAAGTATGGTCGCGCCGAGGTGGAGAGCTGGTATTGGGAAGTGTGGAACGAGCCGGATATTGGATATTGGCACGGCACTCCGGAGGAATACGACCGCCTGTATGACTATGCCGCCGACGGGCTGAAGCGAGCGCTTCCCACGGCGAGGATCGGTGGTCCTGCTTCGACCGGGCCGACCGTCGATCACGGCGCGAATTTTCTACGGCAGTTCCTCGAGCACTGCGCGAACGGCAAGAATGCGGCCACCGGTGCCGTGGGCGCGCCGCTCGATTTCGTAACGTTCCACGCCAAGGGCCGCACAGCTGTCGTCGACGGCCACGTGCAGATGCGCATGTCGAAGAATGCGGGCGACGCCGCGCAGGGATTTGCGATCGTGAGTTCTTTTCCGAGATTTCGCAGTCTGCCGATCGTGATCAGCGAGTCGGACCCCGACGGATGCGCGGCGTGCTCGGCGACCTTCTATCCGCAAAACGATTATCGCAACGACCCGCTCTATGCTTCCTATGAAGCGGCTATGATGAAAAATATATTCGAGCTGGCGGACCGCGAGAAAACCAACATTGCAGGCATGCTGACATGGGCCTTCGAATTCGAAGACACACCTTATTTTGAGGGTTTTCGCACGCTTGCAACCAACGGCATCGACAAGCCCGTGCTCAACGTATTCCGCATGGCGGGTCTTATGCGCGGCCACCGCGTGACGACGGAAAGCAGCGGCCGGGTCCCGTTGGCTATGATCGAGACTGACGGCGTGCGTGGCAATCCGGACATCGACGCCCTTGCCGTTGGCTCCGATCGCGAACTTTCGATCCTTGTCTGGAACTATCACGACGATAAGGTGCCCGGTCCCGACGCCGCGGTGCAGATCCAGATCGCGGGAATTCCGACGACAGCAAAGCGCGTCCTGCTGCGTCACTATCGCATTGACGATACGCACAGCAATTCGTGGACAGCTTGGAAGAAAATGGGATCGCCGCCGCAGCCGACACCGGAACAATATGCTTCGCTGGAAGCCGCCGGCCAGCTGCAGGAGTTCGAATCACCGCGCTGGATCGACAGCGACAAGCGAACCCACCTCGATCTCGGACTCCCGAGGCAGGCCGTGTCCTTGCTTCAGCTCAGCTGGTAGCTCGTTTATGGATGGATGCAGTGTCCGGGGACAGTATGGGGGGGAAGCAGCGGCTTCTGTCCCACCAGTAATTGCTGGTCGAAGGCGTCTAACTCCACACCGGTGGCGCCATACATCGCCATGAGTTCGGTTAAATCCACGGTGCCGCGCCGCCCGAACAGACGGAGAACGTGAGCGAAGGTTTCCGAAGAAACCCTTCTGCGGCCAAATAGCTCGCGCCCGAACTCGATCACGACGGTTTCCTTCTCGCCTAGACCCACCACCGGTTGGTCATACTTGATCACGTCAATGATGGCGGGTTCGATCTGGCGCGGATCGCCGCGTTTTCGTCCGAAATTTTCCCATTGCGTCCATTCATACTGGTTGGCCATCTCTCTCGCCGTTACCAGCACGGCGATCTCGACGAGGCGGTCGGGCAAGCCCGTTCCAAACTTCAGATAGTAATGGGCGGCGCTCATGGATTCGGCGAGCTTCGGGCTGTAGAAACGGAGAGCAGGTGTGTATCCGGGGCCTTTCGAGAGCTTATCGAAGACCTGCTTGCCGTAGTCGTCCATGTCCTCTCGCTTCGGCAAGGGGAGGCGGTTCCTCGAGTCAGGGTAAACGTCCTTGGGGAGCGCCGCGTCCGCTGAGCCGGGAGTCTGTGCCAGCGGATGCGCCGGGCACTCCAGGTTGAATGGCCTGGGAGGAAGCAGAGGTTTTTGTCCTGGCTGCAATTGCATATCGAACGCGTTCAGCTCCGCGGCGGTTTGGGAATAGAGCGCCATCAGTTCGGTTAGATCCACGACGCCACGCGGACCGAACAGGCGCAGGGCGTGGGCGAAGGTTTCGGAGGAAACCTTTCGCTGGTCAAAAAGCTCGCGCCCGAAGTTGATGATGACAGTTTCCTTCTCGCCAAGCCCCGCGACCGGCTGGTCGTACTTAACGATGTCCACGATACCCGGTTCGATATAGCGCGGATCGCCCGGGCTGCGCCCGTGGATTTCCCAATTGGTCCATTCAAACTGGCAGTCGGTCTCCCGGGTTGCCACCAGAACGGCGACCTCCGTTAGCCGGATACCCAATGCGGTTTCATATTTCACGTAGTGATGTGCCGCACCCATCGGCTCGGCGAGCTTGGGGCTGTAGAGGCGGAGCGGGGCCCGGTTTATGGAAGCCAATTGCAGTCCGGTCGCCCATTCGTCGAAAACCTTCTTGCCGTAATCGTCCATGTCCTCGCGCTT
>Ga0187863_10002819_pt1 | contig 13058 bp, 11 predicted proteins | sample June2016WEW_11_1_FD_132975 | JGI IMG/M metagenome (GOLD analysis project Ga0187863, IMG submission 132975) | Peatland microbial communities from SPRUCE experiment site at the Marcell Experimental Forest, Minnesota, USA - June2016WEW_11_10 | ecosystem: Environmental > Terrestrial > Soil >... | reverse complement strand
TCGCCCCCGCTTGTGGCAAAGAACATATCTGTCCGCCGAGACGTGACCAACATCGCGGAATTGATGGCTTGGGCAGATGTCGCCGTGTCTTCGGCGGGATCCACATGCTGGGAACTCTGCTTGTTGGGTTTGCCCTCGCTTTTGTACGATGCGGCGGAAAATCAGAAACCAATTGCGCATCAGTTGAGCCAGCGAGGGTGTGCGATTCACTTGGGGTGTTCGGGAGATTTCGATTCCGATGTGTTGGTCCTTCAGCTTGAGTCGTTGCTCCGCTCGACAGAGATCCGCCAAGTGATGTCTCTGCGCTGTCGCGAACTCGTCGATGGAAAAGGAGCGCAGCGCGTGACGTCGATCATGCAATCGGGACTGCGTTTGCGACCCGCGGAGAAGTCCGATCGGGAATTGTTGTGGAAGTGGGCGAACGATCCGCAAGTCCGCGCTTCGGCATTTGCGTCGGCGGCGATCCCGATCGAGCAACACGATGCCTGGTTCGCGAGTAACCTGAACAATCCCAATTGCCTTATCCTGATAGCTGAGGACCACGCGGGCACAGCCGTCGGACAGTTTCGCGTGGACTGGCGCTCGGCTCAAGAAGGCGAAATCGACGTGAGTATCGCCTCTGATCGTAGAGGCGCGGGATATGGAAGCGTTCTGATCGAACTCGGTGTGAGCCGGGCGTTTGCGGAAAAAGGCGAGCGCTTACACGCTTTCGTAAAGAGCGAAAACCGCCCGTCTCGTCGAGCGTTTGAGCAGGCTGGATTCACCAAGGCTGGCGAAGAGATTGTGCACGACCAGCGCGCGATTCACTACGTCCGAAGCACGGAGACGAGTTAAGCAGGAGGAGCGAATAATGTCCCGGGCAACTCAGTCGGAACTGCTGGAACAGAGAATTGCGGAGAACGCTTCTTCGCAGCAGGTTGACTTGGCGACCTGGATCTTCGATCGCGTTCGCGTGCAACCGGGTGACCAGGTTCTTGAGCTCTGCTGTGGCACTGGCGGACAGACTTTGGCGATGCTGGATCGGGTCGGCGAACGCGGCCACGTGACCGCGCTGGACATTTCCAGATCCGCGCTGGACACGCTGGCTGCCAAGGCTGGCTCAAAGGGCAGCAGGCTGACTTGTCTCGAAGCGAGTCTTGAAACTTTTCCCTCCGCTCTTTCTGAAAGTGATGGCCCGCGTTCCGGCTTCGACCTCGTGTTTTGCGCGTATGGCCTTTACTACAGCTCCGAAGCGGCGCGAACTCTGGACGACGCCCGCATGCTTTTGAGTCCAGGCGGTCGCATCGTCGTGGTCGGTCCCTTCGGACCGAACAACAAGCCTCTCTTCGATCTAGTGCGGGCAAGTGGAGTTGCCATCGCCGCTCCGGTCATCTCTTCAAGCGAAACGTTCATGCTGCGGACTGTCGTGGAATGGGGCTCTCGAAATTGCGAATGTCTCTCGGTGCATACGCTGATGAATCCGGTGCGATGGACCACTCAGGATCGGGTAATGAATTATTGGCAGAACACGACTTTTTATGACGCTGAGAAACGCGGCAACTTCGAAATGCTCTTGCAAGAGCATTTCGCAACCCACTCAGTCTTCGTGAATGAGAAATGGGTCATGTTGGTGGAAATGAGCCATGTCCGCTCTTAACCCGATCCTGGTGATCGCTGCCCATCCAGACGACGAAGTGTTGGGATGTGGCGGCACTGCAGCTCGACTGGCGAAGGAGGGTCGCGATGTTTTCTTCGCGATAATGGGAGAGGGCATCACTTCACGCCACGAGCAGAGAGACATGGCAGAAGGTGAGCAACTGAGCCAACTCAAACAGAATGCACATGCCGCTGCGAAAAAGGTCGGCGCCAAGAATGTTTTCCAGCATCAGTTGCCGGACAACCGGCTCGACACCGTGCCGCTTCTAGAAGTTGTGAAACTGATCGAGGATTTGGTGAACCGCATCAAGCCTCGAGTCATCTACACGCATCACCCGGGAGATCTCAATGTCGATCATGGAGTGATCTACCGCGCGGTTCTTACGGCAACGCGACCCATGGCGGGACAATCGGTGCGCGAGATTTACTCTTTCGAAGTTCCATCTTCAACGGAATGGGCTTTCCAGCGCCTGGAGCCTTCGTTTCGGCCGAATGTGTTCGTAGACATTACCCAGACGATCGATGCCAAAGTCGCGGCGATGGAATGCTACGAATCGGAGGCACGAGAGTTCCCGCATCCGCGTTCACCGGAGGCCCTGCGAGCTCTTGCGACGAGGTGGGGCTCGGTGGTCGGATGCGCCGCGGCGGAAGCATTCGAACTCGTACGCTCGATTCGTCCGCAGGCGAAGTGACATGGCAGAGCACGTCACGATCGGATCGAGGAGCGTTGGGATCGGACAGCCCACCTACGTGATCGCCGAGCTCTCCGCCAATCACAACCAGAAATTCGATCAAGCCGTAAAGATCATCGCTGCCGCAAAGGATGCCGGTGCGGACGCTGTCAAACTGCAGACCTATACGGCGGACACGATTACGATTCAGAGCGACAAGGAGTATTTCCGGGTTGGCGGTGGCACGCTTTGGGACGGACGCAGCCTGCACGATCTCTACGGCGAAGCTTACACGCCTTGGGAGTGGCAGCCTCGATTAAAGCGGGTCGCGAACGATCTTGGCCTTGATCTTTTTTCGACTCCGTTCGACGCCACCGCGGTCGATTTTCTCGAAGAGATGAAGGTTCCTGCGCACAAGGTGGCATCGTTTGAGATTGTCGACATCCCGCTGATCCAAAAAATTGCGCGGACAGGGAAGCCGATGATCATCTCCACGGGCATGGCAACGCTCGAGGAGATAGACGAGGCGGTCCAGGCGGCTCGCGCGGCTGGCGCGACGCAGATTGCGCTACTGAAGTGCACGAGCGCGTATCCGGCAGCGCCGGAAGAGATGAACCTGCGGACCATCCCTGAGTTATCGCGGCGTTTCGGAGTGCCGGCGGGGCTTTCCGATCATACGATGGGCGTCGCCGTGCCCGTCGCAGCCGTTGCGTTGGGAGCGTGCATCATCGAGAAGCATCTCACCCTGTCGCGTTCGGAACCAGGGCCAGACAGCGCCTTCTCGCTCGAGCCCCATGAATTCAAAGCGATGGTCGATTCCGTTCGTGTGGCGGAGAAGGCCCTCGGCGCTGTTCAGTTCGGATGCAGTCCAAAAGAGGCAAGCAGCAAGACGTTTCGCCGCTCGCTGTTCGTTGTGCGTGACGTTAAGCGTGGCGAGCCGTTTACGGCGGAAAATTTGCGCTCCATTCGTCCGGGCCACGGACTGCACACCCGGCATATGTCCGAGGTCCTAGGCCAACGCGCCCGGCGAGACATCGAATGCGGAACCCCGCTGAGCTGGGATCTGGTCGAGCGGCAATGAGGATCGTCAGTCCCCTCTTGAAGAACGCGGTGTATCCTTTTTTGTCGAAGTCGGGCGTGCTTCGTCATCTGCCGGCGCAAGGGCTTGCCGTCGTGACCTATCACGGTGTGCTCCCTGAGGGATATACACCGATCGATCCGGCATTGGATGGAAACCTGATCACGGCGGAGTCGCTTCAGCGCCAACTGCATCTGCTCAAGAAGCACTACGACGTCATCAGTCCGGATGATTTTCTGGCGTGGCGAGAAGGAAAGGGAAGTCTGCCTCGGCGCGCGGTGCTCGTCACGTGCGACGACGGACTGTTGAACTGCCTGACCGACATGCTGCCAGTGCTGCGGCGAGAGGAGGTGCGTTGTCTTTTCTTCGTAACCGGTGCGTCCGCTGGAGATTTACCCACGACTCTCTGGTACGAAGATCTCTCTCGAATCTTTCTTGGAGCGGCCAACGGAACCTACGCAATCTCTTATGGGACAGTGACGATTGAGCTTGAATTGAACTCTCCAGAGAGCCGCCGTGCGAGCTGGTGGAGTTCTTTGAAGCGGCTGTCGCAAGTCGGCGGCGAAGTACGCAAAGGCTTCCTACTAGAAGCGCGCTCTCGATTGGGAATTAACTCCGACTCGCATCTCGAAAGGCGTGATTCTGCGCTTTCGCGCCGCTTTGGTTTGTTGACGGCAACGGAATTGAATGAACTCTCGGCTGTGGGGATGACGATTGGGGCCCACACGATGACTCATCCGATGCTCTCGCAGGCTCCGTCCGAATTGGCGTACATGGAAATTGCAGAGAGTCGCGCGAGACTGCAGGACGTTCTCAAGAAACCAGTTTGGGCGTTCGCCTATCCGTTTGGAAATCCGCAATCAGTTACGTCTAAGGTCCTCACTATGCCCAAGCAGGCAGGATTTACCGCCGCCTTTCTGAATTGCGGTGGAGGCTTGGGTACTCCTCTGCCGAAGTTTGCTTTGCCACGTTTGCATGTGACATCAAGCATGAGTCTCGGCGAATTCGAAGCTCACGTCTCGGGTTTATACGCGTGGCTACAGAGGGCGTCCCATCAGAAGACACAGCCTTTGGGGTTGGTTGAAGCTTAATCGGCGGCGAATGGCGGACATCCATATAGAAAAGAACCTCCAGATCTACAATGCGCCAGACGTCACCGCGTATTATGCGGCGCTGAATTATCTGACCCCTTGTGAGCGTCTGCTGTTTGAAAGCTACATCTCACCGGGTAGCGCGGTCCTTGATCTCGGGGTCGGGGGCGGACGAACGACGCCCTACCTCGCTAGCCGGGCTACGCGCTATGTTGGAGTCGATAACGCCGAGGCGATGGTGAGAGCATGCCAACAGAAGTTTCCAGACCTGGAATTTGTGACTGCCGACGCGGGTGATCTTTCCGCTTTCCCGGATGCCGTATTCGATGCGGTAGTATTCGCGTTCAACGGAATTGACTTTGTTCTTCCGGAAAATACCCGACGGCAGTGCTGCACACACGTTCATCGAATTCTGAAACCCGGTGGTGCTTTTATCTTTTCTTCACACAATGCGCGCGCTCTCCTGGTTCGACCTGGCTGGAGCCGCGAACGTCTGGAGCGAATCGCCTGCCGTTTCACAGAAAACTCGAAGGCGATACACCGTGTAGTTCTCGCAACTCTGACCTCAATGCGCGCAGTGCTGGCGCTTGTACAGGCATGTGCGGCTAGTTTCTTGCGGATGGCGCGACGGCTTCCCACGCGAGTGTTCTGGCGGGGAGAGGGCGAACTCCTCGATTCCGCTCACGGCGGACTGTTCACGCACTTTTCAGTGCCGCGGCGAGTTGTTTCCGAACTTGGCGCCGCCTCCTTGCGATTCGAGCGAGTCCTCGGTAATGCGTACCCTCGATCGAATCATCCACTGACGACAGATTGGTACTATTACGTATTCGTAAAACCCATCGAGAAGTGACTGAAGCCTTGCGACTCGTCGTGCTCACAGAAATCCCGGAAGATGCGGAACTCCGACAGCAGTGGAATGCCCTCGTCGATCGTGTCGATCGGCCCCAAGTCTTCTATACGTACGAATGGTCGCTGGCCGTGCAGCGAGCCTACAACGCAACGCTCCATCCGCTGGTTCTTGTGGCCTACGACGATACGAACTCCCTGTGCGGTATAGCGGCCCTGGCAACCGGCCCCGATGATCACAGCGCTTCCTTCCTCTGCGCTACTACGGGAGATTATTGCGACTTTCTGAGTGAGTCGAAGCAAAAATCGGAGTTCATGAATGAAGCTCTCCGCGAGCTGAAAAAACGCAATATCCGACGGATCGCACTTGCGAACCTTCCGGCAGATTCTTCTACGCTCTCCTTGCTCCGAGAATCCTGTCAAAAGTCCGGTTTTCATTGTTATGCGCGCATGGCCTATATCTGTGCTCAGGTTTCGATCAACCAGCTGGAGCGCGGAAAGGACGGAAAGCCGTTTGCCCCTGGCCTCAAACGTCTCCGTCGTTTTGAAAAAGCGATGGGGCCCGGCGCCAAGGTTCGTATCGAGCACCGACGGTCGTGGGAAGCGGTGGAACCGGTGCTGCCAGAGTTCATGCAGGCGCACGTCGCTCGATTCCTTGAGATCGGCCGCATCAGCAACCTCGCCGACAGTCATCGCAGAGTTTTTCTCTCCGAACTCGCGCGTGTCCTGTCGCAAAGCCAGTGGTTCGTGTTGAGTCGCATGCTGTCAGGAGAACGTCCGGTTGCCTGGCATTACGGATTCCAGTTCCATGGCTCATGGTTTTGGTACCAGCCGACATTCGATAGTAGCGTTGAAAAGCACTGGCCTGGATTCTGTTTGTTGAGCCAGGTAATCCAGGATTCGATCGAGATCCCCGGGATGACCATGCTCGATCTGGGATTGGGTTCCGAAGCTTACAAGGCGAAGTTTGCGAACGAATCGCGGGAAACCCTTCACGTTTCTTTGCACAGATCAGTGCTGGAGCATTCCCGCGCAATCGTCCGTCATAAAGTTGCCGAAGCCGTGAAGTCCTCACCGAGGTGGGAAAGGTTCGCGAACGGAGCCCGACAGAGAGTTCGCGCCTTCAGGGTGCGTTCGCGCGACGAAGGCATTCGAAGCACGTTGGGCTGGCTGGGCAAGCGTCTAGTGCGGCTAATCCGGGCGCGCGACGAAGTGTTCTTTTACGAACTAACAGGCCCCGATCCGACGCCACTTCAATCGGACAAGGTGTTCCTCAAACAGATCGATTTGAGCGTCCTTGCCGCTGCTGCCATGCAGAATTTTGGAGACGAAGGCACGATGGCTTACCTCGTGCGCTGTGCTCGACGACTGCGCACAGAACCCGAGAGTGTGGGATTCGTTCTCACAAATCCCGCTGGAGAGTTGCTTCATTTCACTTGGGCGAGGCCCTTTGAAGGTTTTTATTGGTCAGAGCTGAACAGCACGTTGTCCTCGCCGTCTCCGGGAGACGCCGTAATGTTTGACTCGTGGACTCCGGTTTCTCAAAGAGGACGCGGATACTATGCGCCGACGCTTGGACTGGCCGTTGCTAGAATACGGCAGGAAGGGAAGCGGGCCTGGGGTTTCAGCGCCTCCACCAATATATCGTCCGTACGCGGCCTCGAAAAGGCGGGGTTCCGTCGATGCTTCTCGGTGATCCGGCAACGAATATTGTGGTGGCAGAGGATCTTTCAAAAGAACGTTGCAATACCGGTATTGCCCGACGCTTAGACCGCCGACCACCATGCGTGTTCTCCTCGTACATCCCGAAGATTCTCCTCTTCGCGGACCCTGGGCCGCCCGACGATGGGATCTCGTCGTCGATCTGGGACGATCATCGCCCTTTTCGGCGCAGGAGTGGCAGGAACGCTTGCGTTGTCCGCTTCTTCGAGCAGATTCGTTTCGACACGGTATGGAAGATTTGCGCCAAGTCCGCAGCTTGTTCGCAAATGGCCGCGGTTATCTGTTGGACGAAGAGGGTATCGACTGGTGGGACCTTACTTCATTGGTCGTCGCACCAGAAGCGGAGTCATTGATCGTACTCGAGCGGATGGTCCCCGACATCGGTCCAGCGACTGAACTTTGGGCAACTCGTGCTGGATGGTCCTCTAAAGTCATGGCAATACTTCTGGGAACCGAGTTCCGCGCCTTTGGCAGCAATCGACTTGCGCGGTATACGAATCGAGCTCTGCATTATGCCAAGCTTGTGCAGCACTTTCGCGCGGAGCAAATCAAAGAGATATTGTTCGATAAATATGACTCGCATTACCAGTTTCGTGCACGATTGGCGTCCAAACGGAGCGTTAGCAAAGAGGCGGTCGTGCTTTTGCCTAGTGCGTACCGCAACGTTTCAAGAATGGCTGCTGGCTATGCCCAACTGTTGCCAGAGCAGGCTTTCCTGCTGGTTGCTACCCGGCAAAATGCGCACGAATTCCCGCGTCCGGGCAATGTGGAAATCCGAGATCTTGCCGCCTACGCCAACCCCAATCCACCTACGAAAGCAACGGCGTCGATTCTGGAGAGATGGCGCCTTCTGGAGCTGAAGTTGCGCGCCCTACGGGAGTTCGAAGTGTTGGCCAGTGCGGGCGTGTTCCACAATTTTCCCCGCTGGTTCAGCGACGGTCTAGTCGCGCGAAATGCGTGGCGTCAAGTGCTCGAACGCGAACCGGTCCAGGCGGTCCTATGCGGGGACGACAGCAACATCTACACCCGCGTGACCGTGCTCCTTGCAGCCAAACGGAGGATTCCGACGGTTGATTTTCATCACGGCGCTCTCGACGGACGCTATTTGCTGAAAGACCTGCCCTGCGATGTGTATCTCGCGAAAAACGAAATGGAGCGGGATTATCTGGTGCGGGTCTGCAATCTTCCTTCAGAGCAAATCGTCATCGGATCTCCGTCCGATAGCGAGACTTTAGTGACTCGAACTTCCTCCCCGGGGGCCAAGACCGCGGCCATCTTCTTCTCTGAGCCGTACGAAGTTGCCGGTATGCGTCCCGAGGAGGTATACCGCGAACTTCTTCCCGCACTTTGCCGGGTGGCGCGCGAAAATGGACGCTCAGTCGTTGTCAAGTTGCATCCTTTCGAAAGCCGCGCGCAACGCACAAAACTCGTGCGCGATATCCTGCGATCCGAAGATCGAGAGCTCGTGACAGTGATAGACGGGCCGCTCACTTCTCAGCTGCTTAACCAGGCTTGGTTCGGGATTACTGTCGAATCCACTACCGCAATGGATTGCCTGCAGAGCGGAGTTCGCTGCTTCCTCTGCGGATGGTTGTCAATGTCATCCTATGAATATCCGAAGCAGTACGCACGATTTGGGGTTGGAGAAGTCTTGCAAAATGTCGGGCAGGTCGAAGAAATTCCAAGTCGGCTCAGCGAGCCGCAGGGACAACCGGCTTCGCGATCGAACCTATCGCCCACGGCAAATTCGGCACTGTTGCACCGCTGGTTGACTTCGCCCGAGCCGCGCATCGCGAGGTCCGTCTCGTGAATACCCCTCCCGCCGTCAGCGAATCACCAGCCACCGCAAGCGACGAAACTCAGCAGTTTCGTTCTCAGGTTGGCCACATTTCTCGGCAGTCCGGCATTTACTTTGCTGGCACGATTTTCGCCTTAGCCTCGGGATACCTCTTCAAAGTCTATCTTGCCCGCGTTTTGGGTCCAGAAGATCTGGGCCTCTACGCACTCGGTGCGACGCTGATCGGATTTCTTGGAATCTTTAACACTCTCGGCCTTCCGCAATCGGCGGTGCGTTTCGTCGCATCGTACCGGGCCGCTGGGAAGTTCAAGGAACTGCACGCCCTGTTGTGGCGTGGCGCGGGACTGCTGCTAGCTGCGAACGTGGTGCTGGCTGCAGTTTTGCTGACTTTTGGCCGGGTTGTTGCTGTCCGTTTTTACCACTCGCCGGCATTGGTTCGTTACCTTCCGCTTTTTGCATTGATCATGCTGTTCGCGGTGGTGAGCGGTTTCTACGGCAAGGTCCTTGCCGGATATCGCGACATCAAGCAAAGAACATGGATCGTGAATTTCGTTGGTACTCCGTTGAACATGGTGTTCGCGATCCTGCTGATCTCCGTTGGACTGGGATTGCGCGGATATCTCTTCGCCCAGGTCTTGAGTACTGCCATTGTGTGCGTTTGCCTGTTCGTCGCGGTCTGGCGCATTACGCCTGGTGCTGCGCGCTTCCTGGGCCAATCCGGCTCGAATCCCGAGAAAGAAGTTTGGTCGTTCTCGGTGACAATGGTCAGCATCGGCTTCCTTGAGTTTCTTATGAGCCAAGTCGATAAAGTGGGGCTGGGTTTCTACCTCGGTGCGCGACAAGTGGGCATCTATTCCGTTGCGGCCGCGTTGGTTGCTTACGTGCCACTGGTGTTGAGCTCGATCAATCAGATTTTCGCTCCAACCATATCCGACCTTCACACCCGTGGAGAGATATCCATGCTCGGGCGCCTGTTTCAATCGCTGACCAAGTGGGCGATTGGGCTTACCTTGCCGCTCGCGATGGTGGTCATCGTGTTCGCCCGTCCGCTGATGGGTATTTTTGGCACTGACTTCGAGCGCGGTTGGCCCATCCTTGTCATTGGCACTGTGGGACAACTGGTAAACTGCGGAGTCGGTTCCGTGGGATATCTGCTTCTCATGTCAGGCAATGAAAAACGGTTGATCCGAATCCAAACTGCAATGGCCGTCGTCATGGTTGTGTGCAGCGCGGCGCTTATCCCAGTTTTTGGGATACTCGGCGCTGCCGCCGCTGCGGCGATAACAAATATCGGCGTGAACTTCTGGAATCTGCTGGAGGTTCGAAGAACGCTTGGTATTTCCCCTTACAACCGGGGATACCTCCGCTTGCTCCCGCCGACTTTGGTAAGTCTGGCCGTCGTCGTTTTGCTCAACCGATATTCCTTTGTCTTTCGGCACAACTGGGTTGCCATCGGAGCTACTTTCGGTGCTGCCTATGCAGTATTTACAGGGGTTCTTTTGCTGGTTGGACTGCAGGCTGACGATCGATTGATCGCGTCGGCCATCTGGTCTCGGATGCGCGGCATTTTCGTTCGCGCAGGAGCTGCAGCATGACCGAAGTCAGGGAGGTCCGGCTTCCGCAAGATCTGTGCGCGGCTGCGGAGAGCAAATTTCAACACCGGTTCGGTACTTTAGAAGAATTGTTGACTTTCGTGCTGCGCGAACTTCTCCGTGACGAGGCTCTACAAGCCGATCTGGCCGAAGAACGCATCGTTGAACAGCGGTTGCGTGAACTTGGATATCTCTGAGCCCATGCCAGTGCACAACTTCGATCGCACACAATTTGCAATCGTCCCGGATCCACACCCAGCATGGAGACTCTAGAGTCGGTTCGACGCTCGGAGAGGGAAAGACTCTTTCCCTCCTTGACGAATCCGAGTTGGCTCGTGCTCCGCCGCCGTAGCGAGATTTTTCGGACATGGGCTTCGCGCTTGAATGCCCAAACTTTAGACGTGCTCGATGTGGGCGGACGCATGCAGCCCTACCGCTCTCTTTTTACGGGCCGGATAGGTCGTTACGTTGCCATCGATTTGCTGCAAACTCCGCTCGTCAATGTTGTGGCCTGTGGCGAGAACATCCCGTTCGTAAGCGGTATGTTCGATCTGGTGATCTGCACCCAAGTGTTGGAGTATGTCCCCGATCCTGACGCTGTGATCGCCGAGATCCATCGTGTGCTTAAGCCGGGCGGATACCTGTTCCTCTCCGCGCCTGCAATCGCGCTGCGCGACGCCGATGAAGAGTGTTGGCGTTTCTTTCCTTCGTCCCTTCGACGCCTGCTCAGCAGATTCGGCGAGTCAGAGATTCGTTCGGAAGGCGGAAGTGTCGTCGGTTTTTTTCGGATGCTCAATACCGGCTTGGACGTTCTGGTTCGTTATCCGTTTCTGCGCACGATTTTTCATTGGACGCTCTGCCCGCTAATCAACCTGACGGGAGAAATATTGAACCTCGTCGCCTTCAGCAAGAACGATCAACTGACGACCAACTACAGCGCGTGGGCAAGGAAATAACGGTCTCGAGGACTTCAGATGAATCTTGCCCGAAAACTCTGGCTGCGAGGACTCGACTTATTACCCACGGCGGGATTCCATTTCGATCGTCCTTTGGTGTTGTTGCAGAGTGACGACTGGGGCCGTGCCGGATTGCGTGATCAGGAAGGGTTGGAGCGTCTGCGCGGTGCGGGAATCAATCTCGGTGAGCGGCCCTACGATTTTTACTCACTCGAAACTGCGGAAGATCTGTCCGCGCTGCGAGAAGTGCTAACGCGTCATCGAGATTCGGTGGGGCGCCACCCATGCCTGGAAATGAATTTCATTGTCGCGAACCTTGATTTGTCGAAAAACCCTGCAAAGACAGGGATACTCAACTTCCTGTCGCTGGCGGAAGGCCTGCCGCAAGGGTGGAATCGCCCGAATCTTGTGGAGGGCTACCGCTCCGGAATTGCCGAGGGAGTTTTCCATGCCGCGCTTCATGGCACGTCACATTTCTGCCGTGCCTCGGTCGAGCGTGCCATCGCCGGCGACGGGGAAAGAGCGATGCTTCTGCGCACACTCTGGGAGGCGGGCACGCCTTACATTCACTGGCGCATGCCTTGGATCGGCTACGAATACTGGGATCCGGCTCAGCCAAAAGACGAGCGTTTCCTGCCTAAGGAATCGCAAGCAGATCTCATTGGCCAGACGGTCGGAGCATTCGCGAAATTATTTTCGGCATTGCCATTGTCAGCCTGCGCCCCGGGATATCGCGCCAATGACGATACGCATCGAACTTGGTCGCAACACGGAATTCGCGTCGCGCAAAATGGTCCAGGATCTCTGACTCCACCATTCTTCGACCGTCACAAAGTGCTGCATCTCGCCCGAACGGTTGAATTTGAACCCGCTCTCGATTCAGCGTTTTCCGTTGAAACGTGTGTGCAACAAGCGGAAGCCTGTTTCGCGCGCGGCATTCCCGCCATCGTCTCGACGCATTCTATTAATTTTCACTCTACCGTCCGCGATTTTCGTTCGCGCACTTTGCAGGCCATGGACGAATTCTTTGCCGCTCTGAAATTGAAATATCCCAACCTGCTGTATCTTCACGATGAGGACCTGCGTCAGTTGGTAAACAATGGAGGCTATGGGACGGTCGGAGGCCAAGTCCAAGTGAACGTTACCCGAAAGACGTTCATCAAGGCTGTGGCCGCGTCGCGAAGGGTATGACGGGGAAGCGAAAATCAATTGTGCTGGTGACGGTGGACTGCCTACGCGCCGACCACGTCGGCTTCATGGGCTACCAGCGCCCTACGACTCCCTTCCTGGATTCCTTGGCCGGCGAGGGCATCGTTGTCCCGAACGCGATTGTCGCCGGTGCGCCGACTTATTATTCGCTACCGGCGATTCTTGCGTCGCGCTATCCGTTGGCACTAGGACGCGACCTCCTTGGACTGAGCCTGGATGAGCCGACCTTGGCTTCCTGTTTGAAGCAGGCTGAATACGCCACGGCTGCCTTCACTGCGGCCAATCCTTATATATCCCGCCGGTTTGGATACGACCGCGGCTTCGATACCTTCCGTGACTATCTTCACGATGAGCCGGAGCCACTCGCGAGCGAAGATCCCAATTCGCCGCCCGCGGGCCTAGCCAGTCGGCTGAACCGCAAGTTCCAGAAAGTTCGTCCGGCGTTGGGGCCGCTCGCTGC
>Ga0187863_10002818_pt1 | contig 13061 bp, 11 predicted proteins | sample June2016WEW_11_1_FD_132975 | JGI IMG/M metagenome (GOLD analysis project Ga0187863, IMG submission 132975) | Peatland microbial communities from SPRUCE experiment site at the Marcell Experimental Forest, Minnesota, USA - June2016WEW_11_10 | ecosystem: Environmental > Terrestrial > Soil >... | reverse complement strand
TCCAAGGAATACAGCAAGACCATTTTGATGGTCACTCACGATCCGGCGGCAGCAGAGCGCGCTCAAGCCACATTGCACTTGAATAAGGGCGTACTCGTCGAAGGCGTTCTCGCCGCGGCAGGGAACCGCGCATGAAATTCTTTCCATTGATTCTCGCAAACCTCTTCCGCAAAAAACTGCGCACCGCGCTGACGATTGGCTCATTCGCCGTTGCGCTTTTTCTTTTCGGACTTCTCGTAGTCGTTCACGGCGCGTTCAATCAAGGGGTCAGCATGGCCGGCGCTGATCGTCTCGATGTGATCAACAAAGTCGCTATCATCCAGCCGCTGCCCGTCTCGTACCGCGAGCAAATTTTGCGCATCCCGGGTGTGAAGGCGGTCACCCACGAGAATTGGTTTGGAGGCGTGTACCAGGAAGAAAAAAACTTCTTCGTTCAATTTGCAATCGATCCCGAAAATCAACGAAAGGTATTTCCTGAATTTGTGATTTCCGACGATCAATGGAATGCCTTCCTGGCCGACCGCGAGGGTGCCGTGGTCGGCGCGAATCTCGCAAAACGGTTCGGATGGAAATTGGGCGATCGCATTCCTATTAAGGGCACTATCTTTCCCGGAACCTGGGATTTCAATGTCCGCGCCATTTACACCGGATCCCGGGACAACGACGATCTCAATCAGTTCTGGTTTCGCTACGATTATTTCGACGAGCGCCGCACCATTGAGAAAGGCCTGATCGGCTGGTACATCGTGAAACTTGATAGTCCCGAGAGCGCCGTGAGCGTCGGCAAAGCAATTGACGGGATGTTCGCCAACTCTCCTTACGAAACCAAAACGGAAACGGAAAAAGCTCTCGCCGCCGGATTTGCAAAGCAGTTCGGCAATATTTCGTTTTTGATATTGAGCATCGGCGGCGTCGTGTTCTTCACTTTGCTGCTCGTCACCGGCAATACCATGGCTATCGCGGTGCGCGAACGTGTAGGCGAGCTCGCGGTTCTAAAAGCCGTTGGATTTACTGACCGATTCGTTCTGTTCTTCGTTCTGGGCGAATCGGTCTTGATCGCCCTGGTCGGCGGCGGCATCGGAATCGGCGTTTCGAAGCTTTGGAGCATGGGTGGCGACCCCACCAACGGCTTCCTGCCATTCTTCCTTCTCCCGGGCTCGGCAATCGTGCTTGGAATCGGTGTCGCCTTCGCCGTAGGAATTCTGGCGGGCATCCTTCCCGCTACCTCGGCAATGCGCTTGCGCGTGGTTGATGCGCTTCGGAGGGTTTGATTCGTGGCTATTCCTATCGTCTATAACCTGCGTAGTGTCCGCGCCCGCTGGGTCTCGGCAATTGTTGCCGTGCTCGGAATCGCCGGGACTGTCGGAGTGTTCATCGCCATGCTCTCGCTCGCGCATGGCTTCCACGCCACCCTGGTGTCTTCCGGCTCCGCGGACAACGCTCTCATTATGCGCGCCGGCGCAACCAGTGAATTAAACGGTGCCGTTACCCTGGACCAGGTGAAAGTGATCCAGGACGCTCCAGGTATCGCCCGCGACGCTGGTGGCCCACTCGTCAGCCCGGAAGTTGTGGTTATCGCGAATTTTCCGCTAAAGACTACGGGTACCGACGCGAACGTTCAAGTACGGGGTGTTTCCCCCGATGTTCTGAAAGTGCGCAAAAATGTGCGCGTCGCCCAAGGGCGGTTTTTCGAGCCCGGTCTTGCAGAGCTGATCATTGGCAGGAATGTTGCGAGCACCTACTCGGGATTCACCCTTGGCGACACCGTTCATTTTGGCGGCGGCACTTGGAAGGTGGTGGGCATTTTCGACGCCGGCGGCAGTGCTTTCGATTCCGAAATCTGGTGCGATGCCCGCGTGCTCTCTCAGGTCTATAAGCGCCCCGAGAACGTGTTTCAGTCGGTCACCGTCCACCTGACTTCGCCCGCGGCATTCACCGCTCTGAAAGACTCCTTGACAGCCGATCCTCGCTTGACCGTCGAGGTTAGTCGCGAGATCGAATATTACGAAAAACAATCTCGTGGCCTCACAACTTTGATCACCGTTCTCGGCACCTTGGTGGCTTCGATTATGGGCGTCGGCGCGGTTTTCGGCGCGCTCAATACAATGTACTCCGCGGTATCTGAGCGCTCGCGCGAAATCGCCACCATGCGCGCTATCGGCTTCGGCGCTTTCAGCATCGTTATGTCCTTCCTCTTCGAGGCTCTCCTCATCGCGTTCATCGGGGGACTATTGGGCTCGGTCGCGGTCCTTCCGCTCAACGGTCTCACCACCAGCACGCTGAACATGCAGACGTTCTCTTCGGTAGCATTCGCGTTCCTCATAACACCAACGCTTTTAGTCATTGGTATCGTTTTCGCGCTGTTCATGGGCCTGATCGGCGGGGTTCCTCCCGCCATACGGGCCGCGCGGCGCCCCGTGGCCCTGGCTCTTCGCGAGCTCTGACCCGCGCAACCGTCCGGTGGGCCTCTGCATCATAGCTTTAAAAATAAACAGGAACTTTTTCTCTTCGAGCAGGAATAACGGTATGCTCAAAGCGCGCTTAAAAATGAGATTATAAAGGTGAGCATGAGACCGGAAAACATCAACGCGAAAATTTTGATTCTGGCTGTTTCGTTTCTTGCAGTGGCACTGATTCTAGGTTTATCGGCTTGTGGCAGCAGCAGCGGCAGCAACGGCTCTGCTACCGTCACTGCGATCATGATCTCGCCTACGGCGGGGACGGTTAATCTCAATACCATCTTCGACATCACCGCGAACGTTCAACTCTCCAACACGAACAGTTCGACGGACACGACCGTAACCTGGCAGGTTAACGGCATTGGCGGTGGTAACTCCGCGGTCGGCACCATTGTGAATTCTCCCGATGACAGTCAGGTCGGCGTATATACCGCTCCCAAAATCGCGCCCACCACCAACAACGGCCAAGTGTTGATTACTGCCACCGCTCCCCAAAATCCTTCCAGTACGACCAATACCAACGTCGTGACGTCAAATACTGCCACGATCACGGTCGGCGCAGGACTGGGACTCTCGGTATCGCCGACAACCGCGACCGTGGGGGCCGGAGGCAGCTTTCAGTTTTCAGCGCTTCTCAATGACGTAGCCGACGCAAACGCCACCTGGACCGTAAGCTCCACATCACCGACCTGCGACACCTGTATCGGCTCGATCAACGCAACCACCGGACTCTACACCGCGCCTCCTGCTCCTCCGCCCGGTGCTACTGTCACGGTCACTGCGAAAGATACCACCGTCAGTCCCGCTCAAACAGCCACCGCAACGGTGACCATAGCGTTTTCAGATCAGTCGCTATCCGGACCATTCGCGTTCTCTTATTCCGGAGACGACGAGTCTGGTTTTATGGCTGTCGCAGGCAGCTTTGTCGCGGACGGCAACGGGCATATTCAGAGTGGTGTCGAGGACGTAGACGCCTTCTCAACTTCGGGCCCGAAGCACTACCAAATTGCTGGAACGTACAAAGTCGGCGCGGACGGCCGCACCAGCGTCTTACTGAACTCGGGATTGCCGGGTGCCAGCACCTGGCAGTTTGCTCTAACCTCGAATCAACACGCACTTATGATTCGCTTTGACCGCAGCACCACCGGCAGCGGCACCATCGACCAACAGAATCTAAACGACATCTCTACTCTTGCCACCATTACCGGTCCCTACGTGTTCTCCGGTTTGGGCGCCGATCTTTCATTTTTGCCCATGGGTATCGCCGGCAAATTTACCGCCAGCGGAAGCAGCACTCTACAGACGGGAAGCGGCGTCCTTGACCTCAACGATAACGGCGTCGTGAAGCCGAACGACACATCGCTCACTGTTTCTTACTCCCTGGACAACACCGCGCCTGACACAGGCCGCGGCACGATAACTCTCACCAGCTCGATGACCGGCAAACAAAATGAATATGCGTTCTACATCGTGGACTCAACGCATCTTTATCTCGTCGAAATTGATGACAACGATTACCTGGCCGGCGAGATGTATAGCGGCGCTCCAGGGACTTCTTTCCCGTCGTCAACCCTCGGGTCGGCTAATTACGTCTTTACCGCGGGGGGAAATTCAACTGCCGGAGCCTACGCATCAGGTGGAGTCTTTACCGCGGCGGGAAACAGCATTACCGGAGGAGCTCTCGACACTAACAACGCCGGCACGGTCACTCCAGATACGACGCTCGGCGCTTGCACTTATTCCGTGGCTCCCTCCACAGGCCGCATCGTGCTAGGACTGTGTGCCACCGGAGCCAGCACCCTTCAATTCGCAACCTATCAGACCGCGCAGGCTGCTTCGACAACCGTTGAGCCCGCCGCTGTGATGCTCGAGCTCGATGCCACTGCTGTGGCCACTGGTTCAGCTTACCGGCAGAAGGTTGTCACCGAGCCCGCCTCCGGCAGCTTTGCATTGAACCTTGCGGGCCAGGGGATATTTCACGATGAGCCGGGCTCCTACCAGCAGGACGTTGAAGGTCAGCTCACGCTGGACTCGACGCACGTTTCCAGCGGAAATCTCGACATCAATGATTTTAACGCTGGCATCCAAACGGACCCGATTAGTACCACTAGCAGCTTGGTTTCCGCCCCAGGCCCGAATGGCCGTGGAACGGCGGTGCTCGTGGCCACAAATCCGGATGTCAGTTACAACCTCATTTACTACGTGATCGACGACAACACGGCGCTTCTATTCGATTCGGATACAAATCGCATTGTTATTGGCGCCATGGCCAGACAGTTCTAGATTCCCGTCTTGTCCGCAGAAGCCTCTATGGGTGCTTTGGGCTTACCACAGGCGAGCCTTTGCCCCATTGTCCGCTGAATACAAAGGAATCGAGCGGTTTACGCTGTCGCGGAGCAAGTTCCCGCTTGCGCAATTCCTCCGGCAAGGTTGCAGGATCGCCCGCATAACCCAGCGCAATCCCCGCGACTGCCTCGTAATCCGCAGGAATGCCGAAGAGCTTTCGCGCCTTTTCGGGATCAATTCCCGCCATTTGGTGAACGGACAAACCCAACGCTTCCGCCTGAATGGTTAGATTCGCGCTTGCCTGTCCCACGTCGTGGAACGCGTGGCGATTCGGTTTTCCATCGTCAAATTTGAGCTTTGCGACGCTAAGTGCGACAACCGGTGCTTGCTTTGCCCAGCCTTGATTGAATTCGACGAAGGAATCCAGAACGCGATTGTAACTCTCTGGATCGTCCTTCGTTCCGACGATGAAGTACCAAGGTTGCGCGTTGTAAGACGACGAAGCCCACCTCGCAGCCTCAAACAAGCCTCGAAGCTTCTCAGGCTCCACCGTTCTAGCGTCGAACGCGCGTGGACTCCAGCGATGCCTGATCAAATCATGAATCGGCGCACTCGTTTCCGCCGGTTTTTTTAATGAGCTCATACTTCCTCCTCACTTTTTCGTATCAGTATTGTTCTATTGCCGCGCGCTTCTCCGCGCTTTTCATTTCTGAAGCCTTTTTCTTTTCAACCTTTCGTAGCACGTGAATGATCGATCGAATATGGACCTGCGCCGTATGTCGCAAGGATTACCAGGCCGCCCATGATCGCGACGTTCTTCAGCAAATTGATCATATTCTGCTGTTGCTCTGCGCCCTGCATCGCCCAGAAGTTATGGAAAAAGTATGTGACTGGTATTAGGTAGAGAAACAAAATCCAGGCTGCGATCTTGGTCTGAAAGCCAACGAGAATGGCGAGCCCACAAGCGAGCTCAATCACGGCCGCGCACGCGATGGCAACGCTCGCTATCGGCACGCCTTTTGCGGTCGAGTAGGCCACCATCTGCGAATACCCGCCTATCTTGAAAAATCCGCTAATCAAAAACAAAACGCTCATCAGGATCCGGCCCGCCAGCGGTGTAAAGCTGCTTGAAGAATCGTTCATTTTTCCTCTCCTTTTTCCAAGTGGATTTTACGCGAGATCGAAAAGCAGAACTTCCGAAGGTGCTGTTGCCTCAACTCGAACTTCCGATTCCTGTGAAATGGCCGCGCCATCGCCCGCTTTCAGCTTTGTTCCATTCAACGCGACCGCTCCGCGTGAAACTTGCATCCATGCACTGCGTCCTGCTCCCAACGGATGTTTGGCCTCCTCGCCTTCGTTCAGACGGGCGATGTAAAGATTCGCATCTTGGTGAATATTGATGGGCGCTTGCCGGCCCGCTACCAGATGAAACTTTCCTCGCAAATCTTTATCCGGAAATGTCAGTTGCTCGTACTCCGGCTTCAGATTTTTACGATCCGGCACGATCCATATCTGTAAGAGATGGGTCGAATCCTTGGGAGATGGATTAAATTCGCTGTGCAAGATGCCCGAACCCGCCGTCATGTGCTGCAGCTCGCCTGGACGGATCACCGCACCAGTCCCCATGTTGTCGCGGTGTTCCAGCGCTCCGTCCAGAATCCACGTCAGGATTTCCATGTCGCGATGAGGATGCATGCCGAACCCTTGTCCGGGCGCGATGATATCCTCATTCAACACCCGCAAGGAGCGGAACTGCATGTGCTCCGGGTCGTAATATTGATCGAACGAAAATGTGAATCGGGTATCCAACCACGACAGCTTGTTGTGGCCGCGCTCGTCACTTGGTCTGATTTGAATCATGTTTTTTCTCCTTCTTGGTTGCTTCTAAACTGGCTCTCCCGCCGGTTCCCAATTTTCGGCATAGCCGGCGCAGATCCTCTTGTTCCTTCGGTTCTAATTGGCTCATTTCCTTCAAAATCATTTTCGCGTGTGCTGGGAAAACGCGCTTGATCAACCGCATCCCTTTCGGAGTGAGGTGTATCACGATCGTTCTGCGATCTTCCGTCTGCCGCTCCCGGCGCACGAGTCCGTGTTTTTCCAGATTGTCTATCACCAGCGTTATATTTCCGCCGCTGCGCAGCAGCTTTTCACCCAGCACGCACTGCGTCATAGGCCCTAGGTGCAGCAGCGCTTCCAGGACGCCGAACTGCCCCACGGTCAAACCCTGCCCTTCGAGCTGAACGCTGAGCCTGGCTTGAAGCGAATTCGTAGCACGCGCGAGATTGATGAAAGCGTTGAGCGCGCGCTTCGTTTCCGGCGATCCTTGGAAGTGAGTTGGCAAAGTCGTTTAACCTGGAATCATTTGATATCAAATCATCAGATGCAGCACAACGCGTCGGGGATTCACGGACTAGGGTTTTTGGGTGGGCCGCAGCAGAATCTCGCTGATGAAGCTCTGGGGCGCTTGCAGGACGATAGCCTCGACCGCATGAGCTATGTCCTCTGGTTGCAGCATCTTACGAGCATCTTTTCCAGGGTGTGGTGAAAAGTCCGTCGCCACGCTTCCCGGGCAAATCGCGCTGACTCTTATGCCGTATTGCCGCAGGTCCTCCGCCATGCATTCAGTCAACCCCAGCAGGCCCCATTTTGAAGCGCAGTAGATGCCCCCGCCGGCGAAAGCGTTTTTGCCGGCCAATGACGCAATATTGATAATGTGCCCGGCGCGGCGCTCGATCATTCCTGGCGCCACAGCCTTGCTCAACAGGAACACAGACTTCAGATTGGTGTCTAATACTGAGTCCCAATCAGCCTCCGCCGCTCCCTGGAAAGGACCAAAGTATCCAATGCCCGCATTGTTCACCAGGACGTCGATCGCACCAAAAAATTGCTCCGTTTTCTGCACCAGCTTTCGAATATCACTCGCGCGTGTGACGTCCGCTGCCGTCACCATCACCTGGGCACCTTCGCTTTGTAGCTCCGCGGCCGCGGTTTCGAGCTTGTCCGCATGCCGGGCACACAAGCTCAGCTTCGCTCCCAGCCGGCCGAGACTTCGCGCAATGGCCAGTCCGATTCCCTTGCTGCCGCCGGTGATGAGTGCGATCTTACCGTCCAGAGGATTTTCCGACGCCATCAGTGCGCTCCAGCGAGGCGACTCTTTACCGAGATGTAACATCATAACATTGAGGCGGTGGCGTGCGCGGACGTCCTCGAGACCCCATAAATTGGACAGCCACAGGCGGATTCACCTTGCGTGCTTGAATAGCTTTCCCTATAATCCCGTGGATTCGTTTACCGCGTTATTCTATGCGGGTCGCAGCCCCAAAGTTCGTTTCTATCCAAAACTGAATTCGGCCCAGGAGGCAGGGAAGAATATGCGAAAGTCTTTTGCCATTATCGGAGCGTTCTTCACCATCCTTGGGATGCTTTGCCTGTCCGTGCGCCCCGCCGCAGCCCAGGACCAGCAGGATCAAAATAAGCCGGCGCCCTACACCATGCCGGAATATAACGGTTTCCAGGCCTGCCACGCGGAAACCAACGCGCAAATGCGCGTGAAGTGCCTCGACGATTTTGTTGCAAAATTCCCCAATTCCACTTTGATGCCCTACGTCCTGCAGCTCTACGTTGCGAGCTATAACGAGCTCAAAAACTATCCGAAAACGGTCGAGTACGCCGACAAGCTGGTCGCCCTGGGGGATAAGCTTGATGCCGGAACGCGCTTGCAAGCCCTCTACACACGTTCGCTGGCGTTCAACTATGCGTTCAACGAGAAGGCAGCCGACGCAGCCGATCAGCTTACCAAGGCTCGCGCGGCGGCTCTTGAAGGGCTGAAGATCCTGACCGGCATCGCCAAGCCCGCCACTCCTCCCATGACCGACGACCAGTTCGCCGAGCAGAAGAAGGGGCCGACCGTTTTGTTTAATTACACGGCGGGATCCGCGTCCTACACGCTGAAGGATTACCCTAGCGCCATTCAGTATTTCAAAGCGGCTCTGGCTGTGAATCCCACGGACGCCATAACAAACTACCGTCTGGGACTTTCTTATTTGCAGTCAACTCCTCCGCAGCCCCTCGATGGCTTCTGGTACCTGGCGCGCGCCATCGACCAGAAGATTCCCGACGACGCCAAGGTCAAAGATTATCTCCGCAAGCAGATTCTCGCCTACGAGCAACCGGGATGTGACTCCCAAGTGGATGCGCAGCTAGCGGAGTTGCTTCAGTTGGCGGCGAATTCTCCGGACCGGCCTTCCACCTACACCATTCCCAGCGCCGACGATCTGAAGAAAATTCAAGCTTCGAGTAACATTTTGACCGTGCTCGCGGATCTCAAAGGCGGCGGCGACAAAGCCAAAATGACCTGGCTGGCTATCTGCGGCGCCGAATTCCCGGAAGTCGTTGGTAAAGTAATAGACATCGTCCCCGGCACCGATTCTGTGGAGTTGCACTTGGTCACTGGAGCCACGCCCGAGGAAATTGAAAAGGCTACGGAGGCCAATCTCGATGTAAAAGTTCCAGGCCAGCCCGAAGCTGCGCGCTTGCAGAAGGATGATGGCGTGCGCTTCAGCGGCACGATTGTGAGCTTCGATCCCGATCCGGCTTTCATGCTCCATTGGGACAAAGCCAAAGTGAACCCTGAAGACATCCCGGCCGAAAAGGGCAAGCACACCCCTCACAAGGTCGCTCCGAAAAATCCCGGAAAATAACGCTCGAGACGCAAGTTTAAAGAATCCGGCCGGCCCGTTTTTGGGCCGGCCATTTTCTTTTAAAGCCTGTGCCTCCAGATTGGCGCACTGATACCGGCGACACGAAGCGATGTCCTTCGGCCCGTAACCCTTCACGTCGTTCGATTGGAGTCCGTTGGCGTTCTAGCTGCGGCGGCGGCTAACGTGGTCTAGCTTGTACTCTCCGACTTTACGGCTGAGAGTGTTGCGATGGATTCCCAGCGCTTTGGCGGCGCGGGATTGGTTTCCCTTTAGGCGTTCCAGCACTCGCTTGATGAATTTTTTCTCGAATTCCGTGACCGCTTCTTCGAGTAGGATACCTCGCTCGACCATCATTCCGACCAGCGATTCCAATTGATCTTTCACGGTTTCACGCTCCGCAGTATACGCCCGGGCGAAGGTCCTTACTTTCCGTCGAGTGAGTGGCCGGTAATCTGCTGATACGCTTCTCGATATTTCTCCTGCGTTCCGGTAACCACCTCCGGCGGCAGAGCAGGGCCCGGAGGTTGTTTATTCCAGCCGATCCGTTCCAGATAGTCGCGAACGTATTGCTTGTCGAAGGATGGCTGCGCTTTGCCCGGAGCATATTGATCGGCGGGCCAGAAGCGCGAGGAATCAGGAGTCAGCGCCTCGTCGATCCAGATCATATCGTTACCGATCAATCCGAATTCGAATTTTGTGTCGGCCATAATGATCCCGCGCGCACGCGCGTGTTCAGACCCCAGGCGATAAATTTTCAAGCTGGTCTCACGCAGGCGTTCGGCGAGAGGCTGGCCGATGCGCGAAATAGTCTCCTCGAAAGAAATATTTTCATCGTGCCCGCTGGTAGCCTTGGTCGAAGGCGTAAAAATCGGCTCAGGCAGCCGGTCGGATTCGCGCAGGCCTGTCGGGAGCTCGATGCCGCAGATTTTCCCGCTCTTCTGATAGTCCTTCCAGCCTGACCCGGAAATATAGCCCCGCACGACGCACTCGATCGGAATCGGCTCGGTCTTCCGCACCAACATTGCCCGCCCCACAAGCGAGCTTTTGTACGGCGCCAACTCGCCGTCAAAATTCTCCGCCGTAAGAACATGATTTGGGACCACGTCTGCGAGCTTTTTGAACCAGAAAAGCGACAGTTGCGTTAGAACGCGCCCCTTGTCGGGAATCGGCGTCGGCAGCACGACGTCAAAAGCCGAAAGCCTGTCGGTAGCCACGATGAGCAAGCGGTCGCCAAGCTCATAAATATCGCGAACCTTGCCTCGTGCCCGAAGCTTCAGCCCCGGGAAATCAGTTTGTGAAATGACGGCACTCATTTGTGGAGAAGACACTGGATATTTTTCCTCACTGGAGGCGGGTATTCTAGCGCAGCGCGACTGGATGTCAACGCCTAAGAATTTTTTTCCTCAGCGATGACTCGCCCGATGGCTTTGACAACAATCGGGCATTAAGCGGCGTTGCTGGCGGCTTTCGGTGCGGCCGCGGAGGCGGCATCTTCCCACTTGACGGAAACCAGCTTCGAGACGCCCGGTTCCTGCATCGTCACTCCATACATGACCGAGCCCATCTCCATCGTCTTCCGATTGTGGGTTACCACGATGAACTGCGTTTGCGCGCACATCTCTGCCAGCATTTTATTGAAGCGCCCAACGTTGGCCTCGTCGAGCGGCGCGTCCACTTCGTCAAGTATGCAGAACGGACTGGGCTGGTAGCGGAACACGGCAATGAGTAGGGCCAGTGCCGTAAGGGCCTTTTCGCCGCCGGAGAGCAAAAGAATGTTTTGCAGCCGCTTTCCCGGTGGCTGCGCCGCAATGTCAATCCCGGCTTCGCCCGAGCTGTCCGGTTCGCTGAGCCGCATCTCGCCGTGTCCGCCGCCAAATAGAGATTGAAACGCAATCGTGAAATGCGCATTGATGAAGTTGAACGCTTCCTCGAATTTTTGCCGCGACACCTGATCCAGTTCCGTAATGGTAAGCCGCGTGTTTTCGATGGCTGCCACCAAATCATCGCGCTCGCGTCGCAAGAATTCCTCGCGCTGCTCGCACTCTTGAAACTCTTCCAGCGCCATCATATTGACCGGCCCCATGGCTTCCACGCGGGCCTTCATTTCGTTGTAATTCGTCTCCGCCGTCACCAGGTCTTCGCCGATAAGCAATTGCGCTTCTTGCGCCATCAGGTCTTCGGGTTGAGCGTTTAGCTCCGCCACGCAGGTCTGCCGCAGGTAATCGCGATCCGCATCATTACGCGCCTTTTCGATTTGCCGCTGGCTGCGTTCGGCGCGAAGCTCGTCGAGAGACTGGCGTTTTCCTCGTACGGATTCTTCCAGCACCGCTGTGCGCGACCGGGCTGCTTCCCATTCCTTTTCGAGCGCGCCCTTCTGCTCTTCCATCCTGTGTTTCTCTTTACGCAAGTCGTCGGCCTGGAGCGAGAGCTGGCCGCAAGAGGACTCCAGCTCGGACTTTTCCTGATACATCGCCTTCTGCTGCTGTCGCAACGATAACAAACGCTCCTCGGCGAGGCCGATTTCCTCCGAAACCTTTTGTCCGGCGGCCTCGGCGCTTACCAATCGCTCGGTCATGGTTGCCAGCTCTTCGCGGCCTGTACCCAGCCGTTCCTGCAAGACCTGAAAATCTTGACGCATCCGCAGAAGTCTCTCGCTGGATTCGGAACTCTCCGTCTCGGTAGCGGCCCGCAAACGGACAGCTTCCGCATGTTGCCGCCGCGATTGTTCCACCCGCAAGCGCGCCGCTTCCGCTTCGGAGTTCAGCCGGCCGATTTCTTCGCGCTCGGTGGAAAGCTGAAGTTCGATTCTCTGCAGATCTAAGCGCGCCTGCTCGAGAAGATGAGTGGCCGCGACCAGAGATTTTTCTGCTTCCACGTGCCGCGAATTTGCCAGCGCCACGGTGGACTCGCCCGCGGAGATTTCATGGCCGAGTTGAGTGAGTTGCTCTTGCTGTTCCTGGCAGATTCGCTCCAGGCGTATCGCCTCGGCCTCATGCTGGCGAAGTTCTCGCTTCAAGGCCAACGGGCCTGCCTCTCCCGCGCGGCCGCCGGAAACGATGCGCCCGTGATAACAAGTGCCGTCGAGCGTCAAATAATAACTATGCGGATTTTCGTGCGCCAGTCGCTCGGCTACGGATGACTCCACCAGGTACGCCGTGCGAAGCTTGGTAAGAAAATGTTTCGCGGTCGGCCCCACCGGATCGCGGAATTCCACCAGTCGGTCAAGTCTCGCTACGATCCCCGACGCCAGGGGAAGGGAACCGTCGGCTTCGGGCGCCTGAATATCCAGATTCACCTGCGAATCGACGAAGAAAGTCGCGCGTCCTCCCATTTCATTGCGCAGCAGCGCGATCCCGGCCCGGGCGTGATCGAACGATTCCACCACGATGTATTCCAGTTCATCCCGCAGGAATTGCTCGATGGCACTTTCGTATTTTTCCTGCACCTCGGCGTAATCGGCCAGCAATCCGATCGCTCGGAAGCCGCCGTCAGAGGAAGCCTGATTATGCTGCGGATTGACGCTGAATAATTTTTGTACCGCGTCGGCTGTGTAGGCCCGGTCGCTCAGGATCTGCTCGATGGATGTGCGGCGCGCTCGCTCGGCCGAAAGGTTTTC
>Ga0187863_10002815_pt1 | contig 13069 bp, 5 predicted proteins | sample June2016WEW_11_1_FD_132975 | JGI IMG/M metagenome (GOLD analysis project Ga0187863, IMG submission 132975) | Peatland microbial communities from SPRUCE experiment site at the Marcell Experimental Forest, Minnesota, USA - June2016WEW_11_10 | ecosystem: Environmental > Terrestrial > Soil >... | reverse complement strand
GAAGTGCTGACCGATCCCTGGCGAAACGTGGTGCTGCAGAAAATTCGATTTCTCCCGCTCCAGGGAAGTCTCGGCGACTACCGCCTCTATGCCCTTTTGGCCTCGCACTTGGGCAATATGGGATACGGCAATACCGGCTGGGTCGGCGATTACAAGGGAAGGCCCATGCTTTTCGCCACGCGCGATTCTCTCGCGCTTGCCCTCGGCTGCTCCGTGCCCTGGGTAAAACGTTCCGTCGGATTTGCCGGCGTATCCGACGGTTGGCAGGACTTGTCGCAACATTTCCAGATGGCCTGGGAGTACGACCTGGCGGAAAACGGAAACATCGCCTTGACTGCGGAAATTGACCTGGCCGCCTGCAACGGCGAATTCATTCTCGCCCTCGGCTTCGGCGGAATCTGGGCGCAAGCCAGCCAACAAGTCAGCTCGTCGCTGCTCACGCCTTACCAAACCCTTCGCCACGACTACGTCTTCCACTGGGAGAATTGGCAGCACACTCTCAAGAAGCTAGACCAGAAACCGCGGGAAAAAGACTTGTATCGAGCCAGCATGGCCGTTCTGCGCACCCACGAATCCAAGGATTGCTTCGGCGGAATCATCGCCAGCCTTTCCATTCCCTGGGGCTTCAACAAGGGCGACGAAGATCTCGGCGGTTACCACCTGGTGTGGCCGCGCGATCTGGTCGAGAATGCCGGCGGATTGCTGGCGGGGGGCGCTGAAGAGGATGCCCTCCGCGTGTTGCACTATCTCGAGGCTACCCAGGAAGCCGATGGACACTGGCCGCAGAACATGTGGCTGGACGGCCGCCCCTACTGGAACGGCTCGCAGATGGATGAGACTGCATTTCCGATTTTGCTGGTCGATCTACTGCGCCGTGAATCGCCGCGCTGTTTCGAAAGTGATACCCGCTGGTGGCCGATGGTCCGCAAGGCCGCCGCCTTCATTGTGATCAACGGTCCGGTCACCCAGCAGGATCGCTGGGAAGAAGATGGCGGTTATTCCCCGTTCACCATGGCCGCCGAAATCTCCGCCCTGCTAATTGCTGCCGACATGGCGCAGTCGATGGACCAACCCCGGGCCGCCGATTTTCTGCGCCACATGGCCGACACCTGGAACTTCAATATAGAGCGCCGCACCTATGCCGTGAACACCGACCTCGCCCGCCAGATTGGAGTCGAAGGCTATTACGTCCGCATCACGCCGCCCCCCGACGGAGAGGGAGCCTCTTCCCCGCTGCAAGGATTCGTTCCCATCAAGAATCGAGGCATCGACAGTTCGACTGCGCGCGCGGTCGAGATCGTCAGCCCGGATGCCTTGGCCCTGGTGCGTTTCGGCTTGCGCGCGCCCGAAGATCCGCGAATCCTGAACACCATTAAAGTCATCGACGAACTGCTGCGCGTAAAACTTCCGCAGGGGCCAGCCTGGTATCGCTACAACAACGACGGTTACGGAGAGCACGAAGACGGGTCTCCTTTCGATGGCACCGGCATCGGCCGCCCCTGGCCGCTGCTGGCCGGGGAGCGCGCCCACTACGAACTGGCCGCCGGACGCATCGTCTCGGCCGAAGCCTTGTTGGCCGTAATGGAAAATTCCACGGGAGCAAGCCGCCTGATTCCCGAGCAAGTCTGGGACACGACTGACATTCCCGAGCGCGAGTTGTTTACCGGAAAAGGGTCAGGGTCGGCGTGCCCGCTGGTGTGGGCTCACTCTGAATACATCAAGCTGCGCCGGTCGCTCGTCGACGGCAGGATTTTCGATCAACCTCCGCAGACGGTGGAGCGCTACCTGGTAAGTAAAGTATCCGCGACCTACTTCAACTGGCGCTTCAACAACAAACCGCGCACCATGCCCGGCGGAAAGAAGCTGCGAATTCTGATGATGGAACCCGCTCTCGTGCACTGGAGCTTTGACGACTGGCAAACCAGTCAGGACAGCAACTCCGTCGACAGTGGCTGCGATCTTCAGCATGTCGACCTGCCGACCGAAACTCTAGCCAGCGGACGCCAAATCGGCTTCACGTTCTACTGGAAAAACGGCATGCGCTGGGAAGGGCGCGACTACCAGGTGACAGTCGAATAGCATTACGCGGAAGCCGCGCCACACTGCTAAACTTTCCGCACTCACACTTTTCTTTCGAGGCACCATGCGCATTCTCAGCACGTTTGTTATGGTCGTACTTATGAGCATTCTCGCAGCCTCCCAGACTCTCCCCGCACCCCAAGCCATCGCTGACCCGAAGCAGATCGCGTCCAAGCCCGATGCCCGGGTCGAGAAAACTCTTTCCATCGAAAAGCTGTACATGACGCGCCAGGTAGGCGGTTCTTCCTGGTCGCCGGACGGAAAGTCGGTCGCCTTCATCAGCAACCTGAGCGGTCGCAATAACCTCTGGCTGGTACCCGCCGAAGGCGGATGGCCGACGCAACTCACGGTGAGCAATGAACGCCAGGCCAGCCCAACCTGGTCTCCCGACGGCAAGTGGATCGCCTACATGTCCGATTACGACGGCGACGAGCAGTGGGACATTTTTCTGGTCTCGCCAAAAACCGGACAGGTCAAGAACCTGACCAACACGCGCGAGATTTCGGAAGAAAGTCCCACCTGGTCGCATGATGGCCGCTTTCTCGCGTACATTGTCAAGCCGAAGACCTCGTCGGTGTACGAGATTGACGTTTATGACACGGTCTTGCGCGACGTGAAGCACCTGACCACCGACACCGCCAAAGACCGCATGAACGTTGCGCCCATCTGGTCAGCCGACGATAAATTCATCGTCTATACGCAAGAGCAGTCGAAAGGAACCGACTCGAATATTTTTCTAGTCGACATTGCCACCTCCCAAAGCACGCTCCTGACGCCCCACGACGGCGAACGCACCTACTCGGCAAACGACATTTCGCCTGATGGCAACCACGTTCTGATCACCTCCAATGCCGGCAATGGCTACGACAACGTCGGCTTACTCACTATCGCGAGCAAGAAGATCCGCTGGCTGACGCAAGACAAGTGGGAAATTTCCGGCGAGCGTTTTTCACCCGACGGAAAGTTCCTCACTTACACCGCCAACATCGATGGCAACACCGACATTTATCTCTATGACATCGCAGCCGGAAAAGCGCGCGAGCTCGGTTTGCCGAAGGGAGTGAACCAGGTTGCGGGCAACCCTTCGCCTTTCACCTCTGACGGGTCGCGCATGCTCTTCTCACACACTGGCCCCACCGCTCCCGGCGACTTGTGTGTCTATACCTTCAGCGACAAGCCATCGCAACCGAACATATCGCGGCAAATTACCAATTCGCTGGTGGGCGGCGTGCGCGCCGAGGAAATGGTCGAACCATACCTCGTCCACTATCCCAGCAAAGATGGCAAGTGGACGATCTCCGCCTTCGTCTATATCCCCTATAACCTGCCGCGCAACGCCCAGCATCCGGCGATCGTCTACGTTCACGGGGGTCCGACGGCGCAGACGATGAATAACTTCAATCGCTTCATCCAGTACATGGCGAACCAGGGCTACCTGGTAATCGCTCCCAACTATCGCGGATCGACTGGATACGGCAAAGAATTTCAGCAGGCGAATCTTTTCGATATGGGCGGCGGCGATTTGCAGGACGTGCTGGCCGCCGCCGACTGGATCCAACAAACCGGCTATGTCGATCCCAAGAAGCTCATTCTGATGGGCGGCAGCTATGGCGGCTACATGACGATGATGGGCGTTACCAAGGCTCCGGAAGTGTGGGCGGCGGGCATTCCGATCGTGCCCTTTGTGAACTGGTTCACCGAGATTCAGAATGAAGACCCCGTGCTGCAGCAGTCAGATCTGGCCACGATGGGCGATCTCGAAAAGAACAAGGCGCTGTACGAAGATCGCTCGCCTATCAACTTTGTCGACCGCATCAAAGCCCCGCTGTATCTTTTGGCGGGCGGCAACGATCCCCGTTGCCCCAAGGAAGAAGCGCAGCAGGTAGTGGACGCGGTCAAGAAGCGCGGCGGGGTGGTCGAATACAAGGTTTACGAGAATGAAGGCCACGGCTTCGCCAAAGTCGAAAACCAGATCGACGCCTACAAGCGCGTGGCCGAATTTCTGAAAGCGCACGTTCCGCCAGCCGATTGCAGCTGCACACTGAACGATTAGAACACGGTTTCGGTAAGGGTGGCCCTTCCAAGCTTGGTTTGGGCGGGGCTTTGCGGCATCCTCCCCAGTCTCTCGGGACCGCTACGGATGCGCCTTTGCTGCGTGGCGCTTCTTGGCCGCTTCCAGCCGTAGCATTACCATGTAGAGCACGATCCCCACGTTGATGACGATAATCAGCAGGCGAATCCAGTCTGGGCGCCGCAACAGATCGGCGACTTCGAACGGGATATACATCGAGCCGGTGGCAATGGCCATCCACTCCGCCCAGGGGCGAACGTACCACAACCCGTAAGCCTCGACGAAGCGCAGAATCGCGTACACCGCCGCCACCACTGCGATCTTCCACAGGTGCACGTCGCTGAGCCGGTAGACGAGGTCGATGAACACGCCGACGAAGTGATGATGGGGATTGGCGTGAATAAATTCCAGGAAGCTTTCGGCAACTCCCCAGATATCTTTGTGGCGCATGGAAAAAACGCCCAGACCGGCCAGCAGGACTACCACGCCCTTCGAAAGTTCGAAGGTCGCAACCGTGCGCACCCCTTTGATGTGCCCGGGATCGTCGATTCTGGGATGCGGAATACGATGTGGGATTCTGGGATGCATGTGGTGCACCTTGATTTCCACGCATTCAGCGGGCGATTGCGGATTCATTCTAAAGCGTCGCCTCTAAATAGGCGTTTCCTTTCGAAGCGCTTGCACTGTCGCTAAGACAAGTGCTTCCTGGCTCTACCCTTGCTGACGAATGCTGGCGCGCAACTCCTCCACTATCTCGCGAGCCGCTTGGTGCGCGGCATCACCTTTGGTGATATCGAACGAGATGGCTCCCACCCGCGCATGACCGCCTCCCCCATAGCGCTCGCAGACTTTTGCCAGATTGACGGTCGGCTCCCGTTTGGCCCAGGGGTTCGACCCAACTGAGACTTTTACACGAAAGGAACTCTTGCTCAACCCCACGCTGTACACCGAATCGGGATGGAGATAATACGGAACAAATTTGTTATACCCTTCCTGGTCCAAATCGGTGATGTCAAAAAAAATCGTGCCGTCTTTTTCCTCCGTGCGCTCACGCAAAATATCGATCGAGCGTTCGTGCCGTTCGAGCAACGGCGGCAGCACCGCGGCAACAAATGGTTCCTCGAGAATTTTTGCCAGCGGATGGTAGGCGAGCAGCGGAATCATTCTCTTGACAAAGTCGTGCTTACTCGAAGCTTCGATCGCCATCGTCAGCTTCATGGCCGGAGCTTGCATTTCCACCGCAGATTTTGCGTCCTGGTACATCGCCCCGTCAACGATGTCGGTCCATTCCACTAATTCCGCTACCGGCTGCGGATCGAAGCCGAACCGCTCCTTGGCAATCATGGCAATGAAACTGGTACAGGACTTGAAAGCGGGATCATAGAACTTGCGGTTGCTCTGATCCTGCTCGAAGTGGGCGGCATCGTCGGGAGACAGAAAAGCGCTCTCGTGGTGATCGAACCACCAGGTGATTTTGGGCGAACTGGAATACTTGAAGTCGACAATGGCATTCTCGTCGCCATCGAACTGGTTTTCGTCGAAGAGCGCGCCGGCGCGATGCAACAGGCCGGAGTAAACGAATTCCACATCGCTGCGAATGCGTTCGCGGTAGAAACGCGAGAACAGCGCAGCCGAGGAAGCGCCGTCAAAACATTTGTCGTGATAAAAGACCCGCATTCGCAAATTCGGCTTCCCAACCCCGGCGGTTCCAGGTTCGCCGGGCGTGAAGTGAAAAACAATTAGAGTTGCTGGTTTGAAGGATTATGTCAAGGCGGATTTTGCATCGTCTTCCAAATTTACCCGCACGAAACATCAAAGCATCGCAGAGATCGCCTTTGACAGTGGAGCGCCGGGCGTCCCCGCCCGGCCACACCAAACTAAACATAGGGATGTCAACGATTTTGTAATTGGGTCATCAGGCAGTTCGCAATTGAATAATAATGTCCAGCCTTCAAATTACCAGATTCCGTCCCGTTACTTTCTCCGGCGCCGGATCTTGAAGTCGAAACTGACAACTCCGTTCTGGTCGCGCAGCGCCACGATCGAGATGGTTCGGGTGATGTTGTACTCCACTTGGATGATCTGCTGGTTCGAAACCGAGACGTTGGTGCTGTAGGTGAGGGTGACATTGCTCGCCACTTGCTGCTCGACCGTGAGCTGCGGCCCGCGAACCACGGCCGTTTCACTGGTAAGTCCTTGCGGATCCACCTTGACCCGGCTCGCCCCGAACAGTTTCTGCAAGCGGCTGTTGACGGTGCTGTTGAGCGCCTGATTGATGAGCAGGTTGGAAGCGTCGCCGCCAAAGCCAAACGAAGACCCAGTGGTCGCTGCCGCCGCCGATTCTTCCTGCGTGCGCCCGAGCGCTAGCAGCGCGATCACGTCGGCTTCGGGAAGCTGCGGTTCCGACTGCCAGGTGACCTTCAAACCGTTGGGTACGCTGGCGTCGCCGCGGAATTGCACTGTAATGTCGTAGTCGCGCACCCGCGTGGTTGCGCGCAGATCGATCACCGGCTGCGTCTTCGACGGATTCGCGAACGTGACATCGCCGCGTTCAAGATTGTATTTGTTCCCGTTGAAATCAATTTCTCCTTCCAGAACTTCCACCCTTCCTAAAATTGCCGGACGTTCAGCAGTGCCGCGAACGTGGAGATCGGCGTCGCCGGAAAGCCGTGCAATGGCAGTTTGCATCTGCAATTCCGGAGTCGTCGTTACATGAACATCGAGCTTCAGCCGGCTCTCCAGACTTTCGCTGTCGCTCAGGAAGACGGTCTGTCGGCTTCTCTCGATGTACGCGCCGAAATCAAATCCCGGAGTGACAGCCAGCTTGGTCACCACCACATCTCCGCTCAGCACCGCCGCATTGGAACTGCCCGTCAGGCGGAGATCAGCATTCGCAGTCGAACTTACTCCGGGCGGATAACGCAGCCGAACTCCTTGCGCGGTCGCGCCGAAATCCAGAACAAAGATACCGTCCTGGTAGGTCGTGGACCCGGTTAATTTCACGGTGCCTCCGCCGGTGGTGCCACTGAGGTTTTCAATTTGAATTTGGTTGCGATCGAACTGCAGCACCCCATTCAGGTCGCTCAGGCCGCTCGGAAAATCGTTGTGGCTGACCGACGTATTCTTCACTTCCAGACGGCCCTGCAACACGGGATCGGAAAGCGTACCGCTGGTGGTGAGGTTTACACCCAGCGTGCCGCGCGCCAGAATTTTAGGATTGAGCGACTGAAAGAGCGTCATATTGACGGTGCCGTCCAAGCGGAGGTCGAGCTCCTGCGTGCCCGCCAAATGCACGCGACCATGCGCGGTGAAATCGGTCCCACTCCCCGCCAAGTGGAGGCTCTCAACCAGCACAGCTTGATCCGCCAGTTCGAGTCGAATCGGAGAAACATTTTGTACCGCTACGTGCTCAACCTCAACGCTGAAGGACTGCAGTTCGGCGGAGGCTTTCAATTCCCGCGGATTTCGCAGGGGCCCGCGTACGTGCAGCGTTCCCCCCAGCGGACTCTGTCCCGTGATCTTGCCCTGCAGGTAAATGCGCAGCAGCGAATTGATGTCGAGATGATGGAAGGCGAGATTCAGGTCGGCGGGAAAGTTGTGCTCGTTGTCCAACCCAACGCTGCCGGCAATGGTCAAATCGGCTTTATCGAAATCGGAGTGAGCGTTGAGATCGAGTTGGCGTCCATGGGTGACCGCATCGACGTAGAAATCGCCGGCCCGCTCCTTGTCGAACGCCAGGTCTTTGAGGTGAACGTGCGCTTCGAGCGCGGGCTCGTCGATGGTGCCGCTGATTCGCACCGTGAAATCCGCGATGCCATCGGCCGTGAACCGGTCACCTTGCAGCCGCGGAAAACGGGCGAGATCCAGATTGCGCCCCGATAGATTCAGGAGAAATTCGTTTTTCGGCAAATCACTGCCTTGCGTATCGACGTGTTGCCTATTGACGCTTTGCGTATTGACGTTCTGCGCACTCGTGTTCAGCGTCGCCAGGTACGACGTGCTGACGGCAGCGCTCCCGGAAATTGGCGCCCCGTAAACGCTGGCCGCGATATTGTTGAAGTGCAGTTCACCGTCGGCGAGGCGCAGATCGCTCGTCAACGAAGGAACGCCCACGCCGTAAGCCATGCCATTGCGTAGCTGGATATGTCCGTCGCCGTGGGGATTGGCTTCGCTGCCCGAAAGAGTTGCGGATATATCCACCGTCCCGGCGAGCGGCTGCGCAGCCCCGGCGAGTTGAGCGAAGTCGGCCAGGTTGCCGTTGCGGAGGTCAAAGTGCAAAGTGAACGAATCGTTCTCGTGAAAGGCATAGCCAGAGAGTTCGGCGCTTACGTCAAAGTGCGCGGTGGTGTGCAAATGAATGAGCGAACCATTCCGCGCCGCGAAATGACTGCTGGAGTACTGGACGGTGGTAGTAACGGCGTCCCAGTGCACCATTCGCGAAGGGGTGCGTTGGCTTGCCGGCAAAGCGGTATCAAAATCGTAGACTTCGAGATTTCCGGCGAGGGCGATTCCAGAAAGTTTGCCGCTCGCGGTGCCGGTAAGATTCGCCCAGCCGTGAACCGCAAAGGGCAAGTTTGGCGAACCGTATGCCGCTTCCAGCAGCGGCGTCCATTCCTTCAAGTTGTGGCTGGTGAATGAAAATCGCAGCGCTGAAGTCGCCGCCAGATTGCCCGTAGCCGTCAGTTCCGAGGCCGGCGTCGTCAGGTGAAGCTCGCTCATCTCCAACTCGTCGCGCGAGCCGCGATAGACGCCATCGATCTGGCCGCGCACTGGGATCTCGCCCGCCGACAGTTTGGACAGGGGCACGATTCCGAGTTTCAGCCGCGTCTCCGCATCATGAATCGAGCCCACCCAGAGTATGTCGACACTTCCGCTGGCACTTCCGGAAAGCGCTAGCCGATCCAGTGGAAGACTCTTTGAACTTAGAATTTGCATGGCCGGTAGCAGCGGAAAACCCGCGAGTTGCAGACGCACCGCGCCGCGCTGCAGGCTTCCGGGCACCACTCGTCCGACCACGTGGCGCCGCTTAGGGACCGGCGACGGTTCGAGGGAAGTCTGCCAGTTGGTCACATCGGCATCGCCCTGCAGTTCGCCACCCAGCAAATTTGCCTTGATCGACGAAACGCGGAAGCGGTTCGGAGTAACGGAAAATCCCGCGGTCATGCGGCCATTGCGGATCGACACTTTGCCGTTCGACCATTCGATGTCTTTGGCCTGCACTTTTCCCTCGGTAGAAAAATCCTGCAGGTTCCAGGAACCTTTGCCCTGAAACTGGGCGGTACCTTTGCGAACCTTCGCTTGCCGTGTCAGGGAGGCGAGTTCGCCAAGATCGGCGACGCCGTAATAGTCGCCGGTTAGTTGAGGGTTGTGAAAGTCATGCAGGTGGCCCGTGAAGTGAATTTCAGATCTTCCGGAAGTCACCGTCAAAGCACCGATATCGGCGCGTCCGCGGGCCAAAACCACCGCAGCGTCCGCCCGCCACGCAAACGAGGGGTATTCCTGAAACTGCGTGGTCACACTTCCCGCAGCAACATGGGCTTCGTATTGCTGCCGCAGCAGAGAGTAGTTCAGCAGCAGCGCCAGATCGCGGGCGGTAAAATCGAACGGCATTCTCTTGTCTTCCCACAGGAGTTCGCCCCCCTGCACTTCGATCCGCGAAACCGAAAGCGAGATGAGTTGCTCGATGGGTCCCTGGCCGGAGGAAAGTCGCGCCTGTGGCACGGGAGCGTTGGTGGTGCCGTCGGGATAGGCAATGATGTGGACGACGGGATGCTCCAGCACGAGAGAATGTAATCCGATCGTGGTGCTGAGAAGCGAAATGATCTTCAGTTCGCCTTGCAAGCGGTCGGCGTGCAGGAAGGGGGCCTGATCCGGAGCTTCATGCCCATGAATAGTCAGGTTGCGAGCATCCACGCGCAGGCGGAAGGGAATGGTGTGCAGTTCTCCCAGCTCGACGCGGCCGCCGGTGAGCTTCTCCGCCGAAGCAATCACCTTGCGGCGGACCCTCTGTTGGAAAGAATCGGTAGTGACGTACCAGGCGAGCAGACCAAATACAATCAGACTGAAAACGCAAAACAGCAGAAAAAGTTTCCACAGAATCCGCCGCCGCACAGGAGGAACTGGCTCGATCAATGGCTCGGTCATTCTTGGTTCAACGGTTCTGTTCTCCAGCCCCCGCTTCGGGAGACTTGATCTGGCTCCCCGAACGCAAACTGGCCAGCCAGCCCGAGAGCAGTTCGTTCATCTTCTTTTCGGCCAGCAAGTCCTTAATTCGCCCGAAGACGTCGGTCAACGGAGCAGCGCGGCTGCCCGCTTTTTTCATCGCGGGCAGCAACTCATCCTGATAGTAGGTTTCGACCGCGTGCTCATCAATCTGGATCGAAGGTCGCAGCCGGTCCTCGACCAGCTTCATGAGACGGATCTCGTCGCCCAGTCGCTTCTCGATCGCGCTTTGGGTTAAGCCGTAACGTTGCAGGGTGGCCCGCCAGCCTTCTTCGGTCGCGCATTCCCGATTCAGCTTGCGCACTTCCATAACGCGAGCTGCCACCTGCTCCGCCGGAGCCGGCTGCGACGGCCGCACCTGTTCCCGCAGCAACTCCTGATCGATCAGCCGATTGAGGGCGGATTCGCGCTCCGCCGAAGTGAACGAATCGGGATCGCGGCCATTGGTCAGCGCCTCGAAGGCTACTTCCTGCTCCCAATCGCTTTGCAAAACCACGTGTCCGTTCACGTTGGTTACCACCCGATCGACAATCGGACCCGCCACGGCCGAGGCGCCCGGCGCCAGCGTCAGGGTTAGAGCGAGCGCTCCCTGCCTCCAGAACTTCTTCATCCCGAGTTGGATGCGCCTGCATTTCATCAGAATGACTGCCCTACGCTAAACGAAAAATTAAAGTGCGGCGCGCGTTGATACCCAAATTGACCAGCCTGCTCTCCCGACGCCTTATTGGTCGTGATATTGGTATAGCTGGGAAAGTAGGGTGGATTTAAATTGTACCCGAAATCAAAGCGCAATGGGCCGATTGGCGTCTGGTAGCGCGCTCCCACACCCACCGCATGGGAAACATAATTGTAACCACAGTGCGAATAAAAAGGCGGTGGTGCGGCCTTAAAACAGAGGTCCTCGTCGGGCTGATGAAAACGCACCAGACTGGGAAGCATTTCCTGGGGCCGCGCAAACACGTTCCCCATGTCCTCAAAAAGCGTAAACCCGATTTGATCGTTCAGGTAAGGCATGCGCACGTTTGGAAAACGCATCTCCACACTGTTCAGGAAAAGAGCGCTCCCACCCACGGGAAATCCGGTGAAGGGGTCGCGCGGCCCTGCCTGATTTAACCCGAACCCGCGATTGGAGTTGCCCCCGCCGCTGTAAAAACGCTCGGGCAGAGGAATCAGAGTTTCCCCGCTTAACGGCTTCTGTGCCGGATCCAGCACCGCCGTGCTGCCGAATGGGTTTTCAATCCCCACTGTGGTCGAACGGGCAAGCACAAAGCCTTGCCCCGTGGTGTGATTGCGAAAAAACGTGTGATACGTCGAGTTCTTGGCCACAAAACGGCTGAAATCCGCCGCCGAGCCAAAGTGACCCGATGCCAGACCGCCTTCCGCCGTGGTATAGCTGCCGCGCGTACTTTCCAAATCGTTATCGCGACGGTTGCGCACGTAGATGAAATTGGGTATTCCCACCTGCGTGGGTTGTGACAGCAGCGGAATTAGGTTACTGCTAACTTCAATATTACTAGCCTCTACCCGGCGATAGCTAAAGCGATAGGCGAGAGTTGTAAGCTCCCGGTCCTGCATTTTGAAAAACACCTGCGAGATCTGCAATGTGCCTTCCAGCCGCTTCGAGGTGAAGGTGGTGACGTCAATGGTGTTGTCGTAAAGCGCCGTGGCGGTGAAACGAAGTTTCTCCAGGTTCAACAGGTTGGGAATGTCGTAACTGATAAGCGCTTTCTGCTGCAGCTTTCCCAAGACGCCCTTTATGGTGACGGTCTGGTGGCGTCCGCCCACATTGATCCGGTTGATACCGAGAGAAACCAACGGGCTCACTCCGGTTCGCCCGAGTGGTTGGTTCACGCCGTAAGTGGGTTGTCCGGTCTGAAATTCAAACCCGACTCCATAATCAAAAGTGTACCGATCCGCCTCGCTGGTCGTCACCAGCACGTTCTTGCGCGACTCGGTCCCATCCGGGTTCTGGATGGCGGCATCGACCTGCTTGAACAGGCCGAGATCGTACAGTCGCCGCTGACTCTCCAGCATATCCTTTTGACTGAGAGGCCGGCCTGGCTGCACTCGGATGGCACGCCGCGCCACTCCGGAGCGAGTGTGGTGCAGGCCATCGAGAAAAAGCTGGTTGACAAAAAATTGCTCCCCCTCGTGAATGGTGAACGTTACGTTTACGCGAGGTAAGGTGCCCGGCGACGGAACCGGAACATAAGCGACGTCGACGGTGGCGTTGGGAAACCCATTATCAAAGTATTTTCCAAGTATGGCGTCGCGGTCATCCGCCAAACTCGATTCGTCAAAGGCCTGTCCCTCCTCGGTTTGAATTTCGGGAAGCTCTTCCTGCGGTAACGTATAACTTCCCTCAATCCGCACCGAGGCGACGCGGGTCTGCGGACCCTCCTTCACCGCGATCTCAATCGCCAGTTGCGACGGATCGCCCTGATAACCTTCCACCAGTTTGCTCGTGACCTCGGCTTGCCGGAATCCACTGGCCCGATAAAGACTCTGAATGCGCTCCACATCTTCTGCCAGCAGCGCCTCGCTGTAGCGTCCGTGGCTGAACAGGCGTCCGGCGGCTTGATCTTGCATGCGCGATCGAATCAGTTCGTCGGGGAAAAAATGGTTGCCCGCGATGCGAATCGCACGAAGTTTGTGGCGATCTCCCGGCTTGATCTCGTACACCACCTGCAAACTTTT
>Ga0187863_10002812_pt1 | contig 13071 bp, 10 predicted proteins | sample June2016WEW_11_1_FD_132975 | JGI IMG/M metagenome (GOLD analysis project Ga0187863, IMG submission 132975) | Peatland microbial communities from SPRUCE experiment site at the Marcell Experimental Forest, Minnesota, USA - June2016WEW_11_10 | ecosystem: Environmental > Terrestrial > Soil >... | reverse complement strand
GACTACGTGAAGCTCGACGCCTCCTTAATCCGTTCGGTGGATGCGTCACCGCAAAAGCGCAGCATCGTCCGAGCTATGTTGCAGCTCGCAGGGGGCGAATTGAACTTGAAGGCCATTTGCGAAGGGGTCGAGACGGCCGCGGAGCGCGACACCCTCGTGGCGCTCGGCGGCGATTTGCTGCAGGGCTACCTGTTCGCCCGTCCAAGCCGCGGATTCGTCGCCCCGGAGTGGTAGAGCACCCGTTCACGCTGGCGGCGGGCGACTGGGACCCTTTGGGTGGCCGTCGAGCAGGTCACGGACCTTGCGGAGAAGCGCGTGGGGCGCAATCGGCTTCTCCAGGAATGCGATGCCCGGAGCCACTCACCGCTTCTCATCTCAGGATAGCGGTCATCGAGGCTTCGGAGGCCTGGAACTCCTCCGGCTCGGTGTCCCGCGCCCATGAGTCTCGATGGCGGACAGAACTTCGTTCTGCACAGTATTCCGGCGGGCCTGCCCGAGAGGCTTGCCGTCGGCTTCGGCGATCGTGAAGCGGTCGACCACGTGGCCATCTTGCGTCGTCGCATCCGAGGCGAGAATCTGAACCCCATTCCGAAAAAGCGACATCGTGATCGCCAAGAGCAGCCCGGGGCGGTCGCCCGTCTCCACCGTCAGCAGAGCGGGCCCATGACCGGAGGCACCTTCGACCCTCACCCGCGGCGGCGTACTGGGTGGGCTCAAACGCGGCAAACCCCGTTGAAGGATCGACTCGACGGTGGCTGCCCCGCTCACGAGCGTCGCCAAGACGTTGCCGATTCGCGCGAGCTCTGCCTGCGCGAAGAAGGCTGACCCCCGCGCGCTTTGTCGCTTCACCCACAGGAAGTTAACCGCTTCGGCGCGTCCCGTCTCCGGGTGGGCGCGGGTGTAGGTTTTGACCGCGGCGACGTCGATCTCGTGAGCGACAAGCGACGCGCTGATGAACGACAGCAATCCAGCCCGATCGTCGGCGACCACGCACAGAACCACCTGGCCATTCGACAATCGCTGCCATATCTCGAGGTGAACCAGCAGCTGCGCGCGGCGGCCCACGATTTTGGCGTGTTCTTGGATGGAAGCGCCGTCAAAGTGACCTCGGTACCGCTCGGGCATCGAGTCCCGAAAGGGGGCAACGGCGAGATCGGCGGCGCGGCTCACAGGCGTTCGGGCACTGTACCTCGCAGCGGCACCGAGTAGTCACTTTGTGACTCTCCGGGCCTGTGACCTCGTTCTGAACACCCGGACGCACCATCGTGCTAGCACGACGTAAGGTCAGGCCCCCCGGGCTCTTGTGTCGGCTTCGAACGCTATCCGAGCTTTCTCAGCCTCTCGGCAATTTCGTAGGCGTCACCCTCGACCATGAGGATGTCCTCCCCGGTCTTGGGCGCAACGAGGGTGAGAGCCGTCGCCGTCGCCCTCCAACGGCGCCCCTGCTTGTCCACGTGCTCAATGACTTCGCCGTCGAGCAAGCGAAGGGCGAGCGCACGCACGATGAGATAATGGCTTGCCACGGTTGTCCCCAAGACGGGGAACGGGCCGCCTCGGAAACCCTTGAGTCCGATGGACGAAGTTGCCGGGGAAACGACTGCACGCGGCAGCGATTCATCCGTCACACACCCTCGAGCGCCATTAGGCTCAGGCGCCGTCGGTAAATAATCGAACGGGTTGGGCGCGCGCCGATAGACCGTTCCTCGATATGGGAGAGCAAGATTACAGGTCCGTAATTCATGGACGACGCCTTAGGCCCATTGCGCGCGCGACCCCGAGTCCGTCACCATGTTCGGCGTCATCGACGCGGCGGGTAAGCCTCCGCTCCAGGAGCTACGGCCCATCCAACGGGAGGGTGGGGATCACGGACGCCTGGACGGCGTTCGCGTGGCGATCACGAAGGCCTCTTGCGGCTCGGGACCGGACGGCATCGCGGCCAACGTGACGTCGACGTCGTCGTCGACTCGCGGTGCGACCGCCCCGTCGACCGCTTGGGTGATGCCGTCGATCGTGCCGCCCCAGACGCGCACGCGTCGGGGGCAGTCGGTGGCGCCGCTGCATGGGGTCGGGACGAGATCCAGCGTCGTCTGGAAGACGCCCCCGACCTTCTCGGTCGTTGCGCCGACGACATGCGCCGTCTCGTAGACGCGCGACGCAACCGGTCGCTCTGCTGAGTGCGCGGGGAGTGGGCCGGCCCCGACTGCGAGCAGAATGGCTCCGAAAGGCACGAGCCGGTGCGCACGCCGGCGCGAAGCGACCCAGGCGCCGGCGATGACGGCGAGTGCGAGCGCCGCACCCGCGTCCCGGGATCGAACGGGCGCCCCTGCGACGTTGGCTCCGCACCCCGACGAGGACGACGGCACGACCCCGCTGCTGTAGAGGTCAGAGATGCCGTCGGTATCGTCTTCGGCAGGCCCTCGGACCGACGCGTCGTTCGGCTTCGTGTAGGGGTACATCAGGGCGGAGTTGGAGTCGGTCGAATCCGCGAGTCCAAGCGCGTGTCCGACTTCGTGCGCCACGACGTGCTGAAGATCGAACGCGAGGTGGGCCTGGCTCCTCGGGTCGTCCACCCCCGCGCCTCCCTCCATGGCGAAAGCCTCCGCATCGGCGGGCGGCGTCGCGTCGCTCGGCAGGACGCTGAATGCGTGAATGCCGTTGACGACGATATCGGTGTCCACGATATCGCCCGTCACTGCGTCGAAGCTGACGAGCGTGATCGCCAGCGCGTTGCCCGCCGGCAAGAACCCGTTCGCGGCAAATATCACCGAGTTTTGCCCGTCAACGGCCGGGACACTCGGGGTTTGTCCGATCGTCACCGTGAGGGCTGGCGCACTGGGAACGTGCCACGTACCCACAGCCGCGGTAACGGCTTGGACGCCTCCGCTCACGGACTCATCGACGGTCCGGTCGACGACGAACCCGACATGGGCTTCTGGCCAACGCACCGGCAGCCCGAGCGGTGTGAGCTTGATCGCGTACGCCTGCGCGCTGGCGGCCCACGCGATAAGCCCCGCCACCGTGGTACAAAACGAGATTGCCGCAAGGCGCGAACGCCTGCCGTGTCCGAACATGGATCCGCCCCCTCAGGACCGGCGGCGCCCCCGCCACGCTCGTCCTTCAAGGACGAATACGGGAGCATTTAGATAAAGCTTCAGCGGATTCCTGCATTATTGCTGGAATTCCGTAGGTGTGTAAGACAGCCGACGCCGTAGAGAGACAGCACCGACGCGGGCATCGGGCTGTAGGCGACCCAGCGCTGCGGATCGCGCTTCGGCTGCGCAGGCGCGAAAAACACGACGCCCCGGAGGACGTCGCGATCCGCATCGGATCGACGTGGCTCTGGGCCTGTGCCGTCGCCGATCCAAAAATGGAGCTCAAGGCCCCGGTTCGTTGACCGTTGGCTGTGATTGGGTGCGCGTCTTTCGGGCGTGCATCCTCTATCCCAATGCTCGCCATCGAGACCTGCGCGGACTGTGGCGTCTGCTCGCCGGAAACGAGTCCGGAGCGGACGCTCACAAGCTCCTTCGGATGGCGCTTGACACGCGAGCAGACTCTCGACGGCACATCGACGGCCGTCTGGCGGTGCGGCGATTGTTGGAAGGCGCAAAAGCGCCGGGCAGCCACCGACGCTGGGACGACCACCGGGGTTCGCGCGATTGCAGTACAGGCGTCCCGACGCCCCCCGAAGTCTTGGCGCTTCGGCTGAACGTGGCCCGCCTGTTATCGTGACCGATTTGAGGATGGGCGGCCTGGATCTTCTACGCATCGTGCGCCAATACGATCTCGATGTTCCCGTCGTGCCAGCCCGACCTGCATTCGCGAAACGTCGCGTTCGGCTGTCCATCGTCTGAGCTGGCGGTCCTCCTGCTTCTCGCCTCAGTCGCCGTCGGATTGTGTCAAGTCACCTCGGATCGTTTGGAGCCTCGCGGTCAAGACCGTGCGCGTGTGGCGCCGGGCGTCTGGGACCTCGCCGACGAGCATCACGCTCGGGGGTTCCGGCTTCGCCTCGTGCGCCGGCACGGGAGAGGCCTGGGCGCTGTACTGCACGAAGTGACCGCCGTCCGACGTGGCGCGGATCGGCGCACCGTAACGGGGGCCGAGGCAGCCACAGAAGCCGCTGGTCTTACTGCGGATCTTACTGCGGGTCGCAGCAAGCGACGTCAGAAATCCTCAATGATTTCAGCGCGCCCGGCAGGACTCGAACCTGCGACCCGCGGCTTAGATTAGAAGGCCAAGGAATGGGTGCTGGAGGGTGCAGGAGAGTGCACCACGCCCAATTTCGGCGCAAAACGGGCCGTCCAAAGTGCACCAGAGTGCACCATCGGTGCAGATTCTCTCGTCCGCAGTAAGCCGGTCGGCGTGCCCGCAGTAAGAATCGCGGACGCGATCAAGGCACTTGCCGCGAGCGACGTCTCGAGACCGCGCGGTTCGATTCTCAATGGACCGCGAGGCTCGTCCACGTGACCGCTCCCGACGGCTTCAGGCTGTCGGTGGTCGGTACGCCCTACGTGGCAAATTTTCGTGTTGCGACCGCCGGGACCACCGAAGCCCTTTTCAAAATCGTCGCTGTCAGAATCCGTGACGCAAATGACAGAAATCAACCTTTGGGGGCGTGGCCCCCCTGGTCGGTGGGTTTGCGTAGGGACGCTTGGTCCCATCCGCTTGCGCGAACAGGTTGGCGGACTGCTCCAGAACGAACCGCCGCCTGAGCACTGCTCGATCGCATATCGGGACATAACGGGAAGGCCGTCTGTTTGCCGATGCTTGGCGGCCTCATCATGACTATCGCAGAGCTGCATGAAAGACGCGATCTCGCGCCGATTCGCGAAGTAGTCAGCACGGGGAGGCGACCTGAAGCGCGTCGCGCTTGATCGCCACATTGGGGCTGCGTTGCGCTGCCGCGAAAGTCCAAATGCGTTTCGGGTTCCGAACTCACCGGAAGCCGGCCCGGGCTACATTTTTTCGCGCGTTGCAAAAAGCTCGGGGCGTAAAGGGTTCTTCCATCGGGGGTTGCGAACCACCACCGATCGCCCATAACGGGCGCCGGCCGGCCTTCGAGCCGAGCGGGCCATTGCTGTGACGTGGGCGGACATTGGCGCGCCACTTGCGTACCGGCATCCATGGGACGGCGGCGGAGACCGCAAAAAATCACGATGAGTTGGTTCGTCTTGCAGCCCATAACTAAAACTTTCTGGGCGACCACCGGGTCGTGACCGCGCTGAAAGCCCTCATGCCGGAGCTTTGCAATCGGATCGTGATTGTAGGCGGCGGCTTTGCCGGCGTGACCTTGGCGCAACGCCTCGAACGCTCGCTGCCTGACTCCACGGAAATAGTCGTGCTGAGTGCGGACAATCATCTGGTTTTCACTCCCATGCTCCCGGAAGTCGTGGGGCGAGGGGTCTCACCGCTGGACGTCGTCGTCGCCGGTCGGCAATTGACCCGACGCACGCAGTGGCTCGAGGCGCGTGTCCACCGGATCGATCACGAAACGAGCCAAGTTCAGTATTTCCGGAAAGACGGGACGACGCGGGCGCTCCGCTATGGCCACGCCGTGCTCGCTTGCGGATCCGCAGCCGATATGAACGAGATTCGGGGACTGGCTTCACGCGGCTTTGCGCTAAAAACGGTCATCGATGCGATGGTGATGGGCAACGAACTCATCGCGCGCTTCGAAGCGGCGGCGACCGAGTCGGACCCCCATGTACGGCAGCGGCTGCTTACCGTGGTCGTTCTCGGCGGAGGTTTCAGCGGCGTGGAGGTCGCGGGGCATATCGCGGATCTCACGCACGCCATCCGGCGTTTCTATCCGGAATTGAAGGACGTTCGCCCTCGCATTGTCCTCTTGCAGAAGAGCGATCGGCTTGTCCCCGAGTTTCATCACGACTCTTTGTCAGAATTTACCCTGCAGAAGCTTCGCCAGAATGGAATCGACGTTCGCCTGCAAACGGCCGCCACGGAGGCTACTGCCGTCGACGTGCAGCTCACGTCCGGCGAACGCATCGAGGCGGGTATGATTGTGTGCACAGTGGGGACGGCCACGCATCCACTCATCAAGGACCTCGGTCTGCCCCTGGAGAAGGGCCGGCTCAAGACCGAACCGGACATGAGCGTAAAAGGCGCGCGTAACCTCTGGGCCGTCGGCGACTGCGCCCTCGTCCCCAACGCTCACGATGGGCGGCCGAGCCCCACGACCGCGCAGTTTGCGATCCAACAGGCACGCCAACTGGCCCAGAACCTGAAGTCCACCTCGAAAGGTGCCGCGACGAAGCCTTTTTCATTTCGTCCGCGAGGGCTCCTCGCCTCGATCGGCCGCCACAACGCGGTCGCCGTCGTCTACGGTGTCAAGCTATCCGGGTTTTTCGCCTGGTGGTTGTGGCGCGGGGTGTACCTTTGGAAGCTGCCAACCATCCGTCGCAAGCTCGAAGTGGCTCTCAGCTGGGCTTGCAGCATTCCCTTTCCGCCGAACATCGTGGAACTCGGTCTTTCGAGTCCACGCTCATCGGAACCAACACGCGACCCCGCCGGCGCGGTCAGCACGTGACCCTGAAAGGATCGCCGTGAAGATTACGCTCGAGGGTCAACGCGCGCTCGTGACCGGGGCCAATTCTGGACTCGGCGCAGCGATCGCACAGAGTCTCGCCGTCGCCGGCGCGAAAGTGGCGATCAACTACGTGACGCATCCCGAGACGGCCGAGGGGCTCGTCGAATCCATCAAGCAATCCGGCGGCCAAGCCATCGCCTTCCGGGCAGACATCTCCGATTCGAAAGCGGTCGCGGATCTTTTCGGGCACCTGGACGCGGCATGGGGCGGGATCGACATTCTCGTCAACAACGCCGGAATCGACGGCGTCCCCGCTTTGGGCTGGGAGGTCGACGTCGAAGCATGGCGAAGAGTCATCGACGTGAACCTGTTCGGCGCCTTCTATTGCGCGCGTGAGGCCCTCATGCGAATGGTGCCGCAGAAGCGCGGCGTCGTGCTCAGCATCACTTCGGTTCACGAGAAAATCGCCTGGTCCGGCTACAGCGCCTATACGGCAAGCAAGGCGGCCGTCGGCATGCTGACCAAGACCCTGGCGCAGGAAGCTGCTCCGCATGGGGTGCGGGTTCTCGCGGTCGGCCCCGGCGCGATCAAGACGGCGATCAATCGTGCGGTCTGGAGCGATCCGGCGAGTCTGCAGGACCTATTGACGAAAATACCGGCCGGCCGCCTTGGAGACCCGGACGAGATTGCCCGCATGGTGGTCGTGCTCGTATCGGACGCCGCCTCGTACGTGACCGGGCGCACGGTCTTCGTGGACGGCGGGATGACGGATTACCCGGCCTTCACTCATGGCGGCTGACTCACGAATCACACCCGAAGGAAAATCATTTGCAAACATCCGTTCGTAACGCGCCCGGGGCTCCCGGCACGGATCCGCGCTGGACATCCAGCGCGAAGGACGGCGTCGGCACCGCCTATAGCACCAGTGCTTGCCTTTGGTTTACCCTCAGCCACGGCATCGTCAACGAAGTGTACTACCCGCACGTGGACATGCCCAATACGCGTGACCTTCAGTTTCTCATTACGGACGGCGACACGTTTTGCCACGAAGAGCGACGAGATCTCGACCATGTGACGGAGATGCCCGAGCCGCACGCGCTTCTTTACCGCCTCACCAATTCGGACCGCGGGGGGCGGTATCGTCTCGTCAAAGACATCGTTGGAGAGCCACACTCCTCCGTGTTGCTGATGCATACACGCCTGGAGATCATGGACCCCAAGCTCCGTGGAAAGCTGCGCCTCTATGCGCTCTTGGCTCCGCACCTCAAAGGGACGGGCAAACACAATTCGGCGACTTGGCACGACGTGGCCGGTCGCAAGTGCTTCCACGCGCAACGCGAGGATGTCCACATGGTCTTCGGTTGCTCGCCGGACTTCACACGACGTTCGGTCGGATACGTCGGACGAAGTGACGGCTGGCAGGATTTGAGAGGGCACTTCCGAATGGATTGGGAGTGGGCACAGGCCACGGAGGGCAATATCGCGCTCACGGGAGAAATCGATTTATCTCAGGGCCTGGAGTGCATCGTGGCCGTTGCGTTCGGACGCAGTGTCCAGAGCGCTTCGAGCCGACTGTCGCAGGCTCTGGCTACACCTTTTGCCCAGCAGCGCGAAAAATATATCGACCAATGGCGATCGACCGTTGCCGACGTCACGCTGAGCGCGCGCAGCCCGCGTGGCGCCGGGATGGATCGCGTCAGCCAGCTCGTATTGCTGGCGCACGAAGACAAGACATTCCCGGGTGCGTTCGTGGCCTCCCTCAGCATTCCCTGGGGGGAAACGAAGGACGACAGCGACCGTGGCGGTTATCACTTGGTGTGGACCCGCGACATGGTGCAAACGGCGACGGCATTGCTCGCTTGCGGGCGTACGGAATCACCGCTCCGCGCCCTCATTTGGCTGGCGTGCGTCCAAGGGGTCGACGGCAAATTGCCGCAAAATAGTGCGATCACGGGACAACCCTATTGGACGGGAATTCAGCTCGATGAACTGGCCGTACCCATCCTGCTTGCGTGGCGCTTGCAGCGGATGGGGGCGCTGCGGCAGTTCGATCCGTGGACGCTCGTCTCTCGCGCCGCGGGCTACTTGATCCTGCACGGACCGGTCACGGCCCAGGAGCGCTGGGAGGAAAACGCCGGGTACTCGCCCTCGACTCTGGCCGCTATGGTCGCGAGCCTCGTATGCGCTGCGGAATTTGCGCGCCAACGAAAAAACGGAATCGCGGCAGAATTTCTCCTCGTGTATGCCGACTGGCTTTCGTCGCGTCTCGAAGCATGGACCGTCACGGATTGCGGCGAACTCCTGGCGGGCAAGCCTCGCCACTACGTGCGGATCACACCGGCGGTCCCCGGCCAAGCCGACGGAAGCGTCGACCCCAACACGGCCGTGATCCAGATTGCGAACGGCGGCGGCCAACGCCCGGCGCGCAACGTCGTGGGCGGCGATTGTCTCCAGTTGGTCCGCCTCGGGGTGCGTGCGGCAAACGACCCATTGATCGTCGATTCCGTGAGGGTCATCGACCACGTGCTGAAACGGAACCTGCCGCAGGGGCCGTGCTGGCGTCGCTACAACCACGACGGCTACGGACAAAAGGACGACGGGAGTGCCTTCGATGGCACCGGGGTCGGCCGGTCTTGGCCGATTCTGACGGGGGAACGCGGTCACTACGAATTGGCTGCCGGGCGCGACCCCGAGCCGTTCATCGAAGCGATGGAGAGATTCGCGAACGCTGGGGGAATGTTGCCCGAGCAGCTTTGGGACACGGACGACTTGCCGGAAAGACACATGAAGCGCGGCCGCCCCACGGGCTCTGCGATGCCCTTGTGTTGGGCGCACGCCGAATACGTTTCGCTCGTCCGTAGCGCGCGCGACCGGGCATGTTTTGATCGAATCGAGCCCGCCTTCGAGCGTTACGTCGTGAACCCTACGAAGAATTTGCACCAAATCTGGAGTGCCCATCACCGGATTGCCGACATGCCGACCGGACAGATCCTACGCCTCGTTGCAGCGGCCGAGGCGACCGTGACGTGGTCGGCCGACGGCTGGGCGAACGTCCACGAGACGGCCGCGACTCGGGTCGACGGGCTGAACGTGTGGTTCGTCGATCTTCCCACCGAAAGGTGCGCGGACGGTTGCAGGATTGAATTCACCTTTTTCTGGAGGCAAGCCCATCGCTGGGAAGGAAGAAACCATTGCGTCGCGGTTCGCGCCTCTCGACGAGCTTGAACCGGGCTCAAAGACTTCGCCGGCCCTCGCGCACTCGTGACGAAGCCAGGCCCCTATCGCGTCAAAAAGGCTAATGCGCATGGCTGAGCACTACGACATCATCATCGTCGGCACCGGGGCAGGCGGAGGCACGCTGACCCACGAGTTGGCCCGGGCCGGAAAGAAGCTGCTGGTTCTCGAACGCGGATCATTTCTTTCGCGCGAAAAGCAGAACTGGGACACGAAAGCCGTATTCCTCGAAAATCGGTACCACACGACGGAAACCTGGACCGACCACAACGGGAAAGATTTGCATCCCGGAACTGGGTACTGGGTCGGCGGCAACACCAAGGTGTACGGCGCGGCGATGTTCCGTCTGCGCGTGAAGGACTTCGAGACGCTGAAGCACGAAGGCGGGGTCTCACCGGAATGGCCGCTGAAATACGATGTTTTCGAGCCTTACTACACCCGCGCCGAAAAACTTTTTTGCGTCCATGGAAAGAGCGGTATCGACCCCACGGAGCCACCCCGGAGCGAGGAGTATCCTTTTCCGGCGGTTTCGAACGAACCGCGGATGCAGGCGATTCAAGACGGAGTTGCGGCTCTCGGATACCGTCCGTACCCAGTGCCTTTGGGACTGAAGCTCAATGAAGGGGATCCAATCCGCAGCGATTGCATTCGCTGCGACACTTGCGACGGATTCCCATGCCTCGTGCATGCGAAGGCCGACGCGGAAGTCCAATGCGTCCGCCCGGTGATGGACCTGCCCAATGTGACGTTGCGAACGCGCGCCAAGGTGACGACCCTTCTCATCAACGCCGGGGGCACGGCGGTGACCGGCGTCGAGGTCGAGCTGGGCGACGAATCGAGCGGTGCCACCACGACGGTCTTCACGGCGGAGATCGTGGTGCTTTCTTGCGGCGCGATCAATTCGGCCGCGCTCTTGCTCCGGTGCGCGAGCGATCGTTTCCCTCGAGGACTGGCCAACAGCTCGGACATGGTGGGACGACACTTCATGTTTCACAATTCGGACGCGATGGTCGCCATCTCCGCGCAAGAAAATCACGACCGGTACATGAAGACGTTCGGCATCAACGATTTCTATTTCGGCGAGCCGGACTACCCCTACCCCATGGGGAGCATTCAACCGGTCGGATCCTTCAAGCACGAGATGTTAAAGAGCGATGCCCCCGTTTTCACGCCTGGCTTCGCCCTGAAAATGGTCAAAGACCGCACCGTGCCCTGGTGGCTCATGACCGAAGACCTGCCGGACCCCAACAATCGCGTTCGGATCGCCGACGGCAGGATCCGGCTCGAGTACACGCCCAATAACCAGGTTTCGTTTCATCGTCTCAAAGCGAAGTGGATCGACACCCTGAAACGATGCGGTCACGCGCACACGGTTTTCGACTGGCACGCGTACTTCAAGAAAGACATCAACATCGAAGGTGTCGGCCATCAGAACGGCACGTGCCGTTTCGGATCCGATCCCACGAAATCGGTGCTCGATCTCAACTGCCGCGCACACGATCTCGACAACCTTTATGTCGTCGACGGCTCGTTTTTCCCGTCGTGCGGTGCCGTCAACCCTTCGCTGACCATCATCGCGAATGCCATTCGGGTGGCCGATCACCTGATTGAGCGGCTGAGGTAGTCCTGTCGCCTCCTCGGAGGACCCGGTCTCAGGTCGGCTTGATCTATTCCGCCGGGCTGCTGCAAGGTTTGGCCCTGGTTACGTTCCCCGCTGCGAGCACCGTCTTTACGAACCCACGGGATTACGCGCTCTCGAACGCCGAGTACGGCGCATTGTTCGTGCCGCAGACGGTGATGGCGGTCGCCGCTTCGCTTCTGGGCGACAGAATGGCTCGACGCTGGGGCGCGCAACGAATGCTCACGCTCGGCCTCGGTGCCGATCTTTTGTCGATGGCCTTGCTCATCGCGAGTCAGTTTGCGACCGGGTCGCACGCCGCCGCGTTCGGGCTCTTGCTCGTCGCGACCGCGATGATGGGAGTCGGGTTCGGGGAAGTCGTTCCGGCGCTCAATGGTTTCGCGACCGCGCTCTTTGCGGACAAGGCCGATGCCGCCGTGCTCGCGCTCAACGCGTTGCTCGGCTTGGGAACGGCACTCGCGCCGGTGCTGGTTGCGGTGTTCGTCGGCCTCGGGTTCTGGTGGGGTCTGCCCGTCGCTGCTTTCGGGCTCGTGACGGCAGTCGTCATTTGGGGCCGATTCGTTGCATTGCCAAGTGGCGGGGCCGCGCGGCCCGTGGACGCCCGGCACGGAAGGGGCTTTTGGCTCTTCGCCGCGTTCGCGCTCGTCTACGGCATCGTCGAAACGATCAACGCCACCTGGGGCATCCTCTACATGAAGGGAGTGCTGCACGCCGCGGCAGGGCTGGCGGCGCTTGCACTCACACTCTTTTGGGCGACGGCTACGGCGGGGCGCGTGCTGTTCGCGAGCGTCGAGCACTGGTGGCCTTCACGCAATGTGTTTCGGCTGCTCCCCTGGGCGATCGTCGTCGCATTCGTTGCGACCGCGTGGGTGCCGTCGTCGTCGCCGCATCTGGGCGCGGCTGCATTCGCCTTCGCGGGTCTCGGATGCTCAGCGCTTCTCCCACTTGCCATTAGCCTTGGCACCCACGAGGCCGGGCCGGGCAAGGTGATCGCCTCCTATCAGGTCGGGTTTGGCCTGGCCGCTTTCGGAATGGGCCCGCTGCACGACCAAGCCGGGCTGAGCTTGCGTGTACTGTTCGGCAGCGGAGCGGCCCTCGCGATCGCTCTTGCAGCGCTGTCGGAGATGATTGTCCGGGGCGCTTCGCCGACGTCGAAAAGCGCCAGGCCGCGGTGAAGGCGGCGCAACGCGATCGCGCGCTCGGCCTTGCCTTGCAGGGAGCCCAGCCATGCGTTACATACTGAACCTTATGGTTCAGTATTCGAGGACGCGGGGAGGCTACCGATGGATCGATATATTGGATTAGATGAGCATTAAATTAATGGACTTGTCGACCACGGGGTACAAGCCCGAGTCGCGAGTCCAGTAGGCCGCTCAGCGACCGCGGGCCTTCTTCCTCGTTCCGGTCGACCGCGCGTCGGCGCCAGCGACCCCAGAGCCTGCCGTGGGCTTCGCTCCACCACCAACTGCCGACAGCGGGGGCGGCGGTTTCCTTGGGAGATCAAGGGTGAACACGCATCCCTTGCCCGGGAGGTCGCGAACGCGGATCTCGCCGCCGTTCGCCTTGGCGGCCTTGAAACAAATGGCGAGGCCGAGCCCCACTCCACTGCGATCGGAGCCTCGCTGTTCGAACGGGCGGAACAGATCCTCGGTCCTTC